>Ga0302325_10011848_pt1 | contig 18754 bp, 10 predicted proteins | sample Palsa_T0_2_FD_201948 | JGI IMG/M metagenome (GOLD analysis project Ga0302325, IMG submission 201948) | Peat permafrost microbial communities from Stordalen Mire near Abisko, Sweden - Palsa_T0_2 | ecosystem: Environmental > Terrestrial > Soil > Palsa > Peat permafrost | place: Sweden: Abisko...
CTCCGTAGTCCAGCTCCCGTGGTAACCAGTCCGATTCTCTTTTTTGGCAGTCCAGCGCAACACCTCTTCTGAGACATGGGTTCCTTCCTCAGAAAGCCCTGGCCGCTTCGTTACGTGGCCGTTGGTTAGTAAAACGAGGACCCGTCATGAGGAAATTGTTCGCGGTTGCAACATTGATGCTTCCCTTCGCACTCGCTGGATGTTCGCACCCACAGCCTGCGCCTTACTATCCACCGCCTCCACCGCCCCCAGCGGCTGATGTCGCACAACAGGGTTATCATGACGGCTTCGAAGCAGCACAGCGTGACATTGCTAAGGGAGCACCGCCGGATCCCGGCCGCCACACTCACTTCCGCAATCCACCCGTGCCTCCTCCTCTGATTGCGGATTACCGGCATGCGTTTCGCAACGGCTATGACCAGGTCTATCGTCATGGGCCGACGCCGCCTCCTCCTGGCTACTGAGTGCATCTATGGGAGTATGAAATTCGTTATCGATCATCTGGATCACCTGGTCCTCACCGTAGCCGACATCGAGGCAACGATCACCTTCTATGGATCCGCACTCGGCATGGAGGTGTTGACGTTCGGGAATCGGAAGGCGTTGCGCTTTGGCGAGCAGAAGATCAATCTCCACCAGGCGGGCAAGGAGTTTGAGCCGAAGGCGGCGCGCCCTACCCCCGGGTCGGGAGACCTCTGCTTCATCACCAAAGCCCCCATTGACGCGGTAATTTCTCACCTGAAGGCGCTCCACCATCCGATTGAAGTAGGTCCGGTGGAGCGCGACGGGGCAGTAGGGGCCATTCGTTCCATCTACCTGCGCGATCCTGATTTCAACCTGATCGAAATTAGCAACTATCTTTGATCGCGATGGGTTCAGGCAGCAGGCGGACGACGAGACGTGGCAAGATAGCGTATCGGACTTTCCGGCCGTGTTTATCTGCGCATCGCGGTACACGACTTGCTGTGTAACCGAATCGGTTCGACTGAGTTCCCTCTCAAGGTCACGGCTCCTTAGCCGGTTCGCGCAGGTTACTTCAGTTTGCCTGCCGCGGTGACCGACAGCGCCCGCTTTCCCATGAAACGCTACATTTAGGAGCTCGCAAAGCGCTTTTTCTTGGTAAGCTTCTTGCGAACTCGACACATTACTTTTCGCCAGCCCCCGGGCCAGTAAGATTCCCGACCATGACCCGCTTTGGCTGCTTCGCCGATCTGCCGACTCCCCGAGCAAACCCCGCAAAAAGTATTCTCCGGGAACGCGCGCCTCTGCGGCGCGCCGGAGGCCGGGCGGCGTTGCACCGAAGAACACAAATACAACGCAGGCATCGAGACTACAACACGATGCTGCGGAAGGCCGGCAATCGGGGTGGACCCGCAGTGGCAAAGCGGTTCGTTGCCGGCTGTAACGGTCGACCGCCCCGAGACACAGTATGAGCAGACTTTTTCTTGAGAAATGAACGAATTAGGGAGGCAGAAAATGAGTATTCGCAAAGTAGCAGCCCTCGGAGTCATGCTGTTGGCAAGCCGGCTTCTGTTCGCCGATGCGAGCTATCAGGAGACTACCCAGGTTACTGGCGGGAGCATGGTGGACTCGCTCAAATCGGTTAGCTTTCTCAGCAAATCGATGGGCAACATGTTTGCACCCATGACAACAACTACCATGGTGCACGGCAACCAGAAGGCGGTGGTGAATAAGGACTCGATTGAGATCACCGATCTCGATCGCGAGACCATCACCCACGTCGACACTGTCCATAAGACTTATACGGTGACAACCTTCGCCCAGATGCGGCAGGCGATTGCGGACATGCCGAAGCAGATGCAGCAAGCCCAGGCGCAGGTGAAAGAGGCGCAGGCTGAGCAGGCACAACAGCCGAAGACCGACCTGAAAACCAGCTTTGAGGTCTCCGCAAAGAACACTGGCGTGAGCAAAGAAGTCAACGGGCTTACGGCGCAGGAGCAGGTGGTCACGATGCAGATGCACATTACCGACCCCAATGCTGCACCTACCGAAGCCGTAAACAGCATGACGTATGTGGTCACGACGGATGCTTGGATTGCTCCCGACCCACCGGAGGTGAAGGAGATTCAGGACTTCGATTTGCGGATGGCTAAGAAGTTGATGGCCGGGGTGGATCTGTCAGCATGGAAATCGCAGATGAGCCAGAACACGGGCATGGCGCAACTCTTCGGCGGCAAGCCGGGCTCTGCGGAAGCCATGGAGCAGATGTCGAAGGAGATGGCAAAGCTCAAAGGCACGCGCGTTCTGGAGGTTACCCGCATGGGCGGGAGCGGAACTGGCCCGGGAGTCACGCAAAACTCTGCGCAGAATACGGCGCAGGCAACCCCGGCCGCAGCACCTGCGAACTCTTCGAGCGCCGTTGCAGGCCAGGTAGCGACTGACACGGCAGCCCAGACAGCCGCGGGTGAAGTGGGCAAGTTGGGAATGTTCGGGAATGCGCTCGGTAGCTCCGCTTTGGGGGCCTTCCATAGAAAGAAGACGGCCACGCCGCCGCCGGCTACCGACACGACAGCCACGGCCACTACCCCGGCGGCTGGCGGAACCCAGACCACCAGCAGCGCCGTCTTGATGGAGACGACGACGCAGAAGTCAAACTTCTCGCAGGGGCCGGTTCCATCGTCTGCTTTCGTGGTGCCGGCGGGATTCAAGAAAGTTGAGTCGCCTGTTTACGGCACTGCCGGCAAGTAGCCGATCTTTAGTTCTTCCAACCTTGAACCCAACATACGGGTTCAAGGTTGGGAGGCTACCTACCTTTTTTTGCGGATGACCAAGGGCGCCCAAGCCCCGCTATACTATTCCATCTACGCAATTCGCCCCAACTGCAACTACGAAACCGGATCCTGCGATAGAACCTGCGCCACTTACCTCTATCCCCCATCCGTAACTGGATAAGGTAACTGCGTTAACGGTACCCTGCCCAAGTCAGTAAGACTGTGAGGCCAGTTATGTGGCTCGATCGAGGATACACAAAGGCTTTGCTCCTGCTGATGTCAGTAGCTGTTTGTGGCCATACGGCTTGGGCTCAATCCGGGGGAGCTCCCACGCTTACCGTGGATGCGGCTGCAGCCCAACATCCTATCAGCCCGAATATCTATGGGATAGCCAACTACGGCCTGGACGCAACCTTCGCCCAGGAGATCCAGGTACCCAATATCCGTTGGGGAGGCGACGGCACAACTCGTTATAACTGGCTTGTCGATTCAAGCAACTCGGGCTTCGATTGGTACTTCATGGGTGGAAATGGGGAAACTACGCCGGTACCGGGCGCCGGGCCCGACTTAATGATTAACACCTACAAACCGGCCAATGCCAATGCCCTGATCACCATCCCAATCATCCCCTACGTCAACAAAATGTCGGCATGGAGCTGCAGCTTTCCCGTTTCCGTCTATGGCGCTCAGCAGTCTACCAATCCCTATGTGCACCCCAACGGAGACAACTGCGGCAATAGTATCGCTAGCAATGGAACGCAGTTAGTCGACAACAATATTTATGCCAACCACATCAACAACACCACCGGGCTGCAGGTGCAGTGGGTGCAGCATCTGGTCAGCACGTTTGGCACCGCCGCAAACGGAGGAGTGAAGTTCTATCAACTGGACAATGAGCCTTACGGGTGGGGGAACACACATCGCGATGTGCTGCCGAATGGCGCCACCTATCCGACCATCACGCAATTGGGCCAGCAGTATGCAGCCGCAGTGAAGCAGGGTGACAGCACAGCTCTGGTCCTGGGGCCCTCTGATTTCACGCTGGGCGGTTGGATCGGGAATACCGGCCAGCAGGGCGGCCTCTACGCCGGCCAGTACTACCTGCAACAGATGGCCGCCTATGACAAAGCAAATGGGCAACGCATCCTGGACTATTTCGATGAACACTACTACTTCGACACTTCCACGGCGGCAGCGCAGCTTGCCTCCACGCGCACGCTCTGGGATCCGACCTATAACGGAGGCACCTGGGTAGAACAATATGTATTCGATGGGCCGATGCAGCTGATTCCCCGCTTCCGCAGCTGGATCAGCACTTACTATCCCGGTACTTTGCTGTCGCTCTCTGAATACAGCATCGATAGCGGACAGAAGTCCATCGTCGATGCGATTGCCGAAATGGACGTGCTGGGGATTTTCGGCCAGCAACCGCTCGACTTTGCAAATATGTGGAGTGCCCCGGCACCCACGGATCCCATCGCCTACGCCTTTCGCATCTTCAGAAATTATGACGGCAACGGGAGCCAGTTCGGCGACACTTCGATTAGCGCCGTCAGCACGAATCCCGGGGAACTCTCGATCTATGCCGCCCAGAGGTCGAGTGATCATGCCGTGACCATTCTGGCCATTAACAAGACGACTGGCGCATTAAGCAGCGCAGTCGCCATCGCCAATTTGAACCTTCCGTCGACCGCCCAGGTTTACACCTACTCCCAGGCGACGCTTACTTCGATTGTTCATGCTTCGGATGCGGCAATCACCGGCGGCTCCATCAGCTATACCTTTCCCAGCTACTCGGCCGTCCTGTTTGTGATCCAACCAAACGCGACCGCGGTCACGGCGACCACGACCAATCTCACTGCATCCGCCACGCAAATCGCTGTTGGCCAGAGCGTGACGTTCAGTGTCGCGGTTGCAGCCGCAGCAGGATCTGCTCCCGCGGGCAACGTCACGTTGCTGGATGGCTCTACTTCGCTCGGGACGTCCGCCCTGGCAGGCGGGGCAGCTACGTTCACCATTGCGTCGCTCGCTGCCGGGACCCATAGCATCACCGCGTCCTATGCCGGGGACACCACGGACGGTGCGTCGACGTCAAATGCCGTGTCTGTGCAGGTGACCGCAGCCCCGCTGCAGGCAACCGCGACTACCCTTACCGCTACCCCGACAACCGCCGCGTTAGGGCAGGCAATTACTCTCAGCGCAAAGGTCGCACCAACTTCTGGAAGTTCTTCACCAACCGGAACGGTTACATTTGCGGATGGCGGCACGGCGATTGGGTCTTCAACCTTGGCTGCGGAGACGGGAACGCTCGCGGTCAGCACGTTGAGTGCTGGAACCCATAGCATCACTGCCTCCTACGCCGGAAACACCGTGGATAGTCCGTCGACCTCGAATACCGTTTCTGTGCAGATCAATGGCGCTCCGCTGCAAGCAACTGCGACTACCCTTACTGCTACCCCGGCAACGGCTGTGTCGGGCCAAACAATCACCCTCACCGCGAATGTCGCGCCAACTTCTGGAACTTCTTCGCCGACCGGAACGGTTACGTTTCAGGATGGCAGCACGGCGATCGGGTCCTCAACCCTATCTGCGGCCACGGGCACGCTTGCGGTCAGCACGTTCAGCGTTGGAACCCATTCATTGAGCGCAGTCTATACTGGAGACACGGCCAATTCGCCATCTACCTCCAAAACAGTTTCGGTAACCATCACTGCCGCTCAAGCGCCTTCCCCGACTCCGGATTACGGGCTTACGCTCTCGAGCAGCACTCTGACCATGACGCAAGGCGTGCCGAGTTCCTTGACGGTTTCCGTAGCTCCGGATAACGGATTCAACGCTTCGTTGTCCTTCGCCTGCTCTGGTCTGCCGAGCGGATGGGGCTGCACCTTCGCGCCCCCCACGCTATCCGGCAGCGCGCCTGAGAGCACAACGATGACCATCAACATGAACAACAGCGGCCAGTTGATGGCCTCTCCCTCGGGGCTGATTCTGGCGCTGGTCTCGCCGATTCCGTTATTCTTCTTTGGCTTCTCCGGAAACAGATCACGCAGGGCGCGATGGATTTTGCTTCTTTTGTGTCTGATTATCCTCACGGGCTGCGGAGCATCGTTTAAAAGCTCGCCACAGGGACAGTCGGGCACTTATAACGTGACGGTAACCGCATCTGGAGCGTCAGCACCCACGCATACACAGACATTTGTCCTGACGATGACGTCAGCGCAGTAGTAACCCTTCGGGTTTGCTGTGGAGCTTGTGGCTCGGCCTTCGGGTTGTTGTCCGAAGACTTCAGAGCAATGCACGGGATCACGTGTTTGCGTGAGAACCGCCGTTTCACCCAATGGGAACGGGACGGCTACGGGTTCCCCACGTCCAGCAAATCCACCGCAGGTCTAGAAAAAGCATTCGAAACGTATCATTTTCGGCCCACGTACGCCGGTGCGAACGTGGGGCACCCGTCTTACTCCTCTTGGGACGTGCTAGGAAATAGAGCCCGCCAGGACTCGCGTTCACCAGCCGTACTTTGTCGTAGCAGTCACGGCTCGAGGGCAAAGACCTCGTTTGGCGCCAGGAAAAATGGGGGCACGATGGCTGGGATATTAGAGAGCGGCAAGACCGCTTCAGGCAACTCGATGCCCAGGACATCGGTCATAAACTTCCGCCTCTTCTGACAGCGGGCGTAGCAATCAGGGAAAGCGTCCTTGAGCTGCTCCCGCAAATCTTTATCGGCCAGAACCAGCCCATCCTCCATACGCGTCGAAGCATATACCGGCGAACTGGGGATGACATCTACCTGGATTGCCATGCCCGAATGAAGCGGGACATCCGAGTCCGGATAGACCGGAGAGCTGAGCCACTCATCAAGGTGAATCAAATGACCTGGATTAAGGAAAATGCCGAAACGCTCAAAGGGTAATCGATCGTGAATCAAGCGCCACAGTTGCCCCCCGGGAGTACCCGGCTGGAGCAGCGCAAACCACTCATTCATTACCTCGAAATAAAGGCCGGCGAACTCTTGCACGTAGCCGGCAGCTACCGGCGGCAGGTCACGAAACGAAGACGCAATCCAACCTGAGCGACAGCTGTTACTACCCCAGTAAGAGAGATTCATGGAGAGAGAATTTCCTCGCTTAATCCTCTCCCCTCGCGGGCCGGCAAGACCGAGGGTCGCGGTACGTCCCGTCCCGAACGTGGTGTGGCAAGCCAGCGGCTCCCCGCAACTGCCGCCCAGCGCGACCACCTCGTGATCAGTCATGCCTTCACGCATGCCAAAGATCATCCGTTTGATACTCTCAGAGGCCTGCACGCTGGTGTATTCAAAGTAGGCGATGTCAGAAGGACAGCAGAAAGTGCGCAGGCCATACCCCGGATGCATCAGCAAGTCCGTGGAGTTCACGACATGGTTCCTTCCGGCAAGTTCTCGCAGAGTATCTACCAGGTAGGAAGGGAGCTCAATTGCGTGCGGAGCATCCGGAAGTTCGTCGTCAGAGAAATACTTCCATCCCGCGCATCCGACCATCGACGATGCGTCGATTCCCTCTCCTGCAAAGATATCCTTGATTTTCCGGCTCTGGTCGCGCGGCTGATTCAGTAGGGAGAAGGGCTGAAAGCGTTCCCTTCTCAACTTGCCTTCGTTAAATAAGGGGCTCACACCGACATACGATTCGCACTCGTTGCCCACGACAAGTAAGGGTTTACTGTTGCGACCAACGATGAGCACGGCTTCCTCGAATCGCGGATCGAAGCCAGTGAGATAAGCCAGGTTGGCGAAATGCTCGCGGTCGCCGAAGACCACCAGATGGGTAAGTTTGCGCTCATTCATCCGGGCGCGGAGTTGATCGAGCCGCCGCTCGAATTCAGAGCTAGAGGCTTGCGGAGGATAGGCTGGCTGGCCGAATTCGGGCCAGCCGATTTGAATGATGCGATGTGTGCGTGTTTTTACCGGCATCCTCAGCAAACTCCTTGGAGCACCGCCGCTAGAATACTAGACGCAGAGCGCCTTGGCCGATGCGTGCAGCATTTGCTCCGGTCACCTGGCCGAAGTTGCTGGCAGCGAAGTTGCCCACCGGAGCCTGGAATTGGGCGTGGTTGAAGGTGTTGAAGAACTCGGCGCGAAATTCCAGGGAAACCCTTTCGGTGATGGGAGTGGCCTTATGCAACGCAGTGTCGAAGTTATTAATCCCGGGTCCGGTAAAGAATAGGCGCCTGGCATTGCCCGGAACCCCCAGCGTTTCCTCAGAAAAGACCGCGGTGTTGAAGTACTGGTGCCCGGCAGAGTTGCGGGGATTGTATTTGCCGATATTCTGGCCATTGTAATTAGGCAGGTCGACGGAATGAATGCCCTGACCATCACAATCACAAAGAGAGCGGTCGTCGAGTTCCTGCATCAGGATGGGGAAACCAGTAGTAAAACGCGTAATACCGACTAGCTGCCAACCATTGAGCAACTTACCGGAGAGGCCGCCGGGACTGGAAAGCCAGTGGCCGAAGGGCAAGTCGAGGTTGTAACTAACGACAAAATTATTTTTGATATCAAAGGTAGAAAGCCCACGACTGAGACCCGCGTTGAACGGATTCACCGACATGGTGTAAGCAGAGGCGTCATCCAGCGATTTCGCGAGCGTGTAGGCGCCCAGGAAGCGGGCAAATCCCACTCTCTTATCGACCGTTATCTGCAGGCTGTTATAAGAAGAATCGCCGTTCGCTCTGCTGTACGGGTTATCCGCAAAATCAAGCTCGCCGATATCGAGATGGCGTCCCGAAGTGACCGAATAGGGCCGCGTTCCATTCCAAGTTTGTCCATTGAGGGAGTAGATGGTATCCGCTCCGCTGGGCCCGCATCCGCCGCCGGACTGGCCGGCGGCAGCGAATGCCTGGGCAATCGCCAAGCACTTCTGCGCGTTGCCGGCGTTGAACTCCTGTATCTGAAACAAGTGGTGGTCAGCGGCGCCGACGTAGCCCAGGGTCAGAATCGTAGAAGGGCCCAGTTGGCGCTGGATGGTGAGGTTGTATTCGATCGCGTACGGAGACTTATTCCCAGTGTAATAAGCCGGGGAGAGGCCAATGGGGAGAAACGCGGCGAAGCTGCCGTTCTGCGCTGGAAGGGCAAACGGGAACCGCTGCCCGGGGTCGAATCCACTGGAGCGGCCCTTAAACGGTGTTTCCAGGTAGATCAGCGAGGGGCTGACATAGTAAAGCCCGAAAGGAGCGTCACCGGTTTCGAAATCGCCTGAGGTGGTGTCGAGCGTGGTAAAGAACTCACCCACCGCGGCATGGATGGTGCTCTGGCCGGCAGGCAGTAGTTTTTGCAAGAACCGATTTTGCGGCGACGGAGAATATGCCAGACCTAGCCGAGGGGCGAAGTTATTCCAGCGCGTGGGCCCAAGGGACGGAGGAATTCCCTTATCGCCGGGGAAGAGCCAGCCGGTAGGGGAGTCCGTGAAAACTGTAGATTGCTGACCAGGAATGAACGCCTGGATTCTGTTGCGCGCGTCGGACCAGGGTTCGGCGACCTCCCAGCGCAGGCCGTAGTTGATGGTCAAATCAGGGCGAGCGCGGAAGTTGTCCTGGATGTAGAGAGCGCCAGACTTGGAGCGTCCGTCGAGGTATTGCCGGCTGCTCTGAATAAATTGATCGGGCGCACCAATCAGGAAGTCGGAGAAATCGATTCCGCTTTCGCCTCCGCTGAAGATGAACTGGCCATTGGGCACCGGTCCGCCGCGCCGATACCACTGTTTGTGCGACCATTCTCCGCCGAACTTAACGGTGTGCTTGCCGATGATCCAGGAGAATCCATCCTGCACTTGAAAAACGTTCTGGAAATTGCCGTCGGTGATCGCCGCTCCCATAGTCAGGCCGAGACCGTTGAGGATCACATCGGGCACTCCCTCAGCGGAAGGATTGGCAGGAATCAGGCCCAGACCGCCCTCGGTGAAGCCGAAGGAACTGACCTTGCCCAGTCCTTGTACCGGAGTGGGACCCGGATACACAATCCTGTAGTAAGTGAAATGGCCCTCGTTTACTTTGCTGGAGCTGAAAACCTTGGTGTTGCTAATGGTGCCTACCTGGGCGCGCGAAGGTAGTATGTAGCCGAAGCCCGGTACATTGGTAAACGTGCCATAGGTATTGGGGGCGTTCAAGGGCGTATTCACGACTGCGCGGTCAAAGTGGTAGTAGACCGACCAGGTGTCGTTGCCGTTGTGGGTAGGAAAGTCGCCACGGGCGCCAAACTTATCGTCGGTAACGTGCTCGTCGGCCGCGGCGCTGGAATAGGTTGGATAGGTTCCGCTGCCGGCGCCGTTAGGGGTGGGAAGGAACTTAAGCAGCCCAGCCGCGGCCGGCGAAAAGGCAGCCTGGGGAATCATCCCGTTGGGAAAGACGCAAGCCGCAGTAGAGGTACAACCGGGAGCGAAATAGGGCTCTCCCGCAGTCACGGCGTAGCCCAGGCGCGAGGTGAGGGTGGAGGCAAAGTGTCCGGGGAGATTATCTCCACGCACGGCGGGAAGCGGATTCCCGCTTTGTTCCAGGCCGGCGAGCAGGGCTGCGACCGGTGCTGAGAGATCGCCGCTCCTCTGCGCTGCCGAGGGCACGTTCAGAACCCCGGTAGAAAGGCCGGCAGTCTGCCGTGTTCCCTGGTAGTCGCCGAAAAAGAACACGCGGTTCTTGATCACCGGACCGCCTGCGGAGCCTCCGAACTGGTTACGAATCAAGGTTCCGCGAGTGGCGTTGAAGTAAGTTTTGGCGTCCAAATCGGTGTTGCGCAGGAATTCAAAAACAGAACCGTGGAACTGATTGGTGCCGGCCTTAGTGATGACGTTGATGACGGCGCCGGAGAAGTTGCCGTATTCGGGGTCGAAGGTGCTGGTTTGCAGGCGGAATTCCTGGATGGAATCGAGCACTGGTATGGCGCCAGCGCCGTTGGAGCCGCTGTCTTCCACGATGGACCCGTTGATCATGAAAGCGTTGGCATTTTCACGTTGACCATTGACGGACAGCAAGCCGGTCGTGAGATCGCCGGAGGCGACGATGGTGGGCTGGAACGGACTGGGGTTGCTGACCGGGGCAACGCCAGGCTGCAATCCCAGAAGGTCGAGATAGCTGCGCCCGTTTAGGGGGAGAGAGATGATCTTACGGTCCTCGATGACATCGCCGACTGTGGTGCTGCTGGACTCCACTTCCACCGCCGAGCCGGTCACGGCCACAGTTTGGACGACTGCTCCGACCTGCAGCTTGAAATCGACACGATAGCGTTGGCTTACCTCCAGCCTAAAAGCAGACTCGACGGAGGTCTCGAAACCGGTTGCAGTGACGGTTAGGTTGTAGTTGCTGCCCACGGGCACGGCGAGGAATTCATAGTTTCCGTTTCCATCGGCGGCGGTCTCGCGGTCGAGTCCGGTGCCAGTGTTTTGCAGCACCACCTTGGCGTGAGGAACTGCGGAGCCACCCGGGTCTGAAACCACTCCGTAGAACTGCCCGTCCTGCGCCCATAGAGGATGGGAGAGCAGACACATGAGGAGACATATCCATATCCGGTTGTGAGCGGCGCAGAATCGCGCCAGTTTGCCAGTCGTCTCTTGTTGCGGAACAGATCCTCGGTAGTTGGACACGTTCGCACCTCCGTCCTTGCGGATAGATTTGGAAAATTGACTTTCCCCGGGAGGGCCCTGCTGAAACGGATAAGCTACTGGATATAAGCGCTTTTATACGCCATTATTTTTGATTGTCAAGGGACAATTCACACTCTTGAGAGAGCGGCATCTATAATCTTTCCCAGATGAAGTCTGTCACGATCCGTGATGTAGCTAAAGCCGCAGGCGTCTCGGTCGCAACCGTTTCGTATGTCCTGAATAACAGCGGGCGGGTCGGCCGGCCGACGCGACGAGCCGTGCTTTCTGCGGTTCGCAGCCTGGATTACGTAGCCAACTTGAATGCGCGCAATCTGGCGAAGGATGCGAGCCAAACGCTCGGCATGATCGTGTCTGACATTGAGAATCCTTTCTTTCCTGAAGTGATCAAGAGCTTCGAGCAACGGGCACGCGAGCAAAGCTATGACGTGATCCTGAGCGACACTAACTACGACTCCGCGGTCCTGACGGAAGCGGCGACCAGGATGTTACAGCAGAGGGTGCGCGGCATTTCTTTTGTTACTTCAGAAGTTGCGCTGCCCACCATTCGCCAGATCAAGGCAAGACAAACGCCGGCGGTGTTTCTAGACGTAGGACCCGTCCAGCAGTACATAAGCAATGTGAAGATAGACTACGCTCACGGCATAAGAGCGGTGATCGACCATCTTATCTCCTTAGGTCATCGCCGCATCTCATTTGTTGGAGCGCGCAACGACTTACAGTCGAATGCAGACCGCCGCGATGCGTATCTGCGTTACATGCGCGAACTAGGTATGAAGGTAGGAACGGTGTTGGAAGGAAACAGTCATTTCGATGGAGGACTGGCGGTCGGGGCAGCGATCTGTCAATTGGTTCCACGGCCCACGGCGGTCATCGCCAACAATGATTTGACGGCCATCGGTATTATGAAGGCGTTGCAGTCAAGTGGCCTGAATGTTCCCAAGCATATCTCGGTCACCGGCTTTGATTGCACGCAGTTAGCCGCATACACCACTCCATCGTTAACTACTGTGGACCTGAAGCGAGACCTGATAGGACGGACGGCTGCTGAAGCACTTCACACTCTGTTCAGCTCTCCTACACACGCGGGTCAGGAGTATCCGATCATCCCCAATCTGATCGTGGGAGAGTCCACGGGAAAAGCCGCTCGATAAAAGATCTTCAGATTCAATCACTTAATTAAGTGCGAGCCATCGCTCATATCTGCCGAACGCAGATAACATGACCCTCGAATTTAAAAACACATTCCTCCCTCTAAAGTTGCACTTATTTCCGAAACTTTAAGTTGGGGAAGTGTGTTTCCCTCTCACAGTGATAGCAATCGCACAGTTACTTCGTGGGAAGCCCCGCTCAGAATCAGCCCCCCGGCTTACACCCACGTGCCATTGCTTCAGGTGCTGCCTAGCACAAACTTAGACAATGGAAAGAAGGGCCTTATGAAGTGTATTCACGGGCTTCGTGTGTTCATGATGGTTGCTGTTGCCGCGTGTGTTGCCGGTTGTAGTTCAGGAAGCGGCAGCGCACCAAGCAGTTCAAGCTCAACCCCTGCGCAGAGCGGTTCGGTATACGTGCTCGGAACCGATGCGCCACTTCCCAGCGTGGTGTCCTTCGCCGTCAACTTGCAGAGCATCACGCTTTCCAACGGATCCGCCACCCCGGTCCCTATATTGAATGGCGCGCAGACGGTCGATTTTGCGCGCTTCAACGGTCTCTCGACTCTGCTTGATTTCAATTCCATCCCTGCCGGGACTTACACCACGGCAACGATTACTCTCGGTTCTGCGACCCTCGGATACCTTAGTACACAATCCGGAGCAGCGCCTACCATCGCCTCCATGCCGGCGACGCTTACCCAGTCTGTCGTGACCATCAATCTGGCTAGTCCTTTTGTCGTGAATGCCGGGGATATGGACGCACTGCGGTTTGATTTCGACTTACGACAGTCCATCCAGGTGGACGCCAATGGACAGATCACCGGTCAGGTAACGCCGACACTCGATCTGAAAGCGCTCAGCGCAAGCGATCCGGAAAACTATATCGATGAGTTCGATGCGGGTGTTGTCAGCATCGACGCTGCATCTAATTCGTTCGTCATACAGGGCCCACACGGCCGCCAATACACAGTGCAGCTCACATCCAATACAGAGTTCGAGAACGGCGAATCCATCACCAACCTGACCACGAGTTCGATCGTTCAGGTCTCTGGCTCCTTTGCACCCAACAGCCAAACCATCAGCGCGGATTGCGTCGGAATTCTGTCGCAAGATGGATATTGGGCGGCCGGGCTGATTACCAATGTGACTCCGCCGCAAGGTGCGGCAAATGGGTTCAACCTATACGTCCGTGCGGAGTTGCCGGCGGATACCGGCCTGACGCTGGGCCAGATCGCCAACATCAACCTGAACGGCAGCGAGATGTATTTCATCTACAAGATGCATACGCCTCTTACCAACTTCTTCTTTAACCCCAGCTTGTTGGTTCCCGGACAGCACATCAGCATTGGTGGTCCGCTGAGCGATGCCAGCAACCCGCAAGCGGTAACCGTTCATCGCATCGTCCTTCGTCACGAAGGCCATACGGGTGAATGGGTAGCAGGAAGCACGAATACCGGCAACGGCACCTTCCAGTTCAATTCCAATGGGCTGGCTGGAGTTCTCTTCAATGGTCCTATCACCGTCTACACCACGCCTGTCACCAACTGGCTAGGTGGCCTGACGGGCCTGAGTGATCTCAGCGGCAATTCGGCCATTTCTATACGAGTGGTTGGTCTTGTGCTGAAGAATCCGACGAACGGGAACCCGGTGTTCATTGCCCGCAGCGTGGAGGAACTGCAGTAGCCTCCAACACTGCATGATTGAGGATGGCCGCTCTCGAAGTTCGGGAGCGGCCATTTTTATGTCGTGGGTGAGCATCCGACAGGGGGAAACCAGGGCTAAAGCCCTCATTGATTGAATTGCGATTCTTTCCGCGACGCTAAAGCGTCGCTCCCCCCTGCTGAAGCAGGGGGCTCCCACCGTCATGCGCAGTTCACCAAAGCTAATTCTTGCTATCAGACGCTGCCAGCGATGAGATGAGGTTGTCAGCCTCCTGGCTGGAGGCGTCGATGCTTTGGATGAGGCCCGCAACATCGCTCTGCAGGCTGGCCGAGGTACCTTTCAGTGAGCCGATCGCACGCGAATTCAGGTTGTGCTTCAGAAAAAGCACCTGGTCGCGAAAGGTCTTCAAGACCGGCGCGATCTGGTCCTCGGTGCGGCGCATGGCACGCATGTAAGTAGCTTGGCGTGCCTTTGCGTTGCGCAGCATGATGGTGTCCTGCGACTTCAACTTTCCATTATCCATCGCATTGATTTCTCCCTGCCACTCTTTAAATAAATCGTTGCTCACCTGATCGATGGACTGGATCTTGTCGTGGAGTTTTCCGGCCTGCGAGTCGGCGCTTTCATAATCAGAGTTGAGCCGCTTGTACGCCTTTTCCAGGGAACCGCCCTTAAAGCCGGTCAAGGCCTGGAAAGATTCCATCGTAGTTTGCAGTTGCTGCTTGGTTTGATCCTGGTCTTTCTTGGCATCCTTGATGCGTTGCACCAGGATGTCGCGCTTCTCTTTGCCCAGAGTACGCATGGCCTTGTAGTAAGTGGATTTGCAACCAGGCAGAAGCAAAGTAAGAAGGAGGAGAGGAATGAAGATAGTGGTTCGACGCAAGACATCTCCCTTTGATCTTAGAGCGTAGCGTATTCCTTCTTCGCCGCTACCAACATGGGTAAGTCCGCATCCGCGTCTTTCCAGGTCGCGAAAAATGCTTCGTATGCCTTCTTCGCGCTCGCCTTATCGCCGCCCATGGCATAGGCTCGCGCCAGACCTAACAGCACCTGTGCTCGATACGGCGCAACAGAGAGCAACATCCCCGAGTTGGCCCGGGTCGCGGCCTGAAAAGCGCTCAGCGCGTGACTCGCATCGTGCAGTTGGAGGTAAGCTAGACCCTGGACATAGGAACCTGGATAGTTGGTGTCGTAGGGCTTGGCTGGTTCAGCATCATCCACTGCTTCTTGCGCTCGGCCTGCAGCCAGGGCTGCAAACGCTTTGCCCAGTGGCGTGAACACATCCTGGATAAGCGTGTCCTGGGAGTATTTCTTGCTTAACTCCTGAGCCAAAGGCAACGCCAGCTTGCTATTGCCGCAGACCGCCGCCGCCAGAACTGCATTCGACTGCGTCTGCCTGCTCTTGTCCAAAGACAGCGCCTGTGGCACCGTGTCGTTCGACTCGCAGAAACCGGCTAATCCCCGGGCAATCGTGCCTTGCAAAAGGATGCCGGCCTGTACATCAGAAGCCTTGGCGTGTGCCGCCTGCTCAAAAGCCCGCTGCATGGTCGCCGCAGCCATGCGGTATTGGCCGGAGAATTGCTGCGTCGCCGCAAAGGCTTGCGTAGCAATAAACTGGTCGGGCCGTCCCGCGGCCTTGGCCATAATCTTTTGCACTTGCTGCGGCTCTCCCAGAAGGAAATAGGCTTGCATCTGACCCACCATGTCATCCGTACTGCTATCCAAACCCAGCCTTTGCGCCCTTTCTACCTCGGTCTTCGCCTCAGCCATCTGGCCCAGGGCAAAGTAATCGGTCAAGAGGTTTTCCGCGGCAATCGCGTCCTGGGGATCCAGCTCAACGGCCTTCTGCGCATAGGGGAGGCCCTGGTCATATTGGGCCAAGCTTTGATAGGCGACGTTGATGTTGATGTAGTTGTCTATTTGCCCCGGGTAAGCCTGGATGGCTTCCTGCAGCGTTTCGACCACCTTGGGCAAATCGCCAAGCACGTTCTGGTAATAGTGGCCGGAGATATACAGGCGCTCTCGCTCGCTGACATTTTTTGACAATGCATAGGCCTTGGCAAAGTACTGATCTGCTTTGGTCACTTGACCTGAATTGATGGCCACCACGCCAAGCCGGGCATACGCCATAGCAAAGTTGGGATCCAGTTCTATGGCGCGGAGATAATGACCTTCCGCCTCCGGAATGTCATGCGCCTTGGCGTGCGCCTTATCGCCCAGTGCATACGCGCGAAAGGCCTCCAGCGACGACGTCGTCGCCTGCCCAAACGGCGTGTCCAGTTTCTTGATGCTTTCCAAGTCCTCGCCCAGCTTGCCCCTGATGGCCGCTGCCGCCTTGCCCAGGGCATCCAGCACATGCTCTTTGTCCGGGGACTGGGCCTGCTCGCTGACGATCTCGTCCCCAGTCGCTGTGTTCTGCGCCGTCAGCGTAATCACATAGTCCTTGCCCAAGTTGGCGATCGTTCCGGTGAGAATCGCCTTCACCCCTTCGCGCTCCCCGATCTCCCGGGCAATCTGGGGAGTGACCGGCGTGCCCTCCGGCTTGCCCAGATACTTGACGCTCTGCACGAGGTGCTGCTGGCTCACGATGTTGATCACCGGCGACTGCTCTAAATCAATCTGCAGCGCCTGGTTCAGTGTGGTATCGAAGACCGGATCACCAGTATGGTTAACAAAGTCTGCCAGGATGATCGAATCCTTCTTGCTCTGAGGCGCAGCTCCAGATCCGCTTCCTGTATTGCCGCTTGCTGCCCCTGTGCCTGTCGCCGGCACAACACCGGGCCGGTACTTCCACCATGCCAGCCCACCTGCAAGCAGAAGCAACAACACCACGCCCGCCGCCCACGGCCACTTCCGGCTCCCGGCAGCCACCGTCGCTGCCGAGGGAGTGGTTGTGGTTTGCGTTCCCATGCCGTCCAGAGCTTCCTGCAGTTGCTCAGCAGTGGCATAGCGCTGCGCCGGGTCTTTGCGCAGCAGCTTCTCGACGATGGCATCCAGCTGCTTCGGCATGGCCGGATTCAGGGTGCTAATTGGCGGTGGCTCCTCGCGCAGCAAGGCAACGAAGACGTCCGCCGTCGAGTCTCCGCCGAAGGGCGTCTTCCCCGTCGCCATCTCGTAGATCACTGTTCCCAGGCTGAAAAGGTCAGTGCGCGCGTCCAATGGCGTACCGCGCGCCTGCTCCGGAGACATGTACGAAACTGTCCCCACGGCCGAACCGGGACTAGTCAACTCCAGCGTTGCCCCGCCTGGGCCAATGGCGGTCTCATCCTCGCTGCCACTCCCTGGCGCGCCGCGGATGCGTGAGTCTGCAGCCGCCACGCCCTCCTGCTTCTTGGCCAAGCCGAAGTCGAGGATCTTGATTTGGCGCTTGCCCCGCAGGGCATCGATGACAAACAGGTTTGCCGGCTTGATATCGCGATGGATGATGCCCTTGGCATGCGCTGCCGCCAAGGCCGCCGCTGCCTGCTGGCTAAACGAAATCACCTCGTCTACGGGCAAACCGTGCCCACCGGCTTCCGCCAGATACTTCTTCAGCGTGACGCCGCGGAGCAGCTCCATCACCAGGTACGGCCGCCCATCCTGCTCCCCAGTGTCATAAATCGCGCATACATTGGGATGGTTCAGCGTGGCCGCTGAACGCGCTTCGCGCAGGAAGCGTTCATGCGACAGATGGTTGCCGGAGTGGGGTGTTCCCTGGCCAGGGGTGTCGTGAGGGCGCGGAGTGTGCGGCGTCAGGGGTGAACCGCTGCCCACATCCGACGACAGGTAGCTGGCGGAAACCAGTTTCAGCGCGACCTCGCGCTCCAGACGGGTGTCCAACACGCGATACACTTCGCCCATGCCGCCGGCACCGATCTTCTCGATCAGGCGGTAGGGACCGAACTGTGTTCCTTCTGCAATCGTCATCAGGGCCTAGGCGCGCGGGAAGATTGTAAGCCTGGGTGGGAGCAGTCTACCAGTGGTCATTTGCTCCTGCTGTCTTAAAGCGCGGCGTATTCCTTCTTCGCGGCTACCAGCATGGGCAGATCGGTATCCGCGTTTTTCCAGGTGTTGAAGAACGCGTCGTATGCCTTCTTGGCGTTGGCCTTGTCGCCGCCCATGGCATAGGCCCGCGCTAAACCCAGTTGTGCTTGCGCATAGAAGGGCGCTCCCGACAGCAGGTTGCCCCCGGCAGACTGCAACACGGTGCGGAACGCACCCAGAGCATGGCCGGCATCATGCAGCTGGAGGTACGCCAGGCCTTGCAAATATGCACCGGGAAAAAGCGTGTCATAGGGCCTGGCCGGCTCGGCATCGTCCACCGCTTCTTGCGGCCGGCCCGCCGCCAGGGCGACAAAACCTTTCCCCAGAGGCAGGAATACATCCTGGATCAGCGTGTCTTGGGGAAACTTGGCGCTCAATTCCTGTGCCAATTGCAGCACCAGCTTGGCATTCCCGCAGACCGCCGCCGCAAGAACTGCAAGTTCCTGGGTTGACTTGCTCTTGTCCAGCAACAGCGCCTGCTGCACCGCGGCATGGTTGTCTTCGCACAAGCCCGCCAATCCCCGAGCTTGTGCGTTCGACAAAAGCGCAGCTGCCTGTACAT
>Ga0302325_10011849_pt1 | contig 18752 bp, 20 predicted proteins | sample Palsa_T0_2_FD_201948 | JGI IMG/M metagenome (GOLD analysis project Ga0302325, IMG submission 201948) | Peat permafrost microbial communities from Stordalen Mire near Abisko, Sweden - Palsa_T0_2 | ecosystem: Environmental > Terrestrial > Soil > Palsa > Peat permafrost | place: Sweden: Abisko...
GGGATTTGCGCCGCCGGCGTGGTGACACGCGATCCGCTGGGAAATGCCGTCGCCATCTCCGTCCCGGTGCCGGCGCAGCGATTTTACGAGCACCAGCGGCATATCGCGACGCGGCTGCGCGCGACCAGGGACGCGCTCGAACGCCACGTAGTGGCCGCCGCGGCCTGAGCGCGAGGCCGGCGCGAGCGACGCGGGCCTCTGCGGCGGCTTGTCCGGTCGGCCGGAAGTCGGTACAGATGTACCATATCGTGGTACAAATGGCCGCAACGCCTCTTTGCAGCGGGCGGGGTCAGAGGGAACGTGGAGGGTTTAAGTGGCGAAGAAGATTCGCGGCGTCTCGTTCGAGGAGAACGAGAACAACACGATGGGACTTTCCTTTTACAATCTGTCCCATCGTTTCGGCTATCAGTCGCCGAACTGGCCGTATTTCGAAGACGTCAAGATCGAGCGCGTCCATTACATGGCGAAGTCGGGGGTGCTTTCGCAGCGCATCACCACGTCCATGCACAACACCACGCATATCGATGCGCCGGCGCACGTGGTGCAGGGTACGCCGTTTATCGACGAAGTGCCGCTGCCGCATTTTTTCGGCACCGGCATCGTCGTTTCGCTGCCGAAGAAAAAATGGGAGCAAATCACCTACGACGATCTTGAAAAGGCCGCCGGCAAGATCGTGCGGCCGCGTGACGTGGTGATCATCAACACCGGGTGGCACAAGAAGTACGAGGATAGCGAAGATTATTTCTGCTACGCGCCCGGCTTCGTGGCTTCCGCGGGAGAATGGTTCGTCGAGAAGCAGGTCAAGGTAGTCGGCCACGATACCCAGGCCAACGATCACCCGCTTGCCACCGCAATCGGGCCGCAGCGCAACGGACCGCTGCATCCGCATCTCGCAGAAGAATACAAGAAATGGTCCGGCGGCCGCGACTGGAAGGACGATTTCCCGGATTGGGAGCCGGTGCATCGCATCCTGTTCAAGAACGGCATCCTTGGCATCGAGAATGTCGGCGGCGACATCGACAAGGTCACGGGCCGGCGCTGCACCTTCGCATTCTTTCCGTGGAACTGGGAGCGCGGCGACGGCTGCATCATTCGCCTTGTCGCCATCACCGACCCGAAGGGTACTTATCGGATTGATAAGGGGGAGAAGTTCTGATGGAGGTCAGGCGTTTCGCCGCGGCAAAGACCTATGAAGCGCCGCATCACCGCGACTTTACGGGCTTGCGGCTGTTCGGCGCCGAAGCGGGCGGCCCCAAAGGCTTGATCGTCGGCATTTCGCATTTCCTCCCCGGGGGCGGCGCCGGCCCTGACGCGTCGCCGCCCGAGAAGGTCTATTTCGTGCTCGAAGGCGAATTGACGGTCATCATCGACGGCAAGGAAACCGTGCTGAAAAAGCACGATTCATGCTTCATCGGGCCGAACGAGAACCGCGAGATTGTCAATCGCACGAACAGCGTATGTTCGATCCTGGTCGCGATCGCGCCGTCGCCGAAGTGACTCCAAGGGCGTCATGACGAAAGGAGACAAATGTCGGAAGAGTTTTTGAAGAATCCGCTTTCGCTGTTCGATATTCGCGGCAAGACCGCGATCGTGACGGGCGCGTCGGGTGCTTTCGGCGCATTGGCGGCAAAAACGCTCGCCGCCTCGGGCGCCAATGTCATCATTGCCGCGAGTAACGCGGAAGCCCTGAAGAAGATAGCGGCGGAATGCGGAAAACTCGGCGGCAAATGCGAGGTCGCCGCCAAGCGTCCAAGCTCGGAGGCAAACTGCGACGCCTTGGTGGCAGTCGCCGTCGAGAAATTCGGCGGCCTCGATATCCTCGTCGTTGCTTCGGGCCAGAACAAGGTCTCGAAAATCGTCGATCAGAAGGCCGAAGATTTTCTCGACATCATGGACGCCAACGTCACCCAGTCGTGGCTTATGTCGCGCGCCGCAGCGCGACATATGATCAAGCAGGGACGCGGCGGCAAGATCATTCTGATGTCCTCGGCGCGCGGACTTCTCGGCCATCCGGCCGGCTACAGCGCCTATTGCGCGTCAAAATCGGCGGTCGATGGCATTACCAAGGCGCTGGGCTGCGAACTCGGGGGCAACGGCATCACCGTGAATGCGCTTGGGCCGACGGTTTTCCGCTCGCCGCTCACCGAATGGATGTTCGCCGACGACGAGCGCGGTAAAACCGTGCGCGCGGGTTTCCTCACGCGCGTGCCGAAGGGCCGCCTCGGCGAGCCTGAAGATCTCGCCGGCCCCCTCCTCTTCCTCGCCTCCAAGGCGTCCGACTTCTACACCGGGCACATCCTCTACGCCGATGGCGGGTATACGGCAGGCTGAGCATGGCGGAGATGCGCATCGCGGTCGTCGGCGCCGGCCTTATGGGCCACGGCATCGCTCAGGTCTTTGCCGTGGCGGGCCACGACGTCACGATCACGGATGCAGCGGCTGCCAATCTCACCACGGTCAAGGATCGGATCGCTGCCAACCTGCGCGAACTCGGCGAAGAGGAGAGCGCCGTCGCGCGCGTTCGGCCATGCAGCGATCTCGCCGAAGCGGTGCGCGAAGCGGATTTCGTCGTCGAGGCGGTATCCGAAGATTTGACGTTGAAGCAGAAATTGTTTGGCGACATCGAGCCGCATGTCCGCCGCGATACCATCCTTGCCAGCAACACTTCGGTCATCCCGATCACCTCGATCATGCAGGGACTCGCCGTGCGCGAGCGGGCGCTTGGGACGCATTGGTGGAATCCCCCTTTCCTGGTGCCGCTCGTTGAAGTCATCGAGACGCAATGGACTTCGCCCGAGACGGTGGCGCGGACGATGCGGCTGCACGAAGCGGCGAACAAACGGCCGGCGCACGTGAAAAAAGACGTGCCCGGCTTCATCGGCAACCGGCTCCAGCACGCGCTCTGGCGGGAAGCGATCTCGCTGGTCGAGAATGGCATTTGCGATGCCGAGACCGTCGACGCCGTCATCAAGGCTTCATTCGGCCGCCGCCTGCCCGTTCTCGGCCCGCTGGAGAACGCCGATCTGGTCGGCACCGATCTAACCCTCGCCATCCACAACATCGTATTGCCGGCGATTGATAGCCGGCCGCGACCGTCGCCTTATCTGCAAAAGCTCGTGGCCGACGGAAAGCTCGGCTTCAAATCAGGGGAAGGGTTCCGCAAATGGACCGCCGGAGAACAGGCGGCGTTGCGGGCCAAAGTCATGCAGCATCTCAAATCGGCGGAGCGAGCCGACGCATGAGACCCGCAGTAACCAAACGAACGCCTAGAAACGCTGGCATCACTGCTGCGTACGAAAAACCCCTAGCCTCGCCATACTATTTGTGGGACTTCTGTGGGGTCGGTCCCACCTTTTTAAATTGAAGACCCTGGGGAATTTAGGGAGGAGCAGAAATGACAAACAAGCAGGAAATGAAAGGTAAGGCGCGGCCTAAGGTAGACATTCAACGCCGCCGGGTAATGAAGGGCATCGCCGCCAGCGGCGCCGCCGTCATCACCTCGCCGTGGACGTTCCAATCGTCGCGAGCGGCCACCAAGGTCATCAAGATCGGCATGATCACGCCGGAGACCGGCCCGATCGCCGCGTTCGGCGAGCCGTCGAAATGGGTGGCCGAAGGCGTAACTAAGTTCCTGGGCGATGGCATCATGGTCGGCGGCCAGAAGCACGGCGTCGAGATTCTCAACAGAGACAGCCAGTCGAATCCGAACCGGGCCTCGGAAGTGGCGGCGCAACTCATCAATAACGACAAGATCGACATCATGGTGGCTTCGTCGACGTCCGACACCACCAACCCGGTAGCCGATCAGTGCGAGCTGAACGGCGTGCCGTGCATCACCTCGGACGATCCGTGGCAGGCCTGGTTCTTTGGCCGCAAGGGCGATCCGAAGAAGGGGTTCGAGTGGACCTACCACTTCTTCTGGGGCTTCGACCAGGTCGCCAACATGTTCGCCGAGATGTGGAAGTCGATTCCGACCAACATGAAGGTCGGCGTGCTGCTCACCAACGATCCTGACGGCATCGCGGCGAGCGATCCCGTGCACGGACTGCCGGCTACCATCAAGAGCCATGGTTTCGACGTCAATTTCCTCGGCCTCTATCCGCCGCTGTCGGACGACTTCTCCGCGCAAATCACGCAGCTGAAGAACATGAACGCCGACATCACGTGCGGCATTTTCAACCCGCCGCAGTTCGCGATTTTCTGGACGCAATGCGCGCAGCAAGGCTACAAGCCGAAGATCGTGACGCCGCCCAAGGCGCTCCTGTTCCCGACCGCCGTCGAGGCCTTGGGCGACCGCGGCGCCGGCATGTCGACCGAGGTGTGGTGGTCGCACCACCATCCCTTCAAGTCGGGACTAACCGGCCAGACGGCGCAGGAGTATTGCGACGCCTACGAGAAAGCGAGCGGCAAGCAGTGGACGCAGCCGCTTGGCTTCAAGCTCGCCAACCTCGGGGTCGCAATCGACGTGCTCAAGCGGGCCAAGAAGCTCGACGCCAAGTCGATCCGCGATTCGATCGCGCAGACCGATTACCAGTCGATCGTCGGCCCGATCACCTGGAAAGGCGGACCGACCAATCCGGTGCCGAATGTGTGCACCACGCCGCTGGTCGGCGGCCAGTGGGAAAAGGGCACGAAGTGGAAGTATGACTTGAACATCGTGTTCAACAAGACCGCGCCGGAAATCCCGCTCGACAGACCGTTCAGCGCCATTCAATATTCCTAAGCTGTCCGGCTAGGCGACGTACAGCCGCCGCGCCCAACGCGCGGCGGCTTTCTATAAAGACTTTGCATGACAACTCTTCTGGAGCTTAACGCGGTATCGAAGTCCTACGGCGCGCTAAAGGCCGTGGACACCGTCAGTCTCACCGTCGCGGACGGCGAGGCGCTGGCGGTGATTGGGCCCAATGGAGCCGGCAAGACCACCTTGTTCAACCTTATTACCGGAGACGTGGCTCCGAGCGCCGGCCGGATGATGTTCGCCGGCTCCGATGTGACCGCGATGCCGCCGCACACGCGTTCTCGCCTCGGCATCGGACGCTCGCACCAGATCCCGCATCCGTTCGCGAATATGAGTGTTTTCGAGAACCTTCTGGTTGGCGCCATCTTCGGCGGCGGCGCCAGCGAGCGCGACAGCTACAAGCGCAGCAGCGACGTATTGAGAATCACCGGACTCTACGACAAGGCCAATGTGCCGGCGCGGACACTCACGCTCTTGCAGCGCAAGCGACTGGAATTGGCCCGCGCACTCGCCATGAATCCGAAGCTTTTGTTGCTCGATGAAATCGCCGGCGGTCTTACCGATTACGAGTGCAGCGAATTGGTCGGCACCATCAAGCAAATCCACGCGCAGGGCACGACGATCGTCTGGATTGAGCACATCGTGCATGCGCTATTGTCGGTCGCGAGCCGGCTCATCGTAATGAATTTCGGGCAGCTCCTGGTTCAAGGCGATCCGCGCGAAGTCATGGCGGATGCGCGCGTGCGCGAAGTGTATATGGGCATTCCGGTTTCATGACGCTGTTGCAAACTCAGAATTTGTCGGCCTTCTACGGCGACTTTCAGGCGTTGTTCGATATCAACGTCACCGTGGAAGAAGGCGAAACCGTGGCCGTCATCGGCGCCAACGGCGCCGGCAAGACCACATTTCTGCGCACGGTGGCCGGCGCGCTCGCCGCCGCGCCGGAATCCGTCGTGTTCGACGGCAAGCCGGTCGGCCACAAGACGCCGCACGCGATCGTACGGCTCGGCATCGCCATGGTGCCGGAAGGCCGCCGCCTGTTTCCCAGCCTCTCGGTGGAAGAGAATCTCCTCCTCGGCACCCACAGTGAGCGCGCCGGGCCGTGGACCTTGAAGCGCGTCTATGAGCTTTTTCCGCGGCTTCACGATCTGCGGCATCTACCGGCGCCGTCGCTGTCCGGCGGACAACAGCAGATGGCCGCGATCGGCCGTGCGCTGATGTCTAATCCGCGACTGTTGCTGTGCGACGAACTCTCGCTTGGTCTGGCGCCGGTCGTGATCCGGGACATTTACGAATGCCTCGGCGCGATCACGTCGGAAGGCGCGGCGATCGTACTGGTGGAACAGGACATCAATCGCGCGCTCGATGCGTCCTCACGATTTTATTGCTTTCAAGAAGGCCGTCTCGCATTGAGCGCTCGGACCAAAGACTTCGATCGTGCCGCGATTAGCGCGGCTTATTTCGGATTGTAGGCTGGCCGCGATGAATTGGCTCAACATCCTCATTCAAGGCGGCTTGCTCGGCGGCTTCTACGCGCTGTTCGCCATCGGCCTGTCGATGTCGTTCGGCATCATGCGTCTGGTTAACATCGCGCATGGCGATCTGATCGTGCTCTCGGCCTATGTCGCCCTTGTCGTGACTTGGTATACCGGGGTCGCTCCGTTCCTGAGCCTCGCCATCGTCCTGCCGGTGATGTTCGGGCTTGGCTACGCGTTGCAGCGCGGACTATTGAATCAAACTCTGAGTGGCGGATTGTTACCGCCGCTGCTCGTCACTTTCGGCATCTCGATCATAATCCAGAACGGGTTGTTGCAGGGCTTCGGCGCTTACGACCATCGGCTCAAAGAAGGCGCGATCGAGACCGCCAGCTTGCAGGCCGGCAGCTTTTATGTCGGCGTTTATCCGCTGCTGGTTTTTGCGGTGGCGGTGCTTTCCATCGCGGGCCTCCAGCTCCTGTTCTACCGCACGCGGCTTGGCCGCGCTTTCCGCGCGGTTTCCGACGACGCCGATACCGCCGAGCTCATGGGCATCGATAACCGCAAGCTTTACGCGCTCGCGCTCGGCATCGCCATGGTTTTCACCGCCCTTGCCGGTGTGCTGTTCGGCATCCGCACCATTTTCGCGCCTTCGTCCGGCCCAATTCGGCTCATTCTCGCTTTCGAAGCCGTGATAATCGGCGGACTCGGCAGCATGTGGGGCACGTTGATCGGCGGCATGGTGCTCGGTATTGCACAGTCGATCGGAGCGGCGCTCGATCCGACTTGGCAAATCCTTGCCGGGCATCTCGCCTTTCTTGCCATCCTGATCGTCCGCCCGAGCGGACTCTTCCCGCGAACGAAAGACTGACATGGAGCCCGTCCGCGTCGAGCGAAGCACGAAGGTAAGCCGGGCGTCCGCTGTTTTGGCGGCACCCGCGCTTGCGGCTCTGGTGTCGTTGCCGTGGTGGGGCGATGCCGGCTGGATGCGGCTTATTGCGGAGATGGCGTACTACCTCGCTTTAGCGCAGCTTTGGAATTTGCTCGCCGGATATGCCGGTCTCGTATCCGTCGGCCAACAGGCTTATGTCGGCCTCGGTGGGTACATGCTGTTCTATTTGACTGGCGTTTGGAACATGAACGTGTTCCTGGCGCTGCTTATCGCCGGACCGTTCGCAGGGCTAATGGCGATCCCGGTCTCGTTTGCCATCTTTCGTCTGCGGGGTGCGTATTTTGCCATCGGCACATGGGTCGTTTCCGAGGTGTTTGCGCTCTTCGCGAGTCTGATCGGGGTGCTGGGCGCAGGGTCCGGCCTATCCCTTACGGTTCCGATCTTGGAGGAAGTCTCGCCCGACCGGGACATGCGGGATACCCTTCTTTACCTCATGACGCTTGGAGCTTCGCTCCTGGTGGTTGCCATCGTCTATCTGTTGCTGCGCTCCCGCCACGGACTTGCGCTGACCGCCATTCGCGATTCCGAACGGGCATCGGCAAGTCTCGGCGTCAATAATTTCCGCACCAAGTTCATCATCTACATCGCAACCGCCGCCTGCACCGGCCTTATCGGCGCGCTCATCTTCCTGCAGAAGCTTCGCATCTCCCCCGAAGCGGGCTTCTCCATCAACGACTGGACGGTGGTGGTGATCTTCATGGTAGTGATCGGCGGCATCGGCACGCTCGAGGGCCCCTTCATCGGCATGCTGATCTTCATCGTGTTGCGCGAACTGCTGGCCGATTACGGCACGTACTACCTGATTTTGCTCGGCGTGATCGCTATCGCGGTGATGCTGAAAGCGCCCTACGGAATCTGGGGTTGGGTTATTCAGCGCTTCGACTTGCAATTATTTCCGGTCGGACGGCGCTTGGCCCTGGCGCCGACGAACGGGCCGGCCGGTAGCACGCCAAGCAAGCAGGCGAGCTAACTTCGGCCGGCCGACGGAGCATTTCGGCCGGCACACTTGTTTATGGAACTTTTTGCGGCCGTCGCAGTTAACAACCGGGGTCTTTCTGTAACTACCGGGAATTGCTGAAGTTTTCTGCGATGATCATTGGTTCGACAAAATTGCCGCCGAGAATGCTGCGCTAGCCCGTTGTGCCGTCGTTGCGTGCCGCGCGGTGCCCGGCAGTTCGTCTCTATCAAAGCAAACCAGCAGTCCCGGGGTAAGCGATGCAAACAGACACGGCACAGCGTTCGCCATTCAATGGATCCGCCCGGCCGGGGCCGCATGATCTTCGATCCATTGCGCTTCTGCTCGACATCGACGGGACCATCGTCGATATGGCGATCACCCCAGGCAGCGTGTCGGTTTCCGATTCGTTACGAGCGTCGCTCCTGGAATTGCACAAAAGATGTGGCGGAGCGCTGGCGCTGGTGAGCGGACGGCTCATTCGCGACATCGATAATTTGTTCGCGCCATTGCGATTGCCGGCTGTTGGCGGACATGGCGCAGAAATGCGGCCCACCGTGGATTCCCCGATCTTCGCGCGCACCGCCGACTCCATCGGGGACGGCCTTCGCAAACTGGTGATCGCCGCAGCCGCAGTCGATCCGCGTGTGATCGTGGAGGATAAAACGTCCTCGCTGGCGGTGCACTACCGGCTGGCGCCGCACCTAGAGCAACCGCTGAAAACAAAAGTTGCGGCGATTGTCGCTCGCCTCGGGCTGCGCGATCTGGAGATCTTGCACGGTAAAGCCGTCATCGAGATCAAATCGACCGGCTTCAGCAAGGGCGTGGCTGTTCGCGAGCTGATGAAGATCCCGCCGTTCCAGAATCGCAAGCCGGTGTTCCTCGGCGACGACACCACCGACGAAACGGTATTTGAGATACTCCCGCCGCTCGGTGGGCTCGGCTACTCCGTGGAGCGCAACATGCGCGGCGCCAACGGCATGTTCGGATCGCCGCACGACGTTCGCAACTGGCTCTCGTCTCTGTGCGGAAACGCCGGAGCCTAAACCGCAATGAATGATTTTGGACTCGACCTTGCAGTAATCGGCAACGGGCGGACTGCGGCGCTGCTCGAGCCGTCGTCGCGATTGGTCTGGTGGTGCTATCCGCGCTTTGACAGTGACCCGATCTTTTGCCGGCTGCTCGCCGGCGACGAAGAAAAAGGCTTTAGCGACGTCGTGCTCGATGGCATGGCGGATTATCGCTCGGAATACGAGCGTAATACCGCCGTCGTGTCGACAGTAATGACGGATGAGAAAGGCGCGTCGATCAAAATTACCGATTTCGCCCCGCGATTTCGGGCCTTTGATCGCATCCTCCGCCCACCACAGCTTTTTCGCATTATCGAGCCGATCTCAGGCATGCCGCGAATTACCATTCGCTTCCGCCCGACCAACCAATACGGCGTGCCGATGCAGACGAAATCCATCGGCAGCAATCACATCACGCTGCGGGGCTCGCACTCGGTGGTGAGGCTTACAACCGACGCGCCGCTCTCCTACATCGACCGCGAAGCGCCGTTCGTGTTGACGCGGCCGGTCTACCTGGTGATGGGGCCAGACGAGCCCTTCCCTGCGGATTTGTCGACCACTTGCCGCGAATTCGCCGATCGCACGCGAGCCTACTGGACCGAGTGGGTGCGTCGGTTGTCGATCGCCTACGACTGGCAAGATGTCATCATTCGCGCCGCGATCACGCTCAAGCTGAGCAATTTCGAGGAGACCGGCGGCATTATCGCCGCGCACACGACGTCAATTCCTGAAGCGCCCCATTCCGGCCGCACCTGGGATTACCGGTTTTGCTGGCTGCGCGACGCCTATTTCGTCGTCAAAGCGCTCAACCGCATCGGCGCGACGCAGACCATGGAGGATTTTATTTCCTTCATCCTCGGCATCGCCTCGGAAGACGTCATTCGTCCAGTTTACAGCATCGTGCCGACCGACGGCATGGACGAGGTAATCGCCGAGAATCTGCAGGGTTATCGCGGCGACGGGCCGGTGCGCGTCGGCAACGCCGCAGCCGGAATGTTCCAGCACGACACCTATGGCAGCATTATTTTGGCCGCCATGCCGATGTTCTTCGATCGCCGCCTACCGCGGCCGGCGGACCCAGGGTTGTTTCAGCTTTTGGAGCGGGTCGGCTCGCTCGCCAAGCAGTCGGCTTTTGAGCCCGACGCCGGCATCTGGGAGTATCGCGGCCGAGCGCGCGTGCATACCCATTCCGCGTCCATGTGCTGGGCCGGCTGCAATCGGCTGGCCGCAATCGGTAAGCATCTCGGCTTGAAGGAGCGGGCTTCCGAGTGGAAAAGCGTGGCCGACAACATCCAATCGCGGCTCCTCGAACAGGCCTGGAACGAGAAACGTGGCGCCTTTACGGCAGCCATTGGCGTGGACGAGCTCGACGCCAGCGTCCTTCTGTTGCCGGAGATCGGGCTGATTGAGGTCTGGGACCCGCGCTTTGTCCGCACCGTCGAGGCCATTGAACGTGAACTTTTACGCGGCAAGCACGTTATGCGGTACGCGGGGGAAGATGACTTCGGGTTGCCAGAATCTGCCTTTTTAATATGCCGGTTCTGGCTCATCGACGCGTGGTGGAAGCTTGACCGCCGCGAGGAAGCCATCGATATGTTTAACGATGCCTTGCGCTATCGTAACCGGTACGGCCTGCTTGCCGAGGATGTCCATCTGCAGACCGGCGAAATGTGCGGTAATTTTCCGCAAACTTATTCGATGGCCGGACTGATTTTGACGGCGATGCGTCTATCGCGAAGTTGGGAGGATCGGTATTGGCACGATTAGTTGTCGTCTCCAATAGAGTCTCGGTTCCGACCGGCGACGGCGCCAAGCGCGCCGGCGGGCTCGAAGTAGCGTTGCGCCCAGCGCTGCAAAAGCACGGCGGCCTCTGGCTCGGCTGGAGCGGCAAAGTGGCGGCCACAGACGAGGTCGAAACTAGGTCGGTCAAGGACAAGAACGTCGAGTACGTCGTCACCGATCTCTCCAACGACGACTATCAGGAATACTATAACGGCTTTGCGAACCGCGTGCTGTGGCCGATCCTGCATTATCGGTTGGATTTGGCGGAATTCGCCCGCCGCGACTTGAGCGGATATCTCCGCGTCAACGAGCACTTCGCCACGCAACTAGAAAAGGTGATCCTCGAGGATGATCTGATCTGGGTTCATGACTATCACATGATTCCGATCGCGGCGGCGCTGCGACGGCGCGGCCATGCCAATCGCATCGGGTTCTTCCTGCATGTTCCGTTTCCGCCGCCCGAGATACTGACTTCGCTGCCCAACCACGAGCAGCTCATTCCGTTGTTGCTCGAATACGACGTCGTCGGGTTTCAGACCGAGAGCGATTCGGGAAATTTCGTTCGCTATCTAATGTCTGAATGCAACGCCATGCGCGACATGCGCGTTTTCGAGACTTCCGGGCGCCAGATTACGATGCGGATCAATGGCAAGCAGACGCAGATCGGCAGTTTTCCGGTCGGGATCGAGCCGCGTGCGTTCGCACGGTTAGCGCGCCGCAATAGCCGCTCGCCTATGGTGAAGGAACTGGTGGCGAGCCTTGGCAATCGTGCCTTGATGATCGGCGTCGATCGTCTCGACTATTCCAAAGGACTCATTCAGCGGCTTGACGCTTTCGACAAATTCCTGGCGACCCACCCAGAGTGGGTAGGCAACGTTACTTATCTGCAGATCGCACCGAAGAACCGCTCGGCGATTCCCGAATATGCCGAACTGGAAGAGGCTGCGAATTCTGGGGCCGGCCGCCTCAACGGCAAGTACGGCGAAGTCTCATGGACGCCGATCCGCTACGTTAACCGCGTGCACAGCCGATCGGCGCTTGCCGGACTTTATCGCACCGCGCGGGTCGGACTGGTGACGCCATTGCGCGATGGCATGAATCTGGTTTGCAAAGAGTACGTCGCCGCGCAGGACCCGGAAGATCCAGGCGTTCTCATCCTCTCGCGTTTCGCCGGCGCCGCGATCGATATGCGCCGTGCGCTGCTCGTCAATCCCTACGACGCCGAATCGGTCGCCAATGCGATCGCACAAGCCCTTGACATGCCGCTAGAGGAACGCCGCGCGCGCCACCAGGCGTTACTCGCTGTTGTCTCGAACTATGATATCGATCGCTGGCAGCAGGACTTTATGAACGCGTTGCGCGGCGATAACGGTACTACGCAAGACCTGCAAAATCTGCCGGCGGTTGTGCGCCCATCGGCCGGGTGGCCGGCAAGCCGCTACGCCGGTAAAACCGCCGCGATTGAAACGCGCGGCTGACAAGCGGCCTTTCCGCTCCGCGAACGACTTACCAGTCCCGGCACTCTCGATGGCGGAACCCCGCGCTGCGCTGCACGTTGGCGATGGGTGAGGGCCGAGCCCGCGCCACGGCCGCTCATGCAACAAAAAAGGAAACAACAGCCATGGGACTCTTCTCAAAAGATATTAAAAGCATGAACGACCTGTTCGTGCACACGCTCCGCGATATCTATTATGCCGAAAAACAGATCGTGAAGGCGCTCCCCGACATGGTCGAGAAAAGCACCGATCCGCAACTCAAGCAGGGATTCCAGACCCATCTTCGCGAAACGGAAAACCACGTGAAGCGGCTTGAACAAGTGTTCCAACTCATCGGCGAGAAGGCCCAGGGCGTCGATTGCCCGGCCATCGACGGCATTCTCGAGGAAGCCGACGACGTCGCCGGCGAGGTAGAACAGAAATCGGTCTTGGACGCGGCATTGATCGCTGCGGCGCAAGCCGTCGAACACTACGAAATGACGCGTTATGGAACGCTCATCGCATGGGCCAATCAGCTCGGCCGCCAAGAGTGCGTGACACTCCTTCGGCAAACACTCGATGAGGAAAAGGCGACTGACAAGAAACTCACGTCAATGGCGGAAGGCCAAGTGAACCGTAAGGCGGCCTAAGCCCACGGCGAGAGACGCGGCGCCCCACGCGCCGGTCGCGCTCCCTCGCAAAGTTGAGAGACGGGAGATGACGCGGCCTTGGGGCTGCGTCATCTTCTTTTCTCCGAGGATCGATCAGCGGTCTTTGGAACTTAGCCCACCCTCTTCCGGTTAAAGAAAACGGAATTGAACTGGAGCGATTAATGAGCCCGGATACCCGAGCACCGGAATACAAAGAAGCCGATCAAAACACGGCGCAAACTGCGGTGCTACCGGCTCGTCGTGCGCGCCAGGGCGTGACCGGACATAACGTCCGCTATGTACTTGGCTTCGGCCTCGTCGGAGTTATTGTGGCGTTCCTCATTGTTTATCTGATTTTTTTCGGGTGATTAGTCGACTACCCCGCCACCGCGCCCTAATGGAACTCAAGCCCATATGCCAAGTTTTCCTGAGCAATAGGTTAGGATCGGCTCAATCCGCCGGGTGATCCGAGGCACGTCAACCGGCGATTGGAGGAGGAGAAATGGCAAAAAACAGAAAGCGCAGGTATTCGCCCAGTGCAGGCAGCGATGTGAAGAGCGAAATGGAGCGCTACAAGCGCGGCACCGCGCGAAGCGGGCGCGGAGGCAAGGGCGGTAAAGTTAAGAGCCGCAAGCAAGCGATCGCGATCGGACTTTCAAAGGCGCGCAAGAAGGGCAAAAAAGTCCCCCGGAAGAAATCGGCATAGCCCAAACGGTGGCGTGACTTGCCCTAGACCGTAACGACCACGTCGCAAGTCATGCCTTCTTCCCGCCAATTAAATTTAACCTCGCCGTCGAGTTGCCCAAGCATGCGGCTAATGGCCCGCGTGCCGAAACCTTCCTTGCGCGGAACGCTGACGGCAGGACCGCCGGTCTCCTGCCAGGACAAACGTAGCTTGTTTGCCGGTCCCAACGACCACTGCACCCGCACCTTTCCGCCGGGGATAGATAACGCGCCGTACTTGACGGCGTTGGTCGCCAGCTCGTGCACGGCCATGGCGAGCGCTTGCGCGCCGTCGGGCTTCAGAAACACTTTTGGTCCGTCGATTTGCGCCCGCGGATCCCCATCGCGAAAATACGGCGAAAGCTCCATGATCACCAACTGACGCAGATCGGCGCCAGCCCAACGCGATTGCGCCATCATGCCGTGAGCATTCGCAAGCGCGCGCAAACGCCCCTCGATCGCTTTTTTTAAATCGGCGGCGCTATCCGCGTGCGTGAGGTGGACGGTCGCCTGCGCCACTGCAAGCAAATTATTGGTCCGATGATCCGCTTCGCGGGCAAGCAGCGATATCTGCTGCTCGCGCCGCTTTTGCTCCGTGATGTCGCGGGCTATTTTCGATGCGCCGATTATCGCTCCGGTTTCGTCGGTTATAGGCGAAATGGACAGCGAGATATCAACGAGGCTTCCGTCCTTCCGCCGTCGCTGGGTTTCGAAATGCTCAATTGGCTCACCGCGCCGGATGCGATCGAGAATGCCTATTTCCTCGTGCCGGCGTTCGGGCGGAATAACGATTGTAATCGACTTGCCTATAACCTCGTCGGCGGTATAGCCGAATAGGCGCTCCGCCGCCTTGTTCCACGTCGCGACGATACCGTTGAGGTCCTTGCTGATAATGGCGTCATCGCTGGATTCGACAATGGCCGCAAGGCGACGCGCGACGCGCTCCGCGCGCTGGTGCTCGCTAATATCGACCAATACATTCACGGCGCCGACAAGCGCGCCGGATAGATCGTAAAATGGCGTGGGAAAAGCCATGTAGGGTACGCGCGTACCGTCCGGCCGCTCCGCGACGGCCTTCTGGCCCCGACAGGATCTCCCCTCTTGGATGGTAAGCGCCATAGGGTACTGATCCTGCGGAAGCGGTGCGCCGTCGGGGCGGAAGAGTTTCCAGGAGCCGCACCATCGATCGATATTCAGCCGCGGCCGGCGGCCCCAAAGCTGCGCCGCGGCATCATTGAAATAGGTAATTCGACCCTCGGCGTCGGTGACGTAAATGGCGGCGGGGAGTACGTCGAGTAGCCGGCGCGGGTCATTAAGGTCGTTGGACTTGCTCTTATCGACTTCAGTCGGCCGCACCAGCGCCGGCCACATCCCTAGGGCAAGCTCCGCCAAACCCACCTCTGCTTGAGACATAATTCAAACCGCCCCGTACCCTTTGACCCCTACCCCCTTTAATCCGTAGCGCCGCATTCGGTTCCGCCGACCCAAGGGATTTCCACTGAATTTGCCGCGCGTTAGCCAATTCGGACCAGCACTGCCGCTCGCCGACTCCTGAGCCCCGCAAAAGGCTTGTCGGCCACAAGGGGAACTCCGGCAGGCGGGCCGCGTTTGTGGCATGGGTTACCGGGGCATTCCGAGGGGAGAAGGATTTGGATTATATCCGCGCCGCCAAGGAAAGGCGCCTCGCACTGGACATCAACGATCCGCAGCCGGTCGCCAATTCACAAGACCTATGGCAGTCGGCCGGACGAGCGGCGACCATCGGGATCTTTTTGCTTTTGGTTGGCGCCGTTCTCTATATCGGACGCGCCATCCTCCTGCCGATCTTCGCCGCCGCCGTCGTGGCGATGACACTCGCTCCCGCGGTGCGGTTCGCGCAAAAACGCGGTATCTCACCTTGGATCACGGCGTTGGCCATCGTCGCCTGTGCGCTCGCGGTCTTGGGCCTTGGCGCCGTGGCGATGGCGGGACCGGTGAGTGAATGGATCGCGCGCGCGCCTGAAATCGGCGCCACCATCAAGGAACGCCTGTCCGTGCTCGACGCGCCGTTGGCGGCGCTTCGCGAACTGGAACGCAGTTTTTTCGGGAGTAACAGTGGAAATTCCGCGCCTCCGAATATTGTCTTTCCCGCAGTCGCCTTCGTTACTCCGGCCGCCGGCGAACTTCTCGTGTTCTTCGGCGCGATGATTTTCTTTCTTGTCGGTCAAGGTGCTCTTCGCTCGCAGTTCATCGCCATGTTTTCCGTACGCGAATCCAAATTGAGGGCGCTGAAAATCCTCAACGACATCGAACATAACCTCACCGGCTATTTGACGGTCGTCACCATGATCAATGCGGCACTTGGCGTGATCGTCGCCATTGGTGCCTGGCTTCTCGGCTTTCCCAGCCCGGTGATTTTCGGCGTGGTTGCGGCCGTGCTAAACTATTTGCCCTACGTTGGACCAGCCGTCATGGTGGTCGCCTTGTTCGGCGTGGGCCTCATCACCTTCCCTTCGCTCGGTCACGCGCTCATCGCGCCGCTCGCCTTCGTGACCCTCACGACTACGGAAGGCCACTTCATTACGCCCACCATTGTCGGCCGGCGCCTTACTCTAAATCCCCTTCTGGTATTTTTGGCGCTGGCATTTTGGGCCTGGATGTGGGGACCGATCGGCGCGTTCCTAGCCGTGCCGATTTCAATCATCGGTTTGGTCGTCGCCAATCATTTGTTTCCGACGGCCGAGGGTCATCTTCCCGAGTGAGCCTGGACGAACCGTATGTTGCAGAATTTGAAGCACGATCTCATTCTTTTCATTCAAGCAAGAACCGGCGCCACTTTGGCGCTTTTCGTCTGGGCGGCGCTGGTGGCGCTCGCGTCGCTGACCGCTTTCACCTTTCTCTGCGTCGCCCTGTACGACTGGGTGGCGCTGCAACTCAACACTGTCTTCGCCGGCCTTATCGTCGCCGGCTTCTTTATGACAGTCGCGGCGATCGGAGTGCTCGCAGGTATGTTGGCGCGGCGGCGCGCCAGAACCCGCGCCATACTTGAACGCGCCGCGCGAGCACAGGCACCGTCCCGACTATTTGATCCACGAATTGTCGGCATCGCACTCCAAACCGGCCGCAGGTTCGGCTGGCAACGCGTCTTACCGATCGCGTTGCTGGCTTTGCTGACGGCACAATGGGCGCGCGCTTACCAGACGCGCGCCGACGGCAATCGCTGAAGTCTTGCCGCGGCGGCGCGGTGCAAAATCCCCTATAATTAGAGGTTTCGCAGGGAGACAGCGCCGTTAACCGGCCGCTGGGCGCTCAACCGCTAGACTGCTTGCTAGGGCGCCCGCCGCCGGGTAGGCATTCATCCGCAAGCTTTGGGGCAGCGGCGTATGAACGTCTATGACTTGAACGGGCAGACCGCAGTCGTTACCGGCGGCGCGCAGGGTATCGGCTTGGCGGTAGCCACCCGCATACTCGCGTCCGGCGGGCGCGTCGCGATTTGGGATCGCGATAAAGCGCTCCTGGAAAAGACCGTTTTGGCATTGGCTGCAACCGACCGGACCGAAGGTGTGCCGACCGACATCGCCGATCTCGCCGCCGTCGAAGCGGCTACCACGGCAACCCTAAAGCGCTTCGGCAAAATCGACATCCTCATCAACAACGCGGCTATCGTCGGACCGAACGCGCCGACCTGGGAGTATCCTCCCGAGGCGTTCCGAGACGTCGTCAATGTCGGTCTTTTCGGCACTTTTTACTGTTGCCGCGCCATCGTCCCGCACATGATCGCGGCGAACTATGGACGCATTGTCAACCTGTCATCGGTCGCCGGCAAGGAAGGCAATCCGAAAGCACCGGCCTATAGTTCGATGAAGGCCGCAGTGATCGCACTGACGAAATCGCTCGGCAAGGAGCTTGCCGCCTACAATATCGGCGTCAATTGCGTGACGCCCGCCGTCGCCAAGACAACTTTGGCCTTGAGCCAGGCACCTGATTTCCTCGCCATGATCGTTTCCAAAATTCCCCGCGGCCGGATGCTGGAGCTCGACGAAGCCGCGTCGATGATTTGCTGGCTCGCCAGCGCTGAGAATTCGTTCACTACCGGCGCCGCATTCGACTTGTCCGGCGGGCGAGCTACTTATTGATACCTCTATGGTTCAGCACAAGCCATGAAACTTTATTACGCGCCGGGCGCATGCTCGTTGGCACCTCATATCGCGCTAGAGGAAGTCGGCGCGCCATTCGAGCTGTCGCGCATCGACTTGGGCACCAGCCAGCAAAGCAGCGCCGAATACCTTCGCATCAATCCCAAGGGGCGCGTGCCAGCGCTGGTCGACGGCGATTGGGTCTTGACCGAAGCGCCGGCGATTCTGCGCTATATCGCAGCACGTCATCCGGCCGCCGGGCTCTGGCCGTGGGAGCCGCGCGAGGAAGCGCGCTGCGCCGAATGGCTGAATTGGCTTTCGTCGACAATTCAGATTGCGTTCGGTCACGTCCGCCGCGCGGCGCGCTACGCGAGCGATCCGCGCGCGGTCGAGGATGTCGCTGCGACCGGCAAAAAGACGGCGCGTGAACTTTGGCAAACGGTCGACCGGAAAATCGGCCACGGGCCGTGGGCGATTGGGGAGCGTTACAGCGTCGCCGACCCGCTGCTGATGGTCTACTGGCTTTGGGGCCGCGGGCCGGTGCTCGGCTTCGATATGGAACGAGACTTCCCGAATTGGACCGAACACGCGCGACGTCTCGCGGCGCGACCCGCGGTACAGCGAGCGTTTGCCAGCGAAGAATTGAAATTGCCGTCTTAGGAAATGCCCGCTTTCGAGGAGAAGGCACGAAAGTGGCGGCGACGAGCCGAGACTTCCGCCGTCGGCCCGTACCGGATCTCGATTGTTCTCAGCGAATCTTGCGCTTGCCAAAAGTCGGCTGGACCTCCGGTATCGGCGGCATCTGCCATGTGCCAAC
>Ga0302325_10011850_pt1 | contig 18752 bp, 8 predicted proteins | sample Palsa_T0_2_FD_201948 | JGI IMG/M metagenome (GOLD analysis project Ga0302325, IMG submission 201948) | Peat permafrost microbial communities from Stordalen Mire near Abisko, Sweden - Palsa_T0_2 | ecosystem: Environmental > Terrestrial > Soil > Palsa > Peat permafrost | place: Sweden: Abisko...
AGAACATCTGAAAGACCACCATCAGGCCGCCGACGTAAAGCAGCAGCCACTGCAGATGTCGCGCGACGGTTGGATTCGTCGCCCGGTTCATGGCTCCCACCAGCATGATCAGCGTGCCGACGGAGACTGCGAAGACCCCCAGCATCAGCAGCGTGTGCGGCGGGCTCACAATTTTGACATCGAGGCCGTAAGCGTTGTGCCACCAGTTGTCGAAGGGCGCGGAGGTGAGCATGGCAATGCCGCCCCACGAGGCGATGAACGCTCCCAGCGGCGCGCGGAAACCGAAGATTTCCACCGAGGAGGCCACCAGGGCCGCCGGCTTGCGGAAGGTGGTAAACAGCACCAGGTAGCCGCAGGCAATGGCCGCCAGCACGCCGCAGGCATAGATGGCCATGTGCGCCGGCGTCCAGAAGGTGTCGCGGCCAATGGAGCGATGCCAGGAGACATCCCAGTGCGCGCCGATCGAGACCGATGTGACCGCCAGTACGGAACACCACAGATACCACGGGATCGAGTTTGCGGATTGTGGTCCGGAGTTGCTGGATTCAAGATTGGAGGCATTCCAAGTGGTCGCCATCGTGCGTTTCCCTCTGCGATCATCTTACTTCGGCGCTGATTGACGTGAAAAATATCGGTCTCCGTCCTATTTGCCTGGTATGCGCTTCTGCGTTGGTTTAGCATGGTTTGGACCTTCCCAGGGCTCTTGACCGGCGTCTGAGCGAATCTTCCCCCACGCACGAAAGGCTGAAAAACTTGACCGGCTTATTCGCTCGACGCAAGGGCGCGCTTTCGCCCCTCTGGACAGTTCTATTTCTTGCTCTCATCGGCGCAATCGATTGCGGAATCTCCCGTGCTCAGGACGCCTCTGCTCAGCATCTCGTGGGAGCGGTGCATACGGCCGCTGGAGCACCCGTCTCCGGCGCTCTTGTCGAACTCAAGTCTGGCGCCGGGACGCTGACAGCCGTCTCCGCCGCCGATGGCAGCTTTCTCTTTACCAGCCTTCCGCCAGGCTCGTACAGCCTGTCGCTGCAGCTAAACCAGCGCAGATTGTCCTTCAGCCAGCCGATTGGCTTTCCGAGGAACGCTGCCAGTCTGGCGATCACACTTCCCGATGCCGGGTCCGACGCGCTGTCAGCCGCGTTTCTTCCGCTTACGCCGGCAAGAAGCGATCAGCCGACCACCTCAGGCGGCGAAGATCTTTCCAGCCACGCCGTCAGTTCGCTGCCCTTGAACAAGCGCGACTTCAGCCAATTGCTGCTGCTCGCCGCCGGCACCATGACGGACGCCAACGGAGCCACCAACTTCACCCAGCAATTTGCCATCAATGGCCAGCGCGGCGTCGAAGCCACCTTTGCCATGGATGGCGCGGACACCAGCGATCCGGAGATGGGCGGCGCGGATTTCTCCAACTTCAACGTGGATGCGGTCGAGGAAATTCAATCCAGTTCCGGCTGGATGCCGGCTGAGATTGGCCGCGGCGCTTCAGGCTTTACCAATATCGTCACCCGCTCGGGCAAGAGCGGCTTCCATGGATCTGTTTTTGAATTTGTCCGCAACTCCGCGTTTGACGCGCGGAACTTCTTCGACCATGCAACGCCCGAGACTCCAGGACGCATTCCACCCTTCCGCCGCAACGAATTTGGATTCACCAATGGCGGCCCGGTCGTGCTGCCGCATATCTACAACGGAGCGAAAAGGACTTTCTACTTCGGCCAATACCAGGGCTTTCGCCAAGTGTTGGGCACCACGCAGGTCTTTCCCGTTCCCACGGCGGAGGAGCGGCCTTCGAACGCGAATGGAGGCGTGGTTTCGGATCTTGTGAAATTTCCGCAGCAGGATGGGAGCACGGTCACCGATACGCTCTATGTCCCGGTCAACGGCCTCATCGCGCCCATCCTGGCCCGCTATCCGCTGCCCAATCTGCCCACCGGCACATATGGCGCAAACACCTACGCGACTTCGTCGAAGGTGGTGACCAACGCCAATCAATTCTCCTTCCGTATCGACCACGCCATCACATCCAAGGACCAGTTTTTCGCTCGCGTCAACTTCGACAACCTGACCGGGCCCACGACCAACCCCGACCAGACGGCGATCGATCCCAGCTTCGGCATCCAGTACATAGACCGTCAGCGCAATGTAGCCGGCACCTGGACCCATACCGCATCGCCGCGCCTGGTATGGGAGTCGCTTATCGGCATCACCCGTAGCACACCGGGTTTTCCCACGCCAGACCTGACCGATCCGGCGGTGAAGTTCAATGACGGAACCTTCGAGGCTTTCAACTCCGCGGGCGGCTCGGTGATGCAGGCTTACGGCAATCTCTTTCAAGGCCGCGAGATGGTTACCTGGACCAGGGCCAGTCACTTGATCAAGGCAGGCGTCGAGGCACGGCTTAATCGCGATACTACGTACTTCGGGATCAGCCCCAATGGAGAATACGATTTTGGCGGCGGCTCGGCCTACGCGACTGAGGCTATCGCTTCGCAAAGCGGAATGCACAACGTAGCCGTCGGCGACTTGTTGCCGGACACGGTGAGCGGATTTTTGAGCGGCAGTCCGGCGGCCTATACCGTCGCCATTGCCTCGAGCCAGTTTTCCGATGGAACGCACATTGGGCCGGCCGCCATCAGCCGCAATTCGTATAGCGCCTTTGTGCAAGATACCTGGAAAGTGACTCCGCGCTTTACGCTCGATTACGGCGTGCGCTGGGAGGTTTATACACCGATCACCGAGCGCGCCCACCGTACTTCGGGATTTCTCCGCGTGAATGGTACGCAGGAGTTTGTGGTCAATCCTCAGCCTGGTTATAAAACCGATTGGAAGGGATGGGGACCGCGGGTGCAAGGCGCGTGGCAGATATCCCACGACTTTCAGGCTCATGCCGGCGCGGGTATCACCATCATTCCTCCCAATATCTGGCAGGATAACTTTTTGACGGGCTCCACACCCTTTGTGGTCTATCCCCGGCTGGTCGCGGCGCAGGGCGCGCCGGTGGCTTACGGCTTTCACATTACGCCATCGCAGCTACCGGTCGCTGTAACTCCTACCGGGCAACCTATCTTCGCTTCGGGCGACCCCAAGAAGGTTCCGGCCAACACGGTGATGGATGTCGATCTCTATGAGAAGCAGGTAGCCGCGCTTGGCGCAAGCGATGTGGTCAGCGATCTTAACCTGAGCGGTATCGACCGCAATTTCTCGAACGCCCGCCTTTATACTTGGACCGCCGGCCTCGAAAAGCGCCTGGCGGGCCTGACTGCCGACGCCAGCTATGTGGGCACGGCTTCCAATCATCTGCCGCGCACCAGCTTTCCCAATGCGTATCCCTACGCCAGCCCCGGCTTCGCACCCGATACGGAGTTCAATAGCTCAGGCGCCGTCATCGGCGGCCTCGGCGTCGAAAATCTGATTACCGGCACTGCTCACTCTACCTATCACGCACTGCAAACTTCTCTCTCGGGAACAGTTCCGCATGGCGGCCCCGGCATACAGGCGAGTTATACCTGGGGTAAGTCGATCGACGACACCAGCCAGGTGATCGGAGGCACCGGAGCTACCGGGGCAGTAGCTCAAGGCTTCCCGCAAGACCCGTACGATACTCATCCGGAGAAAGGCCCGTCGGCATTCGATGTAACTCACGGTTTTGCGCTGAGCCTTGCCCAGGACCTGCACGGCGAGCAGATTGGATTCCTGCACCCGATCAGTCGAACGGTAACCGGCGGATGGGAGTTATTGAGCATCTCCAGCATCTCGAGCGGATCGCCCTTCACCATCTTCTCCGGAGAGCAGCAGACCGGCTATGGCTCCAATGGCGTGGATCGGCCGGATCAGATCGGCAAGCCGAGTCTGTCTGCCAACCACCCGGACCGGGCCGACTACTTTGGGGATGGCGCAGATAATGGCAGCTTCTTCCGCATCCCCATCAACACCCCGGGCGGAAGCGGGCCAAATCAAGGCCGTTTCGGCACGTTGGGGCGCAATACCTTTCGCGGACCGGCCTACTACGACTATGACTTTGCGCTGATCAAGGACACTGGCTTTGGACAACGCAAGAGCGGACTGGAGTTCGTCGATCTGCAATTCCGCGCGGAGTTCTTCAACATCTTCAACATCGTGAACCTGGGCCTGCCGGCGAACATCATCAATGGCTCGGGCTTCGGCGAGATCAGCAAGACGGCGGGAACGAGCCGGCAGATTCAGTTCTCGCTGAAGCTGATTTATTAGGATCGGTTCAGTGTTTCCGCGTACTCTTCCAGCCTCTGGACAAGAACGACGATATCGGAGCCCTTTGTTTCAAAGGAAGCGCCCGACGAGTGGGTAGCGCGCAGGCGATAGACGCCCACTGAATCTTCTTCGCTCTCGATATCCCAGTTCGGAAGTCCCGGTAGTTCCATGTTGGCTCCGTCGATTCCAGCGATAGTGGCGGAATCGCGATTCCTGCAAAGGTCGAGCAAGCCTGTCAGATTCCCGAATCCGGGTTGGCGGCCTGAATGGCTTCTGCGTCTGCCAGGTCGCGTGTTCTGCCGCTCTTTAGCTTATTTCGGACTAAGTGCTTTACTGAGATGAAATGAGCTGGAATGTCGCCCAATTCGGCTTCGGTTTTTTCGTTCCAGGCTTCGTCGAAGCTCACTCCGTCAATATGTTGAAGGATGTCAATGCGTGCAGGTGGTAGTCCGATCTGAAACACCGAAGTGGGGTCGTCGCGAAAGTCGGAAGCGGATAGCCCTGCCAACGGAGCTCCGTATGCCGCAAGCGCTTGGAAAACAGCTTCGCTGTTAGCCAATTCGGACCGGATGAAAAGATCGAGATCCTTTGTCGCCCGCGGCTCGGCGTAGACGCCAACTGCGTATCCGCCGACAACCAAATATTCAACCCCGAACGCGTTGAACGCGAGCAAGAGTTGCTTCAGATCTTCGGGTAGCATCGTATTTCACGCCCTTTAACGCATAGGCAGTTGCAGTTGCATCCCAAACCGCCACGAACCGTTCGCCAATGGAAAGGCTCTGCCAATAATGATAAGTCTCGGCTTGCTGCTCTTGGTGACTGGCGAACCTGCGAATCGCTTTATTTGAAGCTACAGCTTCCATGGTTTGATTCTATTGCCTTTCGCGTTCATTACAGTCGGCAAATCAGCAGTTCCCGCTCATAGACCATCTCCGGCGGCAAGTGATCGTGCAGGGCCAGAAACAGCTCTTCATGGCTCATCACTTCCTGCTTCCACTGGGCGCGGTCAACAGACTGCAGCTCCTCGAAGGCCGCACGCGGAAAGTCGAGGCCATTCCAGTGAATATCGTCGTAATACGGAGTCCAGCCGATCGGCGTTTCCTTACTCAAGGCGCGGCCACGCACGCGATCCACGATCCACTTGAGCACGCGCATATTTTCAGAGAAGCCGGGCCAGAGGAAATGTCCATCCTTATCCTTGCGGAACCAGTTCACATGAAAGATGCGCGGCGTGGAGGTCAGATTGCGCTGCATCTTGAGCCAATGGCGGAAGTAGTCGCCCATGTGATAGCCGCAGAAGGGAAGCATGGCCATCGGGTCGCGCCGCACCTTGCCCAGCGCACCCGTCGCGGCGGCCGTGGTCTCCGAGCCCATGGTCGCGCCGACATAGACGCCGGACGACCAGTTGAAGGCCTGATAAACAAGCGGCATTGTCGATGGCCTGCGCCCGCCAAAGATAATCGCCGAGATCGGCACGCCCTCGGGATCCTCCCATGAGGGATCGATGCTTGGACACTGGCTCGCTGGAGCCGTAAATCTCCCATTGGGATGAGCCGCGGGCCGTCCGGTAACCTGGCCGATCAACGGTGTCCAGCGCTCGCCGCGCCAGTCGAGACATTCGGCGGGCGGCTCGTCGGTCATGCCTTCCCACCAGACGCCGCCGTCGGGTGTGAGCGCAACATTGGTAAAGATCGTATTGCGCGCCAGCGTGGCCATGGCATTGGGATTGGTCTTCGCGCTTGTGCCTGGCGCAACGCCGAAGAATCCGGCTTCGGGATTGATGGCACGCAGCTTGCCGTTGGCATCCGGCTTGATCCAGGCGATGTCGTCCCCGACGGTCCAAACTTTCCAGCCGTCGAAGCCCGCGGGCGGAATCAGCATGGCGAAATTCGTCTTGCCGCACGCCGAGGGGAAGGCCGCCGCAACATAAGTCTTCTCACGCGCGGGGCTTTCGACGCCTAGAATGAGCATGTGCTCGGCCATCCAGCCTTCGTCGCGGGCGATGTTCGATGCAATCCGCAATGCAAAACACTTCTTGCCCAGCAGAGCGTTGCCGCCGTAGCCCGAACCGTAGCTCCAGATCTCGCGCGTCTCGGGGAAATGCACGATGTATTTCTCATCGTTGCAGGGCCAGGGCACATCTTTCTGCCCTGGCCCTAGCGGCGCGCCCACGGAGTGCATGCAGGGCACAACGCGCTTGGTGTCTTTGTCGATCTCGGCGAAGACCGGCGTGCCAATGCGGGCCATGATGCGCATGTTCACGACCGCATAAGCCGAGTCGGTAAGCTGCACGCCGATCTGCGACATCGGCGAGCCGATGGGGCCCATCGAATAGGGCAGCACATACATCGTGCGTCCGCGCATCGAACCGCGAAAGAGCTGCTTGAGCTTGCGCCGCATTACGTACGGGTCTTCCCAGTTATTGGTCGGGCCGGCGTTGTCTTTGGAGAGCGAGCAGATGAAGGTGCGGTCTTCCACGCGCGCCACATCGTTGGGCGCGGAGCGGGCCAGATAGCAGCCCGGCCAAAGCTGCTCGTTCAGGCGGAGAAATGTTTTTGCCTCGACCAATTGCCGGCACAGCATCTCATTTTCTCGATCGCTGCCGTCGATCCAGTGGATATGCTTGGGCTGGGTCAGGTCGGCCATCTTTTCGACCCAGCGGATGAGATGTTTGTTGGTCGTAGGGGGCGATACGATTGCGGCGCTGGTCATAAATAAGGCTTCCTCAGCGAATACAAAACCCTCGCGCTACGACGAGGCAGCACGGTGGGCACGGATTTACCACGGCAAGGCTCTAAAAGGCGCCTAGTTGCCGCCTTCGCGCGGGCGTCCCGGCGCAGGCTTCGGTTTGGGCTGTGGCTTCTTCTTGGTTTCGCGCTTTGGTGCGTCTTTGCTTCCCATGGCTCCAGTTTACAACTACAGCCACAAGGAGGTCTCTGCAAAGAGAAGAAGGCTGCCATCCCGACTCTTTCGAGTCACGATGGCAGCCTCAGGTGGTGGCTACGGTTGGATCAGGCCTTGGCAGGAACCAGGTTTCCCAGCCGCTCCTGAAGCAGCTCATCGCCGCGGGAGAGCAGCTCGCTGACGGGAAGCTTGCCTGCGTCCACGTCGGCAAGAATCGCCTTCTGCGCCTGATACTCTTTGTTCGCGATGCCGGCCTTGGACTGCAACATGCGCCACGCCTTGCGCCGTTCCACGCAGAAGAGAACCAGTTGCCGGGAGATTGTCATGTAGGTTGGCTCGCCGCCCGCCTTGGATGGTGCGAGCTGGATGTACACGCCAAAGTCGGGAATGAAGGAGCGATGCTCAGGCTGCAGGTAGCGGCGATAGACCGCATCCTGCTGCGTGATGCGCACCAGCATGTTGTCCAGCGAGATCAGCTTGGCAGTCGCTTCTTTCTTCACCTTTTTGAGGTGATTGCGGAAACGCGCCTCGCTCGCGCACCAGTGAGCCACGGTGTAGCGGCTGACTTCGCCGGTCACCTTGTCCTTGGTGGAGTACCAGTCCATGTCGGGAGCCGGATTGCCCTTCACGTCGAGAGTCTCCTGATAGGTCTCGCCCATGCGCGGGTTGGAGATGAACTCCGGCGCGCCGCGCGAATCGCGCACGCGCTGGGCCTGGGTGAGCGCCATATCGTCGGCTACGCCATGCTCCGGTTGGCATGTGGTGAAGGACTGAATAAAGGATGTGCCGCGATACTCCAGGCCGTCGAGAATCGCGCGGTACATCTTGGGCGCGTTGGCCATCGAGATTTGCGCTACGAAGGGCGAGCCATGCCCAGCGAGGAAGGTTTCGGCGACGGTCTTTTTCTCGTTGTTCTTGCCCTGCGTCGCGGCTCCGAAGACATTCATGTCGTTGCCGCCCAGCATCGGCGTCGAATCGGAATTCTGTCCGCCCGTGTTGGAGTAGACCTGCGTATCGAGCATCAACACTTTCACGTTGGGACGGTTCTGCAGGATCACCTTGGAGGTGTTCTGATACCCGATGTCGCCGATGCCGCCGTCGCCGCCGACTACCCAGACCTTGGGCAACTCGACAATCTCCTGGTCGGTCATCGTGGCGTCGGTAAAGTGCGTGAATTCGTAGTACTCACGCGGCGTAATCACCTTCTCATCGCGGGTCAGGATGGCATCGGTCAACCGCTCGGGAATTACGGAACGGCGGGCATGATCCACGATGAAGCTCTCGCCCATCAGCCAGCCCACGGTCACGCCATCCTGGAAAAGCGAGTTCATCCACGGATAGGGATGCGGATTGTTGGGCGCGGTCGAGCCGTATACCGTATTGCAACCGGTGTGCGCGGCCATCGCCATGACGGACATGCCGTTGGCCAGTCGGCCATCGACCGGCTGTAGGCTCTTGTGGTTGAAGGCTTCGGTGAGCAGGATCGCCGCCAGCGCATCAACGATCTGCAGATCGGTGATGGGGCCGTTGGCCGCTTCATGTGCAGCGATGCGCGACTTGGTGTCTTCGGTGTTTTCGCCGCCCAGGCCCAAGATCAAGTGCGCCATGAGCTGCTTGAGCAGCGCGTACTCTTCCGGGTCACGTTCGGCCAATGCAGCCAGCCGCGATGCTCCAACCTTTTCGAGTTCGCCAGCCTTGGCCATGAAGCGATCGCTCTTGGCGTGAAAGACAGGGCGCATGTAAGCTTCGGTCACGGCGGCGATTGCGCGCAGTACGGATTTTTCGCCGCAGCCCGCGCATGCCCCGTCGCCAGAGACGAGCGCATCGTAGTTGGAGCGAACCATCAGCAGGTTGCGCAGCGTGGCCGTCTTCGACTCGGCCGGATTCGCGGCATTGAACAAGCCGAGGTATTTCTGCGAAGTATCCGGCAGCAGATCGAGGAAGGCCGTGCCGGTCTCATGTTCGGCGTTGACCTCTTCGGTCTCAGCAACCATGCGCAGCGCATCGTGATCTCCGCAAGCCGTTACGCAAGCCGCACAACCCTTGCAGAGATCCGAGACGAAGATGGAGAAGACGCCACCCGAACCGGGTTTCTTGCGTTCGGGCGAAGAGAAGATGGCGTTGACCTTGGTATAGGCCAGCGGCACCTTGGCGATGATGTTGGTGAACTGAGTCTTGGCCTGTTCGGAGACGCCATCGATCTGCTCGGTGATGGTCTTCAGAATCTCCGGCAACGGCGTGGAGAGCTTCTTGGTCACGACTTCGTTCATCATGACGCGTGCACGCGATTCAATCTCCGGCAGCCGCGAAAGCATCGAGGCGCGGTCGCCGAAGTCGGTCACATAACGCATCACCGCTGTGCGCAGCACGGTTTCCAGATCCTGCGACGTGTTGGGCAGCGCGGTATCGGGGCAAGCCGCGATGCACTCCATGCACTGCGTGCAGTTCTCAGGGATGTAGAGCGGCGTCTCGCGCCGGGCTACGTACTTCGAAGCCGTATCGCCAGTGGCCGCGGCAATCATACCCAGCGCGGCCAGTGGAGTCGCCGGCTGATCGTAGCCGTAATTGGAGCGGAACTCCTGATCGAAGGTCTGGAGCAGATTGATGGGCGCGCGCGCGGCTTGGCCCGCGGGCAGCGCATGCGAACGGCAACCCGTGCCGCAGCTTTCGCCGGCGCCGGCAGGGACTTCTTCGAGGATGGGCAGCAGCGCCGCTCCGCGCAGGCTCGAGCGATCGGGGGCAGTCAGCTCGCCGATGTTGATCTCGACGACCTGTTCGAAGCCCTTGGTCATCACTTCCATGTTCGACTGCACGACAGCGTCGCCCAGCTTGCCGAACTTCTTTACATACTGCTTGAAGACGACCTCGCGATACTTTTCCTGGGAGATCTTGAACTCATCCAGCAAAGGCGAAACGGCAAAGAATGCGCCGAGGAAGGCATTGCCTTGCATGCGCAGTTGTAGATCGCCGCGATCGGTCGCATTGCGCGCGATCTTGAAGCCCGGCAGCGTGAAGACGCGAATCTTGTTGTCGACGATCTGCTTGCGCGCCCACTGCGGCAACCGTTCCCACGCTTGTTCGCCGGTCTCTTCGGATTCCCAAACGAGACTGCCGCCTTCGGCCATGCCGTCCAGCGGATTGGTGTGGGTGAATGCCTTGGGATCGCAGCAGAGAACGACGTTCACATGGCGCAGATCACAGTTGACGCGAATGCGATCTTTGGCCGCAACCATGAAGTACGAAGTCGGCGCGCCTTTCTTCTCGGAGCCGTACTTGGGGTTGGCGCTGACGTGAATGATCTCCTTGGGATTGCCAAGCTCATCGACCAGGCCATCGCGTTCGAAGAGCGTGTCGTTCAAGTCGCCGAGGATGGCGCCGAGGTTCTTGCCGGTGGTAATCGCGCCCCAACCGCCGATGGAGTGGAAGCGCACCGCAACCGCGCCCTCGGGCAGCAGCGACGGGCGCTCGGTGGAGTTCACTTCATAGGGATGATCGATGCCCAGCACGATGAACGATGCGCCATCGGCGAGGGTCTTGCCATCTTTGCGGGCGCGACCTGCAGTCGCGTATTCAAAGGCCGCGATGATGTGCTCGGGACGGAAGTCGCGCGAACCGAGGCCGTAGGTGCCAGAGATGATCTGCGGCATCTCGGCACGGTCCAGCGCCGGAAGGCTTTCCGTTCCGCCGTGGCTGGAGTAGAGGTCCGATCCTTGCAGGGCCTTGTTGAGCGCGGTGCGGATATCGCGGCCCAGTGGATTGTCGCCGGACATGCCTTCGTCGGTGCGCTCCAGGATGATGACGTTCTTCTTGCCCTTGAGCGCCTTGACAATGGCCGCCTCGGGAAAGGGCCGAATCACGTTGACATGGATCGAGCCGACTGAAGCTCCGCGTGTCTCGCGCATGTAGTCGACGGCGGCTTCGATGTTTTCCGCGGCCGAGCCCAGCGAGACAAAGACTGTCTCGGCGTCGTCGCACTTGTATTCAGAGAGCAGCCCGTAGTAGCGGCCGGTCAGATCGCCGAAATCTTTGTAAGCAGCTTCGAGCATTTCGAGAATCGGCTCAATGAAGTTATTGCGCCGGGCCACGATGCCCTGCATGTAGTGTTCCTGATTTTGAACCGGGCCGAGCAGCAGAGGGTTGGCGAGATCGATCATCGCCGGAACCCGGCGGCGCTTGGGCCCGAAGAGCGTGCGCTGCGCTTCGGTGGGTGTATCGATAATGTCTTCGGGCGCGCCCAGGTACTCGCGGATCAGATCCGATTCGTGCTTGTAGAAGGTGCGCTCCAGGTGCGAGGTCAGGAAGCCGTCCATGATATTCATGCCTGGCGTCAAACTCAGCTCGGTCACGCGGCGCAGGATCAGAGCCTGGTCGGCGGTTTGCTGCGAGTCCTTGCCCATGACCATGATCCAACCGGTATCGAGCGCGCCGTAGATATCGTCATGGCCGCAATGGACGTTCAGCGCGTGCTTGGTCAACGCGCGGGCGCCGACTTCGAGCACCATCGTCGAGCACTTACCCGGCGCGTGGTAATACTGTTCCACGCCGTAGACAATTCCCTGGCCGGAGGTGAAGTTGACCACGCGCTTGCCGCAGACGGAGTGAGCAATCGCGCCGCCCTGGGCTGCGTGTTCGCCTTCGGTCTCGATGGCGATGGTGTTATGGCCAAAGACATTCAGATTGCCCTCGGCATAGGCCTGCTGAAAGAGCTCGCCGCCCTCGGTCGAAGGCGTAATCGGATAGAAGACGCCGGCATCGGCGATGCGGGTTTCCGTATGGTACGCAATGAGTTGATTGCCGTTGGCTGTAACGCGAATGCCAGGATAACGTGACTTGGTCATATTTCTCTCCATTGCGCCCGGTATTGAACTAACCTTGAATTTAGGCGTGTTTGCTTGGAATATCCAATCGGTCTAACGTCGGCTGCGTCCGCCGCGCCTTTGAATTGCAGTGGTTTAGCCCAGGATTCTGCAACCCAACTCCGCCGGATATCCTTGATTTTTAGGCTTGAATGAGCGGAATCAGCACAATCCTACCGTGCCACAAATTGTACGGCTCGGGCAGAGACAGTCGCAACCGGCCGTGTTACCTGCTGGGATGGCTGAAATGGCATCCAATCGATCCAGAGGAAACGATGAGACCACGAACCCTCCCCATGGCCCTCTTCGGTCTACTGCTGGCGGTTACTTTCAGCAGCGGCTCGTCCTTTGCCGCCGATCATTTTGAGTCTCTTTCTCAGCCTCATTCCGGCCCCTTTGCGACGCCGTTAACCGACGCTGCGCTCGATAACGCCTCTTTCGCGGAATGGTGTGGCGGGAGCGAACATCCTCTGCCCGATCCCAATGCCATCCGCCAAAGAGTCTGGACGCAAACCATGGCGATCTTGGTGGGCGTGTCCATGCCCTACGGAGCCTGCGCCCAGACCGGCCCTCGCCACATCCGCGTCGGCTTCCGCACGCCTATCGCTACCGGCTCGGTGCTGGTGCGGGGCAGTGGGCAGCTCAGCGTGCTGCGCCCTGGAGCGCCCTATCCCGGCAACCAGGCCGACGACAGTCAATGGCTTCCCGCCCAGCGCATCCTCACGCACCAGGTTTCGACGGCTCCGGTCGCGGACGACAGCTATGCTCTTTGGATTCTGCCTCCGGGGACGGTTACGCGAGCCTTGCGCTTCAGCCATACTGCGGTGGTTACGGATTCCCGGTACACAGGAATGCTGGGCGCTGTCTATCTGCTCTCCGGCCGCTTCGCCAATCTCGCCCCGCAAGCGGCCGTCCTGACCAGTTCCAATGCTGTTGCGGCGTCTCTGCTCAATGACGAAAAAAACAACGGCTGGAACACCTGGGACAATGGGCCGGACTTCACGCGTCCGGTGACCGCGGCCAATCCCGAGTGGATCGTGCTCTCCTGGTCGCAGCCTGTCACTCTGCGCGGACTCGCAGCGCTTTGGGCAGGCTTCAACGCCGCGGACGCGCAGGTCTTCGCTGGACCGGAGAACGTCTCCCTCAAAGACGCTCCCGAGGCGGACTGGCGTCCCGTGGGGCAGCCTTACTCCCTGCAAAATCTGTACCCGCTTCTGGTGGATGCCGACTGGCTAGACTTCGGCAAAACAGTGCAGACACGCGCCGTCCGTTTGCGTCTCACCCAGGTCACGAATGAGTCCCGTCACGCAAATCTGAAGGGAAGGACGCATGACGGCAACCGGGTCTGGCTGGGCGAACTGATGGCCATTTCTCCGCTCGATGCCAGAGACTTGCCCTCGGCGCTTCTATCCATCGCCGCAGCCGCTCCCAACCCACCTATCCCAGTTCATTTCACGCTTGCCTCACCTGGAAATGTATCCCTGGTGATCGACGATGCGCAGGGCAATCGCGTGCGCAATCTCGTCTCCGATACGCCGTTTCCAGCAGGTCCCAATACTGTCTGGTGGGATGGCGCGGACGATATCGAGCGCGATCCCTTGGCTGCGCAGCACGGCATCGATCGCATTCCAACTCACTTCGTCGCGCCCGGCCACTATCAGGTGCGTGGCCTCGTTCACCAGGCTATCGATCTACATTACGAATTCTCCATTTACAACCCCGGTCATCCCGCGTGGGAAACGGCTGACACTACCGGCACCTGGCTCACCAGCCATGTGCCAGCCACCAGCGCGCTCTTCGTTCCGCCGGACAAGGCTCGGGGAGGCAAGCCGCTTGTCTATCTGGGCTGCTGGGTCGCGGAAGGGGGCGCGGGACTGGCGTGGGTGGACCTCGATGGAGTCAAACAGGGAGGCCGCACATGGATTGGCGGCGCGTGGACTGCGGCGCAGTTTCTCGCCCGCGACACGGGGCGCCGGGCTAACCCGTCGATTTATGTCTACGCCGCCGCGACCTGGGGCGATCCCAAGGGAAAAGGCGATGTTCTGGGCCAGGCCATTCTGCGCCTTACCGGACTTACCGTTCATGGCGACAAATCCATCCTGAACTACTCCTACGATACTGGCCAGAAGCCGGCCGATCCTGAGGCCGCCAAGGCTCTGTGGAAACAGCAGATGGGGGGGCTTGCGGTCCACGAAAACGTGGCGGTGGTAAGTCTTACCCTGATGAACAGGTTGCTCTTCGCCAACGCCACTACGGGCCAGATTCTGGGGCAGGCGGCGGTTGACAGTCCGCGCGGGATCGCCTTCGATCCGCAGGGTAACCTGCTGGTGATTTCCGGCAAGCGCCTGGTCCGCTTCCATATGCCTTCCGATGTTTCTCAACTGCATCCCGAGCAACTCGCCGCGCCGCAAGTGCTCATCGCAGCCGGCCTGGACGATCCATCGAGCCTGACTCAAGACTCGGCCGAAAACATCTACATCAGCGATCAAGGTAATTCTCACCAGGTCAAAGTCTTTTCACCTGAGGGCAAATTTTTGCGGGCCATCGGTCATCCGGGTGTCCCCAAGGCAGGCCCCTACGATCCCCTGCACATGAACAATCCCAGGGGCATGACCATCGACAGCAACAACCATCTCTGGGTCGCGGAAGAAGACTTCCAGCCCAAGCGCGTCAGCGTCTGGACCCTCGATGGCAAGCTGGTGAAGTCGTTTGAGGGCTCCGCGGAATATGGCGGCGGCGGTTCGCTGGACCCCACCGACAAGACCAAGTTCTACTACCACGGGATGGAGTTTCATCTGGATTGGAAGGCTGGAACCGACACCATCGCGGCCGTACTCTACCGGCCGGGCAAAGACGATATTCAGCCGCCGAAATATGGAGAGCCCAGCTCGGTTCTTTTGAGCCACGGTCATCGCTACTTCGACGACGCGTATTTAGGCCATCCAACCTTCGGTATCGGCGTCGCGATGCTGTATCTCGACACTGGCGGCATTCTTCATCCGGTCGCTGCCTTGGGCAAGGCCAACAGTTGGGATTTGTTAAAGTCCGCTGCTTTTCAGCCGTATTGGCCGCCGAATACCAATCCATCCAGCCCGTTTCCGAAGGATTCGCTCCTGTTCACCTGGTCCGACACCAATAACAACGGTAAAGTGGACCCGGAAGAAGTTACCTTTCTCAAGGCCGTCACCGGTTCCATCACGCTCATGCCCGATCTGGCCATGATCGATTCCTTTGTCGATGGCAAGGTCATGCGCTACGCGCCGGCAAAATTCACACCGGCAGGGGTTCCGGTCTACGACATTCAACACGGTGAGGCGATCGTCGACGCCGCCCAGCAGCAACACTCCGATGGCGGCGGCCAGGCTCTTTATTCGCCATCGGCCACGGTGCTCACCACGGCTCCTTTGCCCTTTGACCGGGACGGCGTGGGCGGAGTCGATAGCCATGGTCATCGCTGGAGTTATCCCAGCCTTTGGCCCGGCCTGCATCCGGGCCAAAGCGCGCCGGTCGCTAGCCATCCCGGCGAACTCATCGGAACCACGCGTCTTCTCGGCGACTTCATCCATCCCGAGGGTGAAGACGCGGGTCCGCTATGGGGCATCAACGGCAATTTCGGCGCCATGTACCTGTTTACCGCGGATGGCCTGTACGTTACGCAGTTGTTTCAGGACGCTCGCACTGGGAAACCATGGAGCATGCCACATCCCGAGCGCAACATGCTCCTCAACGATGTCTCCGCGCATGAAGAGAACTTCTTTCCCTCGCTCACCCAAACCTCCGATGGGCAGGTGTATGTGATGGATGGGGGGCGAACCAGCGTGGTTCGTGTCGATGGACTAAGCAGCATTCATCTTCTGCCGGCATCCGCTCTCGAAGTCACCCAAGCCGATCTGGACAAGGCTCAGGCGTTTCTTAAGCAGACGGAAGTCTCGCGGCAGAGTCAGTTGGGACCACAGACTCTCGAAGTAGGCCTCCGCTCCGGGGGCGCATCAGGCGATCTGGCCAGCGTCTTCGACAGTCTGAAGACGGTGCAATGGGCAGTGATCGACAATCGCGGCGCCAAGGACTACCGGGCCGACAGGCCCGATATCAACCAGGGCATTGTTGCCATTGCCGGAGACCGCCTTTACGCTGCCTTCCGCACCCATGACCCCAACCTCCTGCACAACTCCGGCGCCGTGACCACTGCACCATTCAAGACCGGCGGCGCTCTGGATTTGATGATCGGCGCCGACCCTCACGCCAATCCCAAGCGTGAAGCCGCCGTCGCGGGAGACGTGCGGCTGCTCGTCTATCAGGTCAATGGAGCAACGAAGGCGACTCTTTTTCGAGCCGTAGTTCCTGGAACCAAAGATCCCGTGCCGTTCACATCCCCGCTGCGAACCATTACCCTCGACAAGGTCGAGGATGTAAGCAGCCAGGTCGAACTCAAAGCGATGACCGGCGATGCAGCCGGAAACTTTATCTTCTCCATCCCGCTCGCAGTTCTCGGGCTCAAGCCCGTTGCTGGAGAGAAGATTCAGGCCGATATTGGAATCCTCCGCGGCAACGGCCTGCAAACGGTGCAGCGCATCTATTGGAACAGCAAGGCTACCGGCATCACATCCGACGTCCCCAGCGAAGCGGAACTTACCCCCAACTTGTGGGGCGAGTGGATCTTCAAGGCAAATCCATAGCGATCCGTCTCCCATCGAGACTTTCCTTGCAACGACGCCCACTGGAGTAAGTTCCTCCGGACCTGCTGAGATATCGTCTCCGCTTGCCGGAGTGAGCGTTATTGGCCAGACGCAGCTTACCTGCTTCCCTACTCTTAGTTAGGGGGATAGTACTGTTCCACCGGATATCCCATAAACTTAGTCCGAAAATCAAGTGTTGACCGGCCAAGCCTGAGGGGGCAAGGGTAAATGTCCAGCACTCCAGCTATATCGCAGCCGATCCTGACGAAGTCGAACCCGATCCTGGCAATGCTGGAATGGTTTGGCGAATTTGGGATATTTATCTGGCAGGTACTGCGTGCGGCCGTCACGCCGCCCTTTCAGTTCGCGGAATTCGTGCGGCAACTCGACGATATCGGCGCCAGATCCATCCCACTCGTGGCACTCGCCGGCTCGGCAATCGGCGTAGTGTTGGCTCTGGAAGCTCGCTATAGTCTGGTGCGATTCGGCGCTAAAGCGCTTCTCCCATCCGCAATCGTCTTTGCAGTCGTCACCGAAATGAGCCCGATCATCACCGGGCTGGTTGTAAGTGGCCGAGTGGGCGCGGGCATTGGCGCGGAGCTCGCCGCAATGAAGGTAACCGAGCAGATCGACGCCATCGAAGCCTCGGCTGTCGATCCGCGCAAGTTGCTGGCAGTAACTCGAATCCTCGCCTGCATTGTAGCGCTACCACTCCTCACGCTCGCCGCCTCTTTCTGCGGAGTGCTGATGGGTTGGCTCGCGTCCACATTGGTCGAACCAATCTCGCTGGTCCACTTTATCAGTGCGGGATTCAAGGGGGCCGGCTTCAAGGATTTTCTGCCCCCTACCTTCAAGACCTGTGTTTACGGCGCAATCATCGGCATGGTCGCGTGTTTTCAGGGCATGCGCACCAAAGGCGGCGCGGAAGGTGTCGGCAGCGCGGCGACGACCTCCGTGGTGCTGTCCTCTTTGTTTGTGATCCTCGCGGATGTCATTCTCGTCAAGGTCATCCTGCTGCTCTTCCCCTAAGCCCAGAGTTAGGAATGAAACCATGCAAGCAACCCAGGATCCCAAACCCGCAACGGCAAGCGCGACGGAAAGCAGCGAATCCGCGATCGCGATTCAAAACGTGACCAAGTCCTTCGGCGCGCAGCGGGTTCTGGATGGGGTTTCCTTCCTCGTCCAACGAGGAGAGACCGTCGCAGTACTCGGGCGCAGCGGCACCGGCAAAAGCGTGCTGCTGCGTATCCTGGTGGGCCTTGAGGCGCCGGATACCGGCGCCGCGTTCATTCTCGGCACCAACATGACCGAGGCCTCGCCCCAGGACATCGCGGCCGCGAGAAAGCAGATGGGTTTTCTCTTCCAGCATGCTGCCCTGTACGACTCGCTCACCGTGGCGGACAACGTGGCCTTTCCCCTGGTGCATCATCGCAAGGATCTGTCGCCATCGGACCGAAGCGATCTGGTCGTGGACCTGCTCAAGGAAGTAGGCCTCGAAGGTCATTTGAACAAAATGCCATCCGACATCTCGGGCGGCATGCAAAAGCGTGTTGGCCTGGCCCGCGCGCTGGCTCTCGATCCTGTGGTTCTGCTGCTCGATGAGCCCACCGCCGGCCTCGACCCGATCAGCTCCGGGGAAATCGATGAGCTGGTTCTCAAACTGCAAAAGGAACATCAACTGGCATCGATCGTCGTAACTCACGACATGGTCAGTGCCAAAACCATTGCCACGCGCATCGCCTTAATGGATCGCGGGAAGGTCCTCATCGAAGGCAGCTTCGACGATTTGCAGAAGAGCGACGAACATTTTGTATCGCAATTCCTTCATAGGGATTTCTAGGAGCTGGTATGTCAAGAAACGCGCGCCTCGGCGCTTTTATTCTCGGAACACTTGCCATACTCGCGACCGGCATCTTTATCATCGGCGGTAAGAAATACCTCTTTACCTCGACGTATGAGCTGAAGACCACCTTTGCCAACGTGGCAGGTCTTCAGGCGGGCGCGGATGTCATGATCGGCGGCCTGCACTGTGGGGCAGTTCGTTCCATCAATCTCCCCCGCAAACCAGGCGAGCCGATGGCCGTCGTCATGG
>Ga0302325_10011851_pt1 | contig 18750 bp, 16 predicted proteins | sample Palsa_T0_2_FD_201948 | JGI IMG/M metagenome (GOLD analysis project Ga0302325, IMG submission 201948) | Peat permafrost microbial communities from Stordalen Mire near Abisko, Sweden - Palsa_T0_2 | ecosystem: Environmental > Terrestrial > Soil > Palsa > Peat permafrost | place: Sweden: Abisko...
ACCTGATGGCCTTCGACACCGACCAGCAGACTGTTTATCAAATCCGGTCGCAACACGGCAACGAGCAGGTACGGGAATTGATCCCGGGCGACTACCGCGGGACCCTGGTGACCGACCGCTTCTCCAGTTACGAAGCCGAAGAGTTGGCTGTGATTATTTCACGAGTTCTGCGGCGGCAGCTTGGTCCAAAAACCACGTGACCCGCTTGCCTTGCCGCGAGATCAATTGTGCAGGATAATGCTTGGGATCGAATTCCCGATGGAAGACGTTGCCTACCCCGGGCGCTTTATCGGCGCCCGTCACCAGGAACACGGTATTCTTGGCCGCCAGCAGCGCGCCTGGCAGCAGCGTGACGCGCCACTTATCCGGCATCTTCTGCACATACACCGCGCCGGCAATGTGTTCGCGGTCCTCAATCGGAGCTTCACCGGGAAACAGGCTGGCGGTATGCGCATCCGGTCCCATGCCGCACTGCACTACGTCGAAATGCGGAAGCTCGCCTTCCTCCAGGCCGAAGAAGTTGCGGATATCGTCCACATACCGTTGGGCTGCCGGTTCCGGATTGATCTCCCCGTGAATGCGGTGCACCTGATCCGGCGGGATATGCGCGGGTGCGATTAGGTTCTCGTTAGCTAGGCGATAATTGCTTTCCGGATCGTCGGGCGGAACGCAACGCTCATCGACAAAAAACAGATGCACGCGCTGCCAGCGGAAGCCGGAGGCCACCATACTCTGGAAGAGCAGCTTCGGCGTAGAGCCGCCGGAGACCGCCAGCGTAGCGTGTTCCTGTTCTGACAGCGCCTCTTCCAGCAGGGCGCCGATATGTTGCGCGCAAGCGGCGGCGGCCGCGCGCGGGTCGGGGTGGGTGAACCACTGCACGCTCATGTAAGGATCACGATAACGCAAGTTTGGCGGCGGCGGCGAGCGCGCGTTCAAACACGGGATCGCGGCCGGGGATGGCAAGCTCTTCCCGCATCAGGGCGTAGTCCGTGAGTGCCGGCAGCAAAGCCTTGTTCACCAGTCCGCCGACTCGCACCTCGGCTGCGTGTCCTTCGGCGAGCGCGATGGACGCGATGGCATCCGCGCTCCCTTGCGCCCGCAACTCCACCAGGCTCAGCCTCCAAGCCGGCTCGCCGCCGTCGGAATGGAACCGAACCCGCGGGTGATCGCCGACTTTCGCGAGACCTTCGGTCAACCATGCGGCCAGGTAATACGCCGTAGTTGGCGTGGCTGCTGCGCGGTGGGAAACCAGGATATCGGTAACCAGCGGCAGGTTCGCCAACTGGGCGCGGTTTTCGAAGATCTGGGCCACCAGCTCGCGCCAGCGTGTGAGGCGGGTCCAGGAGAGATCGGCGAGCAGGTGTCCGGCGCCGGCCGCGCCGCTTATTTCCGCGAGAGCCGCCGCCGCGTCGCCGAAAACCGCGCTATCCAATACGACCTTTTGCGCGATCGCGGCAAGCTGCGAGAACGCCGGCAAATGAAAGAGGCGCGGGCTGCGGCACCATAGGATCACGGGCAGATCCGGGACGGTGAGCGGCAGTACTACCGCAGCCAGATCCGGCAGGCTGGCATCGGAAGCGGCGATCTCGATTTGCTCGCAGCAAATCTGCTGGCGGTGCCCGAAAGGCATCCAGCACTGCGCGAAGACGCGCGCCGCGAGAGAACGCTGGTCCGCGGCGCGGAAGCGAATTACAATGGCGCGGCTGGGATGCTCGGGCATCAGGGCGGCCAGGGTCTCGCCGATGGCCTGCGCATCGTCGGATTCTTCGGCCGCCACCACCAGCGTCATGGAGCAGGCGCGCAGCACGCCGGCGTCGCCTTCACCCTGCTTGCCGAGCGAGACCCACAGGTCCGCCATGTCATGCAGGATGCGGTCGGGAGCGATGGTGCCGCCGGCGGCCCCCATTTAGGGTTGCCTCCAGACGTGCCCGCGCCGCGCCAGCATGTCGTCGGCGGCTTTGGGTCCCCAGGCGCCGGCGGCGTAGTTGGGGAATTCGAACTTGGTTTCGTCCCAGACATGCTGAATGGCGTCGACCACCGCCCAACTGGCTTCCACCATGTCCTGACGGGTATAGAGTGTGGCGTCGCCGATGATGGCGTCGAGCAACAGCGTTTCGTAAGCGGAGGGCGAGCGCTCGCCGAAGCTGGAGCCGTAATTGAAGTCCATGGAAACGGGCCGCAGCGTCATTCCCGAGCCGGGCCGCTTCGAAAGGAACTTCAGCGAAATGCCCTCTTCCGGCTGGATGCGCAGGATCAGCAGATTGGGCGCGGTAGTGGTTTCGTCGCTGTTGAAGATGGCCAGCGGCGCGGCATTGAACTGGATGGCGATTTCAGTGACGCGCTTGGGCAGATGCTTGCCGGAGCGCACATAGAACGGCACGCCCGCCCAGCGCCAGTTGTCGACAAAGAATGTGACGGCTGCGTACGTGTCGGTTTGCGCGTCGGGCTTCACGCCGGGTTCCTCGCGGAATCCCGGGAAATCCTCGCCGCCGATGTGCGCCGGACCGTACTGGCCCGAGACAGTGTTCCGCAACACTTCGTCCGGCTTCATGACCCGGATGGAACGCAGCAGCTTGGAACGCTCGTCGCGCACGGAGTCGGGGCGGAACGTCGCGCTGGGCTCCATGGCGATGGTGGCCATCACCTGCGACAGGTGATTCTGGATCATGTCGCGCAGCGCGCCGGCTTCCTGGTAGTAAGCGCCGCGGCCCTCCACGCCGATGGATTCGGCCGCGGTGATTTGCACGTGATTTACGTAGCGGCGATTCCACAGCGGCTCGAAGATGCCGTTGCCGAAGCGCAACGCCAAAATGTTCTGCACGGTTTCCTTGCCCAGGTAATGATCGATGCGGTAGACCTCGGCTTCCTCGAAGGCGCTATGCAGTTCAGCGCTGAGCTTCTGGGCGCTGGCCAAGTCGTGGCCGAACGGCTTTTCGATGACGATGCGGCGCCAGCCGGAGCCCTTTCCCACGTTGGCGGCGGCGATACCTTGCGCAATGGGGATGTACTGGCTGGGCTGCGCGGAAAGATAGAACAGCACGTTGCCGCCGGTGTGGCGGGCGGCATCGATTTCCTTCAGGCGGGCGTCCAGCGCCGGGAAAAGAGCGGCATCGTCGAAGTTGCCCGCCATGTAGAATATGCCTTGCGCGAAGGCCGTCCAAACGTCCGCGTCGAAGGGCGAATCCTCCAGGAATTCTTTCACGGACGCCAGCATCTTCTCGCGGAACTGGTCGTCGGTCATGGGCGTGCGCGAGATGCCCAGGACTGCGAATCCGGCATCCAGGCGGCGCTCGTAGGCGAGCCTGTAAAGGGCCGGTAGCAGCTTGCGTTTGGTGAGATCGCCGTTGGCTCCGAAGATGACCATGGCGCACTCCGGTACGCGACGCTCGAACCGCAGGGGATCCTGGAAAGGATTTTCCAGAGGCATGTAAATCAAAATAGCACGTTGGCGCCGTATAGCTGCTAACGGTTGGACCGGTGCAGGGGGAGGCGGTATTGGCCGGGGCCCGGGTGTCCAGTTCTCTTGCGGCGGAAACTCCGACCTAGCCATTTTGTCCTGTCAGGTGGTGCATGGTGAACACGTAGCCCTCCCGCTTATCCAACAGTTTCGGGTTGTTCGGTGCATCCGTGGCGGCCAGTTCCGACGATTCTCTCACCCTCTTGACGATCTCGTCCAGTTCCTTTTCGGCGTCATCTGCGTATGCGTGGCTCCAAAGGCGACGGAAGAGAGGAAGAACGAACTGCCCGTGATACACTGTTTCCGACGAGTGTACCGGGTGGCCAGATCGCCGAAATACAAGGAGCGCGTTTCCGCTGCCAACATGTTTTCCCACACCAGATTCGTTTGGAATTCATTATGCATGCCGATTGCTCCCGGCCCAAATTATACACTGCCCAGTCGCGCGAACGACGAAGGCGTCGCCGCAGGGAATTGATTTCGCAAGGTTTATCGAGCCGCGACCGTTACTGCCCCGATACTGCCTACAGGATGGTAAATTGGCGCAGAGAGTAATGGAGCGCGCAACTGTGATCGTAGCCGGAGTAGATTTCGGGACGCTGAGCGTCCGGGTATCGATTTTCGATAGCGTGAAGGGGCGGCTGGGATCGGCCACGGGCGACTATCCGCTGACGCGCAAGAAGGCGGACCCGGACTACGCCACGCAATCGCACCGGGACCACATGCAGGCGCTGGTCACGGCGATGCGGCGGGCGCTGGAGACGGCGGGCGTGGACGGCGAGCAACTCGCAGCCCTGGCGCTGGACACCACCGGATCGAGCGTCATTCCCGTGGGCGAAGGCCTTGCGCCGCTGGACGATTACTATCTGTGGTGCGACCATCGCGCCAAGGGCGAAGCCGCCGAGATCACCGCGGCCGGTCGCACCGGGAAACTGGAAGCGCTCGAATGGTGCGGGGGCGTGTACTCGTCCGAGTGGGGGTTCTCGAAGCTGCTGCACTGGCTGCGCGCCAATCCGGACAAGCGTGCGCAGATGGTGACCGCGCTGGAACATTGCGACATGGTGGCCGCGGTGCTGTGCGGCATCACGGATGCGCGCCAAGCGCCGCGTAGCGTCTGCGCGATGGGCCACAAATGGATGTGGAACCGGGAACTTGGCGGACTGCCCTCCGAAGAATTTCTGGTGGCAGTCGACCCGCTGCTTGCCGGCGTGCGCGCCAAACTGGATGGCCGCTATGCAACGTCGGATCAAATCGCCGGCCGGCTTTCGGCGGAGTGGGCCGGGAAGCTGGGGCTGCGCGCCGGCATTCCGATACCGGTGGGCGCGTTCGATGCGCACTGGGACGCCATCGGCGCGGGCGTGCGCGAGGGCGATGTGGTGAATGTGGTGGGCACATCCACGTGCATCATGGCCATCGCCAAGCAGGTGGATTTGATCCCGGGCGTGTGCGGCGTGGTGCAGGGATCGATCCATCCACAGTATTTCGGAATCGAGGCGGGCTTATCGGCTACCGGCGATATTTTCGATGCCATCGCGCGGCGGGCGGGCGCCACGGTGGCGGAGCTTTCGCACGGTTTGGAGCTTTATCGCGGCGGCCAAACCGGTCTGCTACGGCTCACTTGGGATAATGGCGACCGCACCGTGCTGGTGAATGCGGAACTCAGCGGTGTGACGCTCGGCTGGAACCTGACGCACACGGCGGAGGACGAGCTTTTCGCGGCGATCGAAGGGACCGCTTTTCACACGCGCGTGATTTTCGAGCGCATGGCTGAGCATGGCGTGGAGATCCGGCGCGTGATCAACGGCGGCGGTATCCCGCAGAAGAACGAAACGCTGAACCGCGTGTATGCCAACGTGCTGAACAAGCCTGTGCTGGTGCCGGAGGGCGATGTGACAAGTCTGGGTTCGGCGATCATGGCGTTCATGGCGGCGGATGGGTTCGAGAGCATCGAAGCGGCGCAGCAGGGGCTGTGCCCACGATATCGTATGATCGAGCCGGATGCGCGGGATCGCGCCGCGTACGAGCAACTCTACGCGCTTTATCGCAAGCTGTATTTCGCTTTAGGCAGGCCGGGATCGGAGGCGGTCGAGATCGGCGGTGTGCTGCCGGCACTGCGCAGGCTGGCCGCGCAAGTGCGGCAAGAAGGATAGCAGAATTGTCAGCTCCACTAACGGAGGTCGGACTGTGGCAAGCAGACGGGATTTTCTGAAGACGGCCGCGGCGGGGATGGCTTACGCCACAGCGCTGCGGCCCGCCGCGAGCGTTGGCCTGATCGAAGTGTTGATCGACGAACCAATTGCCACGATTGCGCCGGAAATCTACGGACACTTCGTCGAGAACCTGGGCGGCGTGGTTTACGACGGCATCTGGGTGGGCGAGGATTCCGCCATTCCGAACATCGGCGGCCTGCGGAAGGAACTCGTGGAAGCATTGCGGCGCATCAGTCCGCCGGTGATCCGCTGGCCGGGCGGCTGCTTTGCGGATAGCTACGATTGGCGCGATGGAATCGGACCGCGCGACAAGCGTCCCAGGCGGACGAACTTCTGGGCGGGCGCGCAGGAGTGGCCCAAGAACGCGCAACGCGCGGGTCCGCAGAGTTTCGATCCGAACCAGTTCGGCACCGTCGAGTTCGCGCGCTTCTGCAAGGCGACGGGCGCGCAGCCTTATTTCGCAGCCAATCTGCGCGGGTCGAACGCGCAGGATTTCGACCGGTGGGTGGAATATTGCAACTCGCCCGCGGGCACCACCACGCTGGCGGATCAACGCGCGGCCGATGGCGAGCGCGCCGCGCTGGACGTGCGCTATTGGGGTGTCGGCAACGAGGCCTGGGGCTGCGGCGGCTCGTTCACGCCCGAAGACTATGCCACGGAATTTCTGCGTTTCACATCGTGGGTGCCGGGATACACCGTGCCGCTGTCGTTCGTAGGCTCCGGGCCGAACGCGAACGATCTCGAATGGACGCGGCGCTTCTTCGCGAAGGTGGGGCAGAAGGGCGAATTGGGGCGGATGTGGGGCTGGTCCATGCATCATTACGCGTGGAACGCGAGCGGCGGGCGCACCACGGATTGGGTGGCGGGCAAGGGCGATGCATTGCGGTTCGACGATAGGCAGTATTACGAAATCCTGCGTGAGGCGAACCTGATGGATTCGTTCATCGCCGGCCACTGGGGCGTAATGGGCGAGATGGACCGGCAGCACCATGTGAAGCTGGTGGTGGATGAGTGGGGCGGGTGGTACGCGCCCGGCACCGAACCTTTTGCGGAAGCGCTGCTGGGGCAGCAGAGCACCATGCGCGACGCGGTGCTGGCGGGGATCACGCTGGACACATTCAATCGGCACGCGGACAAGGTCGGCATGGCGGCCGTGGCGCAACTGGTGAACTGTCTGCAATCGCTCTTTTTCGCGCATGAGGATAAGTTCTGCGTCACGCCCACCTACCATGTGTTCGATATGTACCAGGCGCATAAAGGGGCGCAGTCGCTGCGCACGTTGGTATCGACGCCCGCGACTTATAAGGGACTGCCTGGGCTTTCGTGCTCGGCGTCTTTGCGCGGGAAGCATCTGACCATGACGGTGACCAATCCCAGCCTCGATCAAACGCGCGACGTGGAGATCGGACTGCACGGCGCAAGCGTTGCATCGGCGAAGGCGGTTACACTGGCGCCTTTGGATGCGCATGCGCATAATAGTTTCGAGAGTCCAACCGCCGTGGCGCCGCGCGAGGAGCAAGTGCAAGTGAGTGGCGCGCGTTTTACGCGCCGGTTTGCGCCGGCGTCGGTGACGAAGTTGGAAATCGCTTTGGCATAACCAAACAACATGCTGGAAGAACTTCGCAAACAAGTGCTGGAAGCCAACCTGGAACTGGTCCGCAGGGGACTGGTGCTATATACTTTCGGCAACGCCAGCGGTATTTCGCGCGCCGAGGGACTAGTGGCGATCAAGCCCAGCGGCGTTCCGTACGAAGGGATGCGGCCTGAGGATCTGGTGATTACGGACCTTGACGGGCGGATTGTCGAAGGCGCGCTGCGGCCCTCGTCCGACCTGGCGACGCACCTGGTGCTGTACCGCGCGTTTGCTGGAATCGGCGGCGTGGTCCACACGCATTCGCGCTATGCCACGTCGTGGGCGCAAGCTCGGCGTCCAATCCCCTGCCTGGGCACCACGCATGCGGACTACTTTCGCGGCCCCGTGCCAGTGACTCGCGCGATGTTCCCGCAGGAGGTTGAGGCTGCCTACGAGGCCAACACCGGAGAGGTGATCGCGCGGCACTTCGCCGGTGGCGATGCGATGGAAGTACCGGCAGTGCTGGTCGCGGGGCATGGCCCGTTTTGTTGGGGATTGTCGGCCGCGGAAGCCGCGCACAACGCTGTGATTCTGGAGTATGTCGCGGAGATGGCGTATTACAGTGTCACACTGGCGGAGGCGGCCGAAGAGTTACATCCCGCGCATCTGGATAAGCACTTTCTTCGTAAGCACGGAGTTAGCGCGTATTACGGGCAGAAGTAGGGCGGGCAATCCTACGCGTAGCCGGCTCTGGCGGCCTAAAAAGGCGTCCCCCGAGGGGACCCCAGGCCAAGATTGGCCCCCCTGCAACGCGATTTACAAGCCGGTCGAGAAGCGGTAGACGGTCGTAGTGTGATACACCGCGCCGGGCTTCAACTCGGTAGAGGGGAAACTCGGGTGATTTGGAGAATCCGGGTAATGTTGTGTCTCCAGGCACAACGCCGAGCGCCGTCCATATACCTTGCCGCCTTTGCCCCTAATCGTCCCGTCGAGGAAATTGCCCGTGTAGAATTGTATAGCCGGCTCGGTAGTGAGCACCTCCATCACGCGTCCGGACTTGGCCTCGGTCACTCGCGCGGCCAGCGACAGCCCGTCTCCCGTGCGGTTCAGGATGAAGTTGTGGTCGTAGCCGCCGCCCAGCACGATCTGTTCGTCGTTTGATCCAATCCGCTCGCCGATGGCATGCGGCTGGCGAAAGTCGAACGGGGTGCCTTCGACGCTACGCAGTTCGCCGGTGGGAATGAGTCCCTTGTCGACAGGAGTGTAGCGGTCGGCGTTAAGAGTCAACTGGTGCGCCAGGATGTCGCCTTCGCCTTGCCCCGCCAGATTGAAATACGAATGGTTGGTCAGGTTCACCACGGTGTCTTTGTCGGTCGATGCGGTGTAGTCGATCTTCAGATCGTTGTTGTCTGTCAGTGTGTAGACCACTGTTACAGATAAGTTACCGGGATAGCCTTCCTCGCCATCCTTACTCAGGTAGGTCAGTTCCAGAGATTGCCCGTCGCCGGGCTTTGCCTTCCAAAGTACCTTGTCGAAGCCGCGCTTCCCACCGTGCAGAGAGTTGTCGCCATCGTTCTTCGCGAGCGTGTACTCGACTCCATCCAGCGTGAACCGGGCGTGCGCAATGCGGTTGCCATAGCGTCCGATAAGGGCGCCGAAGTAGGGCGGGGGCAGCAGGTAGCCTTTGAAATCGTCGAAGCCGAGGACGATGTCGCCCAGCGCGCCCGTGCGGTCGGGAACCTTGAGAGCGACAAGCACGCCGCCGTACGTCGAGATGCCGGCCTCGATGCCCTTGGCGTTCTTGAGCGTGTACAGTTCGACCGTTTCACCCGACGGAGCCTTGCCGAACTCATGGCCGTTTGACGAACAGTTCGTGGTCATCACGACAATGATAACGAAGAACGGAAGCAGATTACGCAGGGTCACACGAGCCTCACCTTCAACATGGTATACGAATGCGGCGGAAAACTGTAGGCCAGCCGGTTCCCCTGCGCGGAAGCCGAGCGCTGGACGGCGCGCACCTTGGCGGAGCCGAAGTCGTTTTCCGCCTTGATATCGGGGCCATTGACCTCCCACGCCTCGACGCCGCCGGAAAACTTCTTGTCCTGCGCTTCGAAATCCGCTGCGATGGCCTGGTCCGGGTGACGGTTCACCACATTCAGCACCAGCGCGCCATTGTCATACGCCGCGGAGGTATCCAGGTAGGGCACGTCTCCGAAGTGCTTGCTCGCATACCTGGGACTATCGACGAACAGTTCCAGCGACTTACCCTTGCTATTGTTGGCGAAGAGCTGCAGCGGATAGTAAATCGTTTGCAGGAACAAGCCTTTGTCGCTGGCAAATATGGGTGCGATGACGTTCACCAGTTGCGCCATATTCGCTATCTTCACGATGTGCGAGTGGTTCACGAACGAGTTGAGGAACGTGGCGACCACCAGGGCGTCTTCCAGGTTATAGCGCTCTTCCAGGATACGGCGGCCGTGTTCTTTCCCCTCGCCGCGCGCGCGATACCAGACGTTCCACTCATCCCACGCAATGTAGATGCGGCGGTTGGCCGGCTCGCCGGAGAGCGCGCCATCGATGATACCCTCGGCGGTCTTGATGCGGCTGTCCAGTTCGACCGAACTGGCCATGAACTCACCGAAGTCGTTGCCCCGATTGCCGACGTACATGTGCAAGGATAGATAATCGACGTGATGTTTCAGGTGCTCCAGAACGGTTCGGTTCCAGCCGGTCCAGTCGGCGTTCGGGTTGAAATTGGAGGAGCCTGACGCGATCAGCTTGATGCTGGGGTCGGTCCACTTCATCAGCTTGGCGGCTTCCAGCGCGAACTTGCCGTAATCGTCCGCCGAACGATGGCCCATTTGCCAGGGACCGTCCATCTCATTGCCCAGACCCCAGTAAGTGACCTTCCACGGTTGCGCGCGGCCATTTTGTTTGCGCAGGCGAGTCATGGCCGTATCTTCGGACGAGTTACAGTATTCCACCCACTGCTGGGCCTGCTGCCATGAGCCGATCCCCAGGTTCGTACAAAAATACGGCTCGGTTCCGAGTTTTTCGGCGTACTCCATGAATTCGTGCGTGCCGAAACGGTTGTCTTCGACCGTTCCCCAAGCCATTTCGAGGCGGCGCGGGCGCTGGCCGCGCGGGCCGATGCCGTCCATCCAGTTGTAATTCGACGAGAAGTTGCCGCCCGGCCAGCGCAGGATGGTGACGTTCAGCTTCTTGGCAGCGTCCAGCACGTCGCGTCGGAAGCCGGTCGCGTCGGAAAGCGGCGACCCTTCGTCGAAGATGCCGCCTTCAATGCAGCGGCCCAGGTGTTCGATGAAGTTGCCATAGATTTTGGGGTCGATGTCGCCAATGACCCGCTCGGTGTCGATTTTGATGCGGGCGCGGGCGGGTGCCGTTTGCGCGCGAACAATCCAGGGCGCGGCGGCCAGAACCTTGGCAAAACTGCGGCGTGAAAGCGACGGGGCTATTTTCATGGGCACCAGAAGCGCAGTATGTCATACGTCGCCGGGGTGCGCAAGAGCGCGACCAGGGGGTCGCGCGCGGACGAGAGCGTCCGCCCCACTTTTAGTGGCGGCGGCCGAACGAACGGCCGCCGGACGGAGGACGGAAGCTGGGGCGGAAGCTGGGCGCGCTTCTGGGCTTGAATCCGGAACTGGGCGGCTTCGAGCCGGAGCCGAAGGTGTGTCCCTCGCTGCTCTGGCCGCTCTTCAAGCCGCCCGTGGCGTACTTTGAGTTGCCATAGCCGCCCGCACTGCGCACGTAGCGGCTCTCCGCGTAGTGCTGCTGGGTGAAGGTGCCATGCGTGCCATACTTGGGCGCCCCGGCAGCGTCATCCCGGCCGTAATAGGTCTGGCCGCCGCTGCGCGCGGTGCGGTAGGATTCCCATTCGTAAGATGGGATCGGCCGGTAGCTGTGTCCCCACAGCAGATCTCGCATCAGCGCGTATTGCCCGTAGAACACCCAGAAATTGCCGCCGCTGCCGTGGTCCCAGTAACCATACTGGTTGCGTTCCCCGACCGGCGCCATGTAGGCGAAGCCCGCCGGCTCGGCCACTTCATCGACTTCCGTGTCGTACTTGCCCACCGGCTTGTGCGCGACGGACATGCCGATATTGTTCTCGCAAACCTGGTAAGTGGCGCGCGGAATCTCCACCCAGGAATCGTCGGAAGTGGTAACGCCATCTTTGCCGGCGGCATCCGGAAACTTCGTCTTGACGGTGCGGACTTCTTCTTCGTAATCGCGCGAGCCGCCGGACTTGCGGTCCCGCAGATCGACCAGCACCTTGTCCCAGGAAGTGTAAAGCTGGCCGGCGAGCGACTGGAGTTCCTGTGTACGCGCCGGCAAGGTAGCGACATCGGTGTGCAGCGTCTCGGCGGAGCTCAGCAGCCCGGCATAATCCAGCCCGGCCAGATCCTTGCCCTCGGCTTCGCGGCGCGCTGCGTCGCTCGATTGCCAAACTTTCTCGCCATCGGCGGGAATCGTGCGCAAGGCGGTGAGGCGCGCGTCGAGATCGGATCGCCTCTGCGGCCAGTCGGTTTCGGCCCGCGTGACGACCGCCGCGATCGGCGCGAAGTCCCAACGTTCGAGCGCCTGGTGGTCGGCCGCCATCTGCTGCAGCTCTGTGGGTAGATTGCGTTTCATGTCCACCCAGTGCTGGGCTTCGGTCTGAACCGACGTAGCTTCGTTCAGCGCGGAAGCCCGTAGCGCGCGCTCCTCTTTGAGCAGTTTTTCGGCCTGCGGTTGATCCTGGCGGCGGTTGGACTTGAGGAGCTTGTCGAGCGCGGCGGCGTCGCGCTGTGCGCCCTGCAGTTCGCCCGCTGCGATGCGGAAGCGCTCCGGGAAGGCCGTGCTCATGTCATGCGCGCGGAACAGATCCGGATCGGAGGAGAGATCGTGCGTCACCGCGTCCTGTGCGCTCTGGAACTGCTTTTGGGTTTGGGGGAGCTGTTGCGCTTCCGCGGAGATGTCCGCGCGCACCTTGCGCGGCAGATTATCGAACCCCGCAAACAGGACGATGACAATCAGGAAGCTGAGAATGACGGCTAAAACTTCGAGCCCTCGACGGCTCATGATGAAACTCCTTGACAGGCTGAAGCCTGTCCCACCTACGGGCGGAAGACTGTGATATCCGCCGGATTCAATTTGACGGCCACGCTGGCGCTGAACGGTTCGCCCTCGCGCTTGCGGATCGCGAGAAACCGCTGCCCGGTTTCTTCGATGAACTCCCAGCCGTAGAAGCCGGCGCCCTGCGTCTGGCCGTCATGAAAGACGCCAACCTCTTTGCTGAGGCGGTAATACCAATTCTTGCCGTCGAACTCGAAATTGTCGGCGGTGTTCTGGCGCTGGTCCATTTGCGCGAGGTCGTCTTCGGATACGCCCAGGTCTTCGAGCGAGAGCTTACGCCCGTCCAGGAATCCGCGTACCTCCAGTTCGTCGTCTTCGTCGCGCACTTCCAGGGAGACGCGCAGCTCGCCGTGCTTGCCGCTCACGTCGAACCACTTTTTTTCGCCCGCTTCATAGCGGTTGCCGTGGTCCACCGTGAAATCCAGGTCGCTGAAATTATCGCCCGCGCCGGAAATCGAGATGTTGTCGCCCAGGCGCGCATCCGCCACGGTCAGGCTGGCGAGATCCTGCTTAGGGCCGACCGGTGCGGCTGGCGCGGCCGGCCGTTCGAAGAGTTTTTTCAGAATCATGAAGAGCAATGCTCCCAGGACAAGTAACAGCGTGAGGGTAATGGGGCCCATAATGCGCGGCTACTGGCCCGCGGGCAGCGACAACGGAATGCTGGGCGCCTTCAACTGGCGCTCGCGCTTCAATGCCGCGAGTTCGTCGTCCGTGCCGTGACCCAACGCGGCGAATTGTTTTTCCAGGTCATCGTCTTTTCCCGTCGAGGCGAGTTGATTGAAAGCCTGGGCGGTGGCCTCTTCCTTGGACACGGTTTCTTCGAAGCGGTTGAGCGCCGCGAAGGCGTTGTCGGCGCTGCCCACTCCGGCCAAAGCCTCGGCCACTTTGCGCTGCGCCTGCGCGGCGTTCTTGCGCGCGACCAAGGTGGTGGCGGTGCGCTCGGCCTCGTCGATCTTGCGCTTCAGCTCGCCCACCTGCTGCTTGAGCGTGTCGCTGGCCTTCTGCGCCTGATCCACGGACGTTTGCATGGAGGCGACCTGCTTGTCGCACTCGCCTTTCTTGGCCAGAGCCTGGCGCGCCAGGTCTTCCTTGTTGGCGTCGAGCGCCAGACCCGCGCGGTCTTTCCACTCCTGCGACTGGCGGACGTATTTTTGATACTCGGAGTCCAGGCGGTTGTAGTTGCTCATCGCCACGGCGGACGCCTGCACGGCTTTGTTCAGCTCGTTGCGCATGTCCGCCACGGTCTGCCTGACGGTGGCGTCGAAGGTGGCATCCTCGACGGCGCTCATGCCTTCATTAGCCTGGCCGCGGGCGACGCGGCCGGCGCGATTGAAAATATCCGATAGAAATGCCATGTCTGATTTGTCTCCCGTTACACCAAGCTACTCAGAATCCGGCGCGCCACCATGACGTCGACCAGCAGGAAATGCACGCAGGAGAGGATGTCGTCCTGGTCCTCGGGGCCGAGGTCTTCGAGCTTGCAGAAATTGTTTAGCGTGATGGCCGTCTGGCCCTGGCCGGCATCGTAGAGCTGGAAGTATGAGGTGGAAATGCCGTTATGCGCGTCGAGCATGCTGCGCATCATGGGCGGAGTGATGGCGGATTCCGGCGCCACCGTGCAGGTCAGCGACAGGTACAGCACATCGCCTTCGAGCACGGCCTGAACGGCCACACCGCTCTCGAGTTCCTGCACGCGCAGGACACCGGGGGTGGGCTCGGTTACCTCATAGCCTTTTTCGGCCAGGAGCGCTTTGATCTGATCGGCGTGGATACTTGCGATTTGAGCGGTCATATGTGGGTTGGGTACTCGCTAAGAACTACGACGCGGCTGCGGGAAAAGTTCACAGCGGTGGAAACTGTTGGTTGCGTTGGCTTTCCTTGTTCAGTATAGCCGAACGGACGGGTTGGCCGCCAGGGGGTAGCTGGCGGCACGTTACGTTTTTTGGACGAACGAAGCCAATAAGTCATTTAGAATCAATGACTAACGATTTTGGCCGAAACCAATTCTAGTCGTATTCGGGTGGTTTTCAGATTGTCACCGCGATGCGTGCGAGGGCGCGGATGTTTTGCGCGTCGACTTCGACGGTGGCGCGCAGTTCCCGAATGTTCTGGGCGTCGACGTCTACGGTGGCGCGCAGTTCGCGTACGTCGTGGGTAAGGATCTCAAGGCTTTCGGCCAGAGCTTCGTGGCGTTCGGTGAGTCTTTCAAGCCGTTGATCGATGGTCATGGCTGTCTCCAGTGTACCGTGGATGGTATCGCCGCGCCAAACGACGACTGGAACGCGGGATAAACTAAGGCCCTCCGCCGCTGATACAATGGGCCGAACCGGGCAAACCTACTTATGGCTCAGGTGATGATTCCCAATCCGATTCTGAACTCGCCGTTCGATGAACCGGGCCGCCATTTCTACTTCGACGAAGACGGCATCACCGATAGAGTGACCGAATCGCGGCGCCTGAGCAGTTACTTCGTGCCGGTACCGCAGCCCAAGAAAAAGGGCGCGCAACTGGCCCTCGATAACGAGTGGACCCAGGAGCGGATCAAAGAAAATAAGTTCATTAACGAGGTGCGCGGCGCCGTTGGCAAATGGCGCTTCGGCGGTCACTCCGGCGTGACCAGCGCCACCCGCCAACTGCTCGAATACTGGACCAACCCCGATTGCGAACGCCGCCTCTTCTTTTGCCAGATCGAAGCGCTCGAAACCGCCATCTCCTCACGGAAATAGCCGACCGCCAGGACGGCGCATGGATTCTCCGCCAGTTAAAGGAAGCCAACCAGGCCCACAGCCCGCTGCTGAACGGTATTACGCTGCGGTAGGGGATGCGCTTACATCCTCAGGACGCGGCATTGAAGGAGGCTGATTTCTCCGGACGATAGGTAGGGCATGTTTTCGGCTGCAAATGACTTCAGGTCCGGCCGACATTGGGCACCCTACGATCACTCGGACGGCTGTTTACGGAAGGCCAATTTGAGATCCGCTCTTTCTTGGATTGTTCTGGTTGATGAATGCCGTTCACACCCTATCAGAGTGGGGAAGAGTGGCCGGGCGGTTCTACGTGGGCGCCAGTGCTTTTGGAAAAGTTTCTGTCATGTTACCGCGCCAGTGTGCCGGGGTTAGAAATTAGCGCACTACCGAACAGCGTGCCGCTATCGCGTGAAGCGCGTTGCCTTCCGGGCCGCGTGCCGTTCCAGCGCCAGCTCGATCAGCCGATCCAACAGCGCGGAAAACGAAAGCCCGAGTCGGCTGTGCCTGGACGCGCGCGATTCGATCATGGTGTGAGCTCAAATACCACGCCGGTTAAGCCTGTCCCTCCGGATACGGTAGTTCCATAGAGGTTGCCCGCCGGGTCGGCGATCACGCCTGCTGAGACGTCGCCCCCGTCGCTGCCGCCCGTGAAGCTGTATAACACAGTCAGATGGCCGGCCGTGTCCAGCTTGTACACGAACCCTCCTTGCCGATTTTTCCCATCGTAGGTGGTTCCGTAGAGGTTGCCCGCCGAGTCACGGACCACTCCGGCATGGGGGAAACCGCCACCGGAACCGCCCCGGAAGCTATACAGCACTGTCTCATGGCCAGCGGTATCGAGCTCGTAGACAACGCCATCCCCATCGCCGCCGGAGAGAGTTGTTCCATAGAGGTTGCCCGTCGAGTCGCTGATCACTCCGGCCCAAGGCTGGCCGCCATCGGCCCCTCCCGTGAAGCCGTACAACACGGTCTCGTGGCCGGCGGCGTCTACCTTGTACACGACGCCTGCATTTCCCGCACCTCCGTAGCGGGTGGTCCCGTAGAGGTTACCCGCCGAGTCGCGGATCACTCCGGCGTACGGCTGGCCGCCGTCGTCGCCGCCCGTGAAGGAGTACAAGACCGTTTCGTGGCCGGTGGCATCGACCTTGTACACGACGCCTGCGTTTCCCGCGCCTCCATGGAGAGTCGTTCCGTAGAGATTGCCCGCCGCATCGCCGATCACGGCTGCAAAGGGGTTGCCCCCATCGGTACCGCCGGCAAAAGTGTACAAAACAGTCTCATTGAGGGCGGTATCCAGCTTGTACACGACACCTTTGTTCGCCGTTCCGCCCAGAAGAGCAGTTCCATAAATGTTACCGGCCGAGTCGCGGACCACTCCCCCGTAGGGGTTGGCCCCATCGGCCCCGCCCGTGAAGTTGTACAACACGCTCTCATGGCCGGTGCTGTCCAGCTTGTACACTACCCCTGCGTGCCCCGTGCCGCCCTGGTAAGTAGTGCCAAAAAGGTCACCCGCCGGGTCGCGAATCACCCCCGCGTTTGGGTTGCTTCCATCGACCGCACCCGGAAAGCTGTACAGCACCGTTTCATTGCCGGCGGTGTCCAGCTTGAACACAACGCCCGCCATCCCGCTGCCGCCCCCAGTAGTAGTTCCGTAGAGATTTCCGGCCGAGTCACGGATCAGTCCAGCATAGGAACCGTAGCCACCGGCTTCCGCTGTGAAGTTGTACAGTACAGTCTCATGACCGGTGGCATCCAGCTTAAACACGACGCCCTCGCCCTCCGTGCCACCAGATCGAGTCGTTCCGTAGAAAGAGCCTGCCCCGTCTCCGATCAATGCATTGGGAATGTCGCCATCGGCAAAGTCCGCGAAGCTATACAACACCGTCTCCTGGCCGGCGGTGTCCAGCTTGTACACCACGCCATAGCCCGGCGTGCCGCCACCGGCTGCTCCATAGAGGTTGCCGGCCGCGTCCCGGATCACCCCGGAGTAGGGCTCGCCCCCACCGGCAGCTACTGTGAAGGTGTACAGCACCGTCTCCTGCCCATTGACGTCCAGCGTGTATATAACGCCCGCGTTCGCCGTGCCGCCGTAAGTGGTGGTTCCGTAGAGATTGCCGGCCAGGTCCCGGATCACGCCCGCATAAGGGCTTTTCCCATCCGCTCCTCCGGTGAAGCTGTGCAACACCGTCTCCTGGCCGGCGGTGTTCAGCTTGTACACCACACCAAAGCCCGCGGTGCCGCCCTGGTAAGCGGTTCCGTAGAGGTTTCCCGCCTGGTCGCTAATCACTCCCGCATAGGGGCGGCCGCCATCGTCCCCGCCGGTGAAGCTATACAGCACGGTCTCATGGCCGGTGCTGTCCAGCTTGTACACCACGCCGAAGCCCGCCGCGCCGCCCTGGTAGGTAGTTCCGTAAAGATTGCCGGAGGAATCGCCAATCACTCCTGAATAGGGGTTGGCCCCATCGTTCCCGCCCATGAAGCTGTACAGCACAGTCTCATGGCCTGTGGCATCCAGTTTGTACACAACGCCAACTCCCGCGGCGCCACCATTGGCCGTAGTTCCGTAGAAATTGCCCATCGAGTCGGCGATTAACGCGGCATAGGGCTCCGCGCCTTTTGGCGGACACCCGAAATTATGCAACACGATTTCACTCGCGTGCGCCGGCGCTGTCATGATTAGCGCTAAAGCAGACGCAAACCAGAAAACAATCGCGGGTTGCAGAGATATCTTGAGCATTATGGAGTCACCTTAAAGGCCACGTTACTCAATAGCGTTGCGCTTGGCGTGGTCACCTGAACCTTGCCGCTAGTCGCGCCCGCCGGCACGGCCGTCGCGATCTCGGACGCCGACACCACCGTGAACGCCGCCGGCGCGCCACCGAAACTCACGCTGGTCGCACCGGTCAGATCCGATCCCAGGATGGTGACGTTCGCTGCTACGGAACCCGATGTGGGCACGGTCTTCACAAATGGACCCAAGCCGGTAGCGAGGCTGAATACGATACCAGCACCGAACGTTCCGCCCTCAGTAGTTGTGCCGTAAAGGTTCCCATCGGTCCCCTGAACCAGCCCACCTTCGGCGTCCTGGCCATCAGTCGGGCTGAAGCTGTACATCGTTGTCAGTGTGCCGCCTGGGGTAATCCGAAAGATTGTGCCAAGGAAATTGGGCCCTTCGTCCGAGGTTGTTCCATAGAAGTTTCCGTCCGTGGCTTGTATCAGGCCGGCTATCGGGTTGGCGCCATCGGTCGGGCGGAGGCTGTATAGTATCTTCAGCGTGCCGCCTGGGGTAATCGCGAAAATTGTGCCATAGCCGTTGGCACCTCCCGTATCGGTCGTTCCGTAGAAGTTGCCGTCGGTACCTTGGGTCAGGGCGGCTAGTGGGGCGGCGCCGTCGGTCGTGTCAAAGTTGTGTAGCGTCGTCAACGCGCCCCCAGGGGTGATCTTGAAAACCGTGCCGACGTTATTGCTCCCTCCGGCCGCAGTTGTTCCATAGAGGTTACCGTTAGGTGCTTGCAGCAAGCCTGCGGAGGGATTGGCCCCATCGGTCCCGCTAAAGCTGTAGAGTGTTGAGAAAGCCCCCCCCGGGGGTGATTCTGAAGATCGTGCCGTAGCCGTTGGCCCCTTCGA
>Ga0302325_10011852_pt1 | contig 18748 bp, 18 predicted proteins | sample Palsa_T0_2_FD_201948 | JGI IMG/M metagenome (GOLD analysis project Ga0302325, IMG submission 201948) | Peat permafrost microbial communities from Stordalen Mire near Abisko, Sweden - Palsa_T0_2 | ecosystem: Environmental > Terrestrial > Soil > Palsa > Peat permafrost | place: Sweden: Abisko...
TCGCGGTTCGGGCAAAGCCAAGTCGAGGCGCGCACATGCCCTAGAATGACGTGAAGTGTGCTTTTCTCCACAAGCTGATTTGGTCGGGGGGGTCGTCATTAGCGCTATCGGCGTCGGTGCGGTCCGTAATGCCCAAAGACAGCATGAACACCTCGCGTTGGCTGCGTTGCCGCTGCTGCTGGGCGCCCACCAGGTCATCGAGGCGTTCGTCTGGTTGGGACTGCAAGGTCATGAACCGCAGGAGCTCGAGAAGATCGCCCTCTGGGCGTACCTGTTGATCGCCTTCGTCGTTCTACCGATTTTCGTGCCCCTGGCGGTCTTAATCAACGAGCCGTCACGGCGGCGGCAAAAGATCATGGCACCGCTCGTCGCTTTAGGCGCTGCGGTGGCCATCATCCTGTTTGCGGTCATGGTTCGCGGTCCGGTTGGCGTGAGGCTACGTCCGTACCATCTCGCCTACTCCATTGACCTCAACCACGGAGGGCTGATCGTCGTTCTCTACGTGACCGCCATCTGCGGAACGCTGCTCTTGTCCACTCGCCGCCGCGTCGTCGTCTTCGGCATTGTCAATCTGGTTGCGGTTGGGATCATCGCTTGGCTGACGGTCGATGGGTTCGCCTCGGTCTGGTGCGGTTGGGCGGCGATCACAAGCGGAGCCATCGCGCTCCACATGCGAATCGGCAAGTCTCACCGGGTACAGCCACTTGCCGCACAGGCAAGTTGAGCCAGACGCAAGACCCCCGACCACGGGTTGGGGCACCCACTCAATCTTGTCAGCTCTCTGAGCTCCCTGCGGACACTGCGTGAACCCGCCCTGCCAAGTGCACTCAAATGCAGGGTGGTACAATCGCCTCGGAACGCTTGAAATGTGCTCCCGGGTGGCCTCAGACCTCGGTGCCTCCTTCAGAACACCGAGGTAGAGTTAGTGACCATAGTAAGTGCCGAGCGCGAAAGCACGCTCCACGCGCCTTTCGATTTCAGCGACCATGGGTGTGACAGTGGCCCTACACCATCGGACTTGCGGAGGTCTGAGTCCACCCCGGTGGACCACGGTCGGAGGAAACAGCTGGTCGTGACCACGATCCTCATCGTGGCGCCCCTGTTGGGGGTACTGGCGGCGGCGTTGGGATTGATCAACCCTCGAATCACCCTCTTGGACGTGATCTTGGCGGTCTCCTTCTATATCGTCAGCGGTCACGGGTTGACGGCCGGATTCCACCGCATGTTGACGCACCGCTCCTTCAAAGCCGCTCGCTGGGTCAAGATCACCCTGGCCGTCGCGGGTTCGTTGGGAATGGAGGGGAGCGTCATCAGCTGGGTGGCCAACCACCGCCGACACCACGCCTACACCGACAAGAAAGGCGATCCGCATTCTCCCTACGAGTACGGGATCGGCACATGGAACCAGATCCGTGGTGCCCTGCACGCTCACATGGGATGGCTCTTCCAGGCCCAGGCGACGGAGGAGGAGCGATGGGCCCCGGACTTGGTCCGTGATCCAGATCTCGTCGCGATCAGTCGACTGTTCCCGTTGATTGGCCTCGCTTCGTTGGGACTGCCGATGCTCATCGGGTGGGCGATTACAAGAACCTGGGTCGGAGCCTTGGGCGGGTTGATCTGGGGTGGCCTGGTCCGCGTCTTCCTCCTGCACCATGCCACCTTCTCCGTCAACTCGGTCTGCCATCTGTGGGGACGCCGACCGTTCATCACAAGAGCCGACGACCGGGCGACGAACTTTGCTCCATTGGCGGTGCTGGCCATGGGCGAGAACTGGCACAACCTTCATCACTCCTGTCCGACCCTGGCCCGGCACGGTGTGGATCGTCACCAACTCGACTCCACGGCTCGCCTCATCTGGGTTCTTCAGAGCGTCGGGGCTGCGTGGGACGTGAAATGGCCCGTTGCTGAGGCGCTCGACCGGCGCAGGCTTCCGATCCATACCGCGCCGACGCTCGATGCAGACCTTCCGGATGAGGTCCTCCAAAAAGTCTGAGGTCGTCAGGGGATCCCTCAGGCCCCTGCTCGGGTGCCGGTTCGGTCCCGACTCCTCCGTGCACCGAAGGACTCAATGTGCGCCGACCGCGGCACCGGGCCAACACCCCCTTGAGGGTCCCGGTCTGCGCCACGACCGCAAAGACCCTGTAGGCCTCCATGAACTGGTCAAGGTTGTCGTGATGGGCCGCCATAGGCCGGCTGCCTGCGGGTGCGGAGTACGTCTCGACGAGTCCGGTGGCACTCATCACGTCCCCAGACCAAGAGGGCTGACACATGGTCTCGAGCTGCAGCGCCGCCGGCCTGCCGTGGAGGCCGATGTTGGCCACGTGCCCACCCCGGGCCGGATGCTGCGTAGCCGCCCCCAGCCTCGAATCGGGCCGGGTCGATGGCGATGAGCTGGCTTGGCCGGGGGCTGAATGGGCTTCTTGCTGCCGCGGGCGGACTCGCTCAGTGAACGAGCGCCGGGACGGGGTTCGCTCGGTGCGCCGCACGACCGGTGAATCCGGGCAGGTGCCTCCCTCTCCATTCGGCGTTGAGCGCGAAGCGGTCGAGGCCCAGGTACCCGGCGTTGCGCCAGGCCAAAATGAGCGGAACCTCGAGGATCAGGTAGGCCGGGTTGACGCCGGCTGAGCCCGTGAACATGTAGACGAGATTGAGGGTGAGCCCGGCCAGGGCGGCCAGGCCGGTGAACAGTCCGAGGATCAGCGCGACGCCGATCGCCATCTCACCGAGGGCGATGAACTTGGCGATCCACGAGGCGTTCGGGACGACGAAGTTGTGCAAGAACGCGGCCCACCAGCCGTAGCTGGCGCCACCTTTGCCGGCGGTCGATCCGGCGATCCCGGCCGTGGCGAATCCCTTGACCCCAGCTCCTCCCCCGTACCAAAAGAATGCCTTCTCGCTGCCCCAGATCTTCTGGTAGCCCGCGTTCAGCCACCAATACCCGAGCACCACGCGTACGACCAGCCAGATGACGCTGGCGGCGGAGGAACGGTACAGCCAGTCGGCGAAGCGCAGGTTGTGGCCGGACCCTACAAGGGTGTCGTTGCCCTGGGGTGTCGTGGGCACATGGAGCGGTCGAGGAACCTCGGCTGAGGTGACAGTGGGAGAAGAGTCAACTTCTGTGGTGGGTCCCATCGGGGCCGCCTGTCTCCCTCCGAGAGCGGAGGGCACTGTGCCCAAAGTGAGCTGAGCCCAGTGTGCACCCACAGATGTAATAAATGCAGCAACACGCATGGTGTTCTCGACGTTCGGGTCAGAATGGTTCCCCGCGGCAACGCGGTCGGTGGGATTGAAAACGCAGACTCTCCTAATCCGTGTTCCGAAAGGTGAGCGAATAGCCGCGTCCAGGGCGGTTGACCAGGTCACAAGGAATTTCCAACCGGGCCAGGATCTTCCGCACCCGCAGGACGTAGTTGCGGACTTCCTCCGGGAACAATGCGGAATCTGACCACGCATAGCCCATGATTTGCGAGGAGGTGTAGTAGCGATGGGGATGGTCGAGGAGAAACTGCAAGAGCTCGAACTCTCGATTGGTCAGTACCACCTCCTTCCCCTTGTGGCGCAAGATCCGGCCATCCGGGTCGAGCCACAGGCCCTGGAGTTTCCAGACCCGCTGGTACCACAGGTCGAGCCGGTCGTAGTACCCAGCCATCTGCTTCTCAATAAAAAGGACGTCCACATCAGCGGCATCCCGAGCCACGGGATGGAGCTTGGGCAGCTCTCGCTGGACTCGTTCCAAAAGTCCGAGTTTGAAACGAATCAAGTCGTCATAGATGCTCATCCAATGGCGAGCATCTTCCCAATGCTCGGTTTCGATGTCCTCTCCTTCGAGGGGTCCCCGTACAACATCCTTAGGGTCGGGTGGCACCATTAGCTTCCATCTATACGGAGGATGTTGCTGAACTTATTACACAGTGCCGTGTAAGACGAGGATCATGAACTCCGGCAGCGCTTTCCAAGACAGGCCTGACATTGTCGCGGCGATCAGGGGTGGCAACAATGCTCTGGGTATGGCAGACGAGGCTGACCCCCTGACTGCCACTCTTGAAGAAGCGCTGTTCTGGCGGGACATCTACGGCGAAATCCTCGCCATGGAGGAATCCGTGCTCGAGCGTATTCACCAGCTCATGGCCGGTCAATCAGCCCAAGCACGCCAAGAGGTCGAGCTGACCAATCTCCCCGTGGTTGTGGCCCAGGCCGAGCGATTCCGATCGAGGAAGGAGCTCTGGGAATCCCGGGTGCATGCCCATGGGTAGTCAGTGGGCCAGGTCAGCTCCCCGCTGTCGGTGAGGGCCATTGTTTGGTGTACCGTCGTGACGGCTCATTGAGAGCACCAGCGTCCCCGCTTACGGAGACAAGATCGAGAGTCCCCATGGGACCCAGCCACGACGAAGGACAACAGAAGAAGGCAGGACTGCTTTCTTCGTCAGAAGATACGCCCACCCGTCAGTGCGGCCGGTGCAGGCAGTTTTTTCCTGATCCCTCAGCCTCTCTACCGCCGAAGTGGTGGGCGTGTCCGACATGCCATGACAGACTGTTCGGCACCCCGTAGTGGTCGGGGGGTACGACACCGGTATGGACCTCCTCATAGAGGTCGTCCAGGTGCTCGATATGGCAAGCGATGCGTGCGAGGCGTCGGAGGATGCCGCACGCCTGTCGGCTCTGGCGGAACGCGTCCGCAGCTATCTGGCAGCCAGCCGTCCGACCACGACCCTTGGAACGCCTCGGATCCCAACGTCGGAGAATCGCCTCACCGATGAGAGCGTGATTCACCGGTCAGGAGCGGTAGAGCAGTCCCACATACGCCTTCTTCCGAACTGAACGTTGGACAATCCGGAAGACCAACTCTCCTACCTCTTGTTGAGGGCGCCGGCGTCGACAGGAACCACAGTGCCGGTGACGTAACGGGCGTCATCGGAGACAAGCCATGCTATGGCGTTGGAGACGTCGACCGGTTCCACCAGGTCCACCGGCATTGCGTTCGACAAGGCATTCGCCAGCTTCGGGTTCCGCTCGAGGACGAGGGCCAGGTCCCCGTCCCCAGCCATGGGCGTGCGAACCGCTGTCGGAGCGACGCTGTTGACCCGGATGAAGTGGGGCGCCAGGTAGTTGGCCCACGACCGCATCAATCCGATGACGCCGTGCTTGGCGGCGGTATAGCCCAAGAACCCCGCGGCCGGGATACCGACACCTATCAGGCCGCCGGTCGAGCTAGTCAGAACGATCGCCCCGCCTTGTCCCCGCTCGATCATCGCCGGGATAGCGACCCGACCGGTGTTCCAGACACCCGTGAGGTTGACGGCGATGACGTCCTCCCACTGTCTCTCGGCGGACACCGTGCTGCCACCCGCTCCGATGCCCGCGTTGGCCAACACGATGCTGACCGGTCCCAGCTCCGTCGCACCCTCGTCGAATACCTTCTGCAACGCCGTCACGTCCCGAACATCAGCCTGCCGCGCGACGATCCGCCGTCCTAGCGCTTCCACCTCCTTCACCGTCTGCTCGAGGTCCTCCGGAGTGGACATCGCGTAGGTCACCGATTCGAGCTGCGCGCAGATGTCCACGGCGATGATGTCCGCACCTTCCTGAGCCAGCCGGACGGCATGGCTACGGCCCTGACCCCGGGCCGCACCCGTTATGAACGCGACCTTGCCATCGAGCTTTCCCATCGCCCCTCCTTTTCGATGCTGAGCACCTGCCCAAACTGTCTACCACTCATGCGCAACGTTGGCAAGGAGACCACCCGAAGTCCTCCTACATCGAGAAGGTTCGCCCTCCGGGATCGTGAGTGAGCACCGACGAATCAGTTACCGGCCTCGAGAAGCCCGAGGCCACCACGTCAGGTCGGACTCGTCACCCCGAGCCGGCCCGCCACATGGAGAGCGGCGACATACCCGAACACGGTCGTGTTGGCGATACTGGCGCCGGCACCGAGGTAGAAACGGCTCATGACCGTCGCCGTCATGTTGCCGGTCGCGTAAAGGCCCGGGATCGGTTCGTCAGCCTGATCAAGAACCTGGGCGTACTCATTGGTAACGACGCCACCGGAGGTGCCCACGTCGCCGGCATAGATCTCTGTCGCGTAGTAGGGCGGCTTGTCGATCGGGCCGACTGCCGGGTTCTCCTTGCTACCCGGATCCCCGAGCACGCGGTTGTACTGAGACTCACCGCGGTGGAACTCCGGATCGAGCCCGTAGACCGCATGCTTGTTGAAGCGCTGCACCGTCGTCGCGAGCGTTGCCGGGTCGACGTCCATTTGGTCGGCCAACCCCTCGATGGAGTCGGCCTTCTTGATCCAGCCGTTGCTGACGAACTCGGCGGGCATCCGGCCCGGCAACACCGACGTGAACTGTCCCAGCTTCGGCAGACCTTGGGCCCAAACATGGTTGCGACGATACTTGTCGTCAAAGATGAGCCAGGCCGGCACAGCCTCATTCGCGTACATGGCCTTGGTTACTTCCACATACGAATTCGATTCATTGCAGAACCGCCGACCGTGCTTGTTGACGTACATCGTCCGTGCGTACTGCCGAGCCACGGCGAGACCCGATCCGAGCTCCCAGCGGGCGGTGGGGTTCCATACCGCTTCATCCATGTAGTCCGTCTTGGCCCCCAGCGCGATGGCCGCCGACAGGACCTCGCCGGTGTTCCCCATGTTGGCCATCGTCCAGGTACCGTCGCTCGGCTGCGTTTCAGCGCTGTACTTCATTCGCATTTCCGGATTGCGCTCGAAGCCACCCGCTGACAGCAGTACGCCTTTCTCGCCGCGTACCACCACCGGGAGTCCGTTGCGGTTGGCCCGCACGCCCACCACCCGGCCATCCTCCACGATCAGCTCCTCCACCCCGGTGTCCAGCCACAGGGGTATGCCAGCGTCGACGAGGATCTTGGTCAACTGCCCCACCAGCGACATTCCGTTGGTGAGCAGATCCTGGCCTCTCCTTGCCGACAAGATCGTCCGCGCCGTCACCCGAAGGGTCGTGAGGAAGGACTTCCACGAGCGGTTCCAAACCGGAAGGTTCCGCACCTCGTTCGTCATCACCGCCATCCCGATGCTACGGGCCATACCTGGGTTGATCTTGTCGTGCCACGTACCAAGCTGGTGGCCATCCCAGGGGACTCCCTCGACCGCTCGGCCGCGGGGGTTGCCGCCCGGGCGAATGTCGTAGTAGTCGCTGTAACCGTCACACCTCACGAGGCGGACGCCCTTCCCCTCAATGAACGACAGCATCTCAGGCCCGTACCTCAGGAAGACCTCGCGCCTCTCCAGCGACGACCCCTGATCGGGTGGGCCCACCACCGACTCGAAGTACTTCAGGCCGTCCTCGTAGGAATCACGTACCCCTTCCGCCCGCATAAGCGGATTGTCAGGAATCCATATGATGCCGCCGGACATTGCGGTGGAACCACCGATCACTCCTTGCTTTTCGATAATCACCGGCTTGAGCCCGGCATCCGCAGCCGCAAGGGCGGCGACAATTCCCCCACCGCCGCTACCAACGATCACCAAATCGAACATCTCGCTGTCCGAGACCACGTTCTCCCCCGATCTCCTCGTGAGCTTTCTACCTCTGGCAGGTTAACCGGATAGGCGTCATGCCCGCTCGTCGAAGCGCCATCGGTTCGGGTGAGCCGACTCACCCTCCCGTCGTCTTCGTGGCAGACCGTGGTGAGTCACCCCGGCGGAGACCCCGTGCCTGACCGATGGCGTGGCGTCTCGTAAGCTGTGCCGGTGACCGGATGCACCGGCAAGGACGATGCGGCCGGTCATGGCCAGCACCCCAGGCCGCTCCTAGCCTCGAGATTCCAGGGATTCGGGGTCACCATCTTCGCCGAGATGTCCATGCTCGCCGAGCGCACCGGGTCGATCAACCTCGGGCAGGGATTTCCCGATTCGGACGGGCCTGCGGTTGTCGCCGACGCCGCCATCGAGGCCATTCGCAGCGGGTACAACCAGTACCCGCCGGGGTTGGGTACTCCCGACCTGCGCCGGGCGATCGCCGCTCATCAGCAGCGCTTCTACGGATTGGAGTACGACCCTGACAGGGAAGTGCTGGTCACGGCCGGTGCCACCGAGGCCATTGCCGCCGCCATGCTCGCGCTGTGCGAGTCCACCGACGAGGTGGTGATGTTTGAGCCCACCTACGACTCCTACGCCCCGGCGGTGGCTATGGCCGGGGCGACGCGCCGGGTGGTGCCCCTCCGTCCGCCGTCATGGAGCTTCGACGTCGAGGAGCTTGCTGCGGCCATCACGCCGCGCACCCGCCTGCTCTTGCTCAACTCCCCGCACAATCCCACTGGAAAGGTTTTTGATGCCGCAGAACTGGCGTGCATAGCCAAGGTGTGCATCGAGGCCGATCTGTTGGTGGTCACCGACGAGGTGTACGAGCACCTGGTGTTCGAGGGACGCCACATCCCATTGGCCTCCTTGCCCGGTATGGGGGAGCGGACCTTGACTGTCTCGAGCGCCGGGAAGACGTTCTCCTTCACCGGATGGAAGATCGGTTGGATCTGTGGGCCCGCACCGATGGTGGACGCGGTGCGGACAGTCAAGCAGTTCTTGACCTACGTCAATGGCGCCCCATTCCAGCCAGCGATCGCCGTCGGGCTCGGCCTGCCCGATGAGTTCTTCGCCGGTGCGGCCTCTGACCTCGCCCTACGGCGCGACCGGCTGTGCGATGGACTCAATGGTGCCGGATTCGAGGTTTTCCGACCCATGGCGACCTACTTCGCCATGATCGACATCCGAACTCTCGGAGACGAAGACGGCGCAGATTTCTGCCGCCGGCTACCCGAGCGCTGCGGTGTCGTCGCCATACCGGCGTCGGTGTTCTACGAAGATCCTGCGACCGGTCGGTCCCTCGTGCGCTTCGCCTTCTGCAAGAAGCTCGAAGTCATTGACGAAGCTGTGCGGCGACTACTCAGCCTCCGGCAGCAATAGTCGTTCCGGGGACGAACGATCAGCCGTGCGGCGTGTACCGAATCCCCCGGACCCACCTCCGTCGTAGGGTTGCACCCGTACGCTGCCCACACCCGTACCGCGCTTGTCATCCCATTGTCTTCGCTCCGTCGATGGCCTCGCGGATGATGTCGGCGTGGCCGGCATGTTGCGCGGTCTCAGCGATGATGTGCAACACCACCCTCCTGGCCGACCAACGTGCACCAGGCTCGAACCACGGCGCCTCGGGCAGCGGATGGGAGATGTCCAGGTTGGCCAGACCGGCAACAACCCGGTCGGTGGTCTTGGCGACCGAGTCATACACCGCAAGAAGCGACTCCGCCGTGTCGTCGTCTCGCAGCCGGAATCCTTCGCTGTGCGCTGCCAGGCTGGCCTCGTCGAACGATCTGGGAGCGCCCGGGCCGTCCACGATGAATGCGGCCCATTTCTGCTCGACCGCCGCGACGTGCTTGAGCAGGCCCCCGATGCAGAGTTCGCTGACCGTGGCCCGTTCCCTCAGCTGCTCATCGGTGAGCCCGCGAGCGGTGAAACGTAGGAAGGAGCGGTGCGTGGCCAGGGTCTCGAGCATGTCGGACTGCTCGGTTGTCAATGCGCTGGTGTTGGTCATTTCGGTCCCTTCGTTCGGGTAGGTGTCGTGCCGGACTCTAGGACGCACTAGTGCCAGATTCTGTCCTCAATGTGCGCCAGACTTGGGGAGTGGCGAACACCAGCTCGCGGATGCTCCGACTCCTGTCCCTCCTCCAGGCGCACCGGTACTGGGCGGGCGCCGATCTGGCCGACCGGCTCGGCGTGTCCCTGCGTACGCTGCGTCGCGATATCGAACGACTCCGCGACCTCGGTTATCCGGTCGATGCACAGCGCGGCGTCGATGGCGGCTATCAGTTGGCCCCTGGTGCAGCCCTGCCTCCGTTGGTTCTCGACGACGAGGAGGCTGTGGCCTTGGCAGTTGGCCTGCTCGGCGTTGCACAGAGCGCGGTGGAGGGGGTCGCCGAGGCGTCCATCCGTGCGCTCGGCAAGATCGTCCAGGTGATGCCCAAGCGGTTGCGTCGACAGGTCGACGCGCTGCGTAGCGCCACCGAGTCGGGGACATGGGCTCCGCCGGTAGTGAACGTCGACGCAGGGATCCTCACGACGGTGGCCCAGGCCTGCCGTGACGCCGAACTTCTTGCCTTTGAGTACATCGCGGCCGACCAGGAGCGCACCGGTCGGCGGGTCGAACCACACCGTCTGGTATCCCTGGGCCGGAACTGGTACCTGGTGGCCTACGATCTCGGGCGCAGCGACTGGCGCACATTCCGCCTCGACCGGCTCGCGGAACCGAGGACGACCGGGGCGCGTTTCGAACCGCGGGCCTTGCCCGCCGACGATGCCACGGCGTTCGTCCGCGCCGGGATCGCCCAGGCGCCGCGACCCTTCACCGTCGATGCCGTGGTCTCAGCCTCGACCGACGAAGTGAGACGTCGGATCGGCCAGTGGGCCAGCGTCTCCGATGACGGTGGAGAAACCTGCCATGTCCAAATCAGAACGGAGTCGCTCGATTGGGCGATACTGGCGCTTGGCGCTACCGAGGCGGACTTCATCGTTCGACACCCCCCCGAACTCGTAGAGCACTTACGTAACTGGGCGGCTCGCTTTACCCGAGCGACAGGGGAAGGCCCCTCCGTACGACAAGACAAAGCAGGATCTCGTCGCACTCCCTTGAGGCCGATGTCCTCCCCGACGCCCAGTGATCAGCCGATTCGGCATCTACCGTGAGGAGCCCGCTCGAGGAGGGGGATCGCATCCAATTCGACGTCTCTTGTCGGATTGGGGGAATACGGCCGGCCCCTGGGCGGTTATACCGCGTTATGACGACTTCGTTTGCGCTGACCTGGGACTACCGCTGCCCGTTCGCTCGCAATGCCCATGAGCATGTCTTGAGCGGTCTGGCCGCCGGTGCCGATTGGGATGTCACCTTCCTGGCGTTCTCCCTGGGCCAGACCCATGTGGAGGAAGGCCAGCCGAGCGTGTGGGACAAACCGGAACAAGACCGCGGCGTGTTGGCCCTCCAGGCTGGCGTGGCCGTGCGTGACCATTTTGCCGAACGGTTCCCGAGCGTCCACAGGGCGCTGTTCGCTGCGCGCCACGACAAGGCGCTGCAATTGGACGACCGGACCGTGATTGAGGAGGTGCTGCGCGAACACGGCGTTCCCGTCGAAGAGGTGTTCGCCCACGTCGACTCCGGCGAGGCGCTGGCCACGATACGGGACGAGCATGAGGGCTATGCCGCCTCCCATGACGTGTGGGGGGTCCCCACCTTCATCGCCGGCGACCAAGCGGTGTTCGTCCGGCTCATGGACCGTTCGCCCATCGGTGCGGACGGCGCAGCCTCGCGAACGACCATCGAACGCATCGTCGACCTGGTGGGGGGCTGGACCGAACTCAACGAGTTCAAACACACCTCCATCCCGCGCTGACGGCAGCGCACGACATGCCGTTGGCAATCAATAATTGTTCTGCCGGACTCGATGCGGCCGGCTTGGGCTGGACCGGTTCGCTTACCCACTCGCTGGCATAGTCCGTCTGACCGGATCGGGCGGCCGCGGTAATCAGCGTCCAATCGATGACATCTCGCTGACATGGCTGCCGCCGACGGCTGCTCTTGCTGCTCGAGCAGGGCCACGCCCCTCGCTCGACGACGGCGGGATTGCTGCCCACAGAGCGTCGGCGAGTGGTGGTGATGACGTGCTCGGCCACATCGCAGGAGGACCTCTGCTTGGAATGGTCGCCGGAGCCCTCTAAAACTTCACAGAGGATAATATCGCATATCTCCGACTTGAATAGTCAGGTTTAATCGGATACGATGACCCGGTGCAGTTCATACCGAACGCCAATGACACCTGGGGTGAGCAGACCCGCCTGACGTTCGACGAACGCTGTCTCGTTGACCGCGGAGTTTCCCACTCGCCGCCACGGCGGCGCTCCATCCTTGCGTCTCGACATTGGAGAAGGGTTTCATGCCTGCAACAATCTCTTCGTTTCGAACTCTTAAAGCTGGCCAATCCGCCATAGCCCCGCATCAGCGGGCATCGGGATGGTCTGTGCATCCTTCAAATCCCGCTCCGACCCCGCAATCTTCGGATAGTCCTGGTCCCGTCCTTCCCTTCGATTCCCTTCGCTCCATTGCCTCGGGATTGGCGTGGGCCCTCAGGGCCGTGCCCGACGATAACGGCGACCGGGCAACCGCCCGTTCGGTCCGCCTCATCGCCACCTCCCTCTACGACATATGGCTCATCACCTGGCCCGACGGAGCAACCCTCGGACCGCATGATCACGGTGGTGCGCGCAGCGTTCTCCACATGGTCGAGGGTGAGTTGATTGAGACGTACGCCGACCGGTCGGAGGCGTGGCCATCGCGAGTTCGCGTGCTCCGAGCGGCGACGCAACGTGTGGAGGAACCTCCCTCGTGCACGACGTGGCAAACCGCTCCGGAGCGCGGGCGACCAGCCTTCACGTGTATTCCCCCCCGCTCTCGGACCTCACCTTGTTTCAGCGGTTCACCGGTGGTGACGAACCTGCGCACGGCCGGACGATAGCCATACCCGAGCGGTTGCCCCGGGCCAGTGGCGGTGACCTTCACCTCGTACGTCCGACCCCTCTGGTGACTGGCAGAGGTCTGCCCTCGGCCCGGGACCGAGCTCCATGATCTCTCCGCGATGGTGGGCCCCTCGGTGACTCTGGTCGCTGTCGTGCCTGCTGCCAGGCCGGCGCCCCCCCTCGGCCTGGCAGCAGGGCCAGACAGCATCAGGTCCTCGCTTCTCTGGAGTGGACCGGAGGGCTTTGCGGCCCAACAAGCCGGCCGCGCTCACAGGCCACCAACCTTTTCGATCAGCTTTCACCGCAAGGGATCGAGCGCCGCATCCAAATCGCTCAACAGGTCATCGATCGTCTCCAGTCCAACGCTGAGGCGGACCAGATCGCCAGGGACTTCATTGCTCGTACCGGCGGTACTTGCATGGGTCATCCTTCCTGGGTGTTCGATGAGACTTTCGACGGCACCGAGGCTCTCGGCCAATGTGAAAAGGCGGGTCCGAGAGCAGAGCTCAATCGCGGCCTCCTCGCCACCTCTCAGGGTGAAGCTGACCATGCCGCCGAAGGCCCGCATCTGTCGCCGAGCGATGTCGTGACCCGGGTGCTCAGGAAGTGAAGGGTGGAGGACCCTCTCCACTGCCCCATGATCACGCAACAGCTCGACTACGGCTAGAGCGTTGACGCAATGCCGTTCCATTCGCACTGCCAATGTCTTCACTCCGCGTTGCACGAGAAAGCAGTCGAATGGCCCGGGAACGGCGCCGGCGGCATTCTGGAGGAATCCCAACCGCTCGGCGATATCCCGATCGTTGGTTGCCGCGAATCCCCCGACGACGTCGGAGTGGCCGCCAAGGTACTTGGTCGTAGAGTGCACCACGATGTCAGCTCCCAGATGGAGGGGCTGTTGTATCCACGGTGTGGCGAAGGTGTTGTCGACCGCAACGAGCGCGCCATGGCTGTGCGCGATGGCCGAAACGGTAGCAATGTCGATGATGTGGAGCAACGGGTTCGTCGGCGTTTCGATCCAAATCAAGCGCGTCTGCGGCATCAGGACGTCTTCCAACTCAGCCAGATCGGCAGTGTCGACAACCAGCCCGGCCCGACCGTGAACTGCGGTTGCCAAGCGAAACGTTCCGCCATAACTATCTGTCTGCATGACGAGGTGATCGCCCGGGTCCAGCAGGCGGATGACGGCGTCCTCTGCCGCCAGCCCACTGGCGAATGCGAACCCGAAGTTCGCACCCTCAAGGAGGGCCAGATGGGCCTCGAGACTCGCCCGGGTAGGATTTCCCGACCGCGCGTACTCAAAACCGCGACTCTGACCTACGGCGTCCTGCTCGAAGGTCGAGGACAGGTACACGGGTGTGTTGACCGCTCCGGTCATCGGGTCGGCACGGCCGCCACCGTGCACCGCATTGGTCTCGAACCCGCTCCCCGCGAGATCGCCTCGGTCGTTCACGTTGCCCACAGATGCGAACCGGTGGCCAGAGTGGCGAGCACGTCGGAGCGAGTGATGACACCCACGGGATGGCCACGATCAAGAACAACTAAGGCCGCCGCTCCCTCCAACCGCCCGACGGCGACCTGGACCTGTTCTCCCGCCCCGATAGTCGGTAGGGGCTCGCCCATGACATCGCTGACTCCACGATCCAGCATTGAGGAGTCGCCGAAGACGCAGTCCATAAGGTCGCGCTCGGTGACCCCGCCCACGACTTCGGCCAGAACGACCGGTGGCTCGTGTTTGATCACCGGCATTTGGCTGATGCCGTACTCGCGCAAGATGGCGATGGCTTGACGGACGGTTTCGTCGGGGTGCGTGTGAACGAGCGACGGGAGCGATGCATCGCGGGCGGCCAAGATGTCACCAACGGTCGGGCCGGCCTCATGGAGGAATCCGTAGTCGGCCATCCACGAGTCGTTGTAGATCTTGGACAGATACCCGCGTCCGGAATCGGGGATGTGGACGACGACGACAGCCTCAGGAGGAAGGTCTCGCCCCACGACCAGGGCGGCGGCAATCGCCGTTCCCCCCGACCCGCCAAGAAGGAGGCCCTCCTCTCGGGTGACACGCCGGGCGGTGGCAAAGCTCTCCGCGTCCGAGATCGCCACCACGCGATCCACGACAGATGGGTCGTAGGTCGTGGGCCAGAAGTCCTCGCCGATCCCTTCGACCAGATACGGGCGTCCGGAACCACCCGAGTAGACCGAACCTTCCGGGTCTGCCCCGATGACTTGGACCGAGGCATTTCGTTCCTTGAGGTACCGACCGATGCCCGTCACGGTGCCGCCGGTTCCGATGCCGGCCACGAAGTGCGTGACGCGCCCGCGGGTCTGGGTCCAGATCTCCGCCCCGGCCGTCTCGTACTGCGCGCGCGGATTGTTGGGGTTGTGATACTGGTCGGGTTTCCAGGCCAAAGGCACCTCGCTGGCCAGACGGTCAGAGACCGAATAGTACGATTCGGGGTGTTCGGGCGGCACCGAGGTCGGGCACACGACGACTTCGGCGCCATACGCGCGCAACAACGCGATCTTGTCGCTCGCCACCTTATCGGGGCAGACAAAAACACACTTGTAGCCCTTCCGGGCCGCCACGATCGCCAGTCCGACGCCGGTATTCCCACTGGTCGGCTCCACGATCGTCCCGCCGGGGAGCAGTTGCCCGCCCTGCTCGGCTGCTTCGATCATGGCCAGGGCGATGCGGTCCTTCGAGGAGCCCCCTGGGTTGAAGAGTTCGAGCTTCGCGACCAGCGTGCATTCCAGATCTTTGGCCGTCCGGTCCAATCGCACCATCGGCGTGTTGCCGATGATCTCGACGAGCGAATCGGCCACATCCATGGGCGGTCCCGGATCGGAGACCTGCCGCACGTCGACACCGGCAAGTACCTGGAGTGTCTCCTCGGGAATCTGCTCATCGGTGAACAGTTCGATCGGCAATCCGGCCTGACGCAGGCTCACTGCCACCGGCGCCGCCTCGGCCACCGGACCGCAGACACCGACCCTTCGAGGTATTCGCGCACGCAACGCGCCAATGAGCGACTCCGTCGACTCGCCCGATGAGAATCGCCGGATGTAGCGGGACCGGTCCCCCAGCCGGGTTGGCGGCGGTTCGTTGCCGACGACGACGAGGACGTCCATACGGACTCTCTAGCACCGGGCCTGTCTGATGGCTGGGACTACGTCGTCCGCAGCGCCGACCCGGCCGCGTGGCCCCGCTCGAGGGCTCGGCGAGGCGCGATCCGGGCCTTTTCGAAGAGGGCGAGCGTGTCGGCGGCCTGGGTCTCGGTCGGCGCGTTCTCGCTGGTCATGTCGTACTCCATCGTTGACTGGTTCGATCACCAGGGTACCAAATGTTCTAGAAGAGTGTCCCCGGCTGGTCGGGATTGTCGGGAGCAGAGCGCATGTACCGTGCCGTGGATCTACGGGCGGAGACTCCCGCAAGACGACCACCTTTCAACTCAAAGAGACGATTGGACCGCAGCCGCCAGGTACGATTGGCTGTTCGATGCGATCCGGGGCGGGAATCCGCCAGGGTGTCACAACGGATTAGATAGCTATGAGCGATCACGAGCTGCTCCCCATCGTCGAATGCGGTGACCCAATCCTGCGCCATCTGCCGAACCGGTCGATCCGTCAACTCTTCACACGGTGGAGCTACACCGACTCATCGAGCGGATGCGGGCGACCATGGAAGCCGCTCCCGGAGTGGGGCTAGCCGCACCGCAGGTCGGTGTGCCACTTCAGCTGGCGGTTCTCCAGGATGGACCCGAACGTTGGGGCCACCTCACCGAAGACGAGCGCGCTGATCGTGAGCGCGACGCGCTCCCCTTCTTGGTATTGGTCAATCCCACAGTGTCTCCGGTCGAGGATCTCGGTCAGGTCAGCTTCTACGAAGGCTGCCTGAGCGTCCCCGGTATTACCGGCGTCGTGGCCCGCCACAGGGCCGTACGGGTCAACGCGCTCGACGAGCATGCCCGCCCTGTCGACCGAGTCTTCGTCGGCTGGGCGGCCCGCATCGTCCAGCACGAGGTCGACCACCTCGGCGGCCAACTCTACCTCGACCGGGTCGAGACTCGATCGCTCTCCACAGTCGACAACTACGCCCAGCGATGGGCTGCGCATCCGCTGAGCCAGGCGTCCGCCGAGCTCGGATTTATGCTGAGGCAATCCCCGGCACCTGGGTAGGCGGAGCAGCTCCACGCGTCGCACGTCCGTGATGTCCGGCGAGGTTCAACGACGCCACCGTTCAAACCGCCTCGACGCGGAGCGGCAGGCTGTGGTTCACCGCCATGGGGTGGAACAGCGTGGGATAGGTGGTCACGGCCGGACCGATCTCGATGCGCTTCGCCCGGAGAAGGAACTCGTCGAAGGCCACCCGCATTTCGGAGCGCGCCAGCATGGCCCCGAGACAGTGATGGGGCCCGCCGCCACCGAACCCCACGTGGGGGTTCGGTGACCGGCTGACGTCGAACCTGAAAGGGTCGTCAAAGACCTCCTCGTCCCGGTTGGCGGAAGCGAGCACGGCGACGACACGGTCTCCGGCATTGATCTTCTCGCCGTCCAACTCGAGGTCACGACGAGCACCGCGGACCCAGTAGTTGAGCGGAGTGGCCCATCGGATTACTTCCTCGACGGCGCTCCCCCGGACGTCCGGCTCCTGCTGGTACCTACGGAGCTGGTCCGGGCGCTCGACGAAGGCCTGGAGTCCTACCGTCAGGGAGTTGCGAGTCGTGTCACTGCCGGCCAGGCTCAGAATGAAGAAGAAGACCTCTAGCTCGGCCTGCTCGAAGCGGAAGTCGGACCCGTCCTTGTCCGCGTACACGGTGGTGCAAAGCTCGCTCCAGATGTCATCGGTCGGATGCTCCCGCTTGCGCCTCGTCAGCTCGGACGCATACTGGTACGTCTCGAGGAAGGAGGTGTCGATGCCCGGATTGTGAAGGACCTCATCCACTAAACCGAAGACATGGGAGCGGTCCTCATCGGGTACGCCGACGATGTCGCCGATGACATTCATCGGCAGGCGATGGGCGACGTCGGTCACCCAATCGCCACCACCCGCCTCGAGCAGTTCGTCGACGTAGGCCTCGGCTCGTTCCCTTATGGCAGCTTCGAGCTTGGCCACCGCTCTCGGCGTGAAGGTCCGGCTCAGGATGTTGCGTCGCTTGGTCAGTTCCGGGGGGTCCATGACGATGATGCTTGGCTGCGACGTGAACACATCCGAGCTTTGGATCAGCGGACCGTCCGTCGCCGTGAAGCTCTCGACGTCGCGGTGGATGCGCCGAGCATGCTCGTGCTTGGTGCAGATCCAGAACGGCCGGTCCACCTGCTCGAGCGCGCCGGGTGTCGGCTCGTGACGGAAGATCGGTGCGTCTGCCCGGAGCTGGGCGAAGAGCTGGTGTGGGAACCCCTGACTCCACAGGTCGGGGTCTGACAGATCAATCGTTGGCAATGACTGTCTCCTATAAACTTCTCCCACGTTGCCGCGTTACTTGGTTGCCGTGTTGGCGCACGTGGGCTGTCGGGTGCTCGTTAGCTCGACGAACTTGGCGTCCTTGATCCCCATGTAGAAGAAGCAGGCGTTGGAGGTGGGCTCGCCCTTCTTGAAGTGGAGCGGCGGTGTAAGACCGCCCAGAGTGGTGCCCTGCGGGAGGTCGTACATGCCGGCGGTCACCTCGGCCGGCGTTGGGGTCGACGCCAGCTTGACCTCGCCGATCGCGTCTTGGAGCAAGATGGCATCCGCCCAGTTCTCGACCACGATCTCGCCGAAGTTGGGGTTGGTCAGCTGTGCGGGGTAGTACTTCTTGAGGGCCGTGTACATGGGGTCCGTCGCGGAGTTGTGAACGAAGAAGGGGACATCGGGCTGTGCGTCCACGTTGCCGTTGAACTGGGGGATGGTGAGCCACGAGATGCCCACCGTGCCGTCGGCGCTGAGCTGGATCGGCGTGTAGCCCTGCGACGCGCAGTCCTGCACCACCTTGTTCACCACCTGTGTGGCATCACCGACGGTCATCGATGTGGCGCCGGCCTGTTTGGCTGCGAGGCATTGGGCGGCGTAGCTCGGGGCGGCGAAGCTGATGGCGGAGGTATAGACGAGCTTGGACCCGTACTTCGGGAACTCGGCCCTGAGCGCGCCGAGGGTTTCCGAACACAGGGCGACCTCAGCGCAGTAGAGGTCGGCCGTGGCCTTGGAGTGCACCAGCTTTGTCATGTAGGCCTCGCCATAGC
>Ga0302325_10011853_pt1 | contig 18748 bp, 17 predicted proteins | sample Palsa_T0_2_FD_201948 | JGI IMG/M metagenome (GOLD analysis project Ga0302325, IMG submission 201948) | Peat permafrost microbial communities from Stordalen Mire near Abisko, Sweden - Palsa_T0_2 | ecosystem: Environmental > Terrestrial > Soil > Palsa > Peat permafrost | place: Sweden: Abisko...
TGGAGGGACAAGAAGATCACGTGAAGCTGAACGGGATCGAGCGATGGCTCGGAGGTGTCCATCTGACGGGCACTCAGGCCGTCTGGCGGTGGGACGGCGTTGCCAAGCGCCTGCGGTTTGCGTAATGACGTTTTGCTTACACGCGAGAGCCGCCGCCTGAGGCCCAGGCCTCGACTGGTCCACCGAGAGTGGCCCTTTTGAGAATGAGCTTCGGCTCCGTATCCGATAAACTTCCGTCATGCTTGACGTCCACCCTCCTCATAAGGCAATCGGCAACGCCGGCGAGTTCTTCTTGCACCTCTTTACCATCACGATCGGTTTGTTGATCGCGGTGGGTATCGAGGCCGCAGTAGAACATCACCAGCATCGTGAACTCGCCAGCGACGCCAGGGAGACGATGACGGAGGAAATCCGCAAGAATGCGGGCAACACCAACGAGGCGCTAAGGGATATCGCCAGCGAACAGCAGAAGGTAAAGGAAAACCTGGCCGCGGTTCGGAAAGTGCAATTGAATCCGAATGACCCTTCGGCGGATACCCTGCATCTCGATGTTAGCTATAACTCCACAGGGCTCGAGGACACGGGGTGGAAGACGGCGCAGGCCACCGGCGCTTTAGCCTTTAGCCCTACGCGGAATCCAAGAAGTTCAGCGGCATTTACGGAACAGCGGAGACGTTTCTGAAGGAACAGGATCAACTCGCCGCGGACGAAGCTCATGTTCTGGGCACGATTCAGAAGTTTCACATCGGAAACGGGAAGCTGGGCAAGGATGCGGCGGATGCACTTGCGGAGCAGTTCGGCATCTGGCAAGGGCATCTGTTGACGTTGAAGATCGCGGCCGAAGTCTTGCAAGAGCAGCAGAATGCCTTTTTAGAGGGCAGAGAGCCGAAAAACCACATGTCGGAAGGCATCGCCGATCAATGATTGGCCCCATGATGGAGAACGATCCGCCCCACCGCCATAGCAATCAGCAGCAACCCGGCGAGAAACAGCGTTAGCCGCGTGAGCACCCGCCAGATGCGGGTCTCAGGGGGTAAAACACCCCGTTTCGTCTTAAGGCTGTATGCCTGCCCCAGCACTCCGGACAGCAGCAGAAAGAAGCCTAAGGCAAGTAATAGCCAGGTCATGGCTGGTCCTCCATCGCTCTTGCTGTAGTTAAATCACCTTACATCCAGGACGCTGAGCACGCTTCCCATGCGGTCCAAAATCTTCATTTTCGCGTCTTCGCGAGCGGGGGCGGAAATGATCTAAACTGTTGGTGTCGGCATTAGGAGTCGCGTGATGAAGATCTTCCGCTGGGTATGGCTCGCTCTCACCCTCGGCCTGCTTGGCTACGCTTTTTACCAGGGCATGTATGTCGCGCCCACCGAGGCTACCATGGGCGACATCCAGCGTATCTTCTACTACCACTTCCCTTCGGCAATGATGGCGTTCTTCTTTTTCTTCGTCAGCTTTGTCGCTTCCATCGTTTATCTCGCATCCCGGCGTAATCATCCCCAGCGAGCGCTCGCCGCGGATGCCGCCGCCCTGGCCGGAGCGGAGATGGGCATCGTCTTCTGCACCGTGGTCTTGATTCAGGGGCCCCTTTGGGCCCGGCCGGTCTGGGGCATCTGGTGGACCTGGGATGCGCGCCTGACCACCACCCTGGTGCTTTGGCTCATCTACGCCAGCTACCTGCTGCTACGCAAGTTTGCCGACGGTCCGCAGATGCAGACCTTGGCCGCAGTGCTGGCGATCTTTGGCTACGTTGATGTGCCTATCGTCTACTACTCCACGACTTGGTGGCGCACCCAGCATCCGGCGCCGGTCATTGGCGGGGACGGCAGTCTCGATCCGGCGATGTGGACGGCAGTCTTGTGGAACCTGGCGGCTTGGCTTGCCTGGGGTATTCTGCTGGCCGGCTGGAGATACATCGTTGAGCGGCGCCGGCAAATCGCAGAGCAGCACGCTGCGCTGCATGCGCTCGAAGCCAGCCTCGAAGTCACGCTTTAGAGAAGAAGGAACCCATGGCCCACCGTCATCTCATTCTCGCCTACGCCATCACGATCCTGGCCCAACTTGGATATGCCGGCTGGGTTGGTTTGCAATACCGGGCTATGCGGAAGCTGGAACGCGAATTTCCCCCTTACCCGTCCGACGGCAAATAGGGCGTCAGGGCACGTGGGATGGGGGAGGCGCTTCCCGGACCTCTTCGCCCATCAACTCTCCGGGATGACTTCCCAGCAGCTCTTCTTCGGGCTCAATGTGCACCAGGACTTCGGCAATCTTGTCCACCTGCTCGCGCACCTGGTCGGCGACCGCGTGAGCGATGACGTGGCCCTGGCGCACGGTAAGATCGCCTCGCACCACTACATGGAGATCTACGTAGTAGCGAAAGCCCACTTTTCGGACAAAGCACTTCTCCACGCCAAAAACCCCCGCCACCGATGCGGCGACGCGGCGGACATGCTGTTCGATTTCCGGCGCGGGCGCAGTGTCCAGCAGCTCGGCTATCGGGCGGCGGAGTTGCTGCCAGCCCCCCAAAAGGATTACCGGAGCGGCGCACAAGGCGGCCCAGTCGTCGGCCGTAGGATCGCCCGTCCAGAGCGCGGCCGAGATGCCGACAAAGGCAAAGGCGGAGATAATCGCATCGCTGAGATGATGCCAGGCATCCCCACGCAGGGCCGAGCTCTCAATTCTCTGACCGACTCCCGCGACATATCGAGAGAACAAAGCCTTAATGGGCACCACGCAGATCAAAACCCAAAGCGTGTATGCCTGGGGCAGCTTGTGCGGGGTGCGAATCAGGTTGATGCTTTCCGCGGCGATGCCAAAGGCGGCCGCGATCATGGCTACCCCCACCACGGCAGCCGCGATCGGGTCCGCCTTGCCATGCCCGTAGGGATGATCCTCATCCGGCGGCTTGATTGCCAGCCGCAGTCCGTAGTAGACAACCGACGAACTGATGACATCCAGGAACGATTCGATTCCGTCAGCCAGCAGGGCGAAAGAATGCCCAATCAGCCCGGTCAGGCATTTGACCAGCGCCAGGGAGAGGTTGATGAAGATGCCGAGCAGGGAGGACCGCAGCCCGCCTTCCACCATCTCTTCGGTTGTCGGCGAGGCCGTCATGGGTGCATTGTCTCTTATTTCCGTGCGCAGAGTGAGCGCCCGTCCCTCCCGAACCCGGTCACGTTCCCAATGGATGTCTTTTTTTTGAATCCAACTTGCCCCACCTGGACGATCCTTACTAAACTTAGCTTGAACTCAAGCGTTTCACGATTGCAGTGCCCAATCTTGCCTCAGTGGAGTGTGGCTTTTCCCAGGCGAAAGGCTGTGCCTGCGGCATCTTCGCCGGATACAGCCCATCGTGAAACGGCTTCAGGACCCGGAGGCGTCCGTTGTTGCGCTTTTTGAAGCTCGCTCTCATTTTCGAACTATCCACGGTACTCGGGCTTTCGATACTGATGGGCCAGTTTTTTTACCGCGCTTATAACAATTCCAGCCGCGAGCATCTGCCAGTTAGTTTTCTGGCCGCGCTGGTCATGCTGGTGCTGGGCACACAGCAGACTGCGATGTCGTTCCGCCGCGAGAAACTCCGCTTGGCTTACGGCCGCCCGACCGTCGAGGAAAAGTTTCGCCTGAAAGTGGCCTACAGCACTCTGACGCTGCTGCTTTTCATTGCCGCCGGGGTTTTGCTGGTAATTCTCAGGAACCATCTCCGCTAGAACAGTTCCCCTTCTACCTCTGCAAGCGCGTGTAGCGACGTGCGGCTTTTCCTCAAGAAAGCTGCACGTCGTTGCCCTTCCCGTGCTGCGTAGAAGTGAAAATGCTTTAGCGGCTCGCGCCAACCGCTCTCTTCTGGCGGGGAACCACCGATTGCGGTTTTCTCGGCTGCTCCACCTCACGATGCGGTTCTGGCTTGCGCGGCTGGGCGCCTTGAGATGACTGTTGGTCCATCCATTCGTCGAGGCGAGACCGCTTAAAACGCCAGCGGTTTCCAAGCTTGAACGCTGGGACGAAACCGTCTGAAGCATATTTGTAAAGTGTGTCGGGACTAATGCCGAGATAGTCTGAAGCCATGCGAATGTCCATGACTTCGCGAACCTCATCCCTCGCCGGTGTGGTTCTCATCGAAGTTCTCTCCTCTGGGAACTGCGGGACCGGGCGAGAGTACAAACCCGCCGTTGTGCTTATACCGCGTTTTGACCCTATAACACAAGAAATTATCGCGTATTCCTGTAGTCTTCCGGGTTTTCCGGCGGTATCTATTGGCTTTGCTTAGTTCCGGTAGGAGCGTAACAGAATTCGCGCGCATGGGATGCATTACTTGCGGCATGCGCGCAGTTACCAAGGACATCGTATCGGACCTGATCCCCGCAACAGGATCGTTCATCCTGCACTTTGTGTATCGTCCATATCTTCCTCATTCATCAACATTAACTTGTGGAAATCAACTCCGCCTTGGCGGCCCGTGCCGGCTACAATTCCGGCTGCAGACCGGCGGCAAGGGCAATCAAGTCGTCACCTATGGTGCGGGTTTTTGCGATCGCATCCTCGAGCGGTATGTGGGTAATTTCTGTTCCGCGAAGGACGACTAACCTTCCGAACTTGCCCTCGTGGACCAGATCGATAGCAGCCGAGCCATAACGTGTGGCAAGCATACGATCGTACGCGGTTGGCGTTCCTCCGCGCTGGGTATGTCCCAGGTTCACCGAGCGCGTTTCATACCCGGTTTTTTCCTCAATCAGCTCGGCAACGGTTTGACCGATGCCGCTGAGGCGGGCATGTCCAAAGGCATCCAGCTTTGCCCCTTGGGTAGCTTGCTTATCCGTGCCGGGCAGCTTGGCGCCTTCGGCGACCACGACGATGGAAAATAATTTCCCACGATCATGCCGCTCCTTGAGAATCTTCACCGCGTGGTCGATGTCGATTGGCTTTTCCGGCACGAGAATGACGTCGGCGCCGCCGGCGATGCCGGTGGTGATGGCAATCCAGCCGGCGTCGCGTCCCATGACCTCGCAGACGATGACTCGATTGTGAGCTTCCGCGGTGGAGTGCAGCCGGTCGACTGCTTCGGTGGCGATGGAGACGGCGGTGTCAAAGCCAAAGCAGGCGTCAGTGCCGCTCAGGTCATTATCGATGGTCTTAGGAACGCCCACCACCTTGATGCCCTTCTGCACCAGCGCATTGGCCACGCCCTGGGTGTCATCCCCTCCTATGGTAATCAGTGCGTCCAGCCGGTTGGCCTTGATACTGGCCAGGCATTTGTCGATGCCACCCTCCATCTTGCGCGGGTTGGTGCGTGAAGTGCGCAGGATGGTGCCGCCCAATTGCAGAATTCCAGAGACAGTGTCAATCGTGAGCAGCATGGTCTTGTTGTCAACCACGCCTCGCCAGCCCTCGATAAAGCCGACGAACTCATCGTTGTGATGAAAGATGCCTTTACGTACAGCGGCTCGAATGACCGCGTTCAGTCCGGGGCAGTCACCTCCGCCGGTCAGGATTCCAACTCGCATGGTGCTTCTTCTCCTAGAGTGCCTTGTGAATCATACTGCGCTGTTCACAAGAAGGAAATCCAAGGAGCAAGCAGCACATGGTGGCGAGCAGATAAATCTTTTTTGAGCAGTCGTTTATCTCGTGTGACTTCTAGTGATGGAAGAGCTTGAGCAGGTTCGAAGCATTGGGCTGCTTATTGCCGTTGCCCAATATCTGCTGCTTGAGAATATTGCCGGCATTCTTTTGCAGCAATTGGTTGAGATCGGCCTGAATCACAGGATTGGCTGTGGTGCCGGTAATGTGCACAGGGATTCCGTCGGCGGCCGCCGTGCTGACCGCCTGGCCCAGGACGCCGCCCACCGAAGTCAATCCTGACAACGCGCCAGAGTTGGTATTAATTTTGGCCACCAGTTGAAAGTTAAGGGCACCCTGCGGGGACACGGTGCCGGCACCCGTAGCCGTTCCGAGTTGAGGAACTGAGGCGTAGAGATTATCGATGCGCGTGCCCTGGGACGATGAGTTCACGTTGGCGCGAACGGTCTGGATCTGTGTGCCTCCCTGGGAGCCGGAAACCGGCTTTAGACCGCCAATCTTGGAAGAGAGGTCGAAGCCTGCCAGCCTCGTGTTGTCAACCTCAACGGGACCGCTGATGGTCGGTGCGGTGGCTGGTCCGGTAATCGCAAGGTTCGCTGTGAGGGTGCCACCCTGCAAGCTGGAGCCGCTGGGTAAGCGGACACCAGCGGCCGGCAACAGCGCCTCCACCTGGTTGATGGGAAGGTTGGGAGCAGCCAGGCGGAGCGCTAACGTCACCTGCGGGCCAGTCATCGCGTAGGTCCCATTTACATGCACAGTGACTCCGCCCGTCTGGATACCCAGATCGTTGACCTGACCGCTTCGGGCATCCAGGTTGTGGTTGATGGTGTAGGAAATATCGACCGGATTCGGCGTGGGAGAGCCGTTGGCCACCAGCTGCAGCCGGGCCGCCTGGACGGTGCCATTGCTGGTCAGAATCTGGCCATTGGAAGTGACTTGGGCAGTGATGTCAGCGAGCATGGAGATGCCTTGGCTCGGCTGGACCACGCCTGCTGCGACGGGATCGAAATGCTTCAAGTTGATGTTGGCATTTAGTGGCGTATCTGAAGCATCCTTTTGGTTTACCGGTCCCGCATTACCCTTCACATCGAGCACCCCACCGCCCGGAAGATTAGCCGAGAGCTCGAAGGGAAAAGACTTGGCAAAGGAGAACTGCTCGGCTGACAGGTTCAGGTTGCTATAGGTGAACGGAGGCCCGGTGGCGGGCACATCGGAGACCACCGCAGTGCCATTCACCACCTTCATCTCGCCCACGGTGAAATTGGGCAAGGCGCTCTCCTTCTGGGTGTCTTGCGTGCGGCTTCCGGCGTTACGTCCCATGTCAGAGAAGTTCCACGTTCCCTCAGCGTTGTGAACCAGGTTGATGGACGGCGAATCGGCTACGAAGCTGGTAACCAGCAGCTGGCGATGGAATAGTAGCGGCGCAACCTCTACTCCGATGTGTAGCGACTTGGCCTGGAGGAACGGCTTGGAGCTGAAGGCTGGGTCGTCGGCGATGGAAATATTGTCGGCCACCAAGCTGCCGGAGATAAGGGAGAAGCTCAAATTGCCCAGAGTGACCTTGCGGCCGAGAGCATCGGAGAGCTGCGACTCCAGAGTGGGACGGAAGGTGTTGGCATTGATGAACAGCGGCACCAGGAGAACGGCAAGCAACAGAAGAACGACGACAGCGACGATGATGCTAATCAGCGGATGCTTTTTCACGGGACACCTCTGCGGGGATTAGATGCGGCAGGCTAACGTTGGGCGGTAGATTCGTCGTGATAGAAGGCGGCGATCTCTGCTGCATAGCGCTCGGCGACCACGCGGCGGCGCAGTTTCATGGTGGGTGTGAGCTCACCGGAATCCATCGACCACTCGTCAGGAACCACGTGGAAGCGCTTGATGGTCTCAAAGTTCGCCAGACCTTCATTGATGCTGTGGACGAGCGCCTTGTATTCGGCTTGCACTGCTGGATTGGTGACCAGATCGGCGCGCGAGGAAAAGGCGATTCCCTTCTGCCGCGCCAGATTCTCGAGCGCGGGGAAGTTGGGTGCGATCAGCGCGGCGAGAAATTTGTGCCGATCGCCAACCAACACGGCATTGGCTACGAGCTCGCTTGCGTTCAGCTTGCTTTCGATCGGTTGGGGCGCAATCATCTTGCCGCCCGAGGTCTTGAGCAGTTCTTTCTTGCGGTCGGTGACGAAGAGAAATCCATCCGAGTCCTGGTGCGCGATATCGCCGGTGTGGAACCATCCATCCGCTTCGATGGCTTGAGCGGTGGCCTCCGGTTTGTGCCAATAGCCGGCAAAGACGAAGGGCCCTCGCACCAGCAACTCGCCATCGGGAGCGAATTGGCATTCCACTGACTCGATTGGCTTACCCACGGAACCGATGCGATGATCGCGGGAGTTGTTCAGGGCCAGCACGGGTGAGGTTTCCGTAAGACCGTAGCCCTCGAAGATGCGAATGCCGACATCGGCAAACCAGCCCGCGGTGTCGACGCCGAGCGGGGCTCCTCCCGCAAGATAGTCGCGGACCTTGCCTCCAAAGGCCTGCCTGACCTTCTTGAAGACCAGTCGATCGGCGAGCCGCCAGGACAGAGCCGATGGAGTTTGCCCCTTGAGAATCTGCTCCCGGTGGCGGTGCCCGGTATTCAGAGCCCAGGTAAAGAGCTTCTTGACGGTTGGTTTGCTGGACGCGCGGCGCTGGACCTCTTCGCGAATCTTCTCGTACACCCGGGGTACGGCGACAAAGACCGTGGGTTGAATGGTGGTAAGGGCGCCCGGCAACCGGTCGAAGTGTCCGCAATAGGCGATGGTCGCTCCGTAGGAAAAGAGAGCGTAGTCGAGATGCCGGGCCGTGATGTGGGAGAGGGGTAGAAAGGAGATGCAGGAGGAGTTGGGATCCCAGGAAAACGCGCGGGTGGAGTAGTTCAGGTTGGAGGCAATGTTGCCATGGGTGAGCATGACTCCCTTAGGTTCGCCCGTGGTGCCCGAAGTATAGATCAGGGTCGCCAGGTCTTGCGGCTTGACGGCAAAACTGCGCAGCCAGTGTTCCATGTCCACGGTGGCTGCGGCAGCGTCGGCATCATTGAGCAAAGAGGAGAGCGGCGTGCCATCGCCGGCGATATCGTCCATGACCACGATGCGCTCGAGCGGCGTCCGGCTTCGGATGGAGGCAATCTTGTCGTATTGTGCCTTGGTCGATACCACAGCGATGCGGGCGCCGGAATCGACGAGCAGGCCGGCGATCTGCTCAGCGGTCAGCGTGGGGTAGATGGGGACATCCGCCGCGCCCAGCGCCAGGGTAGCGAAGTCCACCACCGGCCATTCCCAGCGATTTTCCGCCAGCAGGGCGACGCGGTCGCCCTTGACGATGCCCCAGGAGGCGAACGCTTGAGCAGTGGCATAGACGCGGGCCAGAAGCTCGCGGCTTGACATGGTGTGCCAGTTGGCCGCTGCGTCCTGCCACAGAATCGCGCGTTCCCGCTTACTGGCCGCAATCAGCCCGACAACATCCACTAAGGTTTCAAGATTGAACATGAACAGGATTTGAAACGCCTGTCGATTGTACCCCGGGGTACGGAAATGATGATGAAGGGGAGCATTGCTAAGGGAGATGGGACCACAGGTCCCTCCACTACGCTGCGCTCCGGTCGGGATGACAATTCTGTTTGGAAACCTGCATCTCAAAGCCCAAACAGAGTTGTCATCCCGACCAGAGCGCAGCGTAGTGGAGGGACCTGCGGTTTCATTTGTAGTGCGCCTACGCCTGAGGAAGTGGCGTAAGCCGCACAAAGCGGGAGGAAAGGTTGGACCAATCCGACAGGATCCAGCGCGCGCGGGTGCTTGCCGTCTTTTCCGCGTGCAGCGCGATTAGCTCACGCAGCTCCTCACCGGCAGCCTGATCCAGGGCTGAAAGGGGCTCAGGAGTAAGAAAGCTTGTGTGGTAACGGGTCTGGGAGACGAAGGTGCCGTCTTCATCGAAGACCCAGGCCTGGCCGCCCGTCATCCCGGCGCCAAAATTCTGCCCCGCTAAGCCGAGCACTGCCACCAGTCCACCAGTCATATATTCACAACCGTGGTCGCCGACGCCCTCAATCACCGCCAGCGCTCCTGAGTTGCGCACAGCGAAGCGTTCGCCCGCTCGTCCGGCGGCGAAGAGCGAGCCACTGGTCGCCCCGTAGAGAGCGACATTGCCGAGAATGACATGCAACTCGCTTTCCCGCGCCGCCCGCCCTTGCCCACGAAGAATCAGTTCTCCTCCGCAAAGGCCCTTGCCCACGAAATCGTTGGCCATGCCTTCCAGCACAAGCTGCATGCCGGGCACGGCGAAGGCTCCGAAGGACTGACCGGCGACGCCCGTCAATTTGAAGGTAAGCGGCGATTTTGCTTGATGCAATCCATGCCAAACCAGCTCCCCAGCCAGCCGTGCGCCGAGGGTGCGATGTTTGTTGGAGATCGTGGCTTCGACGGCAAACGGCTGATTGGCCGCGCGAGCAGCCAGCGCCGGCTGCACCCAGGCGTTATCAATAGCGGCATGGTCGGTGGGGCGGCGGTTGCGCTGGCCTTGCCAGCGTACATGCCCCTCCTGTGCCGGTGCCAACAATGCGCTCAGGTCGAGTCCGCCGGCAGCGCTCACCTGCTCCAACAGATCGATGCGACCCGTAGCCGCCTCGAGCGAGGGCAGGCCGAGCGAGGCCAGCAGCAATTGCAGATCGCGCGTGAGCTCTTCAAAAAAGCGAATGACATTGGCGGGCTTGCCGCGGAATTTCGCCCGCAGATCAGGTCTTTGTGTGGCAATGCCGGTAGGACAGGTATTGAGGTGGCACTGGCGCGCCATATCGCAGCCCAGCGCCACCAGCACTGCGGTGCCAAAAGCGAATTCATCGGCGCCCAGTAGCGAGGCAATCAAGACATCGCGGCCCGTCCGCAGCCCGCCATCGCAGCGCAGGCGCACGCGCCCCCGCAGACCGTTCTGCATCAGCACCTGTTGCGCTTCGGCCAGCCCAATCTCCCAGGGGTTGCCGGCGTACTTGATGCTGGAGAGGGGTGACGCGCCGGTGCCTCCGGCGTGACCCGCGATGACGATATAGTCCGCGTAGGCCTTCGCCACACCGGCGGCGACGGTGCCCACTCCACACTCCGAAACCAGCTTGACACCAATAGCCGCACGCGGGTTCACCCGCTTAAGGTCAAAGATCAGCTGGGCCAGATCCTCAATCGAGTAGATGTCATGATGCGGCGGAGGGCTGATGAGCGCGATCCCAGGTTGCGCATGGCGCAGGCGCGCGATCAGCTCGGTGACCTTGTGGCTCGGGAGCTGGCCGCCTTCGCCCGGCTTCGATCCCTGGGCGATCTTGATCTCGATCTCCTCGGCGTGGGCGAGATACTCAGCGGTGACTCCAAAGCGGGCCGACGCCACCTGCTTCACCTTGTTGTTGAGGATCGCCGGAGCTCCGGGATAGGCCGGGTAGACCGATGGATCTTCTCCTCCTTCACCGGTGTTGGAGCGGGCGCCAAGCTGGTTCATCGCTTCGGTGATGGTCTGGTGCGCTTCCGGACTCAAAGAGCCGAGCGACATGGCGGAAGCAATGAAGCGGCGGACGATGGTCGAGGATCCTTCCACCTGGTCCAGAGGGAGCGGGGCGGCGGCGGGACGAATCTCCAACAGGTCACGCAACACGGTGGGTTTGTTCTCGGCCGCCTGGGTATTGAAGGCGGTCCAAGCTTGACCGGGGACCACAGCTAATGCAGCCGCACCGCGAGCAGTACCGGTCACTATCTGCAGAGCACGCACTGTCTGTGGTTGCCAGCTGTGCGGCTCCGCACGGTCGTCTTTGCGGAAACGAACCCAGCCATAGTCAGGCAGGGTTTTAGCTTCCCGCTGCGCAACCGGCGCCTGCGCGGTGACCGTGGGTGGCTTCGAGTCCTGCTGCGAATCCCCGTTCGAATCCTGATTGACTGCATTGACCAGAGCCGGTTGGCTGTCTTCGTCTTGGGCCGCGGCCCAGCGATCGCGCACCGCGACCTCCAGCTCGGCAAAGCCGATGCCGGAGATAGGAGACGGCGTGCCTTCAAAACAAAGCTCCACCACCTCATGGTCAAGGCCAAGGATGTCGAAAAGGTGGGCGCTGCGATAGCTGTCGATTACGGAAATGCCCATCTTCGACATAATCTTCGCCAACCCGAGGTCGAAGGCGTGCAGCATGTTGGCTTCGCCTTTTTCCGGATCGAGATTGCGCGCCGTCTCCAGGGCAAGCCAGGGGCAGACCACGCCCGCTCCGTAACCGAAGAGAACAGCGGCGTGGTGCAGGTCGCGGCAATCGCCGGCCTCTACCGCCAGGCCGGCGTGGGTACGAACCCCGGCATGCACCAGAGCGTGATGCACCGCCCCCGTCGCCAGGGCCATCGGGATGGGGAGTAGCTCAGCCCTCCCACCCGGTTGGGTGATGGCGCGATCACTGAGCAGCAAAATCGCCGCTCCGCCGCGGACCAATTCAACGGCCCGCGCGCACAGATCGTCAATGGCCCGGCGCAGGTTGCAAGAGGGTGCAAAGACGCAGTCCAGAACCGCCAGGGGCATCTCGTCGGCCAAGGCGTGCTCGCGATTGCGCAGCGCGTGCATCTGGCCCAGGGAGAGGAAAGGCGACTCCAGCGAGAGGCCGGGAATGCGGGCTCTGGTATTGAGCAGGTGCGGCCAGGGGCCGAGACGGGTGTGCAATTGCACCACAATCGACTCGCGCACCGGGTCGATGGCCGGATTGGTCACCTGGGCAAAGCGCTGGCGAAAGAAGGCATACACCGGCCGCGGCGCATGGGCCAAAGGAGCTAGGGGCGTATCGTCGCCCATGGACCAAACCGCGTCCTTGCCGTCGCTGGCCATGGGGGCCAGTACCATGCGGACGTCTTCCCGGGTGTAGCCAAAAGCCTGCTGCAGCTGGGTCAGATCTTCGACCGCCGGGGTGAATGGGGCTGGCTCCAGCGGGATGTCCTCCACCAGCGCGCCATAGGTCGTAAAACGGTCGAATTCCTTCAGCAACTGCTCGTCTTCGAGCAGCTGGTGCGCATCCAGGTCAGCCACCAACATTTCGCCCGGACCGAGGCGGCCGCTATGGATGATCTTCTCCGGATCAAGGTCTACCAGTCCGGCCTCCGATCCAGCGACCACCAAGGCGTCTTCGGTCAGGAAGAAGCGACAAGGGCGCAGGCCATTGCGGTCCAAGGCGACGCCCACCAGGTGGCCGTCGGCGAAGGCCAAGGCTGCGGGACCATCCCAGGGCTCAACGCAATCCGCGTGGTAGCGAAGAAAGGACGAATCTTTTAGCCGGCCAGCAGGAGGCAGTAACATTCTGACCGCTTCGGCGACGCTGCGGCCGTTTCGCGCCAGCAATTCAACCACCTCGTCCAGGCTGGTCGAATCCGATCCGTTGGCAGTCATGATGGGGTGGCACTCCGCGGGGATGGTAGCCGCCCGAGCGGCCATGCGGCCCCGGTTGCCCCAGACGGTATTGATCTCCCCGTTGTGGGCCAGGGTCCGGAGCGGTTGAGCCCGATCCCACGAGGGCGCAACGTTGGTGGCGTAGCGCTGGTGGAAGATGGCGAAAGGGGTAACGTAACCCGGGTCGGCCAAGTCGGGATAAAACTCCGACAGCAGGCGCCCGGCGCACATGGCCTTGTAGACCACGCTAAAGGAAGAGAGCGAGCAGACGTAGCCGGAAGCTCCTGCCTCGCGCTCGAATTGCTTACGCGCCAAGTACAAGCGGCGCTCGAAATGGGCGGAATCGCTTGCGGTCACCAGCACCTGGCGTATCACGGGAATACTGGAAAGTGCAATCTCTCCCAAAACTTCTTCGCAGGTGGGGACCACTCGCCAGGCGATCACGTTCAAGCTTTGCGCGGCGAGCGCTTGCTCCAGGGCCTTCTGGCCGGCGCTTGATTCGCTGGGGAAAAAGACGACGCCCACGCCCAGCGGCTGCCCGGCGTCGAGCGAAACCCCGGTAGAGGCGAGCAGAAACTCCCGCGGGACGGCGGTCATGATGCCCACTCCGTCGCTGCTCTTACCGTCGGCGGCAATGGCTCCGCGATGGGCCAAACGAGCTAGGGCGGTGAGGGCCTGGGTCAGAATTTCATGGGTGGGAATATTGCGCAGCGTAGCCACAAAACCGACCCCGCAGGAGTCGTGATCAAAGCGAGGATCCAACAGGGTAGGGGTAGAGCTAAGCTCCAGCGTCTTCGAGGCAAAGAAACCCATACGTAACTATAATCCCCGTTTCCGTGACAAGTACCCGGCAAATAAATTTTCTTTTGCACCACAAGGGGCAACGGCGCCGGAGTGACTTTTTCCTTGAAAATAAGCATCCATTCGTTGACAAACGGACTCTGTATATTTATACATGTGAATGTATTTTTATGCACACCGAGCGCGGCCGTCGGCCGCGCTCTGACTTTGCAGCAAAAGATGGAACGAAGAAGCCTGGGACTCACAACTGTCATCCGGCTGCAACGAGAAGGAAGCAAAATGAAGCAGGATCGGCACAGTGCGATTAAGGAACTCGTCGCGGGCGCGCTCATTGGCAGCCAGGATGAGCTACGGCGCCGGCTGGTCAAGCGCGGTTTCGAAGTGACCCAGGCAACGCTCTCGCGCGATATTCACGAGCTGCATCTCTATAAAGGTCCGAACGGCTATGCGGTGCCGAACGGCATAGCGTTGGACGAAGACGATTCCCTGCCCGGAACCAACGAAATGCTAAGCAGCTTTGGGCTGAAGGTGAAGCAGGCGCTCAACCAGCTGGTGCTGATCACCACCAGCGGCAGTGCCCAGCCGGTCGCCCTGGCGATCGACGGCGAGGACTGGCCGGAGGTGGTCGGGACCATTGCCGGAGACGATACGGTGCTGATCATTTGTCCCGACCAAAGGCGGGCGACCCAGTTACGGGAACGCCTGGAAATGATGATCGGCTAATGGGCAAAGACTCGATACAAACCGCGGTTGCCGGAGTCAGCGGCTACGCCGGCCTGGAATTGGCGCGCCTGCTTTTGCACCACCCTGCCTTGAAGGGGCGGCCGCCGGTGTTTGTCGGCCGCGATGCGGAAGCGGTGCGGTTGATCGAGGTGCATCCCCAGCTGGCCGATAACAACAGCAGCTCTGGCTTGCTGGTCGAACCCTTCTCCTGGGAGCTGTTGCGGCAGCGGGGGGTGGAACTGCTTTTTCTGGCGACGCCGCACGAGCAATCGCGGAGCTGGGTACCGGAAGCATTGGAGCACGGATTGAAGGTAGTGGATTTGAGCGGAGCATGGCGCTTACGGGAAGCGGGAAATCGTGCCATTTATGGCTTCCACGATGGGGATGCGGCTTTGGCCGACCGGGTGCAGACCGGGAGCGTCTACGGTTTGCCGGAGTTGCATCGGGCGTGCATCCGCAAGGCGCAGCTGGTGGCTAACCCCGGATGCTACGCCACCTCGATCATTCTGGCCTTGAAGCCGCTGGTGGCGGCAGGCTGGGTGGATCTGGATCGCGGGATCATCTGCGATTCGAAGTCGGGCGTCTCTGGCGCGGGCAAAGCGCCCACCGCCACCACCCACTTCATGTACGCCGCGGATAACCTCTCCGCCTATGCAGTTTTCGGCCATCGGCACTTGGGCGAGATGCTGGAGCAGTTGGGCGTGGAGGAGTCGCAGATCATTTTCACGCCGCACTTGTTGCCGATTCCGCGGGGTATTCTCTCCACCACGTACGTGACCTTCCGGGAAACCCGGGAACCGGCCGAGGTAGAAGCGTGCTTCCGTGAGTTTTACCGCTCGAGCCTCATGGTGCGGGTGAGTACAAAGCTGCCGCAGATACAGTATTCGGTCCACACCAACTACTGCGACATCGGCTTCAAGCTGGCGAAAGACGGGCGGCGATGTGTGATCGTTTCCTGTTTGGACAACCTCCTCAAGGGGGCGGCCGGACAGGCGGTAGAGAATATGAACCTGATGTGCGGATGGGACGAAGTGGAGGGGCTGGCATGAGATTCGTGGTCAAACTCGGTGGTGCGGCTCTGGAGGATCAGGCCCTGCTGCACGGCTGTGCGCGTGCGATTGCCATGCTGGCGCAGGACGGCAACCAGGTAGCCGTGGTGCACGGCGGCGGCGCCGCATTGACCCGCACCCTGAAGCAGATGGGCAAGCAGAGCGAGTTTATCGCCGGCCTGCGTATCACCGATGCCGAAACCCGCGATGCCGCGCTGATGGTGCTGGGCGGCCGGGTGAACAAGGAGCTGGTAGCCGCGCTCGGCGGCCACGGCCAGGCGGGCGTAGGCCTTTCTGGTGGAGATGGATTGATCTTCCGCGCGCGCAAGAAGCGCACCACGCCGGACCTGGGGTTTGTGGGCGAGATCGTGGCCTCGGATACGCGTTGGCTCGATGCCATCTGGAAGATGGGCGCGGTGCCGGTGATCTCCAGCCTGGCGCTGGGCTTCGACGGCGAGTACTACAACATCAATGCCGACGAGATGGCATCGGCCTGCGCGGTCGCATGCAAGGCCGATGCGCTGGTCTTTCTTACGGATGTGCCGGGGGTTCGCGGGGCCAATGGCCAGGTGATGCGCTGGTTGAGCGTGGATCAGATAGCCGATCTGACGCGGGAGGAAGTCATCAGCGGCGGCATGTTGCCCAAGCTGAACGCCTGCCGCGAGGCGCTGTTGGCCGGGGTAAAGAGGGTGCGCATCCTGCCTGCGGATGCGGCATCGGTACTACCCGACCTATGCTCGACGCGGGTACTTCAAGGGACTGAGGTGATGGTGGCATGAAGCTGGAAGCGATACAGGCGGCAGAGGCCAAGCTGCTGCTCCCCACATATGAGCGCAATCCAATTCTCTTTGTCGACGGTTCAGGCATGTACCTGATCGATGACAACGGACAGCGGTATCTCGATCTGCTCAGCGGAATCGGCGTCAACGCGTTGGGATATGGACACCCTGCAGTGACCAACGCCATCGAGCGGCAGAGCCGCAAGCTGGTGCATATCTCTAACCTGTACTTTCATGAAGGGCAGGCGGAGCTGGCCCTCCGGCTGACAGAGAGGACCGGTCTGGATCGCGCTTTCTTCTGCAACAGCGGGACCGAGGCGTGGGAAGCCGCGATGAAGCTGGCGCGCGCGTACTCCACTTTGCAGCGGAGCGAAGGCAAGGCCATTGGGACCAGGTTTCTGGCGCTGGAAAACAGCTTCCACGGGCGGACCATGGGAGCGGTATCCACCACCCATAAGGAGAAGTACCGCGAGCCCTTCCAGCCGTTGGTGCCGGGAGTGGACTTTGTGCGCTTCAACGATGTGGATCACCTGCGGGCCAGCTTCTCGAATGAGGTCTGCGCCATATTGATTGAACCCATCCAGGGCGAAGGTGGGATTCGCCCCGTGTCGCAAGAGTTCTTTGCTGCGGCGCGCGAGCTTACGCAATCCACTGGCGCGTTGCTCATCGCCGATGAAATTCAGTCCGGCCTGGGACGCACCGGCAAGTGGTGCGCGTATCAGCAGTTTGGCATTCAACCGGATGTGACCACGCTAGCCAAGCCACTGGCGGGCGGGCTTCCGCTGGGCGCCATGCTCTGCAGCGAGGAGGCGTCCCACGCCATCCATCCGGGGCTGCATGGAACCACCTTTGGCGGCGGGCCGCTGGCCTGCGCGGTGGCCATCGCCGTTATCGATGCCATCGAGCAGGAGGATCTCCTCGGCAACATCGCGAAGACCGGGGCGTACTTCAAGCGCCGGTTGCATGACCTGGCGGCTAAGCACGAGAGCGTTATTGACGTACGAGGCATGGGGCTGATGCTGGCGATGGACATGAACTCCGCCGACTTGGCCAAGCGGGTGGTCGCGAAAATGCTCGAACGGCACATCCTCATCAACCGCACCAGCGAGACCGTCCTGCGTTTTCTGCCGCCCTACATCATGGGCCGGGATCACGTCGATCAGGCGGTCTCCGCGTTGCACGATATTTTGACCGAAGAAGGCGCCGGCGTGTCCAGCCTGGCTGCAGCGCATCAAAACACAGGGGGGCCACGGAATGGCTAGCAAAATATTTGTCGATGAAAAGGCAGTACACCAGGAGAGCAACATGCTTGCTCAAGCTTCCGTGACACTCGCGGGTCGCGATCTATGCTCCATTGCCGATCTTTCGCAGGCGGAAATCGCCGCCATCATGGAACTTGCGCATGCCATCAAGGCGACGCCGGGCGATTATCGCTATTCTCTCGATGCGCGCCAGATGGTGATGTTTTTCGAGAAGGCGTCCTTGCGCACGCGGCTGACCTTTGAGGCCGGGATGAATACGCTGGGCGGCTCGGCTATGTTCGTGGACCAGACCCAATCGCCGCTGGGGGAGCGCGAATCGCTGGCCGATATCGCTCGCAACGTGGAGCGCTGGGTGAGCTTGATCGTGCTGCGCACGTATGCCCACGAAACCATCACCGAGATGGCGGAGTACTCCCGGGTTCCGGTGATTAACGCGCTCAGCGATCTGGAGCATCCCTGCCAGGCGCTGGCCGACTTCATGACCATCGAGGAACGCTTTGGCACTGCACGCGGGGTCAGGTTTACCTACGTGGGCGATGGTAACAATGTCTGTCACTCATTGATGCTGACCGCCGCCCTGCTGGGTGCGCACTGCACCGTGGCCACGCCAAGGGGGTACGCGCCCAAGCAGGAAATTACTGCCCAGGCGCGAAAGATCGGCGAGGAGTCCGGGGCCACGCTCACCCTAACCCAGGATGTAGTGGGCGCGGTACGCGGCGTCGATGCCGTGTACACCGACGTTTGCACCAGTATGGGTTTCGAGCATGAAGTCACCAAGCGCGCTCCCATCTTCAAGCCCTACCAGGTGAATGAGGCATTGATGGCCCACGCCGCACCCCACGCCGTGTTCATGCACTGCCTGCCTGCCCATCGCAACGCCGAGGTTACGGATGCGGTGCTCGACGGCCCGCAATCCGTGGTCTTTGAGCAGGCGGAGAATCGCCTGCATGCGCAGAAGGCGCTGATGGTCCTGCTGTTGGGCGGAGGCCTGGCCGGCGCTCGCGACGGGGTGAGAGGCTAGCCGGCTAAGAGAACCGCAGGTCCCTCCACTCCGCTACGCTCCGGTCGGGATGACAACTCTGTTTTAGCGTCGGGATGCTGGTGACGAAACAGAGTTGTCATCCCGACCGGAGCGTAGCGG
>Ga0302325_10011854_pt1 | contig 18748 bp, 12 predicted proteins | sample Palsa_T0_2_FD_201948 | JGI IMG/M metagenome (GOLD analysis project Ga0302325, IMG submission 201948) | Peat permafrost microbial communities from Stordalen Mire near Abisko, Sweden - Palsa_T0_2 | ecosystem: Environmental > Terrestrial > Soil > Palsa > Peat permafrost | place: Sweden: Abisko...
CGCGGTGCCTGCTTCGCCATCCTCTTCTTCCGCAGCGTTGAAAAAATTGGTCATGACGGCGTTGCCGGCGGCGCAGGCCCGCTTGTAGTCGTCCAGGGTCACTACCTCGGTCACGCGCGCTCCACAAAGGAACATGGCGTGATCGTAACCGTAGCGGTGTGCCCGCTGCACGATGACCTGGTTCTTCATGCCGTCGATCGCCTGCGGCATCGCCATGGGATCCAGGGTGTTGGCAGATTGCAGGCAGGCTGCGGTGGCCAGGGTGATGGCACCCGAGGCGCCGGAGGTGACCACAGCGCCCTCGCATTGCAGCCGCTTGGCGATGTATTCGCCGGACCGGGTTTGGAGATCGTGCAGGCGCACTGGGTGGAGCGCTGCCTTTTGTACAGCGGCCACGACTACTGGAGGCATGCAAGCCGCGGTGAGCGTGGTGTAGGTGCCGGCCGCGTTGATGATCGTCGGCACACCCAGCTTGGCGTAGTAGTCATCGCCTTCGACTTCTTTTTGCGGAGAAGCGAACGACCTGGCGGAGGAGAACAACGGCGTGGCGGCGAGGGCGCTGGTCCAGCGAAAGAAGCGCCGGCGGGAGAAGATGCCGACAGATGGATCACTCGGTTCTGACATAGGAATGCTCCCGTGAAGTCTTGCAGATTCGTGGCATAACCATTATCGCGCAGGTTGGCGATGATGTCCCCCAGCGGCTAACGAGGTTGGAAAATACTTTGGACGAAGGGCACGGCTTCAGCCGTGCCGCAAATGGCCTGCGCGCTTGACGGCTTCAGCCGCTGAGGTACGCTTTTCGAGACATATAGGCGAAGTCATCTCTTTCCACGGTTGCGTTCGCGACAGCCGATTGGAAAGACGTACCTCAGGGGCTAAAGCCCTCATCGGTGCGAGTGCTATTTGGCACGGCTGAAGCCGTGCCCTTCGTCCAGAATTTTTCCGCGCTCTTAGAGTCGCCAGTCTACGGGTCCTCTAGAAGAAGTATTTTGCTGCCAGTTGGAGCTCGCGATTGTCGATTTGCGTGCTAGTTACCTGGCCGAAGGTTCCGTCGCCGAGATTGGCGTCGGGTGCGGCGTACTGCGGTGTGTTGAGCGCGTTGAAGGCTTCAAAGCGCATCTCCAGGCGCTGGGATTCCGCAAAGGGCATCTTGAAAGTTCTGGTCACTGTCAGGTTCAAGACCTTGGTCCCGGCCTGGTTCAATGGATTGCGCGGAGAGTTGCCGTAAACATAGGTACTGGGGGCGAAGGCATTGGTGTTGAACCATTGGTTCTTCGAGCGGTTGGGCACGGTCAGCTTTTGCCCGGGCACCAGCAACGGGCGCTCCCAGATGCCGTCGGTATTTTGACTGTCGATGCTCTCTTCCACGTCGAAAGGAATTCCGCTGGCGAAGAGCATCAGGCCGGAGAATCCCCAGCCGCCGGTGACGGATTTGACTAATGATTTATCGCTGCGCAGGGCGGGAATCTGCCAGACATAGCCGATGGCCAGGTTTTGCCGCTGGTCGGCTACGCCGTTGGCCCACTCGTGAGGGTTTCGTGGATCCTGGCAGCCGCAGCCGCCGTTGTTGGTGTCGTTGGCCTGGTTATCCAGTTCGTGCCCGTAAGTGTAGGCGGCGGTAAAGCTCAGTGCGTGGGCCAACCGGTGCTCGAGGTGGACCTGCAGCGCGTTGTAGCTGGAGGCGCCTTCAAAATCGGGATAGCGAATGCGAGCAAAGGTGTTGAAAGGCCGGCGGGATTGAATGTCGCCGGGTCCGGGTGGAGGTGAGTTCCAGTTCTTGATGCTGGAGTCAATTTTCGTTCCTTTGACGCCGACGTAGCCCACGTCGAGAACGTTTGCGCCGAACTGCCTGGAGACGGTCAGGTTCCAGGTTTGCAGATACATGTCAGGGCGCTTGCGATCCTCCGTCACGGTCACTGCATTAAAGAAGGGATCGGCCGGGTAAAGCGCGGCTGGAACCGGTTCGTTAATGGTGGCGATGGGATCGACGTTGGGATTGGTTATGGTCAGGCTGCCTGCGGTCGGCGGATTCAACTGCAGGATATTGATGTTGTCGAACTGACCGCCGAAGTAGAAGATGCCGTAGCCGCCCCGTACAACCATGTTGGACGTAGGGCTGTAAGCGAAGCCGACCCGGGGCCCGAAGTCCTTGTGCGTGATCGACCAGATGTTGTGGAGCAAAAGTCCCGGAGCGGGGGTGAACGTTGGCGGCGAGGTGCTGAAGTCGAGCGTGCGGCTGACCCCGTTCACGTCAATCGGCGGTGCAAAAAGGTCGTAACGCAGGCCGGCGTTGATAGTCAGGTTCGGCCATACTTTCCAGTTGTCCTGAACATATTCTGCGGAGCGCCACTGGCGCGCCTTGGTAATGGGAACACCCTCGGGCGTAAGTGTGGTTTTCGGATAGCCAAGCAGGAAGTCGGCAGCGGGATCTCCGGTGATATCTCCGGTGAAGCTGATTTGGCTGAATGGCCAATTGTTGGTGGTCGCGTTGCCTTCGATATAGCGAATGTCGGCGCCAAAGGTGAAGGCATGCTTTCCCTTGGTCCAGGAAACGTCGTCGACCAGTTGGTAAGTGCGGCTGTCGTCCAGATTCGAAGCCGCCAGATCGCTCCCCACGCCAATGTATCCGGAGATATTGAGCACGGGAAAGCCCTCTTCATTCGGCTTCAACGGGCGCCCGTTGGGGCCGCCCACATTCAGTCCGTTGATGCCCAGCGATTCGATGGTGAAGCCTGTATTGGTCAGCGTACTCAATTGCTGGACGTGCTCGAGGTTGGCTCCAAATCTGAATTCGTTGACTAGTTTCGGGTTGAAGATGTGCAGATACTGCAGAGCCATATTCTGCGCGGGGTAAGTTCCGGTGAACTTGAAATTGGGGTTCAGATCGGTATCAGGAAAATTCCGCTTAGCGTAGATGTAGTGCAAGAAGAGTTGATTGTTGTCGTTCAAGTACTCATCGACCCGGGCGATGTATTGGTTCACGCTTAGATTACCGATGGAGGCTCCAGCATAGTTAGTATCGCCGCTGCTGTTGGGCTGGGGCATGTAGTTATTGGCGATGTTCAGCGCAACCGAGTTCAACTGTGACTGGGGAACCATGTTATTGGGGTAAGGCTGGCCGGTAAAGGGATTGATGACGGTCGTTCCGTCCGCGGAAAAATCTCCGTTCTTTTGCGCCGTCGTTAATACTACGGTAGTCCCCGGGAAGGCCTCCACCGAGCGCAGACCCTCGTAGCTTACGAAAAAGAACGTCTTTTTCTTCACGATCGGGCCGCCGAACGTAGCGCCAAATTGGTTTTGCTTCAAGATGTTCTTCGGGATTGGCGCTGGGATGAAGTAGTTGCGCGCATCGACCGCATCGTTGCGAATGAATTCGAATACATCTCCGTGGAATTCATTGGTTCCGGATTTTAGCTGGATATTGACGTTCGATCCGGCATTGCCACCATACTGGGCCGAGTAGTTGCCGGTTTGCACCTTGAATTCCTGAATGGCATCGATGGAGGGATAGAGATTTACATAGTTATGCCGGTTGTTCACCATGGTGATGCCGTCGATGTTGACCTGGCCCCAGGTCACGCGGCCTCCGTTGGCGGAGATGGCGGATCCATCGGTGCTCGACGAGTGGAGGTCGGGATTGTAGACGGCAACGCCAGGCGTCAGGATTGCCAGGTCGTCAAACTTGCGGCCGTTGAGAGGAAGATTCTCGGTGCGTTCCGGGCCGACCACCTCTCCCAACGAGGCATCCTCGGTTTGCAGCAACTGCTGACCCGCTTGCACGACCACATTTTCCTGTCGCGTGCTCACCGATAGGGAAAAGCCCAGCTTTTCCTGCTGGCTTATCTGGACCACGATCCCTTTTTGAGTTTGGGAACTAAAGCCGTTTGCCTGTACGGAAACGTCGTAGGTCCCGGGCGTGAGATAGCGCACCTCAAATTCGCCCGCCGCATTCGTAGACGCAACCTTGGTGACACCGGTCGCCGACGAGAGGACGGTGACGGTTGCGCCGGGCACCACTGCGCCTGAAGAATCGGTGATGGTTCCCAGGATCGCGGTATCGATGGTCTGCGCTGCTGCGGACAAGGTTAGGGAAACAAAAAGTATGATTGCCGGCGTAAGACGAATAAGGGTTTTCATGTGTGGCTAAACTCCATTAGGAATTCAACATGTCGACACAGCTCCAGAACGGGCGCGGGATGGCCTGCTGGTGTTGCCAACGTGAGTTAGGGGCCGACTACTGTGAGAGGTTTCCAGCGTGAGAAGTGCTGAGTGGTGAGCGTCAATAGGTGACTCACTCAGCAGATTCTGATGAAATGAGCTTGCCACTGTTCCATTTAGAAGTCAAAGGAAAATAGCCTCAACACACGGTGTTATGACCGCGTGGAGCTTGGTTGATCGGAGATATAGGACAAATTGCCTAGAGGGGTGAATTAACTCGACGCAGTGGCTATCGAGATATAGGACAGATTACCTATAGGCGTGAATCAACTCGACGCTGACGCCACCGATGGAGTCGGTATCCATGTAGTCGTACTGGCCGGAGTCCTTCTTGCCTACGTCTCCCCAGGCTCCGGATTGCCATACGTGATAGCCGAGCTTCTCGTAGCTAGATACAGCTTTACTCAAGTCGTCGACCGGCATACCAAGATGTTGAATGCCTTCCTTGTGTGCCTTGAGGAAGTCGGCATAGATGTTTGGGGGAGTCGCCGGGGCGGCGATCCATTCGTAGCTGAACTGAGTGTAGTTCTGGTACCCGACGTCAAAGGCAAACCACAATGGTTTTCCGCGGTAGGTTGAATCCTGTCGCGGCGTGGCATGCTCTGTTCGAAATGCAGGAAAGCCTAGTTTTTGCCAGTAGGCTGAGACAGGCTCTAAGTCGCGGACCACGGGTGCGAGGTGGGAGACTTTACCCGGGGCCCCGGCGGGCGGGGCGCCTCCGGGCCAGTAGACCAGGCCTAAAACAAACTTGCCCTGTGGTTCGGTGTCGAAGTAGGTGTAGGTGACGCGCTTGCCATCGCGATCGAGACTCAACTGCTGCAGCACACCGACCCCAAGGGCGCGCATGCGATTCATTTCCTTCGTCATTTCCGCTGGAGACGATACCTCGTGGACGATGGAGAAGATTCCATCGCCGCGCTTGCCCAGGAAGTCGTTCCAGGCATTCAGCTGCCCCTCGGCGGGCTGGATCATTTCGACGGTCAGGTTGCCCAGGTGGCCGGTGATCTCCCACGCCCACATCTTCACTGGCTTGCCATGGTCTCGTCCGGTCAAGACGACATCCGGATACTCGTGGATGTCGGTCAAGCCGAGCGGAATCCAAGCCTGTTTCGCCAGGTCGACGTTCTGCACCAGCCAGATGACGCGGTTGACCGATTTGTAGCAGGAGGGCATTTCAGCATGCCCAATTCCCGCCAGCGCACATACAAGAACGAAGTAGCTTAGGAGCTTCATTTCGGATTTACCTGGGTGCTAAAAAAAGATTGCCTGATGAGTGGACGCGGTAGATACTTGATGGCGACATACTAATGAAACGTTCCTAATTAATCAATCAGGTTGGTTCGGCATGAAGCGGACATTGGCGGCCTTCGCATTGGAAGTATGCGCTACTTCTTGCCTGTTGGGGCAAATGGCAGGGATGGCCACTCCGGACGGGGCCGCCATTCCAGTTACCCGGCCTTCAAATGTGACGTTTACCAAGAATGTTGCGCCGATCGTGCAGCAACATTGCCAAGGCTGCCATCGTCCGGGAGAAGGTGCTCCGTTCTCGATGTTGACCTATGAGGATGCGCGGCCCTGGGCCAGCGCGATGAAGCGGATGGTTGTCAGCCGCGCGATGCCGCCCTGGTTTGAGGATGGGCATACGGAGAAGTTCGAGAATAATCGCTCGCTGACGCAGGCGCAGATCGACACCATTGCCGCCTGGGTCGATGCGGGCGCCCCCAAGGGGAACCCGAAGGACTTGCCTCCACCGATCGACTTCGTCAAGGGATGGACTATTCCCAAGCCGGACAAGGTCTATCAGTTGCCGCGAGCGTTTTCCGTTCCTGCGACGGGAATTCTTGACTACCAATACGTGATTATTCCGACGGGCTTTACCAGGGACACGTGGGTGCAGGATGTAGAGGCTGCGCCCACCGATCGCTCGGTGGTGCATCACATCGTGGCGTATGTCCGCAAGCCGGGATCCAACTACTTCAAGGACCAGCCGAAAGAAGAGTTCTTCCTGGCTCCGCCGGCCAAGACCGGGGAAAAGGTGGCCAAGGATGATGTACCCAGTGACTGGCTGGTCGGCTATGCGCCGGGGCAGCCGCCGGATATGTTCGAGCCCGGCCAGGCGAAGCTGATTCCTGCCGGCTCAGACATTGTGCTTGAAGTGCATTACATGCCCGAAGGGAAGGCGACGACAGACCAGGCGAACCTGGGGTTGGTGCTGGCCAAAGAGGCGCCTACCGAGCGGGTGATGACGCTGTCGACGGGCAATGAGAAATTCAAGATTCCGCCGGGCGATCCGGACTATCGCGTGGATGCCTCCTTCACCTTCCGCCGCGAAGTGACGCTGCTGGGTATGCACCCGCACATGCATATGCGCGGCAAGGATATGTCTTACCGGGTGGTGTTTCCCAATGGGGAGACGCGCGCCCTCCTGAATGTGCCGCACTACAACTGGCACTGGCAGCTTTGGTACAACCTGGCCAAGCCGATGGTGCTGCCGGCGGGCAGCAGGATCGAGTGCACGGCGCACTACGACAACTCGGCGAAGAATCCTGAGAATCCTGATCCCAGTAAAACGGTCACCTGGGGGCAGCAGAGTTTTGATGAAATGATGGTTTGCTTTTTCAACGTAGCCTTCCCGGCGGACACGCCGTCGAAAGACCTGCTGCCTCTGCCCGAAAGTGAAACGGCTTCAAGCACCCCCTAAGATGATCACTCGAAGAACCTTCCTCAAGAGTACGGCCGCTGGTCTGGTTGCGAGTAGCATGCCCGCCTACGCGTTAGCGCCGTTGACGATCGGCATTGGCACCTTTAGTTATCACGCCCTCTCGTTCGACGACATGATGGCGCAGCTGGAGATTCTGCTGCCAACCAATGGCTTGCACAATCAGCAGATCGAGATGTCGCGCGGCGAGTACATGGTGATGAGCCACCCCAGCGACGAGCTGTTTCGGACGGCGAAGGCGAAGCTGGATAAGGCCGGCATCAAATGTGTCTCCTACTACGCGGCCACGCTCAAGAATGAGCAGGAGGTGGCGCAGGCCGTGGGTTTCGCGAAATTGTTGGGGGCGCATAACATCACTGGCGACGCCACCGGAGCTGACTTGCTCAAGCATATCGATCGCAGTGTTACCGAGGCTGGGCTGACCTTCTCCATTCACAACCACTTTTTTCCCGGGGTCAAGTTTCCTTATGAGAGCCCGGAGGATGTGTTGAACGCGCTCGCGGGCCTTTCGGCCAACTGCGGGGCTACGGCCGATACGGGACACTTCGCAGCCTGCGGGTACGATCCGGTGGACGCGGTCCGTAAGCTGGCGCCGCGCTTGAACCTGGTCCATCTGAAGGACGTCAAAGCCGTTGGCCATGGGGACAATGTGCTGCTGGGGAGTGGGATTGCCAAGATCATTGAAGTCGAAGCAGAGCTGCACCGGCAGAATTTCCGTCGCCTGGTGGCTATCGAATACGAGAAGGAAGGCGATGACGACGTGAGGGACGACATGCGCACCAACGTCGCGTTTGCCTGGCAGTATGGTTTCTCAGGAGCTTAGTATGTCGATTTTCTCAGAGCTGAAGAAGAGAGCGGCCTGGAGTTTGCTGGCTCTGTTGGTTGTGCCTCTGACCGTGCGAGCTGCCGAGCATCCGATCCTGCCGTTGGGATCCGCCGCGCCGGACTTTTCTCTGCCGGGAGTGGATGGCAAGATCCACAAGCTGAGCGACTACGCGTCGAGCAAGGTTCTGGTGGTGGTATTTACCTGTGACCACTGCCCGAACGCACAGATGTACGAGGGCCGGGTCACTCAGCTCTATAACGATTACAAAGACAAGGGCGTGGCCGTGGTCGCCATCAGTCCCAACGACCCCAAGGCGATCCGCATCGACGAACTGGATTCTTCTGATGTGAGCGACACGCTGGATGAGATGAAGATCCGGGTGGCGTACAAACATCTGCAGTATCCCTATCTTTACGACGGCGATACCGAAGCTGTTTCGCGGGCGTACGGGCCGCAGGCTTCACCACACATTTTCATTTTCGATCAACAGCGCAAGCTGCGCTACGAGGGAGCCATCGATGACAGCTACCGGATCGAGTTCGTCAAGAGGCACTATGCGCTGGATGCGATCAACGCGCTGCTGGCGGACCAGGAAGTAGCCGTTAAGCATACCGGAGCATTCGGCTGTTCCACCAAGTGGAGCGATAAAGCGGCCGCAAACGTGGCGTTTATGGAGAAGCTGAATGCGCAGCCTGTAACGCTCGATACGGTTTCGGCGGATGCGCTCAAGGCTCTGCATAAGAATGCGGATGGGAATGTGAGGCTGATTCAATTCTGGTCGACACGGTGCAGTGAGTGCGTCAAAGAGTTCGCCGGGATTCAAGATATCTACCGGATGTATAGCGATCGCAATTTCGAGCTGGTGGTCGTGTCCACGAACAAGCCGGATGAGAAGCCTGTTGTGACGCAATGGTTGGAGAAGACACATGCCACCAGCCGCAACCTGCTGTTTGATTCTGAGAACACGGCTGCATTGCAAAAGGCGTTCGACCCCAAGTGGGAGGCTGGTCCAGAGGTTCCCTACACGATTCTGCTCGACGCGGACGGCAATGTTCTGTACCAAACCGATAAGCCGGTTGACCAGCTTAAGCTCCGGCGGACGATCCTTGCCAACCTGCCATCGGCTTATATCGGGTTGAACAATTACTGGCTGGAAAAATGAGTGGTCCCTCGGCCTACTGCCGCACCGGGATGGCTGTACTCGCCGCAACCATTGCGCCGCTCGCTTCCGTGGCGCAGTCAGCCATTGCGACTGTGGCTGTGGGCACCACGCCGATCGCCGTGGCGGCGAGCCCGGTCACCCACAAGGTTTATGTGGTGAACCATGGTAGCAACTCGGTGACCATTATCAACGGGACGACGCGCGCAACCTCCACCGTTGATGTGGAGGATCGTCCGGAGGCGGTCGCAATCAACCCGAAAACGAATCGGGTCTACATTACCAATGCCGGTGCTGATTCGGTCTCGGTGATCGACGGTGGAACTGATAAGTTAAGCGCGACTGTGCACGTAGGCAGCTATCCGCAGGCCCTGGTGGTGGATACGGTCAGGAACAAGATCTACGTGGCGAACAATTTCGGTCACAGTGTGACCGTTATCGATGGGGCAACCAACGCGACGGCGACTATCCAGGTTGGGCAAGGGCCACGGGGCATTGCCCTGAACGCGGCAACCAACAAGATTTATACGGTCAACTATGGGAGCGATAATGTCACCGTGATTAACGGGGCTACCGGGGCGACTACCTCGGTGGCGACGGGCAAGCACGCCTGGGCGATCGCGATCGACTCCAACACGGACAAGATCTACGCGGTGAATGAAGACAGCGCCAGCGTGACAATCATCAAGGGGGACACCAACGCGGCTAATACAGTGGCTGTGGGCGCAATTCCCTTTGCGGTGGAGGTGAACCCTGTGACGAAAAAAGCATATGTTCTGAGCTACGGCGACGACACTATGTCGGTGATCGACGGTACGAGCGACGCTGTGACTAAGACCATCCGTTTGGGGACGCATCCTCAGGCAATTGCAGTGGATGAGCAGAGCGACCGAATTTACGTGGCCAATCAGCGCGAGGGCAGCGTGACCGTCTTTGACGGCAAGACGAATCTTCCGGTTAAAAAGGTAGATGTGGGGGCGATTCCGTATGCGATCGGGCTGGATGCGCCGGCTCATATGATTTATGTCGCCAACTACAGCAGCAACAATGTGACCGTGGTTCAGTAGAAGGGGCTTGAGTAAGGAAAGGCATCCGGACGAAGGGCACGGCTTGAGCCGTGTCACAAACTGCAGGGGCTGATGAGGGCTTTCAGGCCTGCGGAAAAATCCGGGTTTTGTATCAGGGCACGACTTTAGTCGGGCCGTAAATTGATTGACACTCGACGGGCTTTAGCCCCTGAGGTACGTGTTTCCAACAGCGCGGATGAAGTCTCGATTCAAAGAGGGCGGGCGATTGTTTCTACAGGCATCGAAAGGCGTACCTCAGCGGCTAAAGCCGTCAAGCTCATGTGATAGATACGGCACGGCTAAACCCGTGCCCTTCGTCTAAAGTGTTTTCCGCGGCCGGATGCGGCCTCAAGGGTCAGACTCTTTCAGAGTACGGTTGGTAGACAAAAGATGAGCGTTTATAAGAAGTGGTTCCTTTGTGTTGTTCTGGTGGCAGCGTGCGTCAGTGCGCATGCGCTCGACACTGCCGGCAAGCCGGTGAAATTCCGGGTGGTGGCGATTGCCGAGGACGGAAATGGCCCACACAATGAATTCGTCGCGGCAGCCAAGGTTTGGTTGGGGCAATTGGCGGCAGAAAATGACTTTGCTGTCGACTACATCACGAATACCGACCCCATCAACGATGCTTTCCTCGCGAAATATCGGCTGTTTATTCAGCTGAACTATCCGCCGTATCGCTGGACCCCGGTGGCCAAGAAAGCCTTCGAGCGGTATATCGAGCGCGGAACCGGCGGCTGGATCGGTTTTCACCACGCCATGCTGCTGGGTGACTTTGACGGATACCCGATGTGGACCTGGTGGTCACACTTTATGGGGGATATTCGCTACACCAGCTACATCGCGCAATTCGCTACAGCCACGGTGAAGGTGGATGATCCTAACCATCCAGCAACCAAGGGCCTACCGCCCTCCTTCGTTGTACAGAAGGAAGAGTGGTACACGTGGAGCAGGTCTAATCGCGCCAATGTTCATGTTCTCGCCAGTGTTGACGAGTCGACCTACGATCCCAAGAGCATGATCACCATGGGCGACCATCCTGTGGTTTGGACCAACGAGCATGTCAAGGCTCGGAATATTTACATCTTTATGGGCCATCACCCTGAATTGTTCCAGAACAAAGACTTCACGCAGCTTTTCCGGAATGCCATCTTTTGGGGTGCTGGCCAGTGAAGAGCCTCATCGTGCTGGTGTTGTGCTTTGGGATGCTGTCCTCGAATGCCGGCGCGCAGACCGCACGGCCAAAGGTTTTGATTCTTTATTCGTTGAATGTAGAAACAGACCACGTTCTCTTTGCGCTGGATGGGCTGCGGTTCTTCGCGGAGCTTGCCCAGAAGGATAATTTCGCGCTGGAAGCAACGACCAATTGGGAAGATCTTAATGACGCGAATTTGAAACCATATCAGTTGGTAGTGTGGCTCAACGAGTTCCCGCATAACAATTCAGAGCGGGAGGCGTTTGAGAGGTACATGACTGGGGGCGGTGCATGGCTTGGTTTTCACGTGTCCGCTTATAACGACAAAGACACGAAATGGCCATGGTTTATGACGTTCATCGGTGGAGGGGTGTTTGATGCGAATAGCTGGCCTCCGCTGCCGGCAAAGCTGATTGTGGACGATAAGACAAGCCCAGTCACGCGGGATTTGCCGGAGACGTTTGTCTCGCCTACCAACGAGTGGTATCGGTGGAAGCCCAGTCCTCGTGCCGATAGCCATATTCATGTACTGTTGACGTTGGATCCTGCGAATTATCCTCTCGGTATCAAGGGTCTGCTGACGTATGGGGATATTCCGGTGGTGTGGACGAATACTCAGTACAAGATGCTGTACATGAATATGGGGCATGGAGACAAGATCTTTACCAGCCCAGTGCAGAACACGTTGATTGAGAATGCGACGGATTGGCTCTTGGGTAAAGGGCTGCCACGGAAATTTGAGTGAAACCGGGTACTCTCGGTCCGGCATTTGCTCTCTATGGAACCGTTACCCTTTCCTTGTCATCCCGACCGAAGCGAACCCGGATTTCCTGCCACGCAGTGCTAGACAAGGCCGCGTGTGCGCCTTTCTCTTAAGGAAAGGCGCATGAGGTCAGGCAGCGCCATCAAGGTCCACAGGAAATCGGGGAAGCGGAGCGGAGGGACCTGCGGTTCCGCGGACCCGTCGTGGAGATGTTTTTCGACAGACCGTATCTGCGGTTTTCACTCGAGGACTTTGATGGTGAACAAGGTCTGTGCTACTGTGACCGTGCTCCTCGCAATTTCGCTGGGGGCGCCCGCGGCCCTGCTGGGGCAGGCCTGCAAGAGCAATCCGTTGCCGCGGCGTTCTGATTGGCCTGTTTATGGCGGACAGGTTGAGGGTGATCATTACTCTCCGCTTTTGCAAATCAATCGCGGGAACGTACACAGGCTTAAAGAGGCATGGAGGTTTGATGCCGCCGAAGAGGGTGGTCTGGAAACGAACCCGATCATCGTAGGGCGAACTCTCTTCGCATACACAGCCTCGCAAAAAGTGATCGCGCTCGAGGCCTCGACCGGTAAGGTCCTCTGGAAATTTGATTCCGGGGTACACAGCAGTCAGCCAGCGCGTGGGCTGGCCTACTGGAGCGCCGGCCAGCATGGCCGCATTCTGGCCGGCGTGATGAATTACCTCTATGCACTCGATGCGGAGACCGGGAAACTGATTCCCTCGTTTGGCGAACAAGGAAGAATCGATTTACGGAAGGGACTGCGCGGAGACTATCTTTCTCAATCCATCACCCTCACCAGTCCTGGGATTATTTTCCGGGATTTGATTATTGTTGGCGGCCGCAATCCGGAGACGTATCCGTCACCACCCGGTGACATTCGCGCCTTCGATGTTCGCACCGGCAGCCTCCGCTGGAGTTTTCATACCATCCCGCACCCGGACGAATTCGGGTACGCCACCTGGCCCGCAGATGCGTGGAAAACTGCAGGCTCGGCAAACAACTGGGCCGGTATGGCGCTGGATGAACAACGCGGCATTGTCTATGTCCCGACCGGGTCGGCGGTGTTCGATTTTTATGGGGCGGATCGGGCGGGCGACGATCTCTTCGCAGATACCCTGCTCGCTCTCGATGCCAAGACGGGAAAGCGGCTTTGGCACTTTCAAGGCGTTCATCATGACATCTGGGATCGCGATTTCCCGTCACCTCCGGCACTAGTCTCGATAAGGCACAACGGCAGTTGCGTCGACGCTGTCGCGCAAACCACCAAGCAGGGCTTTCTCTATCTGTTTGACCGGACCAACGGAAAGCCGCTCTTCCCGATCGAGGAACGGCCTTACCCTCCGAGCGATGTACCGGGGGAAGTCACGTCGCCGACCCAGCCCTCACCTACTTTGCCGGCGCCGTTTACCCGGCAGCAACTTACGCCGGATCGACTGACCACGCGCACGCCCGAGGCACACGAAAAGGCAGTGGAGGAGTTTGCCACCTTTCGCAGTGCAGGTCAGTTTGTCCCCATCGGGCTCAATAAGGAAACAGTGGTGTTTCCCTGCTTCCTTGGTGGCGCCGAATGGGGAGGGCCGGCGGTCGATCGCTTGCGCGGCGTGATTTACGTGAACGCAAATGAGATGGCGTGTGTGCTGGGCCTGACGGAGAACCAGCCGACTGCGAGCACCGGTGAAAGGATTTATCACAATCAATGCAGTCTATGTCACGGCAAGGATCTAGCAGGTTCGCCGCCGCAGTATCCTTCGCTCGTCGATGTGGGGAAGCGTCTCTCCCCAGAGCAGATTGAAGCCGAGATCTCGCTGGGTGGCGGCCGCATGCCGTCCTTTCCTAACCTCCGCGATGCGCATCTACGGGCACTCATTCAGTTTTTGACCAACCGGGCAGAGACCGGTGCCAAGGATCCTGATGAGGGTGGGATCTACTCCGCTGCCGCAGACGGCACGACCATGAAGTATGAGGTCACCGGATCGCGGGATTTCGTCGACGCGGAAGGCTACCCGGCGATCACTCCTCCGTGGGGAACACTGAATGCAATTGACCTGAACACGGGCCGCTATTTGTGGAAGATTCCGTTCGGGGAATATCCGGAGCTTGCGGCCAAGGGCATGACAAACACGGGCTCGGAGAATTACGGTGGTCCGATTGTCACCGCAGGAAATGTGCTCTTCATCGGGGCGACGGCGCATGATAAGAAATTCAGAGCATTCGACAGCAGGAGCGGGAAGCTGCTTTGGGAAACGGTATTGCCATTTGCGGGCACGGCAACGCCCGCGACCTACATGATCGACGGCAGGCAGTACGTAGTGATTGCAAGCGGCGGGACGCAATTCACAAAAGGACCCACGGGCAGCGTGTACATTGCCTTTTCGCTACAGTAGCGGTGCTTATAGCTGCATACGGAGCTTAGAGCGGGTCAGGATAGCGGATATTCCCAGGATCAGCATGGTGAATATCAAAGACTGCATCACCCCTTGCCAGCCGTGCCCCCATGGATTTAAAAACGCGAGGCCACCAAGGGTCACGAAGAAGAGGTCGGGCAGCAGATAGGTGAGCAGCGTGTTGGATCCTGCTGGTTTGACGATGGCTGCCCAGCGGACACGCTTGTGCACGTCGCAGACCCAATACAACGCAAGGAACGCAAGGGTAGCGGCGCCGGCGGAGTAGAGCCCCCAGGTGGGCGTGGCTCGTATTTTTGAGATGCCGAGAGGCGTAAGCAGCCAGCCAACAAGAAAGAGAGCAGCGGCAAAGGCGAAGGCCCAGAGAGCTTTCTGCTTTGTTGTGGCGGCGAGGGAATCGCTTAGGAAGATCGTCGATGTGACGATGCCGGCCATGGTGAGCAGACAGAAACAGCCTGTGTTCCAGGGCCAGAAGTAGTAAGGCAATTTGGCGGTGAAAGTGATCCAGTGCGCCAGGGACGCAGCATTCAGGGCCACCAGGCAAACCAACCAGGCGAGCGGAGCCCAGCGCCAGCGACGCGTGGGGATGTACAGGATAGACACGGCAAGGTACGTCCAGCCGATGAGGCCGAGGATCTCCCAGTAACTAAAGTCGAGCCATGCGGCGTGACCATCTGCGCCTGTCCGGCGAAAGATGGCGAACATGGCGACCATCAAGAGCAGTCCGGCCGCCCTCATTCCCTTGAACACCGTACTGTATTTATGAGAACGGGGATACACGTTCCAAAAGAGAATTGCTCCGACGAGAGTGAGGAGCAGCCAGACATTGCCATTCACACCTGTAAGTAGAGCGTCCGCTTTTTCCCCGTTTGCCAGCGCTATGCCTAGAACGACGAGGGCAAACGAACGGGCGATGATGTGGACCCACAAGCCGGCGATACTCTCGTTTTTCGACAGCCGGTGACGGACGGCGAGCGGCAGAGAAATGCCGACGATGAAGAGGAAGAACGGAAAGACCATGTCGACGTAGGTCATGCCGTTTACATTTCCGGGGAGATGGTAGGTCCACCAGGGAAGGTCTTTGACTCCGGCGAGGTCGTTCACGAAGATCATGACCAGGATGGTCAGGCCGCGAAAGATGTCGATCGAGACCACCCTGGAGGGGCCGGCCGTGGAGGGCGCCAAGCGCTCTCCGTGTCGAAGTACGGAAGGCGACGGATCCGTGTTTGCGGTGGCCATGGAATCAGTCCTTCCCGCCGGGCTCCGGCGCCAGGCCCCGATTGATGCTGTTGAGCAGTGCGTGGTCTGCAGTGTCGCTCAGGTAGTCCCAGAACATGATCCCCCCGAGATCTTGTTTGAGGACGTACTGGCATTTTGCGGCGATCGATTCGGGGTCCTCATAGGACACGAACATGCGGGTGGCCGGATTGTACAGATAGGGTGCGGATGCGACGCTATCCCAGTCGCGGACGAAACCGGTGCTGAGGAACGTACCCGCAATGTCGTGATACGTCGCCCACACAGTGGCTTTTTTCCCGGGCTGGTACAGCCCATGATTGGTGTCGCCGACGTCTGCCCAGGCGCGGCCGTAAAAGGGCACTCCAAGGATCAGCTTGTGGGCGGGAACGCCGGCCTGTTCAAACAACTTAACAGACGCATCGGCAGAGACATGTTTTGGGTCGGCGGGATTGGTGTAGAGCGGCGCATGGTGCCCAGTGATGGCATCGGATGACGACTCGTAGTAGTCGTAGCTCATCAGGTTGACCGAATCCACATAGCGCTGAACCTGGCTCATCTCCGTATTAGAGATGAACTCGGCTGAGGCCCCGACGGCGATCGAAGTGACAAGATGGCGGCCAAGCCGTTTTCCTTCGATGTCGAATCGGCTTCGCAGCTCTTTTAGAAAGAGGGTATAGTTCTGCTTGTCCTGCGGCCGAAAAACGTTTCCGTTTCCGATGGATCCGGGATATTCCCAATCGACGTCAAGGCCATCCAGTTGGTGGTCGCGCACAAACTGAACAGCGCTATCAATGAACGTCTTCCGGCTCGCGGCAGTCAGCACCATGTCAGAGAAAGCGCCCGACCACGTCCATCCGCCAACAGACACCACGATTTGAAGCTGGGGATTCACCTGCTTCAGATTGTGCAAGACCTGGAAATTCTCGCGGTCGTGGGCGAAGCCTTCCACGATTTTCCCATTTTCGATGTTGGCGAAAGCATAGTTCACCCTGGTGAGAGAGCCGGCCGCCACGTCGTTCGGGCCGAGGACCGCGTCTTTCACGAAAACGTAGGCCACGATTGCTTTTTTGGGGGGAACGCGAGCAAACGAAAGCGGTGCAAATGCCAGGCACAGAAGAAGAACAGCGGCGACGATGCGAAGAGTGGTGGTCATAGATCTGCACGCCTATTCGTGGTTTGTTGCATGGCGAAAGCCTGTTAGGGGCTGGGGAGCAAAACCGAGGGGATCATCTCGAGCGCAATCGCAATTGCGCCCCAAAGTACAGAGGTGTTCCCAAGTTTACCGGGGCCGATTTTCGTGACCGCGAACTCGCTTTCCTGAAGCTGCTTCTGCACGGCGTTGATGAGGGTCGGGTGGCTGCCAACTTCCCCTTCCAGCAAAATCAGGCCAGGATTCAGAATAAGCGAGAGGTTCACGATAATATCCGCAACGATGCCGGCCCGATGCTGGACGATCTTTTCGGCACGAGCATCGCCCGCCTGGGCAAGATTCAGGACTCCCAACGCATCCATCTTCTCGCTCTCATCGTTCGCATCCTGAGGCTTCTTTCTTGCCTCGTTCCAGCTGTCGAGTATTCCCGCACTGGTCAACACGGTTTCGAGCTCACCAAACTCGTGCAGCGTGGGGCGCCGGCGCGAAGTGTTGGGCAAGCGAAGATATCCTATCTCTCCGGCGGACCACTGGGAACCGTGGTAGATCTGGCCACCCAGTACGATGCCCGCGCCAACGTTGGGGCCGATATGGATCAGGATGAAGGTTTCCTCTGCCTGCGCGGCGCCGCAGTAGCGCTCGCCCTGCGCGGCGAGGTTGGTGTCATTCTCAATGATGACCAGGCAGTCAACGATTTTGCTCAGCTTGGTACGCAGGGGAACGGAACGCCAATTTTCCAGGGTGCTGATGGACAGTACGATCCCCTCATCCACGTTGGTGATGGCAGGCACGCCCACCACCACGGCAAGGAGCTGCTCGCGCTTCTTCCTGTGCTTGCGCAGCAGGCGCCTTACTTCTTCGCCGATAAGGACGCAAATGGCGTCTGGGGTTGTTTTCCGGTTGGCAAGAGGAATTTCGTGGGTGTCGAGTTCGCGGCCGTTTAGATCGGCGAGCAGGAACGATAGGCTGTCGGCGGTAAGCTTCACCGCGAGTACGCACCCGCGCTCCGCCCTGAACGCGATCATGTCCGGAGGCCGGCCTCCGTTTGACTCCCCCTCGCCGAGAGGTTTGATCAGGCCGGCCGCCAATAAATCGCCGACCACGTTGGTGATGGTCGGAGCACTCAAACCTGAGGCACGCACCAGGTCCGCTTTTGAACACGAACCGGTTTCCCGCAGGAGTTTGAGGACCCTGAGCGCGTTTGTATGGCGTAGAAGTGAGGGCCTGCCGACCGAAATAGATTCGTTCTTCAATGAAAACCGACTTGGAAATCCCGACGAAAATTAACGCGTTATCGCTGTTGGACCGAGCGTACCTTTATACCATCCGTGAGGGCCAGATGCTCAGGGGAATGCACGCGTTCGCTCACCATTGTAACTAAAGTTTATGAAGTGTGCTACGATTCACAAACTGCAGTCGCGCCAGCCAGGAGTTACACCTGATGAGAGCCTTCGTTTTGGGTCTAATCGCATTCTCCGCCCTTAGCACATCGCTTGGTGGCCAAAGCACAATGCCGCTCCATCCGCTCGATGCGCTGACTACGCAAGAATACTGGACGATCCACGATGTTCTTGAGCAGAGCGGCCACTTGACCGATAAAACCCTTTTCTCCAGCGTGTTGCTGCGTGAACCGGCCAAGGACAAGGTGTTGGCGTGGAAGGCGGGCGATCCGATTCCCCGCGAAGCCGATGTGATCCTCGAGGACGGGGGAAAGACCATCGAAGCGCGGGTCGACATCACGGCGCGCAAGCTCGAGTTCTGGAAGCAGGTGCCCGGGATGCAGGCGCCCATTACGGAGTCTGAGCTTGACACCATGAACGACGTAGTCAAGAAGGATCCCCGGGTGATTGCCGCACTGAAGCGTCATGGGGTAACGGACTTGTCCGGTGTGCGCTGTGAGCCGATCCCCATCACATGGATGATCTTTCCCGAGCAGACAAGCGGCCGCATCGGGTTTGGCGATTGCACCGATTCGCACGGTGTCTATCATCCCTGGGGCCGCGCGA
>Ga0302325_10011855_pt1 | contig 18748 bp, 12 predicted proteins | sample Palsa_T0_2_FD_201948 | JGI IMG/M metagenome (GOLD analysis project Ga0302325, IMG submission 201948) | Peat permafrost microbial communities from Stordalen Mire near Abisko, Sweden - Palsa_T0_2 | ecosystem: Environmental > Terrestrial > Soil > Palsa > Peat permafrost | place: Sweden: Abisko...
AGGCTGCCGTCGTGCCCAGGGTGCGTCAATTCCACCGCCCGCTTCATGGGACCCGATGAAAAGACGATTTCATCCCATTGGATCGATTCGATCTCCCGGTTGAACCTCGCCACCGCCCGCCCTCGGAAAAAGGCCCGCGTGGTTTGCGGAGGTTGAAAAATGGCGTGCCGAATCTCGTCCTCGGAAACGAGCCGCCGCATTTGGTTCTCTCTCATCAATTCGTAATAGAGCCCGTTTTCCAGCGACACATTGTGGTATTCCAGGTCGATGGATTGCAACCACGGATCGCTCCATTCGAGCTTCTCGCTCTCCTGAAAAGTGGTGAGCAGGAATTTTTTGGCCACCCAATCCACGCGATCCCGGCACCGCCAATAATCAGTCGCCAGATCGTCCAGCACCGCCTCCCACTCCTGCAACAGCCACGTCGTCTCCTCGTCCTCCTCGCAGTGCTTGCGCGCCGCGGCCACATACAGCCGCTGCACGTCCACGGCCGACATCTTCCGTCCGTCCCGCAGCTCGATCAGCCAGCGCAGCGATTGGTCGCGGCTGAGCAGCTTCGTCGCTTCGATCGGGTTGGCAAATTCCAGGCGCGGCGCGTGTCCGCGCTCGACCAGTTCCAGCACCAGCGCCGTCGTCCCCAGCTTTAGAGCCGTGGCATAGTGGCTCATATTGGAATCGCCGATGATCACGTGAAACCGGCGGTACTTTTCCGCATCCGCGTGCGGCTCGTCGCGGGTGTTGACGAGCGGGCGGCGATTCATCGTGTCGATCGAGCACAGCACGCTGAAGAAATCCGAGCGCTGGGCGATTTGATAAATCCCCGGCTGGCCCGCGGAATCCTCGCCCTCCACCCCCATCTTGCCGGCGCCGGCAAAAATCTGCCGCGTCACCAGGAATGGCACGACATCGCGCACCAGCCATTCCCAAGGCACATCGCGCCGCATGAGGTAGTTGTCATGGCAGCCGTAGCTGTGGCCGACGAAGTCGGTGTTGTTTTTGTAGAGCCGGGTCTCGCAGCCCTCTGGCAGATGCGCATTCCGGCGCTTGGCGCACTCGGCCAGAATGCGTTCCCCGGCTTTGTCCTGCGCGACGATCTCGCGCAAGGTGGTGCACTCCGGGGTCGAGTACTCCGGGTGGGCGTGGTCGTTGTAAAAGCGCGCGCCGTTGCTCAGGACCAGGTCGCTCTTGATCTCCTGAAAACTCAGGGGGCGATTTTTATCCAGCTCGAAATAGGCCGCTTCGTCGGTGTCCTGGAGCAGTTCCTCCGCGCGAAATCCCCGGGCGTCCTGGTGCGGATCCTCGAGGTTGTAGTCCCATTTCATCGAGGCGCCGTGCTCGGTGTAGCTGCGCACGATCTCGATGGATTCGCGCACCACATCCAGATCGGCCATCCCGTCGACAGTGATTCCGTACTCCGTTTCGAGGCCGATGACGCGTTTCATGTGCCCCAATGTCCGGCAGCGCGCGCAAACTGGCAAGTGGCAGGCGCTATTTCTCCAGCCCGAGCGTGTCAAAAATCGGGCGGAGCGCCGCCGTCCACTTCGCGTAGCCGGTCCCATTCGGATGGAGCAAGTCCGGAAATTCCTCCTTCTTGCAGGAGCCGCTGCCGTCGTCGAAGAGCGGCCAGGTATCGCAAAAAGTGACTTGGGGATCGTTCTTGAACGCCTCCTCGTAGAGCGCATTGAGCTGGCGGATCTTGTCCGGAAACACTTCCGGTTTTGGACCTCGTGGCATCACCGTATTGATCACCACCGGCATGGCGGCGTTCGCCGCATGGAGCGCGGCGACGATGGCTTTCAGGTTTTCCGCCACGATCTCCGGCTCGGCGCCTTGATCGAGGTCATTCGTCCCAATGAGAATTGAAACGGCCTTGGGATGTAAATCCAGCACGTCGCCCTGCAAACGCGTCCGCACCCCGCGCGTGGTGTCGCCACTCATGCCTCGATTGGCCACCTTCAGCTCGGGAAAATCTTTGGCCAGCGAGCCCCAGCCCTGCGTGATCGAGTCCCCGAGGAAGACCACCGATCCGGCTTCGGATGCCTTCATCTTGGACCACTGTTCTTCGCGCCCTTTCCACAAGGTCCGGAACCAAATCCCGGACTGCATCGGTCCCGCGCCGGGGCACAGATTCGACGGCGGCTGCGCGAAAGGACTGGCCACTTGATTCCACGCGACGACACTGCCGCGCTTCTGGGCAAACATCCACGGCAGCAGTTCCGGCTCCGCGTAGGCGACATTCCACGAGTCGTGCTTCGCATAGGGATACTCGCTGTAAAGCGGCTTGCCGCCTGCGGCTTCGAGCGCGGCGATCATTTCCCGTGACCGCACCACCGGCACGGTCGGATCGAGCAGCCCGTGAAACGCCCAGAGCGCCACCCCCTTGGCCGGGGCAATCCGCGCCACATCACCTCCCCCGCAAATCGGCGCCGCGGCCGCCCAGCGTTCCGGTTGCCGGGTGAGCAAATCCCAGGTCCCGTACCCTCCCATCGACAACCCGGTGACATAGAGCCGGTCCTGGTCGATGGGAAACTCCTTGAGCACCGCGTCCAGCACGCCAAGCACCAGCTTCATTGGGCCCGTCGGCGTTTCCTCGAAGGCATTTGGGCCGGTCCAGCCTTTCACCGCCGACCACGTCTCGTCCGGGGGACACTGCGGCGCGACCACAAAGCACGGATATTTCTCCCGCACCTGCGGCTTGAGAAAGAGCGGCGCGCCATACTTGAGCTGGGCGGCATTGTCCGTCCCCCTTTCACCCGCGCCGTGGAGGACGAGCACGAGCGGATACTTCTTCGCCGCGTCGTACTCCTTCGGTTTCAGCAGCCGGTAGCCAAGCTGCGCACCCTCCGCGCCGGCGAAGGTCCGGGCCTCATATTCATCCGCCCGGAGTGAGGCGGGCAAAGCCAGGGACACCAATGCGAGGAAGAGGATCGGGAGGAATTTCATGTCAGCCGTGAAGATTGCGGAACCGCCGCTCCAGCGCCAGCGCGTTTGGTCATTCTCTCAGCCGGAACCATTCGTTCGGCAAGAGAATTCCGGGGAGCGCGCGCGCCCTCGCGCCAGCGCGTTCAGAAGGCGTCATGCGCTTGCTGGGTGAACGCCAACGGCGTTCCATCATTCAGCCCAGGGTTGGCGCGAGCTTCGAGCGCCTACCCTGGGTGGCAATGAAAAACGTGCCTACCCCGAAGGGGTTGAATCGGTCGGATGGCGGTGCGCGATTCGAGGGGCGATAGAACCCTTACAGGGTAAATCCTCGCGTTGGGACCGTTTCCCAGGGTAGCTCCCCGCTTCGCGGGGCAACCCTGGGCTGGATGATTTAACGCCGTTGGCGTATTCCACAGCCGCTGCGACCGCGAAAGCGCCTGACACGCCCTAGGCGGCGTCCAATTCACTTGGACGCCGGAACGTTCATCTTTCCACCGGCCAGCGCCTTCACCTTCTCCAGACCTGCCACTTCCATGCTCCAATACGCCGAATTACCGGCTTGCAGGAAGAGTTTGCCGTCCACGCCGTGGGCCAGCGAACCGCGGGCCGCACCCACGAACGCGTGGATCATATCCGCGCCCGGCAGGGCGATCTTCGGCCAGTGGACTTTTGCGGGGTCGGCTTCCAGGAGTTGGGCCAGTTCAAATCCATCCGCGTTCACCAGGCGCCACGAGCCCCTGGCCGATGCCACCATCCAGATGTTTCCCAAGGGCGCGGGCAGGAGTGCGGTGCCGACGGTCGCCTGGTCACCGGCCGGCAATGGGAGCTTCCACAGCGTGTGCCCATCGGCGGAATCCTGGCACTCCACCGCCGCATCCGTCCTGGGGACTGCGAGAACAAATCGTCCGTCCGCACTCAATTCACCCTCGTCCTTTGGCAAATCCGTTCGCCCGCTCTCATAACGCGGGGCGCCGCACGGGGTCCAATCGTTCACCTTGAATCGCCACGAACGGCGATCGCCTCCCACGCTTGCGCCCTGCAGGCTCAAGTCCTGGCCTGTCCATTCCGCACGGAAGCGGACGACTTCAGGCCAGCCGTGAAGCTCGGCCGGGTCCGCTTTGCCGTCGCCATTTTCGTCCGACCAAACGATGGTCTGCGTCGCAATCCCTTTCGCCGGATCGCTAATTTCCACGCCGTCCTTGTCCGCCGGAAAGAGGCGCGCGCGCAGGCTGTAATTGCCGTCGCCGAGCCGTTCAAAAATGCTCAGGGACGGCAACTCGCTTCCCCGCGCCGTCACCAGGTAGGCGTGGCCGTTCTCCCCCACCCCGAAGCGCGCGGCATCCACGGCCTCGCGCGTGATCACCCCGAGACAGGCGGCCCGTCCCGTTTTCGGGTCGACCCGCCACTCGCAGCCTTGCGCGAACATCAGATTCGCCTCCAGCGGATTGATGGCCGCGTCGCGCGCCGACGGATTCGCCGGACCGAAAAACTCGCGCACCAGTTTTCCCTCCTCGCCGGTCGTGTCCCACACGCTGATCCGCTTCGGAAAGCCGTCACCCTCCGCCACCCACAATTTGCCGTCGGCGGCGAGCGCCACCCCTCGGATCGATCGCAAGCCATCCGCCTGCCACGGCCCGGCCAGGGACCGGCCTCCGGTCCGGCCGGCCGTCCAGGTCGTGTTCTCCATATCGAGCAGCGGTCGCGCCTGCACCTGATGAAACGGCGCGCCAAATCCCACGTACGCCGTATGCATATGGAATTTCGCCCCGTCGCCGATCACGGTCAGCGCGGTAATGTTCACGTCCCGCTCCAGCGGCGCCAGATCGCTGGTGATGACCCAAAACGGATCGTGCGCGAAAAGAATCCGGCCCAGGACCCCACCGCCGAGTGAGACGACCCCGAAGTCCGCGTCCGCGAGTTTGCCCGGCGCCTCCGGGAATTCCGTCTTGGTCGGAGCCACATCGATCATGCCCGGCGGCGCGCCCACCACCGTCTGCAAGTACGCGCCGGTCTTCGCCTCGAGCACGGTGAGAAATTGGGAACTGGTGAAGCTCAGATAAATGTGGCCATGGCGCACGGCCATCGCGTCTGCGGTGTCGGGTTTCGCGCGCGAATCGGCCGGCCAGAACGTGGAAATCTTCAAGTCCAGCGCGCCGCTCGGCCAGGGCACGGGTTTTCCGTCTTTCGCATCGAGCCGATAGATGGCGCCCCCTTCCGCGTCGGTCCCCGCCAGGCCCCCCAGGACGTAAACCAGCCCATCGTCGACCGCCAGGGCCTTGCAGCCCGAAGGTCCTTCGCTCCGGCGGTGCGCCCATTGGACCTGGCCGTCGAGGTCGCAGGCGAGCACGGACTTTCCCTCATCCGCGAGGGTCCAACCGAGATAGACCTTTTTGTCGTCCGCCGCCACGGCGCTAGGCACGCCGGTGTCGCCGCCCCATCCGCCATGGCCATCGACCGTTCTCCACGGCACGCCTCCGCCATTGGCGACCCAGCCGCGCAGTTTCAAGTAAATGCCTTCGTGGAAAATGCCGCGCCAGGTGTAATCGCCCGGCGGAACGCGATCGCCAGTGCCGGCAGGTGGCGGCGCGGCCTTGCCGTCCCACGGAATCGCGTGCACTCCGGCACGCATTCGTTCGTTGCTCAGTAACGACCGAACGAGCCCGCCTTCCGGACCGTAGATGTTGATCGAAACCAGGCCGTCCCGCTCGGTGCGGAACTTGATCACCATCGGCGCCCCCGGCACATCGCCGGCCACCGTGGAGAGACAGAATGCTGCTGCGAAGAGGATCCCATGAACGAACCTGCGACTCATGAAGCAACCCGGATGGGGCGTCCTCATTGCCGCTGAAGTTGGCCGATTTTTCGGGCGTGAAGCACGGGTTTTAGCACCACGCCCACAAACAGCGTTCGATACGCACCATAATCGCCGTTGTCCCAAGGCTGCGCTATTTCGCTCCTGCGGTTATCAGGGACATCGATCTCAAACATGCTCCCCGTGGCGGCATCGATCAGGATCGGTGCGAAGCCAACCACGTTATTCAAAACCACGGTGTAATTATATTCCCTGACCAATTGTAACTCGTACGGCTGGAAGCCCGCCATTTCGATGCGCACACGCGGACTTCTGAATCGGCTCAGGATGACCAACTTCGGCGTCAGACCGATGTCTTTTCCATCCAAATACACGGTCGCCCCTGGCGGTTTGCTGTCGAATTTGACCTTCTGCGTCGGCCCATTCAAGATCGTCGCGCATCCGGGAAAAACGAGCTGGCTCATGGGAATCGTCAGCGCGGCGAGGAGTAGCGGATAAAGGCCCGGGAGAATCTTCATCAATCGACTAGAAGCTCCGCTGCAACTGCCCAATCTGGCGCGCGGCCGGATCCGGTTTCAAGGTGGTCGAAATCGTCAGCGTCTCCGGGCCAAAAATTCCGGGAGTCAATTCTTGCGTTCGCAGACTGGTCCGAGACCTCACCGGCACATCGAGCCGGAAGATCGCACCCGTCACCGCATCGACGACGATCCAGACACCACCAATAAAGATGTTGTCGCCCGCATAACCGTTAAATTCTTTCTCCAACGGGAGCTCGAGCGCTTTGTAGCCGGGCATCTCAATACGGATCCGATGAATCCCCCACCGGCTGACGACCACTGCTGCCGGGGTATTTCCGATCGGTCGACCATTCAGAAACACCTTCGCCCCCGACGGCTGGCTATTCACGTTCACATGCTCCGTGGGTCCATCGATGATCGTCGCGCAGCCTTGAAACAGCGCCTGGCTCAGCGGCAACACCGACGCCGCGAGGAACAGCGGAAGCAGGCGCGGAGAAAGAGTCATGGCCGCACCATTCGGCTACCAGCCCGCGCCCTTGGTCAGCGTCTTCACGCGGCAAATGAACATGTTCGCGCAGATGTAGAGCGTCGAACCGTCATCGCCCCAATTGCAATTGCCGGTCTGCTGATTGGTCACAATCGTGCCCAGATGCTTGCCCTTGGGCGAAATGACCAGCACCCCGCCCGCGGCCGCGCACCAGATATTGCCATGCGCGTCTGCCTTGATTCCATCCGGCAACCCCACCCGCTCGTCCGTGACCAGCTTCTTCGCATCGAAGAACAACCGGCGGTTGGCCACGGTGCCATCGGGCTGGACGTCGTAGGCGAAAATTACCGGCAGATCGGGATCACTCACGGCGATGTAGAGGATCTTTTCGTCCGGCGAAAAGGCCAGGCCGTTCGGGAAGGTGAGGTCTTTGATGATGACGTCGACCTCGCCGGAAGGTTTTGCGCGAAAGACCCCATTGAATTTCAATTCCTTGAGCGGCGAATCGTTCAAATTATCGAAGCCATAGGGCGGATCGGTGAAATGGACATCGCCATTCTTCGCCACAATCACGTCGTTCGGGCTGCTAAAATGCTTGCCTTCCCAGGCGCTAGCCAATGGCGTTTGTTTGCCATCGTCTTCGAGGCGAATCACGCGCCGGGTCCCCTGCTGACAAATGATCAGGTGCTTCTGCGCATCGACAGTCATCCCATTGGAACCCGGGGCCGGGATACCCGGCACGGCATCCACTCCGCCGCTGGGCTTCAAAAAAACCCGCGGGGCCTTGTCGCCGGCCTGCCAGCGATAGGCCTTGTTGTCCGGCACATCGGAGAAATAAAGCGCGCCGTCCTTCCAAACCGGTCCCTCGGACCACATGAAACCCTCGGCGATTTTTTCGACCTTCGCCTCGGGCGCGAGCAATTGGTCGAGCGCCGGATCAAACCGCTCGATTTTGGCGCTGAATACCGGCAACGGGGCGTTCTGGGCAAAGGCCAGGACCGGTGCGAGGAGCAAGGGGAGGAACCGTTTCATCGGCGCATCTTTGGCCACTCTTCGCGTCGGATGTCAAACCGACTGTGCGGCCGTCCAGGGGACGGAGGTTTCTGGTTTGCCTCTCCCGCACTCGCGGAAGAGGCAAACCTTAAACCTGAGCGAAGCGAGCCCGGTGGATGTCGATCTCCGAGCGACATGAGACCCACCACGCCGGAGGCGTCCATCTCTGCGGCAGCGCGGGGCGTTGCCCGGGTCATTCCTTCTCGTTCCCGACTCGAGCGGAGCGGGAGGCCAACCCCGCGTATGCGGGGCTGCTCAAAGGGTGGCGCCGGCAGCCGCCAGCAGTTGCACTTCCGAACGCCCTTGCGGGGGACTTGCCGATCTCACTAACGGGATTCCGGCGGGTCGCCGAAATCGGGCTCGCCCATTTCCGGCCTACCGCTATTCCCCTCCGCCTCCTCGGCGGGCGGGACGCCCACCCTACCCGGGGCGTTTCACGCCAGGATTCCCTTCACGATCTGACCCTCATTGGTCGGGCCTATCAGGCGGTTGTTCAGGCCTTGATAGCGGTAGGTGAACTTGTAGGGATCGAACCCGAACAGGTGCAGGAGGGTCGCCTGGAGGTCGCGCACGGTGACCTGGTCCTGCGCGACGAAATAGCCCAGCTCGTCGGTTTCACCGAAGGTCGTGCCCTTCTTGATGCCCCCGCCGGCCATCCAGATGGTGAAGGAGTGCGGGTGATGATCGCGCCCGAGGAAGGTCGAGCCGCCGCGCGCTTCATTCATGGGCGTGCGGCCAAATTCACCGCCCCAGACGACCAGGGTGGAATCGAGCAACCCGCGCTGCTTCAAGTCCTGCACGAGCGCGGCGCTGGCCTGGTCGACTTGCACGCACTTTTTCGGGAGTCCCGTGAGCAAATCATTGTCCTTCCCCGTGCCGTGCATGTCCCAGCCCCAATCGTAGAGATGGACAAAGCGCACGCCCTGCTCGACGAGTCGCCGCGCAAGCAGGCAGTTGTTGGCAAAAGACGCTTCGCCCGGCTTCGCGCCGTACATCTCGATGGTCTCCGGCTTTTCGCGGGAAATATCCATCACCTCCGGGACCGCCATCTGCATGCGATAGGCGAGTTCGTACTGCGCGATGCGGGTGACGGTTTCGGGATCGCCGAACTGTGCTTCCTCCGCTTCGTTCAAGGCTTTGAGCGCGTCGAGCGATTGGCGGCGCGTCTCACGGGTCATGCCGTTGGGATTGTTGGCGTAGAGGATCGGCTCGCCGGAGGCGCGGCATTGGACCCCTTGGTAAACGCTCGGCAAAAAGCCCGAACTCCACAGCGCCTTGCCACCGGTCGGGTCCGTCCCGCCGCTGAGCAAGACGACAAAGCCCGGCAAATCCTGGTTCTCCGATCCGAGGCCGTAGGTGGCCCAGGAACCGGCGCTGGCCGAGCCCGCGAGCATGTTGCCGGTGTAGAGGAAGAGTTCCGCCGGCGCGTGGTTGAATTGGGTTGTGATCATCGAGCGGATGACGACGGCGTCGTCCACGATCTTGGTGAAATGCGGGAGATGCTCGCTCACCCACGTGCCGCCCTGGCCGTGTTGCGCGAATTTGGCCTGCGTCCCGAGCAGCCGCGGCTTGCCTTTGATGAAGGCGAAGGTCTGCCCCTTGAGGAATTTTTCCGGGCACTCCTGGAGGTTGTGCTCCACCAGTTCCGGCTTCCAGTCAAAGAGATCGTGCTGCGGTGGCGCACCGCTCATCGAAAGGTAGATGACCGATTTGATCCTCGCCGGCAAAGGCGACGCCTTCGGCGCCAGCGGATTGACCGGCTGGCCGGCCGCGAAGCCTTGCTGCATCATGCTTTCCAGGGCCAGCGCGCCAAGGCCAAGTTTGCCGCTGCGGGTCAGGAATTCGCGCCGGGTGAGCGCTTGGGCGTGTTCAATTCGAAAGTTCATGGGTCGTTATTCGCCGGCAAGGGTGAGTACGCTCTGAATCAGCGTAGCAGAGCAAAAGAAATTGGTTTCGTTGAGCAACCGTTCAAGATCGGGACGAATCGCCGGGATCAATCCGGATCGCTTGGCCCGAAGTAGAACCCCAAGCACACCGGTGACTTTCAAGCCACGTTGTTCTGCCATTTCCCTTCCGTCCCCGTCGTCCATGAGGAGCAGATCGGCATTTAATTCCTGGGCGAGAACGATTGCTTCTGCTTCGCCACGATCGATCCACCGCTGCAAATCTGCTACCGCGGTCTCGTTTTCCGGTGCCACAATTTTTAGCCAGCCCGACTGTTGCGCGAGCTCGCGAGCACTGTCGGCAGCCTGGTCGAGATCCCATTCTGCGAGGACTCCTGGCGGCAACATCACTTCGCCAAAAATACGGGGTAACAAATTCAGCCGTTCAAGCTTCGACAGATAACTCAATGGAGAAGTATCGCTCACGACAATCACCAGAGTCCGAGTTCTTTTAGAGTCGTCACGTCCTTTTCGAGGGAAGCGACGTCGTAGGCGCCCCGCAATTGACGCTCTTTGCGCAGTCCGTCCCATTGCGAGACGGTCAGCCCTAACAGTTCACGAGCTTTGCCGCTGGTGATCTCGCGCGCCTCGTACATCGCCAGAATCACCTCGCGCTGTAGGTCGCGCGGGTGTTGGACCAGTTTCCGCAGAGTCTCGGTTGGAATATCGATGCTCACAGCAAGAAGCTTAATTCTTTGTTAGGACCGCGTCGAGGTTGAGGAGCACGTTGGCGACGACGGTGAAAGCGGCGGTTGCGGCGGGATCGCTTCCTTCGGGCAGCGGTCCGAGTGGCTCGGTCGCCAGCTTGGTCGCCGCCGGGACGTCGGCCTGATATTGCGCCAGTTCCTTTTCGTAGAGAGACACGAGCGTCTTGACCTGCCCGTCCGAGGGCGGACGGCCAAGGCAGAGCCGCAGGCCAAATTGCACCCGGGCGGTGGCGTCGCCGCCGCCTTCGCGCATCATCCGCCGGGCGAGCGCCTGGGCGCACTCGACGAAGACCGGATCGTTCATCGTGACGAAAGCCTGCAACGGCGTGTTGGTGGGAATGCGCCGCAGGGTACACGATTCGCGGCTGGGCGCGTCGAACGTCGTCATGTTCGGCGGCGGCATGGTCCGCCGCCAAAAGGTGTAGAGGCCGCGCCGATAGCGGTCCTCACCTTTGGAGGTCGGGTAGCCATTCTGCCCGCCATTGAAGGCCACTTTCCACAAACCGTCGGGCTGCGGCGGATAGACGCTCGGCCCGCCGATTTTGTGGCTGAGCAAGCCACTGAGCGCGAGCGCCTGGTCGCGCACGGCCTCCGCTTCGAGCCGGCGGCGCGGGGCGTGCGAGAGCAGGCGGTTGCGGGCGTCCTTCTCGAGCACCGCCGGCGTGACCTTCGACGACTGCCGGTAGGTAGCGCTGGTGACCATGAGCCGCAGCAAGGCTTTGATGTCCCAGCCAAGGCCGGGTTGCGCCGGGTCCTCCGACTTGGGCGACATAAAAGTCACGGCCAGCCAGTCGAGCAAATCCGGATGGCTGGGCAGACTGCCTTGCGAACCGAAGTCCTCTTCGGTCTCGACCATGCCGAGGCCAAAGAGCTGCGCCCAAAAACGATTCACCGCGACCCGTGCGGTGAGCGGGTTTTCCGGGCTCACCAACCAGCGCGCGGCGGTGAGCCGGTCCATCTTCGCATCCGCCGGAACGAACGACGCAAATTGCGCGGGCAGGCCCGGTTCCACCTTGTCGAGCGGCACGAGATAATTGCCCTTGTTCAAAATATGCGTTTCGCGCTGCTGGCTGACCGGCAGATCGCGCATGACCGGAAGCAGCAGTGGCTTGACGGCGGCCAACTCCACCCGTTTGGCCTCGAGTTGTTTTCCGAGTCCCGCGTAGGTTTTGGAGAGCGGGCGGAAATAGGCGGTCACGTCCGCCCGTTGGGCGTCGGTGCGGGACGCCGGAGCAATCGCCAGGATCGCCTTGATGTGGCTGGGCAACTCGCGCACCGGCGGCTTCTGGGTCGTCGCCAAAAGCCGGAACCGGCCGAGCGTGGAATGCTCGCCGTACTGTTGGTCGAGGGTGAAGACGAGCGCCGCGTTTTTGAGTTCCAACGGCTTCTCCACCTGAAAAACCGCGGCATGCGGCTGGCCCGCCTCGGGAGCGAAGGCCCAGCCACTCTTGGGATCGCCATCGATCGCCTTCGACACGTCCCAGCCCGCCTGGCTGAAATCGGCGGTGGCCTCGCGCAGGGCGACGGCCTGTCCTTCCGCGGGATTGAGGGCCACACTCGGGTTGGGCGACGCCACGACGGTCTGTTCCCAGACCGGCTTGCGCGAGTCATCGAGAATGCTCACCTGAAAATCCGCGAGGCGCGAGCCGAGGTTATTGTCGGTGCGGTTCCAGACGGCGATGCGCTCGATCTCCACCGACTTCCCCAGGTCGACTTCCCACCAGGGATCCTTCTGGGAGTCGGTATGCGAGACCGATTGGCCTTTGTAAAAGTCCCCTTCGGTCTTGCCGTCGTTCGCCCGCCTGGCCTCCCCGCCGTAAGCCGTGCTCGATTGCGTGGCCGTGCCCTTCACGGCCACGTTTTCGCCATTGCTGAAGACTTCGACTTCCGCCAGCGCGAGAAGCTTCTTTGCGCCGGCGAGGCTGACACGGACGAAGCGTCCTTGCGGAAGGCGCGCATCGGCCGGCACCAGCGCGGCGCGAAAGTTGGTCAGCGCGGCATTGCCGTTGTCCGCACGGCCGGGACCGTGCGACGGGAGCGAGTCGTCGGGCAGCGCCTCGAGGCGAAAAGCGGTGATGCCGTGCAAATCGGTCTGAACCCGGACCGTGTAGGTATCGGTCTCCGGCATCTCGCCGCGGGCGAGCAGCGAACCATCGGACAGCGTGTCGAAGGTCGCCTGGCTTTTGGCCTTGATTTCGGCGGTCTTGAGCGGCTGCCAGTTCACCGGCTTCGAGGCCTGTGCTTCCCACGTCTTTTCCTCCGCCTCGAGTTCGGGCGAAGATGCCGCCTTCAATTGCTTCTCGAGGCCCACAATCTCGTCGTTGAGTTTTGCCTTCTTCGCGACCTCTTCGGGAGTCGGCAGCGGCATGGTCGGCTCGTCGTCCTTCCGGTTGGCGTCTTCGGTCTGATTGAACACGCCGAAAAAGCGGTAGTAATCGGTTTGCGAAATCGGATCGAACTTGTGCGAGTGACACTGCGCGCAGCCGATGGTGAGTCCCATCCACACTTCACCGGTCGTGGCGAGGCGGTCCTTCACCGCGGCGACGCGAAATTCTTCGGGGATCGTCCCGCCTTCGAAATTCGTCATGGTGTTGCGATTAAATTCGGTGGCCACGAGCTGTTCGGTGGTGGGATTCGGCAGCAGGTCGCCGGCGATTTGCTCGACGGTGAATTGGTCGAACGGCAGGTTCCGGTTCAACGCATTGATGACCCAGTCGCGAAACGGCCAGACATTCAGCCGCATAAAATCGGACCCGTAGCCGCTGGAATCCGCGTAGCGGGCGAGGTCGAGCCACATTTTTGCCCAGCGCTCGCCGAAGGCCGGCGAGGCCAGCAGGCGGTCGACTACTTTTTCGTAGGCGTCCGGGCTGGTGTCGTTGACGAAGGCGTCGGTCTCTTCGGGCGTTGGCGGAAGCCCGGTCAAATCGAGCGAGACTCGCCGGATGAGTGCGTAGCGGTCGGCTTCCGGGGAGGGCTTGAGGTCGGCAGGCCCGATCTTCGAGAGGATAAACGCATCGATCGGGTTAGTGCTCAGTGCCCAGTGCTCAGTGCTCAGTCTTCCGCTCGCGGACGCGCTCTCCGAAACGGAGGACTGAGAACTGGGAACTGAGGACTTCAAAGGCACCGAGGGCACGGCGGGCCGGACCGGCTTCACAAACGACCAGTGCGGCTTGTACTCCGCGCCTTCGTTGATCCAGCGGCGGAACAGATCGACCTCCTGGGCGCTCAAGGCGTGCTCTTCCTTGGGCGGCGGCATCACTTCATCGCGGTCCTTGGACGTGATGCGATTGATCAATTCACTCTTGCCGGCGTCGCCCGGCACGATCGTCGGCCCGCTCTCATGGTCCTTGACGGCGTCTTCGCGCACGTCGAGCCGCAGCTTGGCTTTGCGGGCCTTTTCATCCGGGCCATGGCAATGATAACACTTGCTCGAGATGAGCGGACGGATGTCGTAATTGAAGTCGACCTTCTCCGCGGCGGTCGCACAACCTGCACGGACCATCCAGGCGAGGGCGATCAAGGGGAAAAGGCGTTTCATCGAATGGCAAAAGTGAAGCGGCATGTCCGCGAAACCGGGCATACTGTCATGGGCAAGCCGCGGTGCAATATACGAGAGCGCGTAACACACCCTTTAATGTCAACCCGCCACGCCGCCGGGACTTAGCCGGAACGGGTACGTTCATCCGAAGGGTTTTTGACCACGGATTGCACGGATGACGCGGATTGGAGAATCTCTTAAATCCGTGAAATCCGTGGTTCATCCGATGACGGCATTTGGTTGCGGCTGTGCCGCGACGAGAGGGATGTCCACGAAATACACGAAAACGGGGAGGCCCGCGAATTGCCCCTCCCGCGATTGCGGGACCATGGGCGTCTCGCCAGGCCTCGGCTCCGCAGATCACGCGAATAGAATCTTCGCAGCGTACGCAGATTTTGGGGGATAGTGACACGAAAGGCCGGGCCGCCGGAAATCAGCCGCAGAAGTGTTGGAACCGCGCTCCAACGACGCGCGCTACGGCTTGGGCGCGGCGGGCGCCGGGGTGGCCGCCACTTTCGGCTCCTGGTAGGCTGGATTGGTGAGCGCGCCTGGAGCGACCTTGTCGATGTTCGGCGTCACGTCGGCCTGCACGTCGCCGAGGGCCCAGGAAATACCGCCGGCCAGCACGTCCTGGAAGATCGGGTTTGTCCAGACATCCTCGCGGTGACCCATCGAGGTGTAGAAAACGCGGCCCTTCCCGTGCTGGCGCGCCCAAGTGCCAGGATAGGCGGGCCGCTGGTACATCGGACCTTCCATGGTGTCGGTCTGCTGAAGCAGCAAGACATGCAAATCCTTGCGGAAATCCTTCAACGAATACCACTCCTCCTGGAAGGAAAAACCGTCGGCATGGTTTTCGAGACCCGGGAATTTCGGGTCGACGCAGACCATCTTCGCGACCTGCTGTTTGCCGTGGATGATGAACTCGGCGCCGAGCATTTTGATGTAGTCGTCGGCCTCGTCGCCGAAATTCTTGTAGCGATCCGGCCCCTTCGCGGCCTCGCCATTGGTGTGGAAGGTATCGCTCGCGCTGTGCGTCCCGATGAAGCCCTTGCCGCTGGCCACAAAATCCAAGAATGCCTTCTTGCCCTCGGGCGTCATCGGCGGGTTTTTGTCGGTGCCAGCCGTGCAAAGATCGCCGGTCGTGTAGAAGAACAGCGCGTCGAATTGCGAGAGGTACTGCGGATTGAAGAGGGAACCGTCCTTGGAGAAGGTGAATTCCCAATTGTGCTTCGGGCCGAGTTCGAGCAGTTGCTTTTCCGCGAAGCTCGGCTGGCCGTTCTTGTAGGAGATCGTGGAGTGCTCGAAGCCGCTGGATTTGGTGAAGAAAAGGATTTTCCGCTTCGGACCGGCGGCGAAAACCGTACGGGAAAGAGCCCAGGTTCCGAGGGTGACGGCGGTGGTGGTGCGGAGGAAGGAACGGCGATTCATGATTGGGGGTGGAGGTGGAGGGCGATATTGAGCGGCCAGCCCAACGCGTGTCGAGTGAACTTCAACGGCGCCGTGTGTTTTGGTGCGGCGGTGCTCCGTCGCTTTCGGAAGGCGCCTCCGAAAGCGCCAGAGCACTCCGCCCGTCCGGCCCGGACCGCACTCTCCCGCAGTCGCGGGACAAGCGCCGGGAGCTCCTGGCCCTTAAGTTGACGCGTATGCGCAATTGCGGGACGCCTTTCAGCCCACTGCGGGGATGCGCGTCGCTGGCGCGTACGACTCGTGCCCGGCGAGGGCGCTCCCGCAATTGCGGGACGAGCCGTGCGCTCCCCGGAATGCCGGTGCCAAACGAATAGTTACGGCTAAGACTCGTCCCCAAAACCGGTCATATTTAACAACGTGCTTCTCTCATCCGGCCAAATGCACAAATACCGCCGGCTCGCTCTCGTGGCGCTTGCAGCCTGGGAGTTCGTTTTCGTGGCTTCTTCGCGAGCGGGAGAGGATCCGATTGCGCAGTTTGAGCAGCAAGTGCGACCGGTCCTGGAGAAACACTGCTTCGAGTGCCATGGGCCGGATAAGCAGAAGGGCGGCCTGCGGCTGGACCTGAAACAGAGCATGCTCGCCGGGGGCGACTCGGGAGAGCCCGCGATCGTGCCGGGAAGCGGCGCCGAGAGTCAGCTCGTGAAATTTATCACGTCCAGCGATCCCGATGAGAAGATGCCACCGAAAGGCGATCGCCTGCCGCCCGAGCAGATCGCCGCGCTGACGCATTGGATTGATTTAGGCGCACACTGGCCCGGGGTGGCCACCGGGTCGGGAGCCGTGGCGACGCAGGCGCTGCCCGCGGATGGCCTGGTGATTACCGACCGCGACCGCGCTTTCTGGTCGTTCCAACCGCCGCGTCGCAGCCAGCCGGTCCTGACCGGAGACGCGTCCTGGGTGCGGCAGCCGATGGATCGCTTTGTTCTGGCGCGGTTGCGCGAGAAAGGACTCGAACCGTCGCCGGAGGCATCGCGGGCCGTCTTCATTCGCCGCGTGACGTTCGACCTCACGGGTCTTCCGCCCACGCCGGAGGAAGTGGACGCTTTTTTGAATGATGCCAGCCCCGGCGCGGTGGAACGGCTTGTCGAGCGGCTGCTTGGTTCACCGGCGTTTGGAGAACACATGGCCAGTCTCTGGCTGCCGCTGGCGCGATTTGGGGAAGATCAGGCCCTGCAGGTGGGCAACGATACGAAGCTTTTCTATCCGAACGCCTGGCAGTACCGCGCCTGGGTGATCGACGCCTTCAATCGCGATCTGCCGTATGACCGTTTTCTCGAGTTGCAACTGGCCGCGGACTGCCTGCCCGGCACGCCGCCGACCGATCTCGCGGCGCTGGGCTTTCTCGGACTCGGGCCGAAGTACTACAATCGCGGCCGCCTCGACGTGATGGCCGACGAATGGGAGGACCGCGTGGATACGGTGACGCGGACGATGCTCGGCCTGACGGTGGCGTGCGCCCGGTGCCATGATCACAAATTCGATCCCATCTCGACACGGGATTACTATGCGCTGGCCGGCATTTTCGCGAGCACGCGCATGGTGAACAAAACAGCAGACGGGCGGGTGGAGAAGGAGGCCGATCAGGAGAAAGTGGACCCGGGCACGCTGCACATCGTCGAAGACGGGGCGGTGCAGGACCTGAACGTGTTCATCCGCGGCAACGTCGATCGCAAAGGTCCGCTGGTGGAGCGGCGCTTCCTCGAAGTATTGCAACCGGCACCGGCGCCGACATTCAAGAATGGCAGCGGCCGGCGCGAACTGTCCGAGGCCATCGCCAACCCGCAAAATCCGCTGCCAGCGCGTGTCTTCGTCAATCGCGTGTGGGGCGCGATGTTTGGCCGTTCGCTGGTGTCCACGCCGAGCAACTTTGGGCACAGCGGCGCGCCGCCGACGAACCAGCCGTTGCTCGACGATCTGGCGGCGCGTTTCATGAACGGCGGATGGTCGATGAAAGCGCTGCTGCGTGAGATCGCGCTTTCCGCGGCGTACCGCCAAAGCGCGGAGGCGAACGCCAGGGGGGTGGCGGTCGATCCGGCGAACGAATTGCTCTGGCGCATGAACCGGCGGCGGCTCACGGCCGAGCAGTGGCGCGACTCCGTGCTCGCGGTCTGCGGCGATCTCACCACGACCCTCGGCGGACGCTCCGCGGATGCGGATGATCCGGCGAACGGCAAACGCACGGTCTATGCGCACATCAGCCGATTGAAACTCAACGACATGCTCATCCAGTTCGACTATCCGGATGCGAACGTCCACGCGGAGAAGCGCTCGGTGACGACCACCGCCCTGCAAAAGCTCTTTGTCTTGAACAGCTCCTTCATGCAGCGGCGCGCTTCCGCTCTGGCGGCGCGGCTGGTCGGCGGCGCGGAGGATGACGAAGCGCGCATCGCGCTCGCCTACCGGCTTCTCTTCGCCCGCGCGCCGGATGGTCGCGAACGCGCCCTGGCCCTGGCCTACCTGCATCGCGGGACGTCCTCGGAAATGTCCCGGTGGGAACAGTACGCCCAGGTTCTTCTGGCCTCCAACGAAATGCTCTATGTCGACTGATCCCAATCCTCCCCCGTCCGCTCCCGAAATCGGCCTGCTCAACCGGCGGCAAATGCTCGGGCGCATGTGCGCCGGATTCGGCCTGCTCGGCCTGGCAAATCTGCTCGGCGCGCGCGCTTTTGCCTCCAGCGATTCCAGTGCTTCGGGCGGGGCGCGCCTGCCGCACTTTCCGGCGCGGGCGAAGCGGGTCGTGTTCCTGTTTTTGAACGGCGGCCCTTCGCACATCGACAGCTTCGATCCGAAACCGGCGCTGGCGGCCCACGCTGGCGAGCAGCCGGGCGGCGATCTCTACAAGAAGACCAAGGGCACTGGGTTCATGCCTTCGCCTTTTGCCTTCGCGCGTTGCGGGCAGAGCGGTATCGAGGTTTCCGAAACCCTGCCGAATCTGGGACGCATTATCGATCAATGCTGCGTCATCCGGTCGATGCACACCGATGTGCCGAACCACGAGCCCGCCCTGCTGCAAATGCACACCGGCGTCCTGCAGCCGGTGCGCCCGTCGATGGGTTCGTGGCTGCTCTACGGACTGGGCTCGGAAAACCAGAATCTGCCGGGTTACGTGGTGCTGCGCCCGACCTCGAAGATCGTCGTGGGCCCGGCGCTATGGAGCAGCAGCTTCCTGCCGTCGCAATTTCAAGGCACGAGTGTGCTGACGACGGACATGGCGGTGGATAAACTGCTGGCCAATATCCGCAATTCGCAGGTCGTACCCAGCGAACAACGCGAGCAGCTCGATCTGCTCGCGCAACTCAAC
>Ga0302325_10011857_pt1 | contig 18746 bp, 16 predicted proteins | sample Palsa_T0_2_FD_201948 | JGI IMG/M metagenome (GOLD analysis project Ga0302325, IMG submission 201948) | Peat permafrost microbial communities from Stordalen Mire near Abisko, Sweden - Palsa_T0_2 | ecosystem: Environmental > Terrestrial > Soil > Palsa > Peat permafrost | place: Sweden: Abisko...
CGCGATTTCGAGCATGCCATGGAACTGGCCAACGACTCGCAATATGGGCTTACCGGCGCCATCTTCTCCAACGTGCCCGAGCACATCGAACGCGCGCGGCGGCAGTTCTTTGTGGGAAACCTGTATGTGAACCGCAAGTGCACTGGCGCCATGGTAGGCGCGCACCCATTCGGTGGATTTAATATGTCGGGCACGGACTCCAAGGGCGGCGGGCCGGATTACATGCTGCTGTTTCTGCAAGCGAAGTCCATCGCGCAGCGCGTGGGGTAGGTAGGTAGGTGTTCCCTTGTGACATGCCGGACCGTCATTCGATATGCTGGTTGGCCGGTGCGCTGCGGAGATGAAGGAAAATTGGCTGACTGACAGCTCTGAGGTGTTCAACGGCAAAGACCTCGGCGCCGCTCGCTCAAAAGAGCCGCAGCTTGCACTGAGATCCGAAAGGTTGTAAGTTTAAGGAGGTGCCACGGCCGGTTTCCCGGCCGTGGCTTTGCGGTTACTTTCGACGACGGCTCCGCTGTATGCGGATCGTCACCGTGATTGCCGTGACTGCGGCGATCATAACGGTCAACGTGATGGTGATCATCAAGTTGCCTCCTTTCGCCTAGACGTTGGATTTGCCGGCCCGGGCGTCAACCCGGGCCGGCAGCGTTTAGGACGCCGTAAAACGCCCCACTGCTTTCCAACCGGCGAAAACTGTAGCGCAAGAACCAATGTGCTCGCAGGCGTCCGGCATTCTCCGGGCAAGATGCAACTGCCGATATCCCCAAGATTTCCGGAGAGAACTTCTTCCAATCCGCCACGAGATAGCTTCCTGAAGGAGGAAACTCATGGACGAACGCGAGCGGCGTCATGCCATCGACGTCACGCTTTCACAACTGGAGAAGCAGTTCGGCAAAGGCTCGGTCCTGCGCCTGGGCGCTGGAACGGTGGTGCCGGTTGCGGTGATCCCCAGCGGCTCCATCTCACTGGATAACGCGCTGGGCGTGGGCGGCTTCCCGCGCGGCCGGGTGATCGAAATCTTCGGGCCGGAATCGTCCGGCAAAACCACCCTGACCCTGCACCTGATCGCCGAAGCCCAGAAGGCCGGCGGAGTCGCGGCTTTCATCGACGCCGAGCACGCTCTCGATCCCACCTACGCGCGCAAACTCGGCGTGGATGTGGACAATCTGCTGGTGTCGCAACCGGACCACGGCGAGCAGGCGCTCGAAATCGCCGCGGCGCTGACCGCTTCCGGCGCCATCGACGTGGTGGTGATCGATTCGGTTGCCGCCCTGGTCCCCAAAGCCGAACTGGAGGGAGAGATGGGCGACAGCCACATGGGACTGCACGCGCGCCTCATGTCGCAGGCGCTGCGCAAGCTGACCGGCGTGGTGAGCCGCACCGGCACGTGCATGGTTTTCATCAACCAGATCCGCGAGAAGATCGGGGTGATGTTCGGCAATCCGGAAACCACCACCGGCGGGCGCGCGCTGAAGTTCTACGCCACCGTGCGCGTGGATATCCGGCGCATCGCCGCGCTCAAGGACGGAGACAACGCCATCGGCAACCGCACGCGCGCCAAGGTGGTGAAGAACAAGGTGGCGCCGCCATTCCGCGAGGCGGAGTTCGACATCCTGTATGGCGAAGGCATCTCGCGGGAAGGCGATCTGCTGGATCTAGGTGTGTCTCATAACCTGGTGGAGAAGAGCGGTTCGTGGTTCAGTTACCACGGCGAACGGATCGGCCAGGGGCGCGACAATGCCCGCCAGTTCCTGCGGGAGCACCCCGATTTATGTAGGAATTTGGATAGCGAACTTCGCAAGGTACTGGGCCTGGAAAACCTGCAGGAGCAGCCTCGCAAGGCGGCGGCAGCGGCTACCGGCGGCGAAAACCTCGCTAAAAAGGCCGTTTGACGGGCATGACGCGGCGGCTCTTCGAAAAAAAGCCCGAAAACAGGCCCTTTCGCACGCATTTACCCTTTACATCGCCTTTCCGATTCACTTATTATTGATAGCGTAATCGAGACTATCGCTTATCACGAGCGCGCGGTCGACGCCTTAATTTCGATGGACGGCGTATGGCGGGCCTCCGCTAGCGGCGGCCTGTGAATTTGAGTGAGTGGATGGTGAGAATCAAAGGAGATCTATGGCAAGTCAACGTATGACGCAGACGCAATTGGTGAGAAGCCTCGCCGAGAGTTGCGAAGTGAATAACAAAGTAGCCCGCCAGTTCCTGGATTGCCTGGCCAGCATGGCAATCGGGGAAGTGAAGAAGAACGGTGTCTTCGTGCTGCCGGGTATCGGACGCCTGGTGCGGCAGGACCGCAAAGCCCGCACGGGCCGCAACCCGGCAACCGGGGAGACCATCAAGATCCCGGCTAAGAAGGTGGTGAAGTTCCGCGTGGCGAAAGCCGCCAAGGACGCCATCGTTCCGCCCAAGAAACCGAAATAGGCTGGTCGTCCAACGAACCTCTAACTGAAATCCCCGCGAGCCTGCGAACGGCGCGCGGGGATTCTTTTTGGTAACGAGATACTTGAGCCGCGATGAGATCGCCCAACTTGCGGGCAGCCTCTGGGAAGCCGATGCCTACTGCTTCTTGCCGGCGTCGTCGTCGCCCTTGATGGCGTCTTTGAAGTTGCGGATCCCTTCGCCCAAGCCCTTCGCGAAATCCGGAATCTTTTTGGTGCCGAACAGCAGCACCACGACCACTAGAATCACGCAAAGCTCAGGAAAGCCAATAGACCTCATGTGGCCTCCTTATCGATACTATTGTACAGGAAAGCGCTCTGCGCGGAGCAACTCACGCAGCGGAGGTGGCGGTAGAAGTTCGCGGCTCGAAAGTGTAGCCGAATCCCCGCACCGAGTGGATGAGCGACGGATTGGTGGGGTCGGTCTCGATTTTCTGCCGCAAGCGAAGCACATAGACATCCACGGCGCGGTCGGTAATGGCGCGGTCCTGGCCCCATACGGCATTCAGCAGTTGTTCCCGGCTGAAAACCACGCCCGGCCTGCTCATCAGAAACTCCAGCAGCCGGAACTCGGTGGCGGTGAGGTTGAGGAGCGCCCCGTTCTGCCGCACCTGGCAACTGCTGCGGTCCAGCACCACGCCGCCGGCATCCAGCACGCGCGCCGGAGCCGCCTGGTTGCGGAACTGCAGCTTGATGCGCGCGATCAGCTCACGCACGAAGAACGGCTTGACCACATAATCGTTGGCGCCCAATTCCAGGCCCACGATGCGGTCGGTCTCCGATGCCCGCGCGGTTAGAAAAATAACAGGTGTGCTCACCAGGTCCGGATCTTTGCGAACGGCCTTGCAAATCTCCAGGCCGTCGTAATCCGGCAGCATGATGTCCAGCAGGATGAGATCGGGCCGCACCTGGCGGCAAAGATCCAGCGCGCCTTTGCCGGTTTGGGAGCCGCTGAGCGCAAATCCTTCTTTCTCGAGGTTGTACTTCAGCAGGGCAAACAGGTCGGTATCGTCTTCAATCAGGAGGATCTTCTTCATGCCAGGCAACTGCCTTTCCTCTGTCTACCAATGAGGGTAAACAGCAAACGGTTACCAAATCGTTACGGGAGCGTGAACTGGGGATTAAGTTCTCGGCGTGCCGGCTTTATGCCTGGTCCTCGAAGCGGTAGCCGAATCCGCGCACGGTGGTGAGGAAGCGCGGATTATCGGGTTCGGCTTCGATATGTTCCCGCAGGCGCCGGATGTGCACATCCACGGTGCGGGGCGTGACGAAACGCTGCTGCCCCCAGACCTCTTCCAGGAGCTGATCGCGGCTGTAGGCACGGCCCGCATGCGTCAGAAAGAACTCCAGCAGCTTGTACTCGGTGAATGTCAGATTCAGTTCGCGCTCGCGCAGAAAAACGCGGTGCGCGCCGCGCTCCAGCTTGAAAGGCCCGGCTTCCACGGAAGTGTGCTCTTCGTCGTCGCGCTCGGCGCGCCGCAAGTGGGCCTTCACGCGGGCTACCAACTCGCGCGGACTGAACGGCTTGGTCATGTAGTCGTCGCCGCCGATTTCGAGACCCAGCACGCGGTCTACCTCGTCGGAGCGTGCCGTGAGAAACAACACAGGAGTGCGGCCCAGGGTGGGCGACTGGCGAATCTGGCGGCAAAGCTCGAAGCCATCGTCTCCCGGCAGCATCACGTCCAGCACGATCAGATCGGGCTTGTAGGATTCCAGATCTTTCAGCGCACCCCGGTTGCCTGTGAGCACAAAGGCTTGATAACCGCTGCGGGTCAGATTGTAGTCCAGCAATGCAGCCAGTTCCGCCTCGTCTTCCACGATTGCAATTTTTTTAGCCATGTTAGGCGCGCCGCTCCTCGCCACTCCGATCACTTGATTGCGGTGACCACCACGGAAGCCAAAGCGCGGCCGCGGCTCCCGGTCGAGAAATCGTAAAGCGCAAACAGATAGCGAGTGCCTGCCCGGATCCAGTTCGCCCCGCATTTTTCACAGGCACAGCCGGTCCTGAACTCCCTTTCCGCGAAGGGCGTCACACCTTCGGCCGTTACATAGACGCGGGCCTGTCCAATACCTTCCGTCGACCAGGTCAGGTTCGTGGCGCACTCGGCTTTGCCCGCCGCAATTCGGCAGGGGTTTGGAACCGCCGCAATCGCGCCCGAGCCACCCGCCACCGCGCCGCCTCCGCGGCTGACCGCCGTGACCGTAACGGAAGCCAACTCGGCGCCTCTGGTCCCCGACGAAAAATCCACGAGCGTGAAGGTGTAGCGGGCCCCGGCTTCGATCCAGTTCGCTCCGCATTTTGCGCAAGCCGGTCCGGTACCGAATTCCTTCTCCCGAGCGCCGCCTTGGCCTTCGGCCTTCACGTAGACGCGCGCATGCCGCGCGCCCTTAGTGGACCATCTCACATAGGTGGTGCAGTCGTGCGCGCCCGATGCAATCTCACAGGGGTTTGGGATGGCGGCGATGGTGCCTGTGACAGCCCACAGGGACCCCAGGGCAACCACCGATACCATGGCGGCCATCGGGATCAGCCGGCGCGCCAGATCCATCTCCGTCTCCTCAAGTTGTCATTCTGCACGATGGCGGACTGCGATGCAACTGCACCGCCTCGGATACCTCTGATAATCTGGATGAACCATGGATCTTCGCTACCCGATCGGCCCATTTCAGTATCGCGGCGAGAGCACGGATGCGCAGCGCCGCGAGTTCATCGATCGCATCGAAAGCACGCCGGCCCGGCTGCGCGCGGCCGTCGCAGGCTTGACGCAGGAGCAATTGGACACTCCCTATCGCCCTGGAGGCTGGACCATCCGCCAGGTGGTCCACCATGTTCCCGATAGTCACATGAACAGCTACTGCCGGTTCCGCCTCGCGCTGACTGAGGACGCGCCCAGCATCAAAGGCTACGATCAGGAGCGCTGGGCGGAACTTTCCGATTCCCGCACCGCGCCCGTCGAAGTTTCGCTCGCGCTGCTCGAGGCGCTGCACCGCCGCTGGGTGATCTTGCTGCGCGCCATGACCCCGGCGGACTTCATGCGCACGTTTCGGCACTCCGAACTCGGCCTCGTCACGCTGGACCGAACGCTGGCGCTATACGCCTGGCACGGCGATCATCACGTGGCGCATGCCATGTTGGGTGCGGGAAAGATGGAGGCCGGGCATTAGCCCGATGCTGTTGAGAGTGGCTTGGGCAATGCCACATACCTTTCGCACCGGGGGGCGGGCAATCATGCCCGCAGCCGGCTTTCAGCCGGCTCTGGCCGCCTAAAAGGCGGCTGCGGCCATGATTGGCCGCCCCACGGTGCACTCAGCATTGCAACTGGCTTGGGCCCGCCATAGCGTCCCCAAAAGTGTCCGGCATGCTTGCTAAGCTGCTAAACGATGCTCGATCTCCTACAGCACCCTCACCGGCGTTTCAACAGCCTGAATGGATCGTGGGTCCTGGTATCGCCCCACCGCACCGAGCGGCCCTGGCAGGGACAAGTGGAAAAGACCGCGCCCACCGTGCAGCCGGAGTACGATCCGAACTGCTACCTTTGCCCCGGAAACTCGCGCGCGGGCGGCGTGCGCAATCCGGCGTACACCAGCACATTTGTGTTCGACAACGATTTTGCCGCGTTGCTGCCCGCCACGCCCGCCGAGACCTGGGAGCGCGGCGGCCTGCTGATCGCCGCGGGCGAGCCGGGTCTCTGCCGGGTGGCCTGCTTTTCTCCGCGCCACGATCTTACCGTTGCGCGCATGAGCGTGGCGGATCTCACCGAGGTGGTGGATCTGTGGGCCGCGCAATATACCGAACTGGGCCGGTTGCCTTTTATTCAACACGTGCAGATCTTCGAGAACCGCGGCGAGATGATGGGCGCCAGCAATCCGCATCCGCATTGCCAGGTGTGGGCGACCGGCAGCATTCCCACCGAAGTCGCGAACGAACAGCGCGAGCAGACGGCCTGGCGCGCCGGGCATGGAACGTGCCTGCTGTGCGATTACCTGGCGCTGGAGCGGGAATCCGGTGAGCGGCTGGTGTGCGAGAACGAATCGTTTGCCGCCCTGGTGCCGTTTTGGGCGGTGTGGCCGTTTGAGACGCTGGTGGTCGCCAAGCGTCACCTGACGGCCATGGACGAGCTGGAGGCAGCCGAGCGCGGCCGGCTGGCCGATATCCTGAAGCGCGTCACCGCGCGCTACGACAACGTGTTTGAGGCTCCTTTCCCGTACACCATGGGCTTTCACCAGCGGCCCTCGGACGGCGCCGCGCACCCGGAGTGGCACTTCCACGCGCATTTCTATCCGCCGCTGCTGCGCTCCGCCACTATCCGCAAGTTCATGGTCGGATTTGAGATGTTGGGCATGCCGCAACGCGACATCACGGCTGAGAGCGCCGCTGCGCGGCTGCGGGCATTGCCGGAAACGCACTACTCGGAGGCGTAACGGACGGCACTCCGTGCAAGGAGCGCCGGAGCGCCGCGCCACCCCGCGCCACCCCGCGCTATGCTGTTCTCATGAAGATATCCCGGCGTGACTTCCTGGGCACGGCCGCACTCACCGGCGTAGCAGCGCACGCTGCCACCGGCGCCATGCCCACCCGCATACTCGGCCGCACCGGCGCCCGCGTGTCCATCCTGGCGATGGGCGGCGGCAGCCGCTTCCTTATGTATGAAGACGAAGACAAGGCGTTGGAGGCCCTCAACCGCGCTTTCGACTTGGGTATCACTTACATGGACACAGCCTATGGCTACGGCAACGGGCGCAGCGAGGAGCGCGTGGGGAAGGTCATGAAGACCCGCCGCAACGGCATCTTCCTGGCCACCAAGATCAACGCGCGCAAGGGCGACGAGGCGCAGCGCATCCTGGAAGGCAGCCTGAAACGCCTGCAAACGGACCACACGGACCTCATCCACGTACACAGCCTGACCGACGAGAAGGATCTGGCGGCGGTGGAGGCGCCCGACGGCGTGCTGCAGGTCCTGTTGAAACTGCGCGAGCAGAAAGTGACGCGCTTTATCGGCATTACCAGCCATACCGACCCGGTGGTTTTGAAGACCGCATTGGAGCGGCACGATTTCGATTGCACCCAGATGGCGTTGAACGCCGCGCGCGCGGGCATGCGCAACGGCACCGGTGGGATGGTGCCGAACGAGATGCTGACGACCAGCTTCGAGGAGGTGGCTTTGCCGGTGGCGCGCCGCAAGAAGATGGGCGTGATCGCCATGAAGATTTTCGCGCAGGAGGCTTTGGTGGGCCAGGCGCCGCCCGAAAAGCTGCTTTACTATTCCCTCTCGCTGCCCGGCGTGACGCTGGCCGTGGCGGGCATGCCGAAGTTCGAATTCATCGATCGGAACGTGGCGCTAGCTAAAGCCTTCAAACCTCTGCCCTCCGGGGAGATGAAGGATCTGTCCGCCGCGTTGTCGGCGCGCAACAAGTTGTCGCTCGACCACTTTTTCAGCACCCATATCGATACGTGAGCAACCGCACGGTGTACAATAGACCGAGTTGCGCGGGGACGATAGATGAGCCCCCTGCAAGACGGAGGATACACATGCTAACGAATCGACTGGGAATTCTGGGAGCGATCGTCATCCTGCCCGCATTCGCGCAGGTTTCGAGCGCGCCCGCGAAAACGGACGCCGCCCAACAAATTAGCCCGCGCTTCCACGCGCCGATGCACGGCCGCTTGGAGAGCGGAGACGGAACCACCACCAGCACCAACTGGAGCGGCTACGCGGTGACCGGCACCAGCTTCACCGAGGCTGCCGGCTCGTGGATCGTGCCGGCAGTCACCTGCAACTCGGGCGATCAGTACGCCGTGTTTTGGGTGGGCATCGATGGATACGCTTCGTCCACGGTGGAGCAAACCGGGACGGAGGCCACTTGCGTGGGCACCACGGCGCAATACTCGGCCTGGTACGAGTTTTGCTGCAGCGAGCCGATTATCACCATCCCCAGCATCACCGTGACGCCTGGAGATTTGATGCGGGCGAATGTCACTTACAACAGCGGCACTGGGGAGTTCACCGTGACTATTAAAGATGTGACGAACGGCGAAAGCTACTCCACGAGCAAGGCGGTCCCCAACGCCCAACGCTCGTCGGCGGAATGGATTGCGGAGGCGCCTTCGAGCTTTATCATCCTGCCCCTCGCGGATTACGGCACGGTGCTCTTCGGCAGGGACCCCACGACGCTGCCCGATACGAACAGAGCGTCAGACAGCACCACGAGCGGATTCATTGGAGTGTTCTCCACCATCGAACAGATCACCATGGAGAAGAAGGGTGTGATGGAATCCATCCCGTCGGGCTTGTCTATCGACGGAACCAGCTTCTCGGTGACTTGGGCCGCACAATAGCCCCGCCGGCGATCTGCCTTTAATACACAAGGGCAAGGTCCCGGGCCGGAGCTTCGCCCAAATCACCGAACTCCAAATCCTGGGCTTGCCCGAAATCCGCGTCGGCCACGACGCGCTCATCTTAGCGCCCACCGGCTCGAACGCCCGGTGCGCGCTGCCGCCCACGTTTTCCGCAGCACACACGTGGACGCGTAAGGCAACATTTGCGCCAAGAGCCGGGGAGTGAAGATCTGATCGCCCAGGCGGTGCAGACGGGCGCCTACCGGAACGCGGGTGAGGTCGCCGAGCGGGCCTTCGGGCAGTTTGAACGCGGCGAATTCTTCGGCTGAGGAATCGCAAGCCGAGATAGAAAAACGCAAGCCGCCGGGCGTAGCGCGGCTCTGGAGTTTGACGTGGCGCACGCTCTCAGCGTGCCGCGACCGTACTCTTGCGGTCGCCGCGGGCGTAGCCCGCGTTCGCCGGGGCGGGCGAAACCGCCTGCCCACCATGGCATTGCACAAAGTAGAAACCCGGGGAGCCGGCTGACAGCCGGCTGCGGGCATAATTGCCCGCCCTACAACGTTGTACAATCCTCCTCATGAGAATCACCGCCATCGACACCTACATCGCCGGCAATCCCTGGAAGAACTGGGTGTTTGCCAAAGTATCCACCGACGAAGGCATTCACGGCGTGGGCGAGGGCACCCTGAACTCCTTCGGCAAGACCGTCGAGACCGCGATCCACGAGCTAGCGCCGCTGGTGATCGGTATGGACCCGTTCCAGGTGGAAACGATTTCGCAGCGCCTGATACGCGACGTGTACACCGAAGGCGCGCAGATCCACATGTGCGCAGTGGCGGCCATCGAGATCGCGCTCTGGGACATCATCGGCAAGGCCTGCAATCAGCCCATCTATAACCTGTGGGGCGGGCAGTGCCACGAGAAGCTGCGCGCCTATGCCAACGGCTGGTATCGCGGCCCGCGCACGCCGGAGAGCTTCGGCGAGAAGGCCAAGCTGGTGGCCGCGCGCGGATATACGGCGCTCAAATTCGATCCGTTCGGCTCGAGCTGGCGTTTTCTTTCGCGCTACGATTTCGATTTGGCGGTGGACATCATCCGCGCCGTGCGCGACGCTGTGGGGCCTACGGTGGACCTGTTGATCGAGGCGCACTGCCGCTTCAACGTGGCCACGGCGGTAGAATTCTCCGAGGCCATTCACCAGTTTCGCCCCGCTTGGTTTGAAGAGCCGGTGCCGCACACCAACATTCCCGCGATGGTGGAGGTGGCGCGGCGCAGTCCGGTGCCCATCGCCACCGGCGAGAGCCTTTCCTCGAAGCAGCAGTTCGCGGAGCTGCTGAAATATGAGGTGGTGAACATCCTGCAGCCGGAGCCGCTGAACCTGGGCGGCCTGTTCGCGGCACGCAAGATCGCGGACATGGTGGACGCGCACTTCGGCGTCATCGCGCCGCACAGCGCGCAAGGTCCGGTTTGCTCGGCGGCCTGCGTGCAGCTCAACGCGTCGATTCCGAACTTCTTCATTCACGAATTGTTCGATGAATTCAACGAACCCTGGGAGCGGGAGATCGTCACCCATCCCGTACACCAGGTGGATGGCTACCTGGAAGTTTCGGACCGGCCGGGCCTGGGCATCGATTTGAACATCGAGGAGATTTTGAAGCATCCGTATCAGCAGGAGAATTATCTGCCGCTGTTCAAGCCGGGATGGGAGAAGCGGGAGCGTCAGGCGCGATCCGCGCCGGGCACAAGTGAGTGAAGTGCGGACAGGTGCGGCAATGTTCGCCCTCGCGCAGCGGGAAGTACTGCCGATCCTGCGCGTCGCGGAATTCGCGCACGGCCAGTTCGGGCGAATCGAATAGCGAGGGGCGCAGATCAACCGGCACGGCAGTATTCGCGCGCAGAAAGCAGAGGTAAGCTTCGTCGGGCGCGCGGCCGGTGAGCCGTTCCAGCGCCAGCGCGTAGAGGCGCAACTGCAAGGCATAGCGCTCGGGGGCAATCTCGCGATCGGTCTTGTAATCCACCAGCACGATTTTGCCGCGATCCTCAAACCAGAGATCGATCTGGCCGCGCAGCACCACGTCTTCCACTTCCATTAAGAAATCGAATTCGCGCTCGATGACGGCCGCGGCAGCCGCCCGCTTGCCCAGCGCGCTCTTGCGAAACGCTTCCGCCAGCTTGACGGCTTCCGGATCGGGAAACTCCACAGTCGCGCCCGCCAGCAGCCCGTGCACCTGTTGGCCGAAGGCGCTGGCGCTGATGTCGCTGGCGGTGCAGGCGGTTTCGCCTGCGATTTTAGGCGGTGTTGGAACCTCGAAACCCAGGTACCGCGAAAGATAGTAGCGCCGCGGGCAATCGGCAAACATGGCGATGGAGGTGACGTTGGCTTGCGAATCGTGCTGCCCGGTGAGGACCGGCCGCTCCACAAACTGCGCCGCGACCAGTGCTTCGTCGCGTGCGCACGGCGCCGGCCGAGCAGGCGGCGCGTCCACCGAGCGCACCCACACCTGAACGCGCTCGCCGCCTGGAGCGGTGATGGTCACGGTCTTGTCGCACGGCGTAACCAGATCGAGGCCCAGGCTATCCGTCAACCGCGCCGCCCAGTTCTGCGGCTTTTTACCGCTGCTTGAAAACGATAGCACCAGGTGTTCTTCGGCGCGGGTCATGGCCACGTAGAGCAGCCGGTGGCCCTCTTCCTTTTCGCGCTGCTTCAGCTCTTCCTTAATCAGGTGGCGGAACGCATCGCTTTTGTCTTTGCCGCCCAGCGGATGCTGCCAATTGGCCCCCAGACCGATGTGCGGCGAAAACGAGATGTCCCCTGGATTGGAATCGATGCCCTTCTGCATCGCGGCCAGAAAGACCACTGGAAACTCCAGCCCCTTGGCCGCGTGTACGGTCATGATCTTGATGGCGTTGGCCGAATCTTCCGGCGGCGCGTCCGGTTCGCGTGGCTGCGATTCGCGCAGCAGTTCGATCTCGCCCACGAATTCCGCGAGGGTCTGGCGGGCGCTCGCAGCGCGCGCTTGCGCCAAAAACTTCTCCACATTGGCCGTGGCGCGGCGGCCTTCGATTGCGCGCAGTAGCACCTGGTCGATGGCGGTGTAATCGCGCATAGCGCGCCACTGCGCCAGGCGGTCGCGGAAGCCGGCGAGCTTGGCCGCATCGTCTGGCGCAAACGCCACCAGCGTTTCCGCCGTCAGCTCTTCCACCGCGCTGCCCAGATTGCCGATCGCGCGCAGCCGGAGCAAAGCTTCGTCGGAGGCTTCCACGAACGGCGAGCGCAATACGGCCGCCATGCTAATCTCATCGCGCGGATTCAACACCACGCGCAGCAGATGCATCAGGTCCACCACGTCGCGCGTTTCGTAGAATCCCTTCCCGCGATTCACCACGTAAGGAATGCCCAGATCGTCGAAGGCAGTGGTGAACTCGGCCAGCACCTCGGAGTTGCGCACCAGCACGGCAAAGTCGCGGAATTCGGCGAGTGCGTGGCGCAACTGCAAGTGGCCTTCCAGTTCGGCGATGCGGGCGGCCACCCATTGCGCCTCCAATTCCGGCGTGGACGCCGCCAGCACTTCGACCGACGGTTCGCCTTTATCCGGGAACGTCAGGCCGGGCACCAGCGGCCGCGTCTCGATGCCGTCGGCGCCCGCCACCACCGCTTCCACGGCGTGCAGAATATCGGACCGGCTGCGGAAGTTCTCCACCAATTCCACCAGGCGTTGGCCGCGGCCGGCCACAGTATCGCGATAGTCGCGGAACACGTCCGGGTTGGCATGCCGGAAACCGTAGATCGACTGGTTAATGTCGCCTACGGCGTAGAAACGGTCCGGCGTGCGCAACAGTTCCAGCAGCCTGGCCTGCAGCTCGTTGGTGTCCTGCAGTTCGTCCATCAGCACGCGATCGAATTGCTTTTGCACGCGGCGTTGGACCTCCGGATGGTCTTCCAGCAGCCGCACGGCATATTCCTCCAGGTCGCCGTAATCCAGCGCCCCGGCTTGCCGCTTAGCGTCGCGGTACAGGCCGACGAAGCGCGTAAACACATCGAAAATCGTGGCGCGTTCGGCGGCGTAGTATTCGGTGATGAGCGCGTACTCCAGTTCGGGCAGCATCTCATCCTTGAGTGACTTCAGCAGCTCGTACGCGCGATTGCCGCGCTTCAGTTTTCGCAATTCGCACTTGAACGACTGGATGGCGCGCAGGGTGGGCTCCGGCCCGTTGGGCAAGGCAGCGGCGATGCGCGCCACCCAATCCTGCGCCTCGTGCAGGTAAGCCAATTTGTCGAGTGTCCAATCGCGCGGGCGCAGGGCGCGGATTTCCGCGATGGCCGGGGTGATGTCTACGGCAGGCGGCGCGGGGAAGGCTGGCAACGCAACGGGCTGGACTCCGGCGGCGCGGATGGCATCGTAGACCCCGAGCACCTCAGCGCCGGTGTCCGTGGCCGCGAGGCCGCGCATCAGCGCGCGCATGCGCTCCGGCTGCTCCGCGAACATCGTATCCAGCGCTTCATCCACGGCGGTCCGCTGCGCGCGCAGAGACTCGCGCTCGTCCATCACATGGAAGTCGGGATCGACGCCGGCGAATACCGCGTTTTCCTTCAGCAGCCGGGTGCAGAATCCATCGACCGTGGAGACGTAGGCGCGTTCCAGCTTGCCGCGCAGGTCCGGCCGGTCGCGGAACTTTTCCGCCAGCTTTTCGCGCATGTGGTTCGCGGCTTTGTCGGTGAAAGTGATGGCCAGAATGCGCAGCGGGTCCACGCCGCTCTCCACCAGGTTGACGAAATAGCCGATCAGCACGGTGGTCTTGCCGGAGCCTGGTCCGGCCACCACGCAGGTGTCCCGCGGAGTCTCCTGCACCGCGACGGCCTGCAGTTGACGCTCGGTCAATCCCACGCGGGCGCTCCTTCGGCGAGCGCGGGAGCGGCGATGGTGAACCGGCAGACGTCGCGGTAATCGCAAAAGCGGCACTTGTCGGGGTCGGCGGGATGCGGCGCTACGCGGCCAGCTCTGATCTCGCCCGCGATGCGCAGCGTCGCCTCGATAGCTAGCGCCGGCTCGAACGGCATCCAGGAAGTGCGTTGAATGCCGCCCTTGAAGCCCCAATAAGACATGCCTTCGGGCCGTAGTTTGAAGAACCGTTCGAGCGCCAGCAAGTAGAGCTGCGATTGCAGCAGATTCGGGTCGGCGGCCCGGTTCTTGGTGTTCTGCGCGCCGCTGTACTTGTAGTCGATCACGAAAGCGCCGCCATCGGGAGTCACGTCCACACGGTCGATGCGGCCCCTGATCTCGACGTCGCCGCTCAGCTTGTAGTTGAACTTTTGTTCGGGGCGGACCTCGCACCCCGTATGCCATCCGGGGTCCTCGGTTAATGTGCGCAGGTCGGCCAGCATGCGCTCGCGGCAAGCTTCCGTGCGATAGCTCCGCGGCACGCGCTGCTCTTCGCAAATGCGGCGGAAGACACGGTCGAAGGTTTCGTCCAGTGGGCCTGCGCCGCGGTGCAGGTCCGCCAGCACTTCATGTACGATGTTGCCCTGCAGCAGGAAATCGAGCCGCTCTTCGGGCCGCGCAGGTACGCCGGACAAACGCAGGGTGTAGCGGCCAAAGAATTGGAACGCGCACTGCAGGTACGATTCAAGCGCGGTCGGCCGGAAGGCCTGGTGACGCTCGGTCAACACGTGCAGCAGGTCCCCGCTGGCGACGCTCATGGGTGGACGCGCCGCAGGCGAAACCGCCTGCCCCACCATTGCACAGGCGGTTGCGGATGTGGCAGTCAGACCTTCCAGATATAGCGATGGCAAATTCTGTTGCCCGCGCGCATCGAAACGCGGATAACTGAGCGTGAGCGATTCGGTGGCGCGCGTCACTGCGGAGTCATAGAGGAAGCGTTCTTCCGCATCGAAATCGGCGGCGGTACGCACCCGGATGCCCGCCTGCTTCAACTGCGCGCGCGCGGCTTCCGGAAAGAACGGATCCTGCGTATGGAACTTGGGGAATTGCTTCTCCACCAGCCCGCAAACGAAGACCACCGGCAACCGCCACTGGCGCGCCTCGTACGCGCCCATCACGTGGACCACATTCCGGCGGTGATCGTCGACGCGCAACGGCGTCAATCGCAGCACGGATTTTGCCGCCTGCCAAAACTCGCGCAAGGGAACGGGCTTTCCGCCGAGCGCCCACGCGGCTTCCTCCATCGCGCCATCGAACAGATCGAGTACTGCCGCTTGGCTGCGCCCCATGGCCGCGAGTTCGTAGCTGCCGGGCAGCAGCCAACCCGGCGCAAACAACCCTCGCAACCCTTGCAACCGCGCCGCCCACTCATCCGGAAGCAACGACAACGCCCGCCACTCTTCAAGCCCGTCAAGCAATCGCAGCAGATCGGGCAACGCGATCGCCCCTTCGCCCGCTCGCCCCCTCGCCCGCTCAGCCGCAATCGCCTTCAGCGCACCTAGTCCCGCCCCCGGAATCCGTTCCCGCACTGCGAAATCGAACTCGTCGCACGACAGGCCGGGAGCCAGCCGGATGGCCGCGAGCGTCGCGGCGTGATCCCATCCGTTGAGCATGCCGTCCACGATCCCGGATAAATATCGCACCACGGGGTGCCCGGAAAGGTCCGCATCGAAATAGAATCGCGCGGGGATGCCGAAGCGATCCAGCGTCGCGCGCAGCACCGGCTCGTATATTTCCGGACTGCGCACCACCACGCCCATCTGCCGGAATGGCCGGCCTGCCGCGGCCTGTTCCAAGATGCGGCGCGCGATCTCGTCCGCCTCGCGCTCGATCGACGCCGCCTCGATGAGTTCCCTCCGTACGGGTGGCGGTTCCCATGCGCATGCCTGTTCCGCAAAGCCCATTGAAAGCAGCCGCTGGCGCGCAGGTTCGGTAATCTCCGCGGTGGGCAGTGTGACGGTGACATCCGCATGCCGGCACAGCGCGGCGATCGCGGCCAGTTCCGGATCCGGCAGCGCGTAGAAACCATCCAGCCAAATGGTGTGCACGCCGTGAAGTCCGTCGCGGCCGATTGACTCCGCGGCGCGCAGCAGCCTTTGCGAGCGTGTCGCCATGCCGCGGCGCTCAAGTTCGCGATCCACTTGCGCGTAGACCGCCAGAAACGCCTCACCCAATTCCGCCGAGCCGCGTTGCCGCGCCAACCCGGCGGCCAGTCGCTCCGCATCGCATCCCGCGGAGGAGAACTCCTCCATGGTGCGCGCCAGAGCCGCGCAGAATCCCGGCAGTCCGGCCACGCGCGCAAACTCCGGACGGTTCGCGCGGCGGACAGCCTCTTCCACAATGAGATAGCGCAACGGCTCGGAAACTTGCGGCGCGTCCGCGGCAAAAGCGTCGATAAAGCGTGACAGCGTCTGGACGATTCCCGGCCGGAAGACGAACCCTTCGTGGGCCATTTGGTTTTGCAGATGTTGCGCCATGGTGGCTGTGGGGGTGAGCAGACGCACGCCGGAGTCGCGCCGCCGCAAGGCATCGCGCAGCCGCTCCAGAATACGGAAGGTCTTACCGGACCCGGCCGGGCCGGTCAGCAGTAGCATTGATTCCAGCTTAGCCCGACAAAGCCTGCCAATTTGGAAACCGTAACGAGAGCCGGGCGGAGGGCGGGCAATATTGCCCGCAGCCGGCTTTTAGCCGGCTTTGCCCGCCTGAAAAGGCACGGTTATTTCATGACGCACACTAACCACCAGCCACTAACCACCAGCCACCCTCTTTCGTGCTATAAGAAGAACTTGAAAATCGCCGTCCGCAACCTGACCCGCAACACCGTGCTGGCCGATTCCGCCGACGTGGCCGACAGCAGCGAGAAGCGCCGCACCGGCCTGCTCAAGCACGACCACCTGGATCGCGGCCAGGGCCTGTGGATCGTCCCCTGCGAATCCGTGCACAGCTTTTTCATGAAGTTCGCCATCGATCTGGTTTACCTGGATCGCAACAAAAAGGTGCGCAAAGTCCGGCACCGGATGGTTCCCTGGCGCCTGTCCGCCTGCCTCACCGCGCACTCCATTCTGGAACTGCCCGCGGGAGTTGCAGAAGCCACCGGCACGCAGGCCGGAGACCAGTTGGCGATCGACGAGCTATAACTACGAACTGCCGATCAGAATCCCCGCCAGGAACACCAGCACCCCTCCCACTACTACCTGCAAAGCGGCCGTGAGGAACGGGCTATCCATGTAGCGATGCCGGATGTAACTGATCACTCCCAACTCCACCGCCACCACCAGTACCGCCACGGTAAACGCGATATGGAAATTCGGGATCAGAAACGGCATGGTGTGGCCGATACCTCCGGCCGTGGTCATCAGTCCGCACACCACGCCGCGCACCCAGGGATGCCCGCGGCCGGTGAGCGATCCATCGTCGGAAAGCGCCTCCGCGAAGCCCATGGAGATGCCCGCGCCCACCGAGGCCGCCAGGCCCACCAGGAAGGCGTCGCCGCTGCTCTTGGTGGCGAAGGCTGCGGCAAACAGGGGCGCCAGCGTGGATACCGATCCATCCATCAGACCGGCCAATCCGGGCTGCACGATCTGCAGCACGAATAAACGACGGCCGGCGGCTTCCTCCTGCTCTTTCACAGTGGTGGTGAGATTTTCTTCCAGCGACTCGGCGGCGGCCTGGTGTTGGCGTTCCACCTCCGCCAGGTCGCCGAGAAGCTTCCGCGTGGATGCATCCGTTGTCCGCTCTTGCGCCTTCTCATAGAATTGGCGCGTTTCGAGCTCCATGATCTCGGCCTGCCGCCGCACCACGTTGATGCCCAGCGGCCGCACCAGCCAGACCGGGCGGCGCGTGATGAAGCCTTTCACATCCTGGCGGCGGATCAGCGGAATATGATCGCCGAAGCGCTGTTGGTGCATCTCGATCAACGCGCGGCGATGCCCGTTTTCCTGGGCCTGCATCTGCTCGAACATCTGCGCGGTCGCCGGATAGGTCTCGCGCAAGCCGTCCACGAAGTCGCCATAAATACGCCCGTCTTCTTCCTCCAGCGAAATAGCCAGCGCCAGAATCTCCTGCTCAGTCAGGTCCTTGAAGTTCTTCGCCATGCAATCTCCAATTGTGTTACGGATATAATGACGGGTAAGCCGCGCGCATCTCCTGCGCCAGGCCGCGGGCTGTTTCGATCTGCACCAACTCGCCTTTGCCGATACCGGGACACCACTCCGCCGTCCGCCGCCACTCGCGGCGACTTTCCGTCAGTTCCGGCCAGAACGGAAAAATGCGGCACTGGGTGGGCTTGGCGGGATGGATCGTACATCCGTCGGCTCGCAAAAACCGGCAAAGCCCTCGGCGCGGTATGCGCAGGCGGCGCAGATTTTTCGTGCGATATACGTAGCGTTTTTCGAATCCCCGCGCCGTCATCCCCAGGAACTGCGCGGCGCGCACGATATCGTCCTCGGTCAGATAAACGAATCCCCTCCGCTGGCAGCAAAACGTGCAGCCGGGTTGGCACTCGAAGCGCATTGAAGCCATTGTACTTTGCCGCGCCCGCACGTCCTACAATAAAACTATGTCCGACACGCTGACAATCGCTGGCCGCACTTTCCAATCGCGCCTTATCGTGGGCACCGGAAAGTACCGCAGCTTTCCGGAGATGGCCCGCTGCCACGCCGCCACCGGCGCCGAGATGGTGACCGTGGCCGTGCGCCGCGTCAACCTCACCGACCGCTCCAAGGAATCGCTGCTCGACTACATCGACCGGTCCAAGATCTTTATCCTGCCGAATACTGCGGGTTGCTATACCGCGGACGACGCCATCCGCACCGCCCGCCTGGCGCGCGAGGTGGGTCTCTCCAACTGGATCAAGCTGGAGGTGATCGGCGACGAAAAGACGCTGTTTCCCGATAACGAAGGCCTGCTGGAAGCCACCCGCACGCTGGTGAAGGAGGGCTTCGTGGTGCTGCCCTACACCAATGACGACGTGGTGAACGCGCGCAAGCTGGTGGACGCCGGCGCCGCGGCCGTCATGCCGCT
>Ga0302325_10011858_pt1 | contig 18746 bp, 11 predicted proteins | sample Palsa_T0_2_FD_201948 | JGI IMG/M metagenome (GOLD analysis project Ga0302325, IMG submission 201948) | Peat permafrost microbial communities from Stordalen Mire near Abisko, Sweden - Palsa_T0_2 | ecosystem: Environmental > Terrestrial > Soil > Palsa > Peat permafrost | place: Sweden: Abisko...
GTTCGCCACAAACGATGGGGAAAGACGTACCTCAGGGGCTAAAGCCGTGCCCATCGTTCATCGGCGCAACCCAAAAACTTAGAAATCACCCGATCAACAGAAGCAGCCTGATTTTGCTCGGCCAAGCTCTCTTCAAAGCAATCAACGAAGCCGCGACATAATAAAAGGCAAGAGGATAGAATCTTCTTTGCGCGGTAGTTTCAGTCGTTATCAAGACCCTTTACCCAACTGGACCTTGGCTATGCCTTCCGATCAAAAACTCGACACCCACCACAAAGCGCTCACCGTGAATCTTGATACATCCACCTTCGGTTCTTTCGCCGAAATCGGCGCCGGACAGGAAGTCGCGCGTTGGTTCCTTTTCGTGGGAGGGGCTTCCGGCACCGTGGCTAAAACCATTTCCGCTTACGACAAGGAAGTCAGCGATGATCTCTACGGCTCCGGGTCGCGCTACGTATCCAAACAGCGGCTCGAGGCGATGCTGGACAACGAATGGACCCAGCTTCTCACGCAATTAAGCAAAACCCGTGGGCCGCAGACTCGGTTCTTCTGCTTTGTGGATACCGTCTCCGCTCGTAACTTCGCCGGAACCAACGACGCACACGGCTGGGTCGGTCTCCGCTTCCAGTCTCAGCCCGGTGGTCCTCCCAACGATGTCCTGCTGCACATCAATATGCGCGATCCTTCGAATGTCCTCCAGCAGCAGGCCATCGGCATTCTGGGGGTCAACCTCATCTATGCCGCGTTCTATGAAGGGCAAACCAGGGAATCGTTTCTGGAAGGCCTGGCAGAAGACGTCGTCGCCGAGCGAATCGAGATCGACCACGTAGATCTTCGCGGGCCCGCATTCGAGAGTTGGGATCGTCCTGCCCTCCTGGTCCACTTGGTTCGTGCTGGACTCGCTGAGGCGGTATTTTTCCCCGCCAAGGGCTCCACGGTTCCCCCTACCGAGGTCCTCTACAAGCGACCCGTCGTGCTTGCACCGGGACACTTCGGCCACTCCGATCCGGATCGCGCTCACGTTCATCTGCGATTATTGACTTCGGCAATGCAAGAGCTTCAGCGGGACCTTGGCGAAACAAAATCCCCGCCCGTTGGTTTTTTTTGCCTATCCCTTGCTCCGCTCACGCCGGACGAACCAGCCCCGGAAATTCCCGACTTGCTTCGTCGCATCGATGCGCTTCTCGCCGCTGGCGGCGACGTGCTGCTCTTTCGTAAACCGGAGCTCTACAGCATGACAGCTCTCGTAAACCGCCATACCCAGGCGCCAGTACGCTTCGTCGCAGGTCTTTCCCTGGTGATTCGAGCGTTTGAAGACATTTACGGCAATCTCGAAGGCAGACTTCTGGAGGCTCTCGCCCGTCTCTTCGTCGAAAACGTTCGCATCTACGTTTACCCGATGACCGTCGCGGATCTGCGGGAATGGCTGAAGAGTGCTTCCCATACCGGTTGGGAGTGGAGTGAGACGAATGGATGGGTTACGGCAACCCAGGTGCGTCGCGCGCCACCCCTCGGACATCTATTCGCCTATCTTCTCGCCAGCAACTTTCTTGTCCCTATGCCACTCCCTGTGGAGGCATGAGGTCGGTCATCCGATGTCGGTCTTGCAGCCGCCGGCGAGCCTGGTGCATCTCAACACTGGGGCCGGTTACCGACCATGCATTTTGAACAAACAGAATTGTTGAACATCGCGTTTGAGATGGAAGGCTCGCCATCGGGGCCGCCGGTATTCCTGCTCCACGGTTGGCCAGATGCTCCAGCAGGGTGGAAGCATGTTGCTTCGAGGTTGCAAGAGCATGGATTCAGGACTCTCGCGCCCTACCTACGGGGATCATATCCGACCGAGTTCTTATCGGGAGCAACGCCTAGGTTTGCAGGAGCTGTCGCAATGGCTCAGGACACAATCGACCTGGCGAACAAGCTGGGCATCGAGCGGTTCGCTATTGTTGGACACGACTGGGGCGCCCGTATCGCATATACGCTCGCAGCGCTCTTTCCGGAGCGTGTTAAGTCTATCGCCGCACTTGCATTGGCGTACCAGCCACGCGGTGAGTTCCATTTGGGAAGCTTCGTTCAATCGAAACAGTTCTGGTATCAGTTCTTTCAATGCACAGATGCGGGGGCTGAGGCGGTACGTCATGATCCGGTTGGGTTCGCGCGGATTCAATGGGAGACTTGGAGTCCCGGCGGATGGTTCAACGAGGAAGACTTTGAGGTTGCGAGCAGGCATTTCGACAAGCCAGATTGGGCAGCGATCACATTGAATGCATACCGATCCCGGTACCTTGCCGGAGAGGTACTTGACTCTCGGTACGATGAACTGCAAGCACGGTTGAAGAGCACAGTGCTCATCGAAGTCCCGGCCCTCATGATGCAAGGAGCTTCAGACTTCTGCGACCTTCCGTCGGCTTCAGAGGTGCAGGAAAGGTATTTCCTAAGCCGCTATGAACGAATTCTCTTAGAGGGCGTCGGCCATTTTCCGCATCGGGAAGCCCCGGCAGTAGTCGCTGACGCCGCCCTGCGACTCTTCAGTTCACTTCAGACTTAGGCTTTCGCGAAGCGACTTTTTTAGCGTGCGTGGTCACGGTCCTGTGCATTGATCATTCCGACGATTTGATGTTTGTAGCTGTCGTAGTTGTTTGCAGGCGTTACGGCCGGTCTGTCACCGGATTGTAGTTTAGTTTTACCGTTTCTCCCCCCGGTTCCACACGCCTATCTCTGGCGCGAATCCATGCCCTCGCTGGGGTTTCGAACCAGTAATAGCTGACATAGCTCACCAGGACCAGCACGCTAATGTACACCAAAAGCAGGCCAATGTTCCCATAGTCTCCCTTCACTGGGATATGGGCTATTTTGAGCAGAGCCAGCTTCACGTAGTTGGATATCGGCTGCTGTAGGATGTACATCCCATACGATATCTCACCCAACACGACCAGCAGGGAGAATCCCCGCGATCTGGCAACCAGGCCCGAAGACGCAAGCGTGTAGACCAGAAGACACCACAACGGAAGAAATCCGCCATTGTGCAGAAGCGGGTACGGAGCCAGATTCGGAACAGCCATGATGCCAATTGTTAGACAGATAGTACCACCGGCTAACCATCTGGCTTTTGACTGACTGGCGGTGGCGCTGTTTTGCAGGAACAGCAGCCCGAGAATGACTCCACAAACGAACTCAGGCAAGCGCACTATCGGGTTAAAGTTGAGCACGCCCAGGATACCAAGTTGAGGTACGGCCCATATGTCCGTACTGGGGCTGGATAGCTGAGCGAAGGTCTGATGGAACGTCAATAGGTAGACGATCGACGGGATCAGCGAAGCCAACCACATCAGCCACAGCGTGACATAGAGACGCTTTTTGCTGGCGTACAAAAGGGACTGGAGTATAAACGGGAATAGGAGATAAAACACCGCCTCAACAGATAGCGACCACCCAGGACCATTCCATTCCAACGCAGCCTTTGGGAACCAGGCCTGGAGCAGCAACGGGGTAGATACCGCTGCCGTGATAGCTGTTGACACTCCAATGTCGTCGTGGCGCAGATGAACGAAGAACTTGGGTAGCGCAAGCAAAAGAGCCAAGGCGAAAACAGGGTAAATGCGGGCGAATCGCGCCCGCAGGAAACCTTGGTAGCTCGTCGCTTTTCGAGGGGCGTAATTGTATGCCAGAACAAACCCTGATAGGACGTAGAACAGCCCAACGGCCGAAAAGCCTTTGGCCGCGACCTGTCCTACGGGTGTCCAAAGGTGTGAGAGTGGCGTTATACCTACGTGGTAGCAAACCACCAGTAACGCTGCGAACCCGCGAATTGCGGTGAGCGAGTCGAGCTTCGCTCCTCTGTTGTCCGTGCTTGTCATAGTTCTGCCACTCTCCTAATGTGCATGTGCGTACTCTGTACTACTTACTGATCCAGCTCCCGTTCGTATATGTTCCACCGCGTCCCTCCCCCCTCGACAGCACACCTATTTCCTCATGAAATCCAGGAGAATATCGCTTAGGGCCATTCCCGTCCCGTTAACGCGATCGGGATGTAATACACCCCAAAAAGTGAGACACGCCGGTCGAGGCATCCCCTCAATGCCCCTGGTCTCGGGACCTTTTGGGCGATTCTTCCTGATTCCCTTCTTGGGAGGGGGACCTAACCTTAACACGGGGGTGACAACACGGCGGTAACACGGGGGCGACAGGGTAACACGGGGTGGCAGGTAACACGGGGGTAACACGGGGTGAGGTAACACGTGGGTGACAGACAAACACGTGGGTGACAAACGGGATGCTCACGAGTCAAAAGCTAGCTCTATTGACTCTACGCCCCAAAGCACCGTGAAAGTTACGTCACCTCTATCGCAGTCTTTGATCCTTGTGTCCTGGGGTTACATACTCTCGGCAAGAGAAGCTAAATGGGCATCAGTAACTATCAACAGAGGTGACTATAGATTGCAAAAAAACTTTGTTCCCGCTCTGGCCGCTAAAACGGAACCGTGCGAGCGTCAATAAGCTTAACACCTTCCCGTCCCCGGGTTTCCCCTGGTTTTACGAGACCGACGTTCGGAATGCGGCATAGTATTTCGTCTTGTTTCTTTGGGTGAAGATGAAGACTGCGGTTATTCTGTCATCGTGTCTCAGCTGGTCAACCAGTCGGTGACAATCTGCACACAGCGTCGCCATCAGTCCCATGGGTTTGTCAGTTTGCCGATCAGGGTGGGCGTCCAATGGTGCCTCGTCTCTTCTTCCGCCGCAACCCCGACAGTGGCGGTCGACGCGACGAGAGGAGAAATATCCGCGCTTAGGGAACGGCGTTAAACCCATGAGAAAATCTCCTACTCCAGATGGTTCACTCTCATGGAGAGACTTGCCCGCTGAATCTACCCCGCAGCTGGCAAAATATTTGAAGGGCTGGGTGAGGTACGAGCCGGTGCCCGGACTTTCTCTGCTCAAGTTCTGCGCTAACACGAGATACTGGTCGTCACCAAAAACAGCACGAAGGTACCTCGGACCGGGGAAGACTTCCGCAAGTCGCCTTGGTTAACAGTTAAATAATTTCGCGGAACCGGGGTGGATTGGGACAGGAATTTACTCTTTAGAGGTGAATGGAGCACCGCAACCCAAATTGGCGTCCGCAGCCCGAGACGGTCGAGACTGACCAGCTTCTGGCTACCCACTACGCGCGCCTGCTGCAGTGGGCAATCGGACTGGTCCGTGGGGATAGAGGCAAAGCCGAAGAGATAGTGCAGGAGTTCTGCCTCTACGTCACCACCGCGAAACCGGATCTGAGCGGGGTCGGCAACCTGGACGGGTACCTCTATACCTGCCTTCGCCACATCTATCTTTCGAGCCTCGCACGTGCGTCACGCGAAGCGCTCCGTGTGGTCAGCGTTGAGGATTTCGATTCGTTTGCTTTGGCAGTGTCCAGCCAACCAGCGGGGGACCCGGTGCAAAGACAGAACGATCTTCGCCGCATCTGCACCTACGCAGTGTGGCGGAAGGAATCGTCAAAGAGCGCCAGCTATTTTATCCTTCACTTTTTTCATGGGTACGGCAGGCAGGAAATAGCTAACCTGGCGCGGCTGCCGATTTCTGCAATCTACAACAAGCTGAAAGTTGCGCGCAGCGAGGTAGTCTCTTATCTCGGGGACACTGGAAAGCTACGAGTAGTGGACCGCAACGCTCCTCCCGTGCCTGTTCTGTCATGGGCGCTGCTGCCTACAGCGGAGCTTTTCAGGGAACTACGGCAGACGATTCTGCAGGCGCGTCATTCCGAGTGCCTCCCTCTCGATGAGCTCCTCGCACATTACCGTTCCTCGACCCCAACCCCGATTTCCTGCCCCTTGCTGGCACACATTGTGAGCTGCGAGCGCTGTCTGTTGGTGATCGATCGCGATTCAAAGCGGCCAACCCTACAGGACCGTGAGCCCCTGGACGTGTTTGGGTTTTCTTCCGAGACCGGCGGCGAAGCCCCGAGTGTGGCTGCTGGGAGCTTCGAGGGCATGATGCAATCGGTGCATAGAAAGTGGGCTCGGCTCCACGAACACCGGCCGCGGAACTTATCGATCGCTCTGAATGGAGTGGTAATCGCGAACCATGATGTCCGATCGGAGCACAATAGGCTGTCGGCGCGGATCGAGCACCCGGAGAAGGTTCAGTTCGTTGAAGTGTTCAGCGAACAACACTTGCGCCTGGCTCTTCTCGCCGTTGGCGAGCCTCCGCCACAGGGTTTGGCAGTGCGCACCCAACGGGTGGCGCTCAGCGACGGGCGATGGCTGGAATTGAGCATCAGCTTCGACGGCCTTGGACTATTCAGCGAAGTCACGTACCTCGATCCAGCCTTGGCGAATGTAAGCCTGGAGGAAGATGCACAAGAGCTTCCATTGGTCTCTGCGAGACAGACGCGAGAGCGGAGACGCTGGTTTGATTTCCTCAGTGCCCCCCGGGCGAACCATGCACGATTCGTTCGCCCTCTGCGTGGGATGATTCCTCAGCCTTCTTTTGGTTGGGGACTGGCCATTATTATCCTGATCGGCGGTGCAGGCTACCTGGCTTATCATCGAGCGTCCGCGCCAATGGATGCGGCAGAGATATTGAATAAGGCCATCACAACGCAAAGTACGATGCTGCGGGGAGAAACAGAGCACCAGGTAGTACACATTGAGGAGAGTGCTACCGATGGAGTGGCTCTTCAGCAGGGAACGGTGGATCTGTGGAAGGACGGTGACGGTAGCAGATACGTCCGGCGGCTCTATGACGCGCAACACCATTTGATCGCAGCGGAGTGGAAGAATGGAGAAGGCAAAGCCAGTTCCCGCAGGGAGGGCCAGAACCGCAGGGGGCCTGATACAGAGCATTCTTCGATCGATCTTCTCTGGGATCAGGATCTTTCTGCGAAGTCGTTTGCAGCTTTGGAAGATAGCGCACCGCGGGTTAGCGTCATCGACGGCGGGTATGAGCTGACCAGGATCGGCCCAAGTGCCGCGTACCCGCAATTGATTTCTGCAACACTGATGCTCGATCGCCGCTTCCAACCAGTCCGCCAGGTCATGCGGGTGCGAAGTGGCGAGGAGATCCACGAGGTTCGTTTTGTTCAGGCAACGTATGAACGTACACCTGCGAGGTCGGTACCGGATTCGGTCTTCAACCCGGAGAGCGAACTGCTGCCGCTGCATGGGAGAGATCGGCGATCGTTCTCAGGCCGATCGCACAACCTTATCGGTGAGAGCGACGCTCGGCTAGCCGAGCTTGAGATTTCGGTCTTGTACCAGCTGCATTCCTTAGGCGCCGATACCGGTATACCGATTGAGGTGCTCAGGACCCCGGATGGCCATATCCGCGTTTCAGGTACGGTTGCAGCCGAGGGGCTCAAGCAGGCAATCGATCATCGCCTGCGCGATCTCGCAGGCCACCAACTGCTTGATTTGAGACTTGTATCCTCGCGCGAGATCAAGGTTCCTTCTTCAGGATCGAACCGGTCCACCCCGGTGGATGCGTATGAGGTGACCCAGCCAGGATTTGCGGGAGACCTGCGGATCCGGAGCTACTTTCAGGCGAGAGGCCTCTCCGGTCAACCATTGGACGCGGCAGTTGCTCAATTTTCAAAAGACGCGCTGCAGCATGCTCAGCTTGCGCTGCAACATGCATATGCCGTGGACAGATTGGGAAGTTCGCTCTCTGCCGAGGAGATGCGCGCGATCAGCTCGAACACCCGGAAAGAATGGGCGGAGATGGTGAACCGCCATGCGACGGAACTGGCTGCCGAACTGCGCACGCTGCATGATCAACTGGCTGAGATATCGTCCATGGCCGCCGGACCCAGCGCTCCGAAAATGGAAGAAATGGGTATAGATGACCCTACACAATTTGCCAAAAGATCGGGCCCGCTTCTGCGCCAGGTTCGCGAACTGAATGGGCAGGTGGGGGAGTTCTTTACGTCGAGCGGAAGAGCCGCGAGCCAGGAAAACCTGAATGCATCGTTGAAAACAATCATGGATACTATTCCTTTGCGGCAGGCCGAGGAAGTTGCGGAGTTCGCCGCACGATTGGGCGGCGCGGCAGGTGGCAAAAAGATCGCGACTCAAACCCGGTGAACATTAGAAACATGGTTATTTCTCGCCGTATCTATAGGGTCAAGGTTTTCGTGCTGCTTGTTTTATGTATGGCCTTCCGTGCTCGGGGCCAGTTCAGTGCAGCCACGGTCGTGGGCGTCGTTCAGGACTCCTCGAAGGCCGGAATCACCGACGCGAAGCTGAAGCTCATCAACACGCAAACCGGAACAGAAAATGACTCGACAACCAACCAGGCGGGTGGGTTCCTGGTGCCTGGCGTCATCCCCGGTGCTTATACCCTGCAGATAGAGCGCGACGGCTTTGCCACCACGCAGGTGAATGGAATCAAGCTAGACGCCGGCGACACCAAGAATCTGCTGATTCGTATGAAGGTTGGCGCGGTAACAGAAACCGTGAATGTCGACGCCAGCGAGCTTACGCTAAATAGGACTGATGCGTCGGTCAGTACTCTCATAAATCGCAGGTTAATTTCTACCATCCCCTTGAACGGAAGAACACTTCAGGACCTTGTCCTGGCAACGCCCGGTATTGTCACACAGAGCCCTCAGGCTGCGACCCAAGGCGGCTCGCAAACGCAAGGAGATTTCAGCGTCAACGGAGAGCGTCCAGAATCCAACTCGTTGTTCGTCGATGGTGTCTCCGCGAACATTCAGCCGGGATTTACCTCCGGCGCGCCGCACACCGGGTCAAGTGGATCGATCGCGGGTTCGACAGCGCTGGGGACGACGCAAAGCCTGATATCCGTAGACGCCCTGCAGGAGTTCCGCGTTCTTAGTTCAACCTACTCGGCCGAGTATGGCCGAACACCCGGGGGCCAATTTACTTTTTTGACACGCTCGGGAGAGAACCAGGTCCATGGCAGCCTCTACGACTACTTTCGCAGCAATCTTCTCGATGCTTCTGATTGGTTTTCGACTACCAGGGTTAACGTCAACGGGGGTAAAGTGTATAGCGAATATACCCCGGCGTTGTACAAACAGGACGATGTCGGAGCGACGCTGGGAGCGCCGATCGTCCTACCCAAGATATATGACGGCCGCGACCGAAGTTTTCTCTTCCTCTCGTTTGAAGGTCTGTACGTGGATCAACAAACGCCACAAACCTATCCATTTGGCCCTACGTTTTGTTACGGCTACAATGCTTCGCTTTGTCCTGACGTTCCGGCCGAGATTGCGGCTGTACTTGTCACCTTTCCGCTGGGTAACCCCGGGGCAACCGCCAATCCGCCAGGGCTGGGCTATGCGACCGTCAGTGGCGTTGCGTTCCCAGCGCATGTGAATTCATCGAGTATTCGCCTGGACCACACATTCTCTCCAAGGTTCTCCACATTCCTTCGTTATGGAAATACACCGAGCAATAGCCGGGTCAACCAACTTAATTCGGTGACAACTCAAAGCGCCGGTACCCAGACATTCACCTACGGAACAACCAACCAGTTCGCCGCGAATCGCAGTAATGAATTCAGGATGGGCTATGCCAGAAATGACACAAACGCAAGCACGATCCCGGCATATGTTTTCTCCAATAACGGGGGCCACACTTACCTCGAGCCCTTAGGCGACTTAAATACCGCGCTCGGTATCCCTGCCTCCTATGGCTCGGCCAGCGCGGACGCCTACATCCACATCACCGGCATCGGCGATAGTGATAGCAACAGTAATCAAGTCACCAGCTTGCTCAACCAGTGGAATTTCCGGGATGCATACAGCGTTCAGATGGGGAACCATCTGGCTAAATTCGGCATCGATGAGCAACATATAGCCGCTCATATAACCCCTCCGGCGCTGTCGGTTCTGGCAGACTTCTTTACGCGGGATTCGATGGTTCAGAATTCGGCGTCTGACCTTGTGATTACCAAAAGTACTCCTGCAAACCCGGTGCTCAATGAGTTTTCAGCTTTCGCAGAAGACGAATGGAAGATCTCGCAAACGCTGAGTTTATCCGCGGGCCTACGATGGGATGTGAGCCCCGCCCCGAGAGGGCAGCATGGACAGGATGCGTATACGGTTCTAGGAGATGTGGATGCTCCTGCGACCTTGCAACTGGCGCCACGAGGTACGCCCCTCTGGCACACGAGTTGGCTTAACCTCGCACCTCGTCTGGGAGTAGCCTGGGTCGCCAGGGATGAGCCTGGCAGAGAACTCATCGTTCGTGCTGGGGGCGGAGTGTTCTTCGATACAGGAACGCAGCAGGCACTCGGAGCCTTCAACGGGATCGGCTTCGCAACATCCAATTATTTCCTGGGTGCGCCCGTACCAGCGACGCCATCTCAAATTGACTTCTCGACTGCGGTGATGGCGCCCTACACAAATCAGCGGGCATTTGCATTTTCTCCTCATCTTCAGCTGCCGTATAGCTGGCAGTGGAACATCGGCGTAGAACAAGCCTTGGGCAGGAATCAAAGCATCACGATCTCGTATGTAGGGGCCAATGGGCGCCGGCTACTACAAGAACAGCGGAGAAACGTCAGCGCGCTGAATCCAAATTTTGGAGACGTGTTCTACTTCCCATCCGGCGTCACCTCGAGCTTTGAATCGCTGCAGACGAAGTTCCAGAGATCGCTGTCCCCGGGTGTTGAAGTGCTGGCATCCTACACGTGGGCTCACTCCTTAGATTACGGTTCGACCGACCCCGCATACCCGCTGAGGTGGGGTAACTCCGATCTTGATGTGCGCCAGAATCTGGAGGCAGCGGCTTCGTGGAGTTCGGCGCCCGCGCAACACCGCTTTCTAAGCTTTAGAAGAATATTGGAAGGCTGGGAAGCGGATGGACGGCTTATTGCACGAACCGGCTTTCCGGTCGATCTATTGGGTAATTTCTTTTTTGACCCTGTTACCGGAAGGCCTTACTACAGCGGTGTAGATCTGGTTCCCGGCAAGCCGTTTTACTTGCATGACCCACAGCTACCTGGAGGCCGGATGTTCAATGGTGGCCAGAATGTCGCTGATCCGGCCTTTGTGTTGCCGGTTGGCGCCGCCCAGGGGAATGCGCCGCGGAATTTTGTTCGAGGTTTCCCCGCGGTGCAGGGAAACTTCGCAGTGCAGCAAAGCGTCCGGCTTCCGGAGCGATTGAATATGCGGATCAAGGCGGAGACGTTCAACGTATTCAATCATCCCAATTTCGGGTATGTCGACCCGTCGCTATCTGACCTGCTTTTCGGTCAGTCCACCAAGATGCTCGACCAGAGCTTCGGCAACTCTGGTGCTCTTTACAACCAGGGTGGCCCGCGGGCGATTCAACTTTCACTCAAGCTCGTGTTTTAGGGTTGGAAAACCCGAACGGGAGTTAACGGGACGACCGAAAGGGACCAGCTCAGGATGAGGCGATGCGCGTCCGCGCTGTCGATACGTTGAACATTGTCTCCTCCACCCCCAAAAGTTAGCAGAGACGACAGACCCCTCACCCATGGGTAGGAGTCTGCCCTATTCGTTCACCGTTTACGCGAAGGCTTCGCCAGCCATCTCTTCGCTCTTTTTCCAGAGAGCCTTTGCGTTCTCGGGATCGAGCGCATAGCCGCGCACCCCGACGCTGATGGCGCTCACCTGCGAATCAGCGGGGATGAGTTCGGCGACGTGGCAGTCCTCACAATACTTGCCTCCGACCTCATCAGCCGAGACAAGCACCCCAGCCCAGACTGACGTCGCGGCACCCTGCGCAATCGACTTGAACTCGAAAGGCGGCTCGCCGGCTGCGGCCCGCTGTTGCTGGATTTGCTGAAACCATGCTTCGATGGCGCCATCCGGCATATGCCGCGCGAGTTCGGTCATGATGCCGCCAGGGTGTACAGCGGTTGCGCGCACGCCACGGTCACGATGACGGCGGTCGAACTCGACTGCGAAGAGGATGTTCGCAGTCTTCGAACGGCCATAGGCCACGAAGGGTTCGTACGGCGTCGTTTCAAAGTTGGGATCGTTCAGGTCAACATTGCTGAAACGGTACCCTGAGGATGAAAGATTGACCAGACGTCCGCCCTTCTTGATAAGCTTCGCGATGCGGTTCACAAAGACGAAGTGGCCGAGGTGATTGGTCCCGAATTGCGTCTCGAAACCATCCTCTGTCTTCCCCAACGGAGTCGCCATGACACCGGCATTTGCAATGATCACATCGAACCAGCGGCCATCGGCGACCAGCTTGTCCGCCGCGGCGCGCACGCTCTTTAGACTGGCGAGGTCGAGTTCGACAACCTCCAGACTCCCGCCGCTCTCCGCCGCGGCCTGGCTAACTTCCGCTGTACCCCGCTTCGCCTTGTCCAGATCACGTGCTGCGCCGACAACATCTGCGCCATGCGCCGCCAGCGCACGGGCCGTCTCCACGCCAAGACCCGCGGATACCCCGGTCACCAGAATCCGCTTTCCTTTCAGATCGATCCCTGCGAGGACCTCTTCCGTCGTTGACTTTGCTCCAAATTTAACTGCCATGCTGCACACTCCAATCACCAATCTTTGACATAGGCCTCGGCCCGGATTAAAACGGAGATAGTCTCCGTTTGTAAATGAGATTACCGGAGAGTCCCTCCGGTTTCAGAAACATGCGATGAAAAAATCAACTGCAAAAAAGATTGCCCGCAAACCCCGAGCCGACGCGCAGCGCAACCGTGAGCGGATTCTCGAAGTCGCGAAGCAGGTTTTCACGCGCCGGGGCGCGGAGGCCAGCATGGACGAGATCGCCAAGCGCGCTAGGATTGGCCCGGGGACGCTCTACCGTCACTTCCCTGGTCGCGATGACCTGCTGGCCGCTGTCTATATCAGCGAAGTCGAGAAGCTGGCCGAGGCCCAGAGAAAGTTCTCCGTCGAGTTGCCTCCGATCGAGGCGCTGCGGGCGTGGCTGCTGGTCTTCATCGACTACATTGCTGCGAAAAGGATCATCGCCCCGGCGTTGAACGCTATGGCCGGGGGCCCTTCTCGGGTGTATCAGCAAACCAACCGCCTCATGGAAGAGGCTGCCAAAGCGCTAGCGAGCCGCGCCGTCGCCAGCCGAGATCTTCGGTCAGATGTCGATCCGATGGACATGCTGCGCGCCATTTATGGGGTCTCCAGCGCGGGCAGCACCGGCGACTGGCCCGCAAAGGCGCGGCGTTTCGTCGACATCCTCATTCAGGGATCCCGGCCTTAACGAACAGCATCTCTGCCAGGTGGTGCGATGAAGGAAATCACAAGCCAAGACTCACCAAAGAGGTATTCCCAACCAGGACTAGCAGATCAGTCAACGCAAGCCGACTTCAGGACCTTTCCTTGCTGGGACCGCGGGTTACACTTGTTGCAGAAGTCTCATCCAGGTTATCCATGCAAACCCAAACCGTAACCCGCTCCGCTGAATCTGATTTAGAGCCTGGCAGGCTTTACGACGTCCTCGCGCAGGTCAGCAACATTCCAAAGTGGGCTCCTGTCTTCGCTGACGCCATTGAGCGGCTCGACGACATGCACTATCGTGCCAGCAAAAACAGCGAGGTTTTCAATCTTGAAGTCTTCTTGCATCCGTCTGCTGGTACCGTCGACTATCTTCGCGAAATGCCCAACGGCAAGCGTGGCGGCGCTTACATCCGCGTAACACCCCGTCCGCTCGGTGGCAGCACTATAACCATGACTGTGCCGATCGGACCGAATACGATTGAATCCGATATTGCGAAGGTCCTTGAGCAGGAACTCGCGGACATTATACAACTCGCGCAATTCTGATCACACACGGGCAATCACTTTTTTTCCGAACCACGGGCCACCAAGGGATCCGCCCGCATAGGAAAAAGCAATGATCAAGGTTGCAGTCTGGCCTGGTCAGGAAACTTCTTACGGATAAGCACTGTCCGTTCGAGTGAATCGAACACTTCCAGCACCTTCAATCGTAGGTCGGGATCGATCTTCTCGCTATCCAGCCATCCTTGCACCACCGCCTGCGCCTCCGCGCTGTTCTGGCCCCCGATGAACGCTCCAAGCCACGCGCCGAGGAAGAAGATCTTGCGGTGCTGCTTGATGTCGGGTAATTCGTTAAGCGCCTGGACCAGATACGGCTCAGTCAGCGTAGTCTGCTTCCAGAAATTGAACGGACCCAGGCTTTCCGTGATCCAGTCTTCCTGGATCGTCTGCGAGTGAAGATACTCGTCGAAATACCGGGCTTTATTTTCCGCCGTGGGCGTTCCGGCTTGTGCGGCGTACGCGTACTTCTGGCCTTCGCCGCTCTGATCGCGAGCCTTTTCCTCAGCCAGGATGGCCTCGGCCTGGGCGTCGCCCATGGCGATCAAATGACCGATAAGTTCCCAACGGTCGAGCCGCTTCAGCGTCAATCCAGGCACAACCAGCTTGCCGCTGAGGAGATCTTTCACCTGCTGCAACCCTGCAGGCGTTTCGGCTATCGACCGGAAGCTGCGAAAGCTGACGATGCGCAAACCGAGCGTCGGTGCCTTGAGCATGCGATCGCCAATCACGGACTCTGCCCCCAGCGCCAGCGATTGCCGTCCGCCTTCATGCAGGTAGGAATGCAGCGCCACGGCCACGCGCGCCCCCTGGATACGAGCCAACGACTCATCCGTCTCTTCCGGGAGAGATTTTAGCGCCAGCTCCACGTATCCGCGCGGAGGCGCTTTCGCCACGTGGACATAGTCCCAGAGCGCTCCCCACAACATCGTGCGCCGAAGAGGAGCGGCCTGATCGGAAACGCTGGCTAACAGGCTTGGACTCGACTCATGCGCCGAGGCCGGGTCAAACAGCGACGCCGCGAACGACTCGCTCGACGGATCCAGCAGAAAGCGGCCATAACCGTAATCGCCCTCATTTGCGAAGACCAAGCTGGGACAGGGCTTCCCCAAGGCCGAAGACACAGGGAAGGCAGGAGCATTCCACTGCACCTTCATGGTCTCGATCGCCGTGCGGGCGCCTGACTCATGTGGAACTGCGGAGATAAGAAGAATCTCGTTGGCCATCGGCCAGACATACCCATCATCGAGAACGTCGCGCTGCTGGATGGTGAAGGCGGTGATCTTCCCGCCGCTGCAGGAATAATCGACCGTGACCTCGGGCATGCCGCGCCGGGTAATCCAGGATTTGGCCCAAGCCTGCACGTCCTGGTGGTGCCCGGCCTGGTCGCTGGCTGCCTCGAACGCGCGCACCAGGTCAGCCCACTCGGCGTTGGCGTAAGCATGCCCTTTCAGGTAAAGCCGCAGCCCCTGGCGAAAGTTGTCTTCGTCGAGAAAGTAATTCAACTGCTTGAGCACCGCGGGAGCCTTCTCGTAGACGATCGCTCCGTAAGCGGATTTCGCATCCTTGAGGTTGGCGATGTTCTGGAAGATTGGCGTCGTGCCCTGTGTCTCATCGATCCCGTAGGCCAAAGGTTTGATGTCTTCGTAGAAGTGCTTCCATGGATTCGAGGCAGGGTCTAACTGCTCCAGGGCCTTGTAAGCCATATATTGCGCGAAGCCCTCCTTGAGCCAGAGGTCGTCGAACCAGCGCATGGTCACCATGTCGCCGAACCACTGGTGGCAGGTCTCGTGCAGCACCAGTATGTTGCGCCGGAAATAATCACTCTGCGTCGGGGTGGAGCGGAACAGAACCCCGTCTTCGTTGAGAAAGGTCGCACCGGCGTGCTCCATGCCGCCAAACGGAAAGCCGGGAATCAGCACCAGGTCATATTTAGGGAACGGAAACGGCTGTGCGAAGTAGTCGCTAAGGTAAGCGATCCCCCGCGCCGCCATTTGCTGTACTTGGGGTGCCTCCTCCTCAGCGCGGGCAAGCTGCGACTTGCGCACATACACGGTTGGCTCACTTGCATTCTTTGCGTGGATCGCGGAAAACCGCCCGGCAGCGAACGCGAACAGGTAGGTGCTGATGGGGCGCGTCTCTGCGAAGCGCGCGTGCCCGTCATCGACGGCAATCGGCGCTGTGTTGCCAATCACAGTCCAGCCGGCCGGATGTTCGACATCGAGCGTGAATCTGCCCTTCAGGTCCGGCTGGTCGAAGCATGGAAAAGCCATGCTGGCGTCCATGGGTACAAACAGGGTGTAGAAGTATTCATTGCCATCGTCTTTGTCTTCGTACCGGGTAATCGCCTTGCCTGCGGGAGCCGCGTTGCTGATGAACGCAATCGCGACGGTGTTCTGGCCAGCGACAGCTGGAAGATTCAGATGGCCGTTCACCAGTTCCTCTGCGATCGGCTGGCCATTGAGCGTGGCCGACTGAATCACCCCATCGCGATAGTCGATGGGAAGATCGCCTGCCGTCTTGCTGTCGAACGTGACCGTTTCGCTGCCGGCGACCGTTGACTCATGTTCCTTGAGTACGAAGGAGAGTCGATAACGAATATCTGACACCCGCGCGGCCCTGGCCACGGCCTGCTCGTGCGCGACACCGGGCTCTGGGGGAGCCGCCAGGGCTGCACTTGAGACAGCGAGCAGGATTGCAGTGGCTAACCAGTATCGGGTAGGGGTTCCGCTAAAAATACGCATCTCTTGCTGATTATGCTATCCGATTTGGCGAAGAAATCGCCCACCGGTTGAAACGTATTCCGTGCCGCTGTCACTACGCATTTGAGCACACGGGGTACAACGCGTATGGCGAAGCGGATAGTGTTTTGTGCTGATGGCACCTGGGACGGGACATCCAACAACACCAACGTCTATAAGCTGTTCAATTCACTCCTCACCACGGCAGACCAGGTTCCCTATTACGACACCGGCGTAGGTTCGGGCGGCACACCCATCGAGCAATTGGTAGGCGGAGCATTTGGTCTCGGACTCTTCCAGAAAATCAAAGATGGCTACACCAAGATCGCCCAGGTTTATGAAGCCGGAGACGAGGTCTTCTTATTCGGATTCAGCCGTGGCGCCTACACCGCTCGGAGTCTGGCGGGCATGATCGCGATCTGTGGCTTGCCAACCAAAAGCTTTGACAGCAACTTGATCGACACCGCGTTTCAGGCTTATCGAAACAAAGATCAGCGCACCACCCTGTTGGCCACCCTGGGTGCTTACGGCATGTACGACGCTAAAATTACGATGGTCGGAGTTTGGGATACGGTCGGCTCATTGGGAATCCCTTCCGTCATCGGCGGCGTTGCTCCGCTCCTCTATGGGTTCCTCGATACCAGCCTTCATCCCGACGTTCTCAATGCCTATCAGGCCCTGGCCATTGATGAACGAAGGATTGAGTTTCCTCCTACCTTGTGGACGGGTGGGGCATCGCCTGGGCAAACACTGGAGCAGGTTTGGTTCTGCGGGTGCCATAGCGATGTGGGCGGCGGCGTATCCGCTGGTGCGAGCGATGACGAAACGACTCTCTCTGACATAACTCTCGGCTGGATGATGCAACACGCAGCGGCACTGGGGGTTGAAATAGCCCCTGCCACGCTGGCCGGTTACACCATCCCTCTCCAGTCGAAGTACGCTCTGGACGAAATCCATCCCTCCTGGACACCCCTGTATGGCTTTCCCAAATCCAGAACGATTGCGAATGACTCCTGCTTTTCCAACAGCGTTGCCGTCCGTTGTCAGAACGACCCATCCTATCGGCCCAATAATCTAGTCCTGGACAATGGAGTGCCGGCGCCCGCCTACAGTCTGACTGCGCTGGTCACATAACCCCAAGGGCGGTTGAGAAACGCATCCCAACCTTGGATCTGTCTTGACCACGAACCCTGGGTGCCCCACATCCCCGATTTCCTGTGAGGCTTAGTGGCCCCACGAACTCCATGCGCCTTTCCCTTTAAAGAAAGGCGCACACGCGGTCTCGTCCAGGGCTGCGTACAGGAAATTCGGGGCATCTCGCTCGTTTTTCGCGAGATGTGGGATTCCACGAGTCTTGACCGTTCGCCTTTGAGGATGCAGCAAGCTCCGAAGTTGCGAGGAGAGGCCAACCGCGAGTCTTCGGTTCTGCACGGGTGCCCCATCTTCGCCCAACCCGCCCCGGCTTGCCGTGGGGCGTACATGGGCCGAAAACGAATTTTTCAAATGCTTTCACTCTATGTCACGACGACTCTCGCTCTGCGCCCCGTCTTCGCCACCAAAACGCCACGCTACTCCGAAACCGCACGCGGAGGAGCCGGATGATATTGGTGCGCGAGGGCGGCCGCAGCCTCGATATGCAGCCGGGCGCCCTCGTGGTCGCCCTGCTGCTCTAACAACCGGCTCAATTGCGAATGGACCTGGAAAGCGGGCGAATCGGCCGATTGATTCGGCGAATCGAGATACAGCTTCAGCAACTGGATAGCAAGTTGGGGCTCCTGGTGATTGCGGCTGAGAAGGGAAGCCGCATCTACCAAAGCGGGCCCGTGTGGTTTCGCACCTTTTGCGTCCGCATCAATCCCCGCATGCAATGCTCCCAGCATCTGGTCCCATTGCCGCCGGCGCGCGTAGTAAGAGGCCAGTGACATCCACGCGTCGGCCGCCTGGTTTGATGCCTCGACCGCGGACTTGAACTCGCTCTCTGCCAACGCGTAGTTCTTGTCTTTCTCCGCCAGGCGCCCCTTAAGCTGATGCGCCTGAGGCGGTCCATGTTGTTCGAGCGCCTGCGCTACACCCTGTGCCTTCTTCTTACCTCCGCCCACAATCCCCGGGGCCGCGGTGTAGAAGTCCCCCAGGTCCGAGAGCGCATCGACATTTTCGCCATCGAGTTGGACCGCTCGCTCAAACTCGTCCCGCACCTTCTTAGCGAGTCCATATGCCTTTATGGAGTGAATGCTGTCGGCCTTTTCGCCATAGGCCCGGCA
>Ga0302325_10011859_pt1 | contig 18745 bp, 16 predicted proteins | sample Palsa_T0_2_FD_201948 | JGI IMG/M metagenome (GOLD analysis project Ga0302325, IMG submission 201948) | Peat permafrost microbial communities from Stordalen Mire near Abisko, Sweden - Palsa_T0_2 | ecosystem: Environmental > Terrestrial > Soil > Palsa > Peat permafrost | place: Sweden: Abisko...
GATCGTCGCGGGCGTGAGCTTCGTCGTGCAGCAGAGCGTCAACGCGAAGCTGCGCGCCGATCTCGGCTCGCCGTCGTGGGCGGCGTTCTGGAGTTACGTCGGCGGCACGCTCACGATGGCCATCGTCCTGCTCGTAACGCGTGCGCCGTGGATCGCATCGAGCACGCTCGCCAAGAGCGCGTGGTGGGGATGGACCGGCGGCTTCTTCGGCGCCGTCTACATCGTCATCTCGATCCTGCTGCTGCCGCGGCTCGGCGCGGCCACCGTCGTGGCGCTGATCGTCGTCGGGCAGATGCTCGCGTCGGTGGCGTTCGACAACGCCGGTGCATTCGGTCTCGCCCGTCATCCGATCGACGCCGCGCGCATCGCCGGCGCGGCGTTGCTCGTGGTGGGCGTCGTCCTGATCCGCCGCTAGCGCCTGCGCGCTCCGGCGGATGGAACTCAGTTCGCGACGGCGCCGCGGTTGGTGAACTCCCCGCCCGGGCGCACGACGAAATCGCCGCCGACGCCGCCGACGATCAGCAGCGCGCCATCGATCGTGGCGTCGCCGCCGACGTCGCCGGCCACGTACGCAGCACCGCCGGCGCGCACGACAATGTCGCCGCCCAGATCGCCGTCGATGCGCAGCTGCGCGCCGGGCTCGACGACCACGTCGCCGCCGATCCCGCCGGCCACGTGCGCCAGCGAACGCGAACGGGCGCTCAGGTTACCGCCGACTTCACCGTTGACGCGGACCGCCGCACCGGGTTCGACGACGACGTCGCCCTCGACGTCACCGTTGATCTGCGTCTCGGCGCAGAACGCCGCGCCCGACCGCGCCGGCGACTCCCCGCCGCGCGCCGCGCGCGCAAGGTAACGTTCGAAGAACTCGTCGACATGTGACGGCATGCGCACTCTCCTCGGTCTCGCGGGTAATACGCGCGAACGAGGGCCGATGTTTCACCGCCGAAAACGAGAGCGGCCGCTACTTCTTGCGGCCGCTCGACTTCTTCGTGCCGCCGCGTTTAGCTCCGCCGACCGCGTCCTTGAGACCCTTGCCGGCCGCGAACGCCGGGACGCGGCGCGCGGCGATCTTCAAGACCGCGCCCGTCTGCGGGTTGCGACCGGTGCGCGCTTTGCGCTCGCGCACCACGAAGCTCCCGAACGGGATCAACTGAACTTTGTCGCCGGCCTTGAGCGCGCCCGTGATCTCGTCGAGGATCAGATCGACGATCTCTCCGGCTTGACGCTTCGAAAGCTCGTGTTCGTTGGCCACGGTCTCGACGATATCGGCTTTGGTCACAGCTTGATTTCACCTCGAGAAACGTCGGATCGTAACGGCTCCGAACGATTCACGGCGCCGCTCACTCGGGGGAGGATACGCTTGCACGCAGCCCGCTCCTCCCCGCCGCGCCGAATTTGGCCGCAACGGCACATCGTCGCGAACGGTTATTAGGAACGATGGATCGCATCGTCACCGCCTCGGCCGCGCGCGGAACCGTCTCGCTCGTGGCCGGCATCACGTCCGGGCTCGTGCGCGACGCCCGCGAACGGCACGACTTGGCGCCGACCGCGAGTGCGGCCGTCGGGCGGCTGCTCACCGCCGCGGCGCTGCTCGGGGCGTCGCTCAAAGGCCGCGAGCGCCTCACGCTGCAGGTCGTGGGTGACGGCCCGATCGGTGCGGTCACCGCCGATTCCTGGAGCACCGGCGTCCACGCAGTCGGCGCGCGCGCGTACGCGCGCAACGGCCGCGCCGATCTGCCGCTCAACGAGCGCGGAAAGTTCGACGTCGCGGGGGTCGTCGGCGCGGGCAAGCTGCAGGTCACCAAAACGTACGAGGTGGGACAACCGTACAGCGGGATCGTACCGCTGGCGACCGGCGAGATCGGTGACGACGTCGCCGCGTATCTCGCGAACTCCGAACAGATTCCGAGCGTCGTGGCGCTCGGCGTGCTCGCCGACCCCGAGGGGATCCGGGCCGCCGGCGGCGTGGTCGCGCAAGTGCTGCCGGGTGCGGACGACGCCGTCGTCGCCGCGCTCGAACGCAACGCCGCGTCGATGGCGCCGGTCACGACGCAAATCGTCGGCGGCGCCGACGCGGAAGCGCTGCTGCGCGCGGTCGCCGGCGACCTGGACGTCAAGCTGTTCGATACCTACGATCTCGCGTTCGATTGCCGCTGCACGCGCGCCAAGGTCGAGACGGCGCTGATGGGCCTGGGCAAGGACGAGCTGGCCAAGATCGCGCGCGAGCAGCCTCACACCGAGGCGACCTGCGACTTCTGCGGCGAGCGCTACGTCCTCAGCGCCGACGACGTGCGCGGCCTGGCCGAACGCCTAGGCTGAGCTGGGCTCGGCCGCCTTTTCCGGCCCCTCCGTCGCGGCGCCGCCGATCCGCGGCCGGAACTCCTCGATGATCCGCCCGTGGCCCAGGTTGGTGTACCACCAGCCGCACTCGCAGCGCACCGGCGCGCCGTGGTCCGGCGGATACGGATAGACCCGCTCGCAGCGCGGACAGGTGAAGGTCGGGCCGTCGATCGGTCCGGCCGGGGAGTACGTCAGCGCCGACGCGGGGGCTGGGTTGTGGCGTGCCATAGCGGGGTCTTTCCTTCTTATGGGGTGATTCGAACGAACTTGCGCGAGCCGACTTGGAGCACGGCCGGACTCGAGGCCGTCCAACGAGCCGCCGGGTCGGTGACGGCGGCGCCGTCGACCTTGACCGCGCCTTCGGCGATCAAGCGCTGTGCTGCGCGCTTGGAGTCGGCGAACCCCGCCGCGACGATCAGTTCGGCCACCTTTTCCCGTCCGGCCCGCGGCAGGTCCGGCATCTCGGCCGGAATCTCGCCGCGCTGAATCGTGCGCTCGAACCAATCGCGCGCGGCGCGCGCCGCGTCGGGTCCGTGGTAGAGAGCGACGATCTCCTGCGCGATGCGCTTCTTCTCATCCATCGCCGCCAGCCTCCCGGCGACGAGCTCGCGCTCCACTCGCTCGACTTCGGAGGCCGGCCACCACGCGGCCAGCTTCGCGTAGCGGGGGATCAGGGCGTCGGGGATGCGCATCGTCTTGCCGAACATGTCGTTGGGCGGATCGGTCAACCCGATGTGGTTGCCGAGCGACTTGGACATCTTGTGCTCGCCGTCGATCCCTTCGAGCAGCGGCACGGTGAGGCAGATCTCCGGCAGCTGACCGGCGTTGATCTGGTACGGCCGGCTGATCAGCAAGTTGAAGAGCTGATCCGAACCGCCCAGCTCGACGTCGACGTTCATCGCGACCGAGTCGTACGCGACCGCGACCGGATAGACGAACTCATGCAGCGCGATCGGAACGCCGCTCTCGAAGCGCTGCTTGAAGTCGTTGCGGTCGAGCATCTGCGCGACGGTGGTGAGCGAGAGCAGCTTGTAGATCTCGCTGAAGGTCAGCTTCGAGAGCCACTCGCTGTTATAGCGCAGGGTCACGCGCGACATGTCGAGCACCTTACCGGCCTGCGCGGCGTAGGTCTGCATGTTGGCTTCGATCTGCGCGTCGCTCAGCGCCGGGCGCAGCGCGTTGCGTCCGCTGGGATCGCCGATGCGCGCGGTAAAGTCGCCGATCAGCAAGATGACGTCGTGACCGTCGTCGACGAACCGCTGCAAGAGCCGCAGCACGACCGCGTGGCCGATGTGCAGATCGGGCGAGGTCGGATCGAGCCCGAGGTACACGCGCAGCGGCCGCCCGCGCTCGATCCGCTCGACCAGCTCCGAGAACTTCTCGACGTGATCGCACCCATCGGTAAGAAACGCGGCGCGTTCCCGCGCCGTCCTCTTTTCCTTAGACCAGCCGGAGCTATTCGTTGTCATATCGTGCGATCGGGATTGTGGGTCGTCATGAGGTCGGCGACCGAAGTTCAAAGACGGTGACGCCGCCGCCTCCCTCGTCGGCGTGGCCGTAGCGGACGTTCTGCACGAACGGGTGCGCCTTGAGATACTGCTGCAGCCCCTTCCCGAGCAGCCCCGTCCCCTTCCCGTGGATCAATCGCAACGGCGAGTGTCCGAGCAGGATCGCATCGTCGATCCAGCGCTCGACGATCGGCTCCGCCTCGACGAACCGCTTCCCGCGCACGTCGATCTCCGTCTGCGCGTTCGTCGCCGCCTCCAAAGCCGCCGTCGCGCCACGCGCGTCACCCTGAGGCTGTCGAAGAGTCCCGCCGGCGCGCCAACGGACCTCATTCTTCGGCACCGTCATCCGCATCGCGCCGATCTGCACCAGCACGTCGTCGCCGAGATCTTCGAGCACCGTGCCGTCCTGCTCCCACGACGTCACGAACACGCGGTCGCCGGCGGCAATCTCCTGCGGCACCTCGTCGTCACGCGTGCGTTGCGGCCGCGCTTCGAGGCCGAGCTCACGGTGCATCTGGTCGAGCGTGCGCGCCAGCAGATCGGCTTGGCCGGACGTCACGCGCGGCGCGCGGGCCGTGCGGTCGCCGCTCTCGGCCGCCCGCCGCTCGAGCTCGGCGCTGAAGCGCCGCAGCGTCTCGGCCAGTTGCGCGTCGGCGCGCTTGGCGAGCTCGCGGCGTTCGCGGTCCAACGACTCGGCGCGGCGCCGCGCGTTGTCCTCGAGCGAGCGCAGATGCTGCCGCTCGCGCTCGACCTGCTCGCGTTCGCGGGTCGCGCGGATGCGCTCTTCGGCGACTTCCGCCAGCGCGCGCTCGTAGTCGCGCTCCTGCGTCGACAGCAGGTCCTCGGCGCGCGCGACGACCCGCGGGTCCAACCGCATGCGCCGCGCCAGCGCGAAGGCCAGCGACTGCCCGGGCGACCCGACGTCGAGCTGATACGTCGGCTCGTACGTGTCGGGATCGAACCGCACGCTCGCGTTGGCGACGAACGGATGATCGGCGCCGAACAGCTTGAGCTCGGTGGCGTGCGTCGTGGCGACGACGCGCGCGCCGCTCTCCAAGAACCGCTCGAGCACCGCCACGGCCAGCGCCGCGCCGGAGTTCGGCTCGGTGCCGCTGCCGATCTCGTCGATGAGGATCAGGGTGCGGTCGTCGGCCACCTCGACGATCTCCGCCAGCCGCCGCAGATGGGCCGAGAACGTCGACGCGTTCTGCGCGATCGACTGCTCGTCGCCGATGTCGGTGCAGACGCGCGCGAAGCGCCCGATCGTCGCGGCCGCCGCCGGCACGTGCATCCCGCAGTACGCCATCGCCATCGACAGCCCGACCAGCTTGAGGGCGACGGTCTTGCCGCCCATGTTCGGGCCCGAGACCACGAGCATGCGGATCTCGTCGTCGAGCCGGATCGATTGCGGGACCGCGCGCTCGTCCAGCAGCGGATGCCGCCCGTCGACGAGCTGGATCACCGCGTCGTCGCTGAGCTCCGGCGCGACGGCCAGCATGCGGTGGGCGATGGCTGCACGCGCCGCGGCGAGGTCGAGATCGACGTAGACCTCGACGTCGAGCGCGACCTGGGCCGCCTCGGCGCCGACCAGCGAGGACAGCTCGGCCAGCACCCGCGCGACCTCGACCTCCTCCTGCACGCGCAGCGCGCGCACGCGGTTGTTCGCCTCGAGGCTCTCAAGCGGCTCGACGAACAGCGTCTGACCGCTCGAGCTCGTGTCGTGTACGATGCCTTGGATCTCACCGGCGAACTCGGCCTTCACCGGCACGACGAAGCGCCCGTTGCGCACGGTGACGATGGCATCTTGGATCGCGCGCGCGTAGCGCGCCGAACGGGTGATCGCCGCCGCGCGGTCGCGCGCGTCGTCCTGCGCCTGGTGCATCTGGCGGCGAATCCGCGCCAGCGCCACCGACGCGCGGTCGAGTACGGCACCGCGCTCGTCGACGGCGTCGGTGATGCGGTTGACGATCTGCGGGAAGGCGCGAAACGGCGCGCACCGCTCGCGCAGCAATGGCACGTCGGCCTCCGCCTCGCGCACCGCGCGCACCGCAGCAGCGGCAGCAGCCAGCGCGTCGGCGACCGCGCGCAGATCGCGCGGTGTGAGCGGAATTCCGCGAGCCGCGGTCGCGACCGCGTCGTCAACGTCCTCGATGCGCTCCATCGAGAACCCGGCATCGTCGACGAGCGCGCGCATCTCGGTGGTCTCGCCGACCAGCCGCCGCACCAGCGCGAAATCATCGGACGGCTCGCAGGCAATCGCCCGCGCGGCAGACCGTGGGGCGTGCGTCTGCCCCGCATACCGCTCGCGAATGCGCCCGAAGTCGAGAACGTCGAGCCCGCGCTCGTCGATCAACATCGAACGAGCTCAGTCGCCGAGCTTTGCTTTGAGCAGCTCCTGGGCGAGGGTCGGGTTCGCCTTGCCGCGTGAGGCCTTCATGACTTGGCCGGTGAGGAAGCCCATCACGTTGAGCTTGCCCGCGCGGTAGTCCGCGACGACCTTCGGGTTCGCGGCGAGCACCTCGTCGACGATGGCCTCGACCGCGCCGCGGTCGCTGACCTGCGCGAGTCCCTCGCGCTCGACGATCGCCTTCGCCGAGCCGCCGTCGTTCCACAGTGCCTCGAGCACCTGCTTGGCGGCCTTGGAGTTGATCGCGTTCGACGATGTCAGCTCGACCAGCTCGGCCAACGACACGGGTGTGACCTTGCCATCCACGACGTGCGTTCCGCTCTCGTTGGCCAGTCGCGCCAGATCGCCGAGCACGAACGCGACGACGGCCTGCGCCTTGCCGCCGGCGGCTGAGACCGCGATGTCGAACCACGCCGCGAGCGCGTGGTCGTCAACCAGTTGCGTGGCGCGCTTGGAGTCGAGCCCGTACTCGTCGACGTAGCGCACGTAGCGCGTGAAGGGCGTTTCCGGCAGCGTCGCGCGCACGCGCTCGACCACATCCGAGGTCACGTCGAGCGGCACGAGATCGGGGTCGGGGAAGTAGCGATAGTCGTGCGCTTCTTCCTTCGAGCGCTGGCTGTGGGTGACGCCGGCGGTCTCGTCCCAGCCGCGCGTCTCCTGGATCACTCGCCCGCCGCTCTCGACGACCCCGATCTGCCGCTCGATCTCGCTCTCGATCGCTCGCCGCACGCTGCGGAACGAGTTCATGTTCTTGATCTCGGCTTTGGTACCGTACTCGGTCGCGCCGCGCAGCCGGATCGAGACGTTGGCGTCGCAGCGCAGCGAGCCTTCCTCCATCTTCACGTCGCTCACGCCAAGCTCGCGAAACGTGCGCGCCAGCGTCTCCAGAAAACCCACTGCCTCGTCGGCGGACCGCAAGTCGGGCTCGCCGACGCATTCCATCAGCGGCACGCCGGCGCGGTTGAAATCGATCAGCGACGACGTCGCGCCGGACAGCCGGCCGTCGGAGCTGGCGTGGGTCGACTTCCCGGTGTCTTCTTCGAGATGGATGCGCGTCAACCGGCACTCACGCCGCGAGCCGTCCTCGAGCCAGTACGCGACGGCGCCGCCGACGGTGATCGGCATGTCGTACTGCGAGATCTGGTAATTCTTGGGCATGTCGGGATAGAAGTAGTTCTTGCGATCGAACTTCGAATGCTCGGGGATCGTCGCGCCGAAGGCGAGGCCCGCGCGCAGCATGTGCTCGATCGCGCGCGCGTTGGGCACCGGCAGCGCGCCCGGCAGCGCCAAACAGACCGGACACACGTTGGTGTTGGGCTCACCGCCGAACGCATTGGGGCAGCCGCAGAACATCTTGCTCGTGGTCTTGAGCTCGACGTGGCACTCGATGCCGATGACGGCTTCGTAGCTGGTGGTCGTCATGCGCGGCAGATCTCCGGCGCGGCGAGCTTCTCCGCGTGCAGCGTCGCGCGCTCGTACGCGTGCGCGGCGCCGAGCAGCGCGCGTTCGGTGAACAGCGGCGAGGTCAGCTGCAAGCCGAGCGGCATCGGGCGCGTGCCGTCCGGGGGAACGACGGCCCCGCACGGCACCGACAGCGAGGGCAGCCCGGCCAGCGAGCCCGGGATCGTGTAGTAGTCCATCAGGTACATCGTCACGGGGTCGCTCTTGGCGTCGAACTTGAAGGCGGCCGACGACGCGGCGGGCGACGCGATGAGGTCGCAGCGCTCGAACGCGCGGGCGAAGTCCTCGCCGATCCGCGTGCGCGCCTTTTGCGCCTTGAGATAGTACGCATCGTAGTATCCCGACGAGAGCGCATAGGTGCCGATCAAGATCCGGCGCTTCACCTCGGGACCGAACCCGGCCGCGCGCGTTCGTTCGTACATCTCGTTGACGTCCGCGCCGTCGACCCGCAGACCGTAGCGCACGCCGTCGAAGCGGGCGAGATTCGACGAGCACTCCGCCGGTGCGATCAGATAGTAGGTCGCCAAGCCGTACTCGGCCGTCGGAAGCGTCACGTCGACCAGCTCCGCGCCGAGCCGTTCGAGATCGGCATACGCGGCCTCGTAACAGGCGCGAACGGCCGCATCGAGCTCGCCCAAAGCGAACTCCTTGACGATGCCCACGCGCACGCCGCGCAGATCGTCGCGCAAGCCGTCCGCCGTCGGCTCGGCGACCCGATCGACGCTGGTCGCGTCGAGCGGATCCTTTCCGGCGATCGCGTCATAGGCCAGCGCCACGTCCTCGACGGTGCGCGCGAACGGACCGATCTGATCGAGCGACGAGGCGAACGCGATGAGGCCGTAGCGCGAGACGCGGCCGTAGGTCGGCTTGAAGCCGACGACGTTGCAGAATGCGGCCGGCTCGCGGATCGAACCGCCGGTGTCGCTGCCGAGCGACAGCGTCGCGGCGCGCGCCGCCACCGAAGCGGCGCTGCCTGCCGACGACCCGCCGGGGACCCGTTCGAGGTCGTACGGGTTCCTGGTCTTCTCGAAAGCGGAGTTCTCACCCGACGAGCCCATCGCGAACTCGTCGAGGTTGGTCTTGCCGACCGGCAGCGCGCCCGCGTCGAGTAGCCGCTGCACCGCCGTCGCGGTGTACGGCGCGACGAAGCCTTCGAGGATCTTCGAGCCGGCCGTGGTGCGAGTGCCGGTCAGGCACATGTTGTCCTTGATCGCGACCGGAACGCCCGCCAGCGGAAGGCGCTCGCCGGCCGCCACGCGCTCGTCGACGCGCCGCGCGTGGGCGCGCGTCAGCTCGGGCGTGAGCTCGCGGTAGGCCAGCAGCTCCGCGTCGACCCGGCCGGCGTGCGGGATGACGGCCTCGGCGATCTCGGCGGCCGACACGGCGCGCGCGTTGACGTCCCGGGCGATCGCACGGGCCGAGTCGCGGATCGGATCCACGCTTAGCCCTCCTCGGCGATGATGCGCGGGACCCGAAAATACGGTCCCTGCGCCTGCGGTGCGTTGGCGAGCGCGGCTTGGCGGGTCAGCATCGTCTCCGGCCGCAGCACGTCGTCGCGCTGCACGTTGCGAGAAGGGACCACCTGCGCCGTCGCCGGCACGCGATCGGTATCGAGCTGCGCCAGCGCGTCGACGTGGGTCATAAGACTGCCGAGCTGAGGTGCAAAGGTGGCGATCTCATCGTCGGTGAGCGCGAGGCGCGCAAGTCGCGCGACGTGACGGATGTCGATCCGGTCGGTAGCCATGACTCGCGAACATTTCGCGGCACGGGCGTGGAGCTCCGTTCCGATGCGAGTTCCGGTCGACCAAGTGCGCGAGAACGTCCAAACGCGTCGGTAAAGGTTCCGACATGTTGTAGGGGAGCCCGTCGCCTGCGACGTACGGCTTGGCACAGCTCGAGAGACCTTCTCGCCGGGTTGCTCTTCAATGGGGGTTCAGGTGTGCCGCTCTGCCGGCGTGGTTCTGGCAGATTCCGTGGCGCGCGCGCTCAGTAGGCCGTGCGTCCTTTTCGTGCGTTCGGCACACCTGTCATCGGGGCGTTCTTGAGGCGTCTCGCCCTCGTCCCGGTACTGCTGTTCGCGGTGTGCGCTGCGCTCGTTGCATGTGGGGGGAACGGCCCGTATACCTACGCTCCGGTTCCCTCACCGACGTTCCCGCCGGTTCCGGCCTTCTCCGTGACGACCACGCAGCCGCTCCCGCCCTCGACGAACGGCATCAGCACCCTTCAGCTCCCGACCACCCAGGGCTTCGGCGGCTTCGTCGGCATCCCGATCCCGAGCGTCCCGGCCGGAACGACCGCCACGGTAACCTACAGCTCGACGGTCCCCAACGGCTTGCCGCCCTTCAGCAAGGCGCGCCGCGTGCTCGACGTCACGACCGCGCAGACCACGGTCCTCTACCTCTGCATCACGCTGTCCAACACGGAATCGACCTCGTCGCCGCCGACCTTCACGTTCACGGCACCGTCGCAATATCTCGCCGCTACCGTAAAGTGGTTCCTCGGTGAGTTCTCCAACACGACCTGGAACGTCGTGGCGGGTCCGAGCTTCGCTGGGAACACGACGGTCACGTTCACCGCGACGAGCGACGTCACGTTCCCAGCGAACCAGGCGGTCTGCTTCGTGGTCACGGTCGAGGTCCCGTCAGCACCGAACCCACCGACGCCAACGCCGAGCCCGACGCCAAGCGTAACGCCCGTCGGGCAGACTCCGAGCCCGACGCCTACCACGACCGCAACGCCGACTGCAACGCCCGTGGGTCAGACCCCGAGTCCGACCCCAACCGCCAGCCCGACACCTTCCGCCACGCCGGTCGCTCAGACCCCGAGCCCGACGCCAACCGCCAGCCCGACACCCTCCTCAACGCCGGTCGCTCAGACCCCGAGCCCGACGCCGACCCCGCATCCGACGGCCACGCCGGTCCGCACGCCGACGCCGACCCCGCATCCGACGGCCACGCCGGTCCGCACACCGACCCCCACGCCACATCCGACTGCCACGCCGGTCCGCACGCCGACGCCGACCCCGCATCCGACGGCCACGCCGGTCCGCACGCCGACGCCGACCCCGCATCCGACCGCAACGCCGGTCCGCACGCCGTCGCCGACACCGCATCCGACAGCCACGCCGGTCCGCACGCCGTCACCGACGCCGCATCCGACCGCGACACCGGTCCGCACGCCGTCGCCGACCCCGCATCCGACGGCCACGCCGGTCCGCACGCCGACGCCGACACCGCATCCGACCGCGACACCGGTCCGCACGCCGACGCCGACGCCGCATCCGACGGCCACGCCGGTGCGCACGCCGTCACCGACGCCGCATCCGACAGCCACGCCGGTGCGCACGCCGTCACCGACGCCACACCCGACCGCAACGCCGGTTCCGACGCCGACGCCGCTGCCGGGCGTCCTGACCGCAGGACCCAATCCGACCAACGTGATTGGAACAGGGGCTTCCAACGCCAAGACGATCACCGTCACCGAGACCGGCTATACCGGAACGTTCGGCGAGCAGAACACCTGCAGCGGCATCGCCACCGTTTCGCCTTCCACCGGAGCCGGCCCGACCGCGCAGTTTACGGTGACCGGCGTCGCGGCCGGCAGCTGCCAGGCGACGTTCGCCGACACCAACAGTCAACAAGCAATTGTGAACATCACCGTCACCACCAACGGCTTCGTCATCAACGGCGCTCGCTGGTAATCCCGACCACTAGGAGCACTCTCTTATGCGAAAGATTCTGACCTTGGCCGCCGTCGTGGCGCTGGCTGGGTGCGGCGGTGGAGGCGGCGGAAGCAACGCACCGGCGCCGACGACGCCCGGCGGGCCTACCCAAACGCAAGGTAAGCTCGTCACGCCGCAGTTCTACATCGTCGTACCGCCGAAGTCGACCGCGGCAAAGGCACGGGCCACCAAAGGTGCCCGCAAACCCGACTACGTGTCGAGCGCGGCGGCGTCCGTCACGATCACGCTGGTCTCGGTGAATGGGAGCACGAGCAATCTCCCTACCCCGAGCTCGGTGTCGTCGAACATCAGCGGAACGAACTGCACGGTCGCAAATCCGTGCCCGGTGCCCGGGCCTCCCTCACCGCCTGGGGTGCCCGATGTGTACACGATCACCACCTTCGACGGTGCGGTCGCCAACAGCGTGGCGACGGGCAACGCGCTCGACAGCGGCGGCGTCACGTTCACGCCAACCGTCGGTACGAACACCGTCAAGGTGGTGACGCTCGACGGTATCCCGTCGATCGTCGTGATCACGACCCCGGGGACGTTGACTGCGGGCACCGCCTCGCAGACCGAAACCCTGAGCGTCACGGTCCAGGATCACTCCACTGAGTCGATCACAGGCCCCTTCGCAAACTCCGTGACGATCACTAATTCCGATACCATTGGCACGCAGGGCGTTACGCTCAGCGACACGGAAAGCGGCTGCAACAACACGGGTACTTCGTGCACGATCACGGACAACACGGACACCATCACCCTCAACTACGGTGGCCTGGCGGAAAACCCGGTCACCTTCAGCTCGAGCGGGACGAACCTGAGCAGTGCCGGTACCGCCACGTTCACGCCGACCCTCAACGCGATCGTCGGCGCGGGCGGGAACCCAATCAGCGCGGCGGGTGGGACAGGGATCGACCTTTACACCACGAGCAGCGGCTCGCCGGTCGGATATACCGGCACGGTCGCGTACAGCGAGCACGGTTTCACCGACTCGCCCTACAACAAGGTGTTATCGGCCACGGCCGGGACGTGCTCGCTTGGCGGCCCGCTGTCGACATACGCCAGCGCCACGACGCCCTCGAATCTGAGCGGTGCCACCGACTTCACCTACTCGGCCACGGTGTCATCGCCGGTCCCCGGGGTGTGCCCGTTCACGGTCACCGATGGACTGACTGACCAGACCAACACGCTACCCACGTTCGTCGTTACCTACACGACGACGCAATTCGGCGCGCAGTCGAAGCACCGCCGCAACTGAACGCGGTTCGATCCAATGACGCCGCCGTAGCCCGTCCGGGCTGCGGCGGCACGTCGCCGCCGGAATCCGGGATCCGGTAAGACGACGAACTCCCCATCCCGGACGTTTCGAGCAGCCGCGGACGCGGCTGAGGATTGGCGTCTATGAACCGGTTCCGCAACAGATCGCTCTTCACCGTGCTCGCATGTTTCGCCGCCATTTCGCTGGCGGCGTGCAGCGGTTCGCACGGCTCGTTACCCGCGCCCTTGCCGATTCAGAGCACCGTCCCGCAGTCGACCTACGCCGGACCGACGGTGCAGGCGGCGTTCAAGATCACGATTCCGGCGCCGACGACGAGCAGCGCGAAGCGCGGAATCGCCGCTGCTCGCAAGCCAGAGTACGTCTCTTCGTCGACCACCAAGATCGTCTTCACGCTGAATACTGCGAGCAAGCTCACCTCAACGCAAGTCTCCGCATTCAACACCGCGCACCTCGGTGCGATGGGGATCACGCTCGGCAGCTCGACGTGTCCGGGCAGCGGGCCTTGGACCTGCACGTTCACGCTCGTGCTTCCGCCGGGCAGCGACAACATGACGATCGCCGGCGAAGACAGCGCCAGTCCCACCCCCCATGTGCTCGAACAGCAGATCTCGACGTTGAACGTCGTCGCTGGGATCAACAACAGCTTCAACGTGACGCTGGACGCGAACGCGTCCACCTTCACGGTGAGCGCCTCTTCCGGGTTCTGCGCCGGCGCGTTCACCGTCTCAGGGAGTCAGACCGTTCCGGGCGTCGCGGGGAGCAGCGTCACCTTCAGTGTCGCGTACACGGACCCGGCGACGAAGACGATCGTCGGTCCGGGATTGCCGCTCTTGACCGTAAACGGTCACACGGACAACAATCCGGGCGGCGGCGGCAATGGATACACCGATGGTAACGGCCTGACCGTGAGCGTGAGTCAGAGCGCGCAGCAGTTCACGCTCAACCGGAGCGGCACCGGCAACTCCACGATCGCCGTGACCGCGACGCCGCCGGGCTCCGACGGCCTCACCTACAGCTACTCGCTGAGCTTCACACTCCAGGCCGGCGGTGCGCTTCCGGCGGGATTGCTGGCCGGAATCGAGCAGACGAGCACGACTCCGGGAAACTCAACCGGCCAAGTCGATCTCTACACCATGACGAATCCGAGCGATCCGACCGGTTTCGGCACGCCCTCGACGCTCAGCCCGACCGGCGGTCCCCCGAAAGACGTCGACAACCCGCAAGATCTCCTGTTCGACACCAACGGCGACCTGTTGGTCGCAAACGGCGGCGCGGGGAATCCCGACTACGGGAACTTCGCGTGCATCCCGGCCGGCGCGATCACGACCGTCCAGAACGTGGCGACGATCATCACCACCCACGCCGACGACCCGATCTCCCTCGCGCTCGGCACCGACAACAGCGTCGGCATGGCGAACAACGGACACGTCAGCTCGGATCCCAACTTCGTCGAATACCTGCTCGGGAGCACCTACGCCGAGGCTAGCTCGGCGCGCGAGATCGCGAGCGTGCCCGAAACTTCAGGTAACAATACGAATGGGCTGTATCCCTTGAACGTCGCCGCGCTGCCGACCAGCACGGCAAACCCCGCCGGAAGCTATGCGATCGGCTTCAGCAACGGCACGAATCCGCCGTCGAGCAACGCTTGCTACTCCGCTGCGAATGAGCCGGAGATCGACGAATCCGAAGTCATCATCAAGCATCCAAACGGCTCGACCACGACGATCAACGACGGCAACAACACCGTCATCGAGCCGCTCGTCGCGTACGACCCGAACAGCACCGACCTCGTGATCCTCTCGAGCGGCGCCTGCAACGCTTCGAGCTCGGCTACCGGAGCTAGCGCCTACCTCGACACCTATTCCGTCGGGGCGACACCCGCGCAGGTCAGCACGCAGGTGCTCTTCAGCGCCGGCGGCTCGCCCGTCAGCAGCGACTTCACGTCCGGGACGTGCTGCATCGCGGCGTCCTCGACCGGCTACGTCGCGATCGCCGGCGCCGCGTACAACGCCTCTGGGACCGGCGGGCCGATCGTTCAAGTCTTCCAGCCGGCAACGGGGACGCGGTTGAAAGACGGCGCGAACATCCCCTTCGACGGGACGACGGACAACCAGGGAAACACGCCCGCGTACTGCACCACGAACGACAATTGCTTCGTGACGTCGCTGAGGTTCATCACTGGGACGAAGCTGGTCATCGGGTTCGAAAGCGACAACGCGAACTTCCAGGGGTTCTACCTGTACGACGTCGCGAACGCGGACCTCACCTCGCCGAGCACGGGCTATAATCCCAGCGGCGGTAACCCGTGCAATCCGTGCTACGATCCGCTCAGCGCGGGCGGCCCGCCGTACTCGGCGTTCGCGAACGCGCCGAAGTTCGTCGCGTTCGCGAAGACCACGAACCACCCGCTCGCCGCAGCATATCACCTATAAGCCATGTGGAGGGAAAGCAATGTCCTCGCCTTACGTCGGTGAAGTTCGGATGTTCGCCGGCAACTTCGCGCCCGCCGGGTGGGCGCTCTGCGACGGAAGCTTGATCGCGATCTCGGAGAACACAACGTTGTTCAACTTGATCGGAACGACGTACGGCGGCGACGGCCAGAGTACGTTCGCCGTCCCCGATCTGCGCAGTCGGATTCCGATCCACCAGGGCCAGGGCTCGGGGCTGAGCAACTACGTCATCGGCGCGAACGGAGGCGTGGAAACCGTCACGCTCACGGTGAACCAGATTCCGGGTCATTCGCACCCGATCATCGCCGAGAACGCCGTTGCTTCGACGACGGCGACCGATCCGACCAATCACCTCTACGGCAACGGAGGCACGACGGAGCTCTACTCGCTGCACACCGGTGCTTTGAGCACCATGATGCAGTCCGCTTCCGCCGGCGGCAACCAGCCGCACACGAACGTGCAGCCGGTCCTGGCGATCAACTACATCATCGCACTCTTCGGCATCTATCCTTCGCCGACGTAAGGAGCATCATGGCAAACCCGTTCGTAGCGGAGATCCGCATGTTTCCGTTCAACTTCGCGCCGCGGGGCTGGGCGTTCTGCAACGGTCAGCTGATGCCGATCTCGCAGAACACCGCCGTCTTCTCGCTTCTCGGCACAATGTACGGCGGCGACGGGAAGTCGACGTTCGCACTGCCGAACCTTCAAGGCTCTGTGCCGCTCCAGCAAGGGCAGGGGCCGGGTTTGAGCCTGTACGCCCAAGGCGAACAGACCGGCTCTCCGACCGTCACGCTGCTGCAGACCGAGCTACCGAAGCACGCGCACACCATCTACGCCGATGCGAACCCGATCGATGCGAAGCAAAGCAGTCCGCAAAACAACGTTCCCGGCGCTCCGACCGGCAAGACGATCTACTCGAACGCAGGGACGAACGTTACGATGAGCCCGTCCATGGCATCGGTCGCGGGAGGAAATCTTGCGCACAACAATTTGATGCCGTACCTCGTGCTCAACTATTGCATCGCGCTGCAAGGCGTGTTTCCGCCGCGTTCCTAGACCCGGAATTCAAGGAAGGAGACGACCATGTCGGACCCATTTCTCAGCGAGATCAAGATCACGGCGTTCAACTTTGCGCCCAAGGGTTGGGCGCTCTGCAACGGCCAAACGATGCCGATCAACCAGAACCAGGCGCTGTTCTCGCTGTTGGGAACCACCTACGGCGGCAACGGCCAGACCACGTTCGCGCTACCGGATATGCGAAGCCGGGCCGCGATGCATTTCGGTCAGGGTTACACTCTCGGTCAGAGGGGCGGCGAAGAGAGCCACACCGTGATCGTGGGAGAAATGCCGGCACACACGCATTCCATCAACGCACAGAACGCTGCCGGCAACGACCTCAGGCCGTCGGGAGCCTATCCGGCGAACGCGGCGCCGGCGCAGATCTACAGCGCCGGACAGACGCCGGCCAGCGGAGTGCCGATGAGCCCGGCGATGATCGCGAGCGTTGGGGGAAGCCAGGGCCACGAAAACCGGCAGCCCTACCTCGTGCTGAGTTTCATCATCGCGCTGCAAGGAATCTTCCCGAGCCGGAATTGATTGATAGGCGTGGGGAAGATCGTCAATTTCCATCTGCCGGCCGACGACGTGGACCGTGCCGCGACGTTCTACCGGGAGGTGTTCGGCTGGGAATTCACTGCGGTCACGCCCTCGCCGGTGCCGTATCTCGTCCACGATGCGGGCGCGGAAGGCGCCGGGATCCCGGCCGCGATCACCGCCCGCCAAGCGATCGTGAAGGCGCCAACGCCGACGATCGAGGTCGATGCGATCGATCAAGCGATGATCGACATCGCCATGAAGGGCGGTCAGCAAGGTATGGTGCAGGACATCCCCGGAATCGGTCGCTTCGGCTATGCGATCGATTCCGAGGGCAACATCATCGCGCTGCTGCAGCGCCCGGAGAGCGCGAGCTAGAGACGCATCTCGGCGTTCATCACGCTGATGTCGAACGTCCCCAGGCCGGTCGTATAGTCGTAGCCGGGCAGCGCGGTGTACGCGCCGTTCGCGCCCGTGATGATGTCGTGGAACCCGCCCAAGGCCTGGGTCGGCGGCGGGCCGTCCACCGTCACCGCGCTGCTCTGGTACTTCTCGTAGTTCAGGTAGAAGTAGGTCGTCATGAAACCGCGGTAGATGTGCCGCATGCGCGCCCAGCTGAGGATGCGCGCCGATGCGCCCATCGCCAGCGGCGAGGCTTCGCTCGTGCCGCCGATCGCGCACCCGCTACTGCAGCTCCCGACGCCGGGGAGGTTCGGCGAGTACACATTGTAGCCGCCCGAGTTCGGGTCCGCCGCCATCGCGATGTCGGGGACGCTCCGGAGATTGGTCGCCGCGAGTCCGGTGCTGGCCGGCGCGGCTGCTTGCTGCCACGGCTCGCTATTCTCGAACAGGCTGAGGCCGCCGCCGCCGGCGTTCCATGCCGTCTCTCCCGAGTACGTTCCGTCGGCGTTCGCGACGACGGTCGTGCCGCCGACGGCGACCACCCAGGGTGACGACGCCGGATAGCTGACCATCGGCGGTCCGGAAGCCGGCACGCCGTTGGTCGGGGCCAGCGCGCACGCCGAGCCGGTGTCACCGGCCGACGCGAACATCGTCTGCCCCTGGCCCGCCGCCTGCATGAGCAAGTTGTCGTCGATCTTCATCGCGCCGTCGAGGTTCGCTTGGTACTCACATTCGCCGAACGACGAGTTGCCGAGCTGCGCGAGATCGTCGGAGACCCACTTGTCGTAGGCGTTCGCGACGTCCGAATCGCTCAGTGACGTCGTATCGTAGATGTAGAGCTGCTGGACGTTCTGCGCGATGCCCGTCGAGCTCTGCGTATCGAGGTCCCACTCGTCGGTGTTCGAGGTGTCCGTACTGGTGAGTCCGACTTGGACGACGTTGACGGGGACCTGCGGCAGACCTTGCACCGACTCCGCGAACTGCAGGTCGCTGAGGACCTGCGAGACGTTTCCTTCGGCGATGACCGCGACGTCCGTGTACGAACCGTCGCTCGAGCTTCCGGCGTCGTAGAACGTTTGGACGTCCGCCGCGTTGAACGTCGGCACGCACTGGCCGGTCGGCGTCGCCGCGATCAAGCACGACGCGTGCACGCGGTTGAGGTACGGGTGGACCGACATCTTGGCCGCGTTCGAGAGCCCCAGCACGGCGCTGACCACGCCGCCGAGTGAGGTCGGGACCAGCGCGGGCTGCGTGTTGACGTATACGGCGGCGCCGCCGAGCGAGAACGACTCGAGGGTGGTGTCGAACGCCTTGGCGGCCAAGGCCGCGGTTCCATCGGCGCTGACGATCTGCGCGCCGGCCTTGACGTTGTGGAAGCCCTGGTTCTGCAGGTATGCGACGACCGATTGCACCTGCGCGGCCGTGGGACCGTACTGCGCGGCGAACTGCTGCCGCGAGATCTGCTGCCCTTGCGCGATCGCGGCGGTCAGCTGCGAGACGTTGCGCAGGTTCAGTCCGACGCGGACCGTCAGCGGTGTCGCCGGGGCCAGCGTGCCTTTGGCGGCGCCGCCGGGGATC
>Ga0302325_10011860_pt1 | contig 18745 bp, 14 predicted proteins | sample Palsa_T0_2_FD_201948 | JGI IMG/M metagenome (GOLD analysis project Ga0302325, IMG submission 201948) | Peat permafrost microbial communities from Stordalen Mire near Abisko, Sweden - Palsa_T0_2 | ecosystem: Environmental > Terrestrial > Soil > Palsa > Peat permafrost | place: Sweden: Abisko...
TTTTTCATTACGAAGAAAACTTTTTTTAGGGTCTGGATGTTGTCTAGGGGATTTTCGGGGGTGGCCACGATGTCGGCGGCCATTCCTGGGCGGATCGCGCCGCGCTCTCCGTCCACGCCTAGCAGGCGCGCGGCGTTGGGGATCATGGCCTTGAGGGTGTCCTTGGCCGGGACGCCGGCTTCGACCCAACTGTCCACGTAGGAGATTGCCAGCGTGCCGCGGGTTTCTCCGGGATAGGCAAAGAAGACGTCGGTGCCGAAGGCCATGGTGATGCCGACCTGGTAGGCGCGGCGCAGGCGGTCCACAAAGATGTCGTGCCAGCCCGGCGCGCCCTCTTCCTGCTCGGCAAGCTGGGTCAGCTCGGTGCCCACGAGGACGACGTGATTTTTCTTGGCCAGTTCGAGGTCGTCGTTGGTCATGGCGAAGCCATGTTCGATGGAGGCCACGCCGGCTTCCGCGGCGTTGCGCGCGCCCTGGTGAGTCCAGCAGTGCGCGGCGACCTTCAGCCCGGCGGCGGCGGCCTCCTGCACGATGAAGCGGATGTCGTCGGCGGAATAGATGTAGGGTTGATCGTCGACCACGATTTTGATCAGCTTGGCGCCGTAGTGAATGTTTTCGCGGACGGCTTTGCGCAACTCGTCGCGCGAATCGGCGAAGAAATATTCGGGTTCGCCGAGTTCGGGGCGCTCCGGCTGCAGATGAAACTGCCCGCCGTAGGGAGCGATGATGCGCCCGGCGTTCAGCATGGTGGGGCCGGGAACCAGGCCGTCTTCGATGGCTTCGCGCAGGGAGGTGTCGGCGTAGTTGCCGGCGTTGCCGACGTCGCGCACGGTGGTGAAGCCGGCGGCCAGCATGGCGCGGGCGTTGGCCGCGCCCTCGATGGCGCGGTAGGTGTCGGGACGGAGCAGCGTGTTGACAAAATAATTTCCGTTGTCGAGGCGCCGCTGCAAGGTGAGGCAAAGATGCGTGTGCGCGTCAAACAGGCCGGGGAGGACGGTGGCGCGCGAGAGGTCGATCACCGTGGCGTCGGAGGGAATCGCCACGTTGGAACCGACGTCCTGAATTTTGTCGCCGTTGACCAAAATGATTTGATTGGTGGCGACAGAGCCGGACTCCGGGTCCACCAGCTTGCCCGCGCGGATGGCCACCATCTGCGCCGCGGCGTCGCGCGCGGGTAGAGTGAAAAGGAAAAGCAGCGTGGCGAAGGCAGCCAGCCGGAAGAAAAACCTCCGGTGGCCGAGGTCGCCGCAGTGACGGTGAGCAGGTCTTCCCATCGGGCTGAAGCTTCAGGGGCTAAATCGCCCTTTCCTATCTTGTCGGAATACACACCATGCAAAAAACCTCAGGTCTCCCGCCGAAAAACCCGGCGGGCCGACCTGAGCTACACGGGCTGCTAGAGCATCTGGCGCAAAACGTAGGGGAGAATCCCTCCGTTGCGGTAGTAGGCGACTTCCTCGGGCGTATCCACGCGGGCGATGGCCTGGAACGATTTCTCCTTGCCGTTATCGTCGCGGGCGATGACGGTCATCTTGACGCGCGCAGTGAGCGCGCCAAGTCCGGCGATGGCGAAGGTCTCGTGACCGGTGAGCCCCAGGGATTCCGGCGTCTGGCCGGGCAAAAACTCGAGCGGCAGGATGCCCATGCCCACGAGGTTGCTGCGGTGAATGCGCTCGTAGCTTTCGGCGATGACCGCGCGCACGCCGAGCAACTGCGGCCCCTTGGCCGCCCAGTCGCGCGAAGAGCCGGAGCCGTATTCCTTGCCGGCAATCACCACCAGGGGGACGCCTTCCTTGTGGTAGCGTTCGGCGGCGTCGAAGATGGTCATTTTTTCGCCGCTGGGCTGATGCAGCGTCCAGCCGCCCTCGGTGCCGGGGGCCAGGAGATTGCGCAGGCGGATGTTGGCAAAGGTGCCGCGAACCATGACTTCATGATTGCCGCGGCGCGCGCCGTAGGAGTTGAAGTCCGACTGCTTGACGCCGTTGGCGATCAGGTATTTGCCTGCAGGACCGTCGGGCTGAATCGAGCCGGCGGGAGAGATGTGGTCGGTGGTGACGCTGTGGCCCAGGACGGCGAGCACGCGCGCGCCGGAAATATCCACCAGCGCGGCGGGGGTCTTGGGCATGCCGTCAAAGAAGGGCGGCATCTTGATGTAGGTGGACTTGGGTTCCCAGGCGTAGCGGTCGCCCTCGGGAACGGGGAGGGCGCGCCAGCGCTGATCGCCGGTGAAGACGGCGTCGTACTCTTTCGTGTACATGCCGGTCTTCACGGCCGAGCGCACGGTGTCTTCCACTTCCTTGGGGGAGGGCCAGATGTCGCGCAGGAAGACGGGCTGGCCATTTTTGTCGTCGCCCAGCGATTCGGTGGCCATGTCGAAATCCATGCGGCCGGCGAGGGCGTAGGCGACGACGAGCGGCGGAGAAGCCAGGTAGTTGGCGCGCACCAGCGGATGGATGCGGCCCTCGAAGTTGCGATTGCCGCTTAGCACGGAGACGGCGAGCAAACTGTTGTCCTTGATGGCCGCGCCGATTTTTTCGGAGAGCGGGCCGCTGTTGCCGATGCAGGTGGTGCAGCCATAGCCGACCAACTGGAAATTGAGCTGGTTGAGATAGGTGGTCAGCCCGGCGGCGTCGAGATAGTCGGTGACCACTTTGGATCCCGGCGCGAGGCTGGTTTTCACCCAGGGCTTGGAGTGCAATCCGCGCTCGATGGCCTTCTTGGCCACCAGGCCCGCGCCCAGCATCAGGGAGGGATTGGAAGTGTTGGTGCAACTGGTGATGGCGGCGATGACCACGGAGCCATCGCGCAACTGGTAGCTGTCGCCGTTATTTTTCACGTCGGCGTGCTTGGGCGTTCCGGTATTGGCGGCGGCCCACATGGATTTGGCGTGGCGCAGCGGCACGCGGTCCTGGGGGCGCTTGGGCCCGGCCAGAGTGGGCTCGACGGTGGCGAGATCGAGCTGCAGTGTGTCGGTGAAGATGGGGTCGGGCGTCTGATCGGTGCGGAAGATGCCTTGCAGCTTGGTGTAGGCGTCCACCAGCGCGACGCGTTCGGCGCTGCGCCCGGTGAAGCGCAGGTAGGCCAGGGTCTCGGCGTCGACGGGGAAAAAACCCATGGTGGCGCCGTATTCGGGGGCCATGTTGGCGATGGTGGCGCGGTCGGGGAGCGTCAGGCTGGAAAGGCCGGTGCCGTAGAACTCCACGAATTTTCCGACGACGCCTTTTTTGCGGAGCATCTCGGTGACCACCAGCACCAGGTCGGTGGCCGTGGCGCCTTCGGGGAGCGAGCCGTGGAGCTTGAAACCGACCACGTCGGGAACCAGCATGGAGAGCGGCTGGCCGAGCATGGCGGCCTCGGCTTCGATGCCGCCAACGCCCCAGCCGAAAACGCCCAGTCCATTGACCATGGTGGTGTGCGAGTCGGTGCCGACGAGGGAGTCGGGATAGGCCGCCGGGGTTCCGTCGGGAGCCGTGTCAAAGACCACGCGCGCCAGGTATTCGAGGTTCACCTGATGAACGATGCCTGTGTCGGGCGGGACGACCTGGAAATTGTGAAAGGCTTTTTGTCCCCAGCGCAGGAAGGCATAGCGCTCGACGTTGCGCTGGAACTCGATCTCGGCGTTGAAGGCGAAAGCCATGTCGCTGCCGAACTGATCCACCTGCACGGAATGGTCGATGACCAGCTCGGCGGGGAGCAGGGGATTGATTTTTTTGGCGTCGCCGCCCATGCGGGCGATGGCGTCGCGCATCCCCGCGAGATCGGCCACCGCGGGCACTCCGGTGAAATCCTGCAGGAGCACGCGCGAGGGCATGAAGGCGATCTCCGCGCGCTGGGCCTGCACGGGCTGCCATTCGGAGAGACCCTCAATGTCGCCGGGGCGCACGAAGCGGCCGTCTTCCATGCGCAGCAGATTTTCCAGCAGCACGCGGATGGAGAAGGGGAGCTGGCCGACGTGGCCGATGCCGCGGCGCTCCAGGGCGTCGAGGCGATAGACTTCATAGTTTTTGCCGCCAACGGCAAGGGTGTCGCGCGATCCGAACGAATTTTTAGAAGCAGGGGACATGCGGTCAGAATCCTCTCCGTGAATTTACGGAACAAGAACGGAATGAAATATCATAGCGCAATTCGGACAGGGCGCACAGCCGCGCCGCGGGGTCTGACTAATTCTGGGATGAGACGCTGTGGGTTAGCCAAATATGCTATTACCAAAATTAGTTCGCCGCGCTTACGGCGGGCTGGTTTTCGGTCTCGCGATCGGCTCGGGGCAGGGGAATGGTGGCGGTAATCGTGGTGCCGCGCCCATTGGAAGAAATTTCCAGGTTGCCGCCCTGTTCGCGAACCCGTTCGCGCATTCCCACCAACCCCAGGCCGGAGTGGGTGTCGCTGGAGCGAAAACGTTCGAGCGTTGTGGGGGGTATGCCCTGGCCGAAATCCTTGACCACCAGCACCGCCAGGGTTTCCCCATAGCGAATGGAGACCTCCGCCCGGGAACTTTTGGAATGCCGGTGGATGTTGGTCAGGGCTTCCTGCAGGACGCGAAACAGAACCAGCTCGACGGAGTCCGGAAGACGACCGGAATAGACTGGGAGGTCGGCTTGTATTGCCAGGCCGGTGCGCTTGCCGAAACCATCCAGAAGCGAGCGCGCCGCCGAGATCAGGCCGATCTCGTCCAGCAGGGGCGGGTGCAGCAAATACGAGAGCGTGCGAGTCTCCTTGACGCATTCCTCCAGCAGATCGATCAGGCTGGATACGCTGGGGTCCTGGGAGGGGATGCTGGAAGCCACCATTTTCGCCGCGACCAGATTCTGCCCCAGGCCGTCGTGCAATTCGCGCGAGAATTTCCTGCGCTCGTCATCCTGCACGCGGAGCAGCCGGGCGCTTACATTCTGCGCGGCCATCTGGGCCTTCCGCCGTTCGCTGAGTTCCCGGTTAAGCAAGCGGTAATGAATCCAGAAGAGAAGCACGGACAAAGCGAGCACAACAAACAAAACCGCCAGGATGGCAACGAAGAGCCATTGGGAGACCTGGGTGCGCTGAGTCAGCAAATTGTCTTCATTGCGCTTCATCTCCTCCGAAGCCGACGCGGTGTCAAACGCGGCCCGCGCGCCTTGAGAGGTCAATGCCGCTTGCGCCGCCAGATCGGAGGCGCCCTTCTGCTTCAGAGCCACCGATTCTTGCATGACGGCCACGCGCTGATCGGAAAGGGAGTTGAGGCGGTTCCACAGGAGTTGCTGCTTGGGGTTGTCGGATATCAGCGTGCGGACGTCATCGAGACGCCGGCGGATTTCGCCGACCGCGGAATTGAAATCCTGCAGCGATTTATCGTCGCCCGAATCGATGAAGAACATGCGGGTGCGCCCGGCTTCGGCCAGGGAGTTATCCAACTCCCCGAGTGCGACTTCCACGGTATAGGCGTGCCGGATCCATCCCTCAACAGACAACAGGCGGCGAATGACGAAGAAGGCTACGAGGCTGCCACAAAGCAGCAGCGCCAAAGCGGAGGCGAAGGTGAGTCGGGCGCTCTTCTCAGGCGACATTGTGGAAACGACCTAAATTGGACTTCCCAGTTCGTTTTGAGACCAACATGCAAAATACAACCAGGCAGGGCGAAACGCAATCCCCGGCTGGGTTTTCATTATGTCGTTTTGTGAGCGGCTGCTTGGTAGTCCGCTGTCAGCGCAAATTGGTTACCTTTTGTTACGAAGCAACGGCCGGCCAATCCCGGAACGATCTGTCTAACTTGCCTAGAACAAGGTGGTTAGGTTTGGGTCCGCGGATTGCATCGATCTCTGGACTGAGGGAGAAAAGGGCCTTGATACTTCATGAGTCCGTACGTGTGTGCGCTTGGAAAGAAAGTGGAGGTTATATACCGCCCCTTCGGCACGAGGAACCTGCTCGCGGTGGGCATCTTGTTGGGTTTTTCTGACGACCACATCCTGATCGAACAGCACTATGACAGGCATGGCACCGTCGAACCGCTCCCCATGGTGATCCGTTACAGTTGGATCGTTCGCTTCAAGGCAAACGAAGAGCTTCCACAGTATGAGACCGGGTATGAGGCCGGCGCGCCCTGATCTGCGCTCACGGGAAATCGATCGGCGGGGTCGTATTTCTGCTGGCATTAGTGGCGCTTTTCCTGGCGCTGTCTCACTAGCCACAACTGGCATACCTTTTTCCGGGGACGAAGGCTCATTTCTGGAGCAGGAATTTTTGTATGCGTTTGCCGGTGTCGACTTCTCCGGTGTACAGATTGCCTTGCGAGTCCATGGCGGCCTGATGAAGCCAGTGGAACTGGCCGGCGTTGCGCCCGCTGTGACCGAAGGAGCCGACCACCGCGCCATCACTGCGATTTAGAATCCAAATCACCTGATTGGCCCCATCGCCGACCAGCAAATACTTCTGCTGCGGATCATGAGAGAAATTGAGGGTCCAGACGGAGCCGTTGCGCAGCGTTTTGGGCGCGACCTGGAACTCCTTGACGAACTTCCCCTGCTTGGTGAAGACCTGGATGCGGTCGTTCACGCGGTCGCAGACGTACACCAGGGCGTCGGCGGAAATATGCACGCAGTGAACCGGGTTGGCGAACTGTTTGGAGGGAGGGGCCGCAGGGTCGTACGGCGGCAATTTTCCGTTTTCGATTTCGCTCAGGGGGATGCCGTAGGCTCCCCAGCCGCGCTTGAAAGCTCCGGTATCGGAATCGTAGACCACCACGCGGCGATTTCCGTAGCCGTCGGCGACATAGATTTCGTGGGCGTCGTCGTCAACCTCCATGCCCGCGGCGCGGCCGAAGTAGCCGGTGTCCTGATTATTGTCGGGGCCGTCGGCGTGATGGCCGATCTCCTGGAGCAGAGTGCCGTCGGGAGTGAACTTGAAGATTTCGCGATCTTCGGGGACGTCCTTGTTGGCCGCTCCGCTGCCGCTGATCCAGACGTTGCCGGACTTATCCACGACGATGCCGTGCTCGGTGGCGGGCCAATCGGGGATGTAGGCCGGGCCGCCCCAGGATTTCAGAAGATTGCCATCGGCGTCGAATTCGAGCACGGAGGGCGCGGGAAGGCAGCAGTCCGCGGTGGGCGGAGTTTGCGCCGCGGCGGCTTCGTCGGCGGTGAGGCTACGGGGGCGATGCAAGACCCAGATGTGGTCGTCTTTGTCCACGGCCATGCCGCCGATCTGGCCGACGATCCAGTTGTTGGGTAATTGCTTGGGCCAGTTAGGATCGACTTTGTAGACCGGGACGCCGCTCTTGTGGGCGTCTTGCGCGCGGGCCGCGGGGAGCGTCCGCGGCAACAGGGCAGACGACAGAAGAAGGAAGCACACGACGACGAGAAATCTTTTTACAAGCTGCATGGATCTCCCTCCCCTTGTAGGACCCTCCGGTTGGAACGCAAGACTATCATTGAAGCGCCGCCGTTCCTAGACTCGCCGTTCCTAGACTGGGGGGGATGTAGTAGCCTGAGGAGGCGATGACGAGGCTCAAGTGGATTTTGTGCGCGGTCCTGCTGGCGGCGCTGACTCCCGCGGCATTGGCGACGGATCAAACGGTTCCGGGGGCCGGCAACCGCGACGCGGCAACACTCGCAAGAAAATCTCCGATGGTGCAGTCGGCTTACGCGTTCGTGATGTCCCAGGCGGGGAAGCTGAGGGAACCCAAGCTGAGAAAAGAGACGCTGGACGCGCTGGGAAATCCCAAGACGTGTGTCTCTCATCGCGCCAATCTGAGCGAGGCGCAAAAAGACGCCATGGTGGAGATGCTGGTGCGCCAGGGGCTGCTGAATCTGGCGGATGGAGCGGGGATCCAGGGAGGAGCCAAGGCGGGGGTGTTTCCTCCGGTGCTGAACGAGAACAGCGCGTGTCCGCAATTACCGCAGCCGTTTTTTTCCGCTCCGGGCGGGGCGTCGGTCACGGGGCATCACTCCTATCCGGGCGGGCTGGCGATACACGAGGCAAATAATGACGTTGCAGACGTGCATTTGGCGGAGGAGTACCGCGCGGTATACGGGCACTCGTCCGGCGGGCAGGCGGGCCTTGGCCAATCGGACGGGCGGCAGGCGCGCGGGCAATTTCCGGTTCTCGATCCCGATCTTGCCGGCGCGATCCCGCGCGGCGCGGGCGGAGATTCGGAGATCTTCATCGATCAGGACCTTATCGTGGGAGCGCCGCTGTGGCACGACTGGGCCAAGAGCATCGTTTTCCAGTGGAACGCCGACGGAAGCGAATTCAGCGAACTGAACTTTGGCGGCACGGGCGTGAACGATAACTATGGCGCGGCGGGGGACTCGCGGACGGGCGCGCACCACATTTTGGGCATTGCCGAGGAGATGAAACGGGGATTGAGTCCTGCGTTTGTGATCACCACGGCTTGCGCGCACTCGGCGCCGACCGGCGGGAATGAATACAAAGTGGTGAACTGGTTGCGCGCGGGGGCCATCCTCGCGCAGATCGATCCGGTGGCAAAGGGCTACCTTGCCAGGGACGGCCGCGGCGAGCTGCGCCTGCCCGCGCTGCGGAAGCTGGGGGACAACGTCAACCTGAACGGGGCTGGACAGACCAACGTACTGGTGGAATACACGTTGCACAATCTGTCGGACGGGGACGCCACGTATTCGGTGGCGGCTGTGGACGCGGTGAATGTGTTGCTGCAATCGATCGCTCCACAATTTGGAATCCGCGCGGACGATCCGAACTACCTCAACAAATTCCGCAACCCGGTGCTCAGCTTTTTTACGGCGGAGCGGTTGCTGATCCTTTATTCCAACGGGGGAATCGGCGGGGTGATTGCGGAAGTGCAAAAGTTGCGCAACGCGCACATCCTCTGAGCATTTTCTTTTCGAGATACACGCTGTTTCGGAGAGTGTCTGGAGGCGCGCTGGAGCTGCGCGGGAACTTGCGGAGGAATACGGCGAAAGGATACAGTCTCCGGACAAAGGGAGGGATGAAATGATCAAAGAAATGAGAATTGTACGCAGGGCGCTGGCTGTGTTTGGCGCCGCGGCGGCGATTACGGTGTTCGCGGCCGGCGCATCGGCGCAGGGGACGGTAGATAAGTTTGTGGTGAGCGGGCCCGCTGCCAAGGCGGAGCAGAGCAAGACGGTGATCTCCGAGGAGACGGCAAAGGCGCTGGTGCAGGCCTGCGAGGACTACTCCAAGCAGAACAATTTCACATCCAGCATCGTTATCCTGGACCCCAGCGGCTCCATCGTGATGGCTTTGCGAATGGACGGGCAACAGCAGTTTCAGTTTGACGGTGCCACGTACAAGGCGCAGACGGCGCTATACACACGGATGAGCACCGGTCAGGCGCTGATGAACCGCTATCCGAACCAGGAAGAGCGGCTGATGCGGGTTGCAAAGCAGGGACTGTTCTTCCGTCCGGGCGGCTTTCCGATCGTGGTGGACGATCAATTGATCGGGGCCATCGGCGTGTCGGGCGGCCGAGCGGATGAGATGGAAGCTTATCAGGCGCTCGAGAAAGTGATCGGGCCGCAGCCGGCGATCCCGCAGGCGCGACCGAACACGGGAGGCGCAGCCGGGGGCGGCGCTCCCGCTGCAGGCGGCGCTCCTGCTGCAGGCGACGCTCGACAAAATCCGTAGAGGCAACTCCGCAGGGCAGCCTTGCGGAATCAATCAGGATCAGGATTCGTTGAGGGGGATGGCGTGGGCAAGGGATTCTTGATCGTGGCCAACTCCAACGATCAGGTCCATCGGGAGGGAGAGGGTTTTCTTACCATCATTGACCCGGAGACGGGTGAAAACGTGGCGCGGGTGCCCGATGGAGGAATTACCGCACACGAAGTGATCGTGTCTCCCGATGGACGGTTTGCTTACGCGCCGATTTACGGAAACGGAGACGTGGGAAATGCGGGGACGGACGGGGACTGCGTTTCGGTGATCGATCTTGCCGCGCGCAAGGTGGCCGGGAAGATCGATTTTGGACATGGGGTGCGCCCGCACTTCGGAGTGTTCGGGCCGGACGGGCTGCTGTACGTCACGGCGGAGATGGATCAGGCCGTGGGGATCATCGATCCGCACGCGCGGAAACTGATTGGCACGATTCCCACGGGCCAGCCGGAATCGCACAACGTGGCGATCTCCCATGACGGGGGGAGAGGGTATACCTCCAACGTGTATGCCGGCACGGTTTCGGTGCTGGATGTGCCGGCGCGGAAACTGATTACGATTATTCCCGTGGCGCCGCCGGACCCCGCTGGGGACACCCGGCGCAAGCGCGTGCAGCGCATCTCCATCTCCAACGACGACAGCATGGCGTTCACCACGGACTGGACGAAATCGGAGCTGGTTGTAATCGATACGGCGACGAAGGCGGTGAAGAAGCGCATCGCGCTGCCCTCGCCGAGCTACGGAACGGTTTCCACGCCGGATGGGCGGTGGCTTCTGGTGGCGGCGGAGGCGGCCAACAAAGTGGCCGTGGTGGACCTTGCGCGATTGGAACTGGCGCGCAATATCGATGTGCCCGCCAGACCGCAGGCGATTCTTATACGGCCCGACGGTCGAGTGGCGTATGTCTCCTGCGACTGGGACCAGAAAGTGGCGGCCATAGGGTTGCGGGGCGGTCCGCCGGATTGGGCCGTGGAAAAGCTGATCGATACCGGGTACTACCCGGATGGACTGGGCTGGGCCGTTTCGCCGTAGCCGTGGGTTGGCGAGGAAATTCCGCGCGTCTTCGTTCGAAGATCGTTCTTTCCAATGTTGCCCCTGCGTTTTCGCGGGAATTGTCTACAATGGGATGGAGCGGAAGAAGACGCATGCCCATGAATGTTGTGCTCATCTCGACTTATGAATTGGGACACCAGCCCTTTGGGCTGGCGTCGCCGGCGGCGTGGCTGAGGGCGCAGGGCGAGGAGGTCACTTGCCTGGACCTGTCGCGCGAAGGCTTTGGCGAAGATGCGGTGCGCGACGCCGGTCTGGTGGCGTTTTATGTGCCCATGCACACGGCCACGCGGCTGGCGGCGAAGCTTGTCGAGCGCGTGCAGAAAATCAATCCCCAGGCTCATTTGTGTTTTTACGGACTGTATGCGCCGGTCAATGAAGCGTATTTGCGCGGGCTGGGCGTGCAAAGCGTGATTGGCGGAGAGTTCGAGGGGGCCTTGGCGCGATTGGCGGTGTCTCTGAGAGAGAAGCCGCGCAACGAGGAGAGCCCGGAAGCGAAAGAAACGGTCTCATCGTTTCATGGAGCGATCGACCGGCTGAATTTTCTTGTGCCCGACCGCAGCGGGCTGCCGCCACTGCGGAAGTATGCGCATGTGGTGATGCCGGGAGGCGGGTCGCGGGTGGCGGGATATACGGAGGCCAGCCGCGGCTGCAAGCATCTGTGCCGCCACTGCCCGATCGTGCCTGTGTATAACGGGGTTTTTCGCATCGTGGGGCGCGAGGTGGTGCTGGAGGATATCCGGCGGCAGGTGGCCGCGGGCGCGGAGCATATCACCTTCGGCGATCCCGATTTTTTCAACGGCCCGGCGCACGCGCGGGCCATCGTGGAGAGTTTCATAAGGAATGGCCGGGGCTCAGCTACGACGTGACCATCAAGATCGAGCATTTGCTGCAGCACAGTGAACTTCTGCCCACGCTTCGCGATACCGGCTGCCTGTTTGTCACCAGCGCGGTGGAGTCGGTGGACGATGAGATGCTGGCGCGGCTGGACAAGGGGCATACGCGCGGCGATTTTCTCGAAGTGATCGAGCGCTTCCGCGAACTACGTCTAACGCTGCAGCCCACGTTTGTGCCGTTCACTCCATGGACGACGCTTGCAGGATACCGAGACCTGCTCGCGGTGATCGCCGAAAACGACATGGTGGAGCATGTTGCGCCCATCCAGCTGGGCATTCGGCTGCTAATCCCGCGGGGATCGCGCCTGCTGGAGCTGGAGGAGATGCGCCGGCAGGTGGGGATGTTCGATGCGTCGGCATTGTTTTATCCGTGGAAGCATGCCGATTCGCGATTGGACGCGCTGGCGGAGCGCGTGCAGGACCTTGCCAATGAGGGCGATACATTGCGGCAAACGCGCAGCGAGGTGTTTGCGCGCATCTGGCAGACGGCCGCGGAAGCGGGCGGCGAGGGGACGGAGGCGGGCTGGCAGCCGGCGACGGCCGGGGCGCGCGCGGCGATCGCTCACTTCAGCGAGCCCTGGTATTGCTGCGCGGAGCCCACGCGCGAGCAGTTTGTATCCATTGGAGGGCTGGCGGTGGCGCCCCAGGCGGGGGCGATGCCTGCGGCGCAACCCGCGACACAAACCGATTTCGTCTGATTCATCAAGCGACAATCTATGGGAACCGCTGCTAAGAATCCGCCGCGCGTGCTGCTGCTGGTCAGCAAGATGGGCTACCAGACGCGCAGCTTCGCCGAAGCCGCGCGCCGATTGGGGTTGGAAGTGCTGATCGGCAGCGACCGTTGCCATCAACTGGACGATCCATGGTCCGACGGTGCGGTGGCATTGCATTTCGAGCAGCCGGAACAAGCCGCGGCGAATCTGGCAGAGGCCGCACAGTCCCGGCCGGTGCAGGGAATTCTGGCCTTGGGCGACCGGCAGACCGTTGCGGGCGCTCTGGCGGCGCGGGCGTTGGGTTTGCGCTTCAATTCGCCGGAGTCGGTGGAAAATTGCCGCAGCAAGCTGCGGCAAAGGGAAGTGCTCGATGCGGCGGGATTGCCGGTCCCGCACTTTTTCTGTTTTGCGCTGGGGGAAGACTGCGATGCGATCCTGGAGCGCGTTGCATTTCCATGCGTGATCAAACCTTTGCGGCTTTCCGCCAGTCAGGGTGTGATCCGCGCGAACAATCCCGCGGAGTTTGCGGCGGCCGTGGAGCGCATTGCGCGGCTGCTGGCTTCGCCGGAGATACAGGTGACGCGAGAGCTGGAACTGGACCGGTTATTGGTGGAGCAGTACATCCCCGGCGAGGAAGTGGCGTTGGAGGGGTTGCTGGACCGCGGGCGGCTGCGCGTGCTGGCGTTATTCGACAAGCCCGACCCGCTGGAGGGCCCGTATTTCGAGGAGACCATCTACGTAACGCCGTCGCGGCTGCCGGCGGAGACGCAGACGCGAATTTTCGATAGCGCCGCGCAAACTGTGAGTGCCCTGGGCCTGACGGAAGGGCCGCTGCACATGGAATTTCGGGTGAACGACGGCAGGCCCTGGGTTTTGGAAGCGGCTCCGCGCCCCATTGGGGGATTGTGTGCGCGGTCTCTGCGCTTCGGCCCGGATAGGATTTCCCTGGAGGAGTTGCTGGTGCGGCACGCCATGGGTTTGGCGGGAACAGACTTGCCGCGGGAACGGCAAGCCTCGGGCGTGATGATGATCCCGGTACCCCGGAGCGGCGTGCTGGAGGCCGTGGAAGGAGTGGAAGATGCAAAGGCCATTGCGGACGTCGGGGAGATCGAGATCTCCGCGCGGGTTTATGACACCATCGCGGCGTGGCCGGAGGGCGCCAGCTATCTGGGTTTTATTTTCGCGCGCGCGGAGACGCCCGGGGCAGTGGAAACCGCGCTGCGCGCGGCACACCAGGCGTTGCGGATTCGCATCACGCCGCGACTGGCGGTCGCGGACCCCATGGCCGGATACCGCGCGGTTTGATTCGCGCGGGATCGATTCCTGTAACCGCGAAACGGAAAATGAAAAAGGGGACTAACCCTTGGCTTTCTGGGGGACGTAACCTTCCGGGAGCTTTGCGCCTTCGCCGAAAAAGAACTGCTCCATCTGCTCTTCCATGATCTTCTGCGATTGCGGGTCGAGGGGATTCAGGCGGTACTCGTTCATGATCATCTTGGAATGTTCGATCCACAGCTTCCAGGCTTCTTTGGAGACATTCTCAAAAAGCCGCTGCCCGATTTCGCCTTTCCACGGCACGCGGTCGAGCCCCTCCATCTCTCTTCCAAACTTGACGCACATCACCTTGCGCGAGCCGGGACGCGCGGGGACTATCTCCAAAGGCTTTGAGGGACCGCAGGAATCGTCTGCCAAGGCAACCTCCGCTTGCAAAAACGCGCTATTTCCTAACCTTGCTAACCATACTGCATTGCGGGGAAAATTCCTAGACGCCAGCAGCCGTTTTCGAGCATCTGATGATGGACCGCGATCCCAAACCCGGACTTGCGGGATTGCGGCTCCCTGAGACAAGATACAGACGCGGGCCAAACGCCGGGAGGGTTAAGAAATGTTCTTGCCAGAGCAGCAAATGGTTCCGAGGCGACGGAAGAAGACTTTCCGGAGGGAAGCAAGCTGCCGGCCAAGCCGCGGAAGCGGTCTCCAGGATATGGGGATCGTGAATGCCTAAATTGACGACGCTGTTCTGGGATATTGGGGGCGTCATTCTCTCCAACGGATGGGACGAAACGACTTCCCAGGGAGCCGCGCGCCTCTTTCAATTCGATCTCGACGATTTTGAGCGGCGTCACCAGGCCTCTTTCGCGGAGTTTGAGACCGGGCAGATCACCCTGGACGAATACCTCAACCGATCGTTGTTTTACCGCCCGAGAAGTTTTACCAAGACGGAATTGATCGCCTATGTGTTCGCGCAGTCCACGGAGAAGCCGGAGACGCGCGCGATCCTCGATGAACTGACGGCCACGGGAGAGTATTGGATGGCCGCCCTGAACAACGAGGGGCTGGAGCTGAATCTCTATCGCATTCGGGAGTTTGATTTGCGGCGAAATTTAGCCGCTTTTTTCAGCTCGTGTTACCTGGGCCTGCGCAAGCCGGACGAGGCATTCTACCGGCGGGCCCTGGGGATCACGCAACGCGCTCCCGAGGAGTGTCTGTTTATCGACGACCGGGACACGAATGTGGAGGGCGCGCGGCGCGCAGGGATGCGCGCGATTCATTTTCAGAATGCCGCGCAGTTGCGCGTGGAGCTGGCGCAGCACGGCGTGATGGCCGGCGCAAAGGCGTGAAGCGGAAACGGCAGGATGGCCGCGGTAAGGATAGAACGGCGGTCTTCGCGCGATAGAAAATCCCTGGCCCACGAATCGCCGGCCGCCTGCGCCGCCGGTTCGGCGGGCAGACGATCCAGAACGAAAAACAGCAATGACCCAGGAGCTCGCCCATGACAGCACCTTCCAGCGATATCGCCCAAGCCGTCTCTCCGGAATCTACCAACCCGGCGGACCCATGCACCATCGTGATCTTTGGCGCTTCCGGAGATCTGGTGCGCCGGAAACTGATCCCGGCGCTCTACGAATTGGCGGCGCATAAACCGGTGGCGCGCCGCTTTGCCATCGTGGGGTTCGCGCGGACGAAGATGACCGACGAGGCTTTCCAGGGCGTCGCCGAAGAAGCGCTGCGCCAGGCCGGCGAATTGGCGCCTTTGGACGAAGGGACGCTGAAAAGCTTCGTCCAGGCCTGCGCCTATGTCTCCGGCGACTACGACGATCCGGAAGCGTACAAAAGACTGACGCAGCGCATGGGGGAAGTGGATCGCGCACACGATCTTGGCGGGAACCACCTCTATTATCTGGCCACGCCGCCGGAGATCTACCCCGTGGTCGTCCAGCAGATCGAGCAAGGCAAACTGGCGCAGCCGGCGAACGAGAAGTCCTGGGTGCGCATCGTCATTGAGAAGCCCTTTGGGCGAGACTTGGAATCGGCGCGCAAGCTGGACCAGACGGTCCTGGGCGTGTTCGATGAGTCGCAGGTTTATCGAATCGATCACTATCTGGGCAAGGACACGGTGCAGAATGTGCTGGTGCTACGCTTCGGAAACGGCATCTTCGAGCCGCTGTGGAACCGCAACTACGTGGACCATGTGCAGATCACGGCAGGAGAGACGCTGGGCGTGGAGCGGCGGGCGGCGTTCTATGAAACGGCCGGCGCCTTGCGGGACATGATCCAGAGCCACGTGCTGCAACTGGTGCTGATGATCGCCGTGGAACCGCCGTCGTCCTTCGATGCCACGGCCATGCGCAACGAAAAGATCAAGGTTCTGCAGGCGATCCGGCCCTTCACCGCGGAGACCGTGGCGCGCGACGTGGTTCGCGGCCAGTACGGTCCCGGCGAAATCGACGATCGTTCCGTGCGGGGCTATCGCGAGGAAGATGGGGTGGCGCCGCAGTCGGCCACGGAAACCTTCGTGGCTGCGCGACTGCTGATCGACAACTGGCGCTGGGCCGACGTGCCGTTTTATGTTCGCTCGGGGAAACGCATGGCCAAGCGGGTGACGGAGATCGCCATCCAGTTTCGCCGCGCGCCGCATTTGATGTTTCGCGGGCAAAATCTGTCGCCCAACTCGATGGTGCTCAACATTCAGCCCGACGAGGGCATTTCCATCTGCTTCCAGGTAAAACTGCCGGGCCAGGAGATGCGCCTGAAGGCGATGCCCATGGATTTCAGCTACCATGCGGCATTCGGCGGCGCCGAGCGCAGCGCCTACGCGACGCTGCTGAACGATTGCATACGAGGCGACGCCACGCTGTTTGATCGCGCCGACGGAGTGGAGGCGGCATGGGCCCTGATGGACCCAATTCTGAATGCCTGGCGCGGCCCATCGCCCTCCTTCCCGAATTACGCGTCGGGAAGCTGGGGGCCGCGCGAAGCGGACGAACTACTGGAGCGAGATGGACGACACTGGCGAAAGCCATAACGTGCTGCCGCGCGAAATCCTGCCCGGTGTAGTGGTTTGCAGCGACCCCGCGGAAGTGGCGCATGCCGCGGCGCGCCTGTTCGTGGATTGGGCCTGGCAGGCCATCGCCAAAGACGGCCATTTTTACGTGGCGCTTTCCGGCGGTTCCACTCCGCGAGAGCTCTATCGTTTGCTGGCCACCAGCGAATTTCGCGCGCAGGTGGACTGGCCGCGAGTGCAACTGTTCTGGGGCGATGAACGCGCCGTTCCTCCGGAGCACGCCGACAGCAATTATGGGATGGCGCGCCGCGAACTGCTTTTGCGCGTGCCGATCCCGCCCGGCAACGTCCATCGCATGCACGGCGAGGAGGCAAGCATCGGCCGCGCCGCGCACGATTACGAGGAGGAGATGCGCCGGGAACTCCGCCTGGACGATCGCGGGTTTCCCATCTTTCACCTGGTGCTGCTGGGAATGGGCGCGGACGGGCACACGGCTTCGCTGTTCCCGGGGTCTCCGCTGCTCAAGGAGACCTCTCACTGGGTGAGCACGCCACTCTCCCCCAAGCTCAACATGCGCCGCTTGACGATTACGCTGCCGGTGATCGAGGCCGCGCGACGCATTCTCTTTCTGATTACCGGAGCGGAAAAGGCCGAGACCCTTCGCCAAGTCCTGGCCACCGGCGGCGCAAAAACCCTGCCGGCGCAGATGGCCGTGCCGCGCGACGGCGAGCGCATATTTCTGCTGGATGAGGCGGCAGCCAGGCTCCTGGACAGCAAGACACCGGAGCCGTCGCTATCGCCGGCGCAAGGCGCGCCAGGTTCAGACGCTCCGCCGAGGCCCAAGGAGAAGCCTTGATCCTGGCCGGAGACGTGGGGGGCACGAAATGCAACCTGGCCCTGGCGGAACAATCCGGGCAGGGTTTTCAAATTGCGTTCCGGCGCCGGTATGCCAGCCGCGATTACAGCCGCTTCGACGATATTATCGCGGCATTTTTGCGCGACGCACGGGAGACCATCGAAGGTTCCCCGGAGCGCAAGATCGTGGCCGCGGGGTTCGGCGTGGCCGGACCAGTCATCAACGAGCGCGCGCGGCTGACGAATCTCGTTTGGGCGGTGGATGGGCCGGCGCTTCGCCAACAACTCGGCACCGAGCATGTGACGGTGTTGAATGACCTGGAAGCGACCGGATATTCTCTGCCTTGGCTGGCACCCGATGATCTGCTGGCGCTGAATGCCGGGTCCGGTGTTCCCCGAGCGTCACAGGCGCTGATCGCCGCCGGGACGGGGCTGGGCGAGGCGATTCTGCGCTGGAGCGGCGAACGGTACATCGTGGAGCCGAGCGAAGGAGGGCATTGCGATCTGGCGCCGCGCACCGAAAAGGAGATCGAACTGCTCCGGCACATGAAGAAAACGAATACGTACGTCAGCTTTGAGCTGATTCTCTCCGGGCGCGGGTTTTTGACCATACACCAATTCCTCGATCCCGCCCTGCGGCATCCGAGTTTTGACCAGCCCAACGCGGACCCTGCCGTGGAGATCACCGCGCACGGTCTGGACGGCTCCTGCGCCGTGTGCGTGGAAACCCTCGATCTGTGGACCGCGCTCTACGGCGCGGAGGCCGGAAATCTGGCGCTGAAGGCGCTGGCGCTGGGGGGAATGTTCATCGCCGGGGGGATCGTGACGAAGATCCTGCCGAAGATAAAGGATGGCACGTTTGCGCGGGCGTTCCGCGAGAAGTCCAAGTTCGAAGATCTTCTGTCCAAGATTCCCATCCGGGTCTTGCTGAATGAAGAGGCTCCCTTGCTGGGAGCCGCGGCAGAGGCCGCGCGAGCTTTGCAAAACTGAAAGCGCGGGATCCGGCCGCTTTCGCGCGGCGAAAATTTCCTGTACGATCTTAACCCTTCTGCCCTTCTGTAGGATCGGGACAGGGCGGTGAGATGTCCGACCATTGCACTTCGGAAGCCTGCAAGGAACCGGCGATCGCTTCGCTGGAGGATCGCGCGCTTTGCCGGAAGCACTTTCTTACCTTTTCCTACCGCCGCCTGGATGTCATTTCCGGGCAAATCCGGGAGGCGGAATTTCATGCCAGCCATGCCGAGCGTGCAAGCCGTTTTCTGGAGGATTGCATGCGCTACGCCGCGGATGTGGCCTGCTCGCTGGAGTCGCCGAGCAATCTGGAAAAGGCC
>Ga0302325_10011861_pt1 | contig 18740 bp, 11 predicted proteins | sample Palsa_T0_2_FD_201948 | JGI IMG/M metagenome (GOLD analysis project Ga0302325, IMG submission 201948) | Peat permafrost microbial communities from Stordalen Mire near Abisko, Sweden - Palsa_T0_2 | ecosystem: Environmental > Terrestrial > Soil > Palsa > Peat permafrost | place: Sweden: Abisko...
GCTCTCTGCACGGAATCCGTTACCAGGATGGCGTGCTGCCGGTCTGGAAGTTGCCGGCCGCCGCTCCGGATCAGTTCCGCGTGGGAGGGTCGCTCGCGGGTCCGCTATGGGTTGAGGCGCTGGGCGGCCGCCTGCAAATCGGGCAGGCCACGGCCAGCCTGAAGAAGCTGACCATACGGGGCGGGCGCATTGAGGAACTCGGTTTGAATGCCCAGGCCGGCGATTTCAGCACGTCCCACGGTGTTAGCGGGCTGACGGTCGCGACGGATATTTCACTAAGCGGATCGCCGGCCGCGGTGGCTATCTCCGGGAACCTGCCAGGGGCGGCGGGCTGGTCCCTGCGCGCCGATCCGCAACGGGTGCAGTTCACCGCGCAGGAGATCGATGCCGCGCCCATCTGGCGTGACGCCGCGCCGATTCTGCAGGAGTTCGGTGTGGTCCTGGACGGCCTGCATCCGGCGGCGCGGGTGCGGGATTTGCATGCGGAATTAGGCTTCCCTGAAGGGCGGCTGGCAGCGGCCACGGGGAGCCTCGAAGTCCTGCCGGGTGCACTCGCCAGCCTGGACTTGCATGCGCCGTTGCGCTTGGCCACAGCCGAAACGAACGGCCCGATCGGCTTGCGCTTATCGCTCGCGCCGGCGGGCGGCGCGTCCAACTTGACTGCCTCCGTTTCCGCCCGCTCCACGCGGCTGCGTCTGGAAGCCGATGGCGGCGCAGCGGCCATCGACACCGATTTGGAGGCGGAACTGCTAGGCTCGCTGAGCCCGGCGGAAACCAGCCGCACACCCATCGCGGACCGCCTTGCCAGCGCTGTTGCCGGACTGCGCCCGCAGGCCGATGCCGCGATCGACGCATTCGGCGGCGGCCCGGCGGCCTGGAACGTCGATGCGGCGTGGAAACTGGAACTCGGCAATACCGCGCCCAACGAGCCGGCCCTGCAAGCGTCCCCCGAGCGGTGGTCGGCGAAGCTGGACTTTCCGCGCGTGGATGTGTCTTTTGGCGGCACTCGCGTGCAGGCCTCCGGCCAAGCGATCACGGACCTGGTGGCGTATGGCGACGCGCTGATCCTGGACGGCCGCATCCCGGCCACGGTTGAAGGGCGGAAATACGATATCCCGATTCTGGCCGCGTTTACCGGCCGGGCACCGGCGCCCGCGGCGGGCGGCGACCTGCTTTGGGACCCCGCGCAGTTCGCGCCAATCTGGGATGGCTTCCAAGTGCGGAATGCGTCGGCTGCGAGTACCAGGGTGTTGGACCGCGGGGATCTGACGCTAGGGAACTTCTCTTTTCGAAGCATCCGGATTCCCATGCGGCCAGTCCCGGCGACCATAGCGTACACCAACCCCTTACGAATCTCCCTGCCTCTCTCGGGGCTGGTACTGGCGGGCACGGTGCAGGGTTTCGCGCAGGCCGAACTGGGCTGGACCGGCGGCATGGCCGCGGTAACCAGCCGCGTCAGCGGCAAGGTGGAAAACTTGCAGACCGACGGGTTCGAATTGCTATCCGGCGGGACAAGTTCCACATTTCTGGCGGATGCGTGGGACGCCGGCTTTGCCTTTCGCGTGGACGACCTGCGCCTGAACCGGGAGCGGCTGGCGGCGCTGCTCCAGGATCCGCTCACCGGCGACCTGATCGACCGTGTGAGCCTGCGGCTGGATGTCAGCCGGTCTCTCACGGGCGGCCCACTGGCGTACTTGCAATCGAGCAGCGCGATCAATGTCCCGCGCTGGAACATCCTGGTTCACGACATCGTCCGCGACCTGGAGATAAAGAGTTCGCCGGAGGCTCTCCAGTATAACGGCCTGCACTTCGCGCTGGCTACCGACGGAGACCGCGTCGTCACCCAGGGGCCGCTGCTCACCATGCACGACATCGCGTTTCACTCCAGGGACAATACCGTGGGATTCGTGGGAGACTTGCGCGTACACTTGAGTTCTCCGCAGGGAACGCCCACGTCCGTGCGAGGATTAATCGAAATGTTACGGAGCTTTCAATGATCTGGCGTTGCGCAGTTGTGTTTCTGGCTTTGCTGGCGGCAGGTTGCCTTAAGAAACCGACCGTCAATCTCGGTGTGGACCTCTATGTTCACCCGGAGGCGTCCACCCCCGACGACATTCTGCTGCAAACGGCGATTTCGAAGAAGATCGCAAAGGAGCTGGCGCCCAATGGCGGCCTGGTGCATGTGCAGGTGGTGGAGAGCGTGGTGTTTCTGAGCGGTTCGGTGGTGTCCGATGGGGACCGCCAGAAAGCCGAAGCGATCGCGCAGAGCATCGATTTGCGCCTGGATGGCGTGCGCATCGAGGCGAAAGGCGTTCACGACGACAAGTTGGCGGTCGCGCGATGAACGCTGTAGCGCACGCACTCGTGCGTGCCGTGTCGAGACTTGTCTCGATACCCTGGCGGGGCGCGGAAAGCCTGTCGAAAACGGGCGTCGGCACGAGTGCCGACGCGGCACGCATGAGTGCGTGCGCCACGTCGCTGTTGTTTCTCTGCCAGATACTCACCGGGTGCGGCAACATCATTATCAAGGTTCCGGCGTACAACCCGGCGCTACCGGTAGCCCCTAAGACATTCCTCGCCGGTGTTGGCAAAGTGGATATCACGCCGCCGCCGGGATACCCGCTCGGGGGACACTCTATCGGCGGGCAAATGGCGCGCGGGTATTGGACGCGCTTGTATGCCCGCGCCTTCTATTTTCAAAATGCAGAAGGCCGGCGCCTGGTGCTGGTTTCGTGCGATCTCTTCGCAATTCCAGCGGGACTGCACGCGCAGGTGGCCTACGATCTCGGATTGCCCCCGGAACAGTTGATCGTTGCCGCAACCCACACGCATCACGGCCCCGCAGGTTATATGTCTTCCGCGGTCTTCAACTTCGGCGGTTTGCTGCCGGGTTATGACGAGAAGCTGGCCAAATACCTTCGCGCGGGCATCGCGAAGGCCTACCACTTGGCCGAGGAGGACGCTCGGAAACCGGGTACAAATACCATCGTCCTGCGCAGCGGCTACGCGCTGAACCTGCAGCGCAATCGCGCCATCGACGCGTTCTTTCGCAATGACGACCAAACTACCACTTCCGTGCTCGGCGCCAGCCGGGCCGCCGGAATGACCTGCCCCGACCCCGCCAGCGAAAACCAATGCCCGCGCTATCAGGCCGCCGATCCCACCCTGCATGTGCTGGAAGTGCTGCGGGATGGCGTGCGCACTGGGCTGCTGGTGTTCTATGCGATTCACAACACGGCCATGTCGCATAGCTGCACGCTGTATCAATCCGACCTCTCCGGCTACGCCATGCACCAACTGGAAGCCGACGCGCCGAACGGCCAGCCAGTGGTCGCGGGTTTCTTCAACGGCGCCGAAGGCGACATCTCGCCCCGCTGGACCGCTCAGGATCGCGGCGATGTGGTCAACCTGGGCGGCAAGCTGGCCGATGCCATCCGCACTGTCCTGGGAACGAAAGCCGAACCACAGCCGGCGCCTGAGATCTCCACTGCGCGCCAGGTATTTTCGGCCGTGCCACCGGCCGGCGACACAGAGCTGTTGACGCTACCCGGCTCGGGCGTCGGCGAGCTCGGCGGCGCCGAGGACGGCCGCACCGTGCTCTACGCTTACGGTTGGCACGGCGGCGTCACTTCCACGGGCGCGGACCCCAAGAAGCCGGCGCTCGAGCTGCACGATATCGCCCTGCTGCAGATTTTGCAGGGCATCATCGGCTCTCCGAAGAACTACCCGCAACGAATTCCAGTTTCCATCGCCACTCTCGGCACCCTATCGCTGGCGGCCATCCCCACCGAAATGACCACGGTCCAGGGATTTCAGTTGCGCAACACCTTGCAACAGGCAACCGGGCGGCCGTTCGTTACCGTCGGCCTGGCCAACGAATATATCGGTTACACCACCACCGAGGCCGAATACGCAGCGCAGGACTATGAGGGAGCTTCCACCATGTACGGGAAGAAGCAGGGCGAGGTATTTGGCCAACTTCTGCGCAAGGTGGCCACCGCCCCCACTGCTCCACCCACCGCCTCCGTGAACAAGCTAAAGTTTGACGCCGGTGGCAAGTGGCCCTATCACTTCGGTCCCGAACTGTTCGGGGAACGCTACAACCTCCCCTACCAGGATCTGGATCCCGTGATGGGCGACGTGGAAGGCCGGGTACAAGATAACGCGCCGCGCTTCGAGTGGAGCGAAGCTGCTGCCGCCGATTGGGACGCGCCCCACCGCTCCGTGGCGATCCTACAGCAGCGGTCCGGGGGTTGGCATGTCGCCGACGACGATCTGGGCTACAACATCCTGACGGTGCTGGTGGACGGCCATGCCGACCCGCGCGTCTGGACAGCCATCTGGGTGCCCGAACCCGCACAGTTCGATCACCATGGAACGTATGTCTTCCGGGTCAAACCACCCGGAGCTAGTGCCGTCTGCTCCGCACAGTTCCATCCGGGTGGTCCGATCGGGAAAGTGACGGCCAAACCGCTGAACCCCGCCGATTGTCCGCAATGATGTGGCGCGCACTCCTGCGTGCCGTGTCGAGACTCGTCTCGACACACCTCGGTGCGGCAAGATAGCTGTCGGGGCCATGCGTCGGCAAGAGTGCCGACGCGGCACGCACGAGTGCATGCGCCACCCTAAGGCCCTGCCACCCCGCCGTTTTCATCGTAGAAAACCTCTTTGATATTCGGCCCGTCCAGGGAAAGCATGGCGAAGCCGTTGAGTACCCGCTGCGGAATGTCCGGATCGTTGGCCGAGCGCTTTTCGTACCACAGCACATTGGCGTTGTTGTCCAGTTCCGTGGCGTGCCCCCACGGCAGAGCGGCATGGCCGCAGCAACGGCAGGCCACGTTACGCCCGCCGGGGTCCTGGTTCTGATAGATCACTCCGGCGTGCGCATGTCCCCAATACCAGTAAGCCGGCCCGGTGCCGGCTGGGAATGCGTTCATCACCTGATCCCACAGGGCGTTGGTCGTCGCTCCGGTCTCATCGAGGCCGTTGTGGTGCGTAAGCAGGATCACCCGTTTTCCATTGTTCGCCGCGGCTGCCGCCTGCAGCAGCAGAAAGTCGTTTTGGGCATTTGGCATGTTAGCCGGAAAAAGCGCTCCATCCAAGTAGAGGTTGTCGGGGTTGGAATAATAGGCCGAATCGAGACCCACGACGATCCAATTGGCGTTTTCCAGGGCGAAGAAGCTGCAGCCCTGCTGGATCTGGAATGGCGGGTTTGCGATGGCCTGAAAATACGGCTTCGCCCCCGAATACATTTCGTGATTGGAGTTCAGTGCCAGCGAGCCGATCGTGCCTTTCGGCCAGATATTAATGAACTGATGCTGTTCCTCGTCGCTTGTTCCGGCGTAATAAACGTCACCCAGGTGAATTGACAAGTCCGGATTTAGAAATCCCATGTGCTGGCCTACGTCGGTGCTGGGTGCGGGATTGGACGCAGTTCGCCAGTTGCCGGTTCCCCAATCGCCCGCGAGGCCAATCCGCACTGAGTCCGGGATCTGGATGGTCTGCGGAGTTTGGACAAAAGGGTGTATGCCTCCGAAGATCTTCGTTTCAAGGAACACCGCCAGGGCCTCGGCCCAGCCGGGATCCAATTGCTGATATTTGCCGGTTCCCCAGATGGTTCCGTCAGGGCCGACATCAATGACGATACCGGCTTCCAGGTTGCTCACGACGGCGTCGGAATCGTTCGTCAGCAGGCTGTGAGCCAACATCAGAGTATGTGGGGCGGCGGCAACGGCCGGCGCCTTTCCGGTTTGGGAAACGGCTACCGCCTGTTGGTTTGCGTTCAAGATCGCGCCTGCCATCTGGCCCTGTTGGTCCGGACTAAGTTGTTGCCAGGCTGCGTTGATCCGGCCTGCGATTGCGGGGTCGATGCTGATTTTCACTTCTGCCTCCTTTTTCCTGCGTTGGTCGCACGAACGATTCTACATCATTAGGCGGCAATAAGCACCATATTTTGGATATTGTTCGATAAATTTCGATCTTGATATCCGCGGTGGGATTCCAACGGGCCGGACTACCATGTGATAGGAAGGACAGGCCAGTAGTAGGCCTGTTTTACTTAAAGCTTCGCTTATACACGAAGTTCAGCCCCACCAGCCCGTTCTCCTCCCGCAGCAGCACCGCCGACCACTTGCGGCTGAAGGCCCACTCCACCTGGATCACCAGCGGATTCGTGCTGGTCACATCCGTGATGTAAGTGAACGTGATCTCGGGAGTCACTTGCTGCTCGACCGTGAGCCGCGCCTGCGGGTTGTTCTCCACGCCGGTCAGTCCGGTCAGAGTAGGATCGATCTTCAGCCGCGTAACGCCGAAGAAGCGTTGCAGCGGGCCGGTGACCGGGCTGGCGATCGCCTGGCCCAGCAGCGCCTGCGCGCCCATCTGCTGCATGGATTGCGGCGATGCCGGTCCGGACATCAGGGTGGCGTAATCCGATGTCGGAGAAATGCCGGTCGCCAGCAGCGCCACGATATCGGTAAGCGGCATCGGCGGGTCCGAGCGCGGCGTCAGGTTCAGTTTGTCGATGGGTCCGGATATGTTCAAAATCACGTCGACGCCGCGCGCCTTGGTATCCAGATCCATGTCGAGCACCGGCTCGATCTTCACCGCGTTATAGAACGCGATCGACCCCTGGTTCACCGTAAAAGGCGTGCCGAAGAAGACCAGTTTGCCTCCGGTGATATTGATGCGGCCCAGCAGCGTCGGATTGGTGCCGGTACCCCGCAGCCGCAGGCTGGCTTCCGCCTGCAATCCCTGCGCCAGCGAACTCTGAAACGTGATGTCGGGGGCGCTGTCGATCTCCACATCGAAGTGCATGTTCGATAGCAGGCCGGTCTGCGCGGACGGCGTGCGCACCGGCTCGGCGGACTTCGCCAGAATGGAGCTGAAATCGGAGCGCGGATTGAAGCCCGTGCGCAGCACCGTGATCTGGCCCGACAGCGTGCTGCTATCGCTGGTGCCGGTCAGGCTCAGCGAGGCATCCGCCACGGTGCTGAAATCCTCGGGATAGCGCAGCCGCAACTCGTGCGCGGTAGCGTGCAGGCGGAACACCAGCGCGTCGCCGCCGTAGCCGGCGAACCCGGAAAGCGTCACCGTCCCGCCGCCGCTCTCGCCCGACAAGCTCTGTATGGTGGCGCGGCTGCCGTCGAACAGGATCACACCGGTGGTCTTCGATACCACCACCGGAAGCTCGGCTAGGCTGAGGGTGGCGTCTTTGATATCCATGCGGCCGGCGATCTGCGGTTGCGCCAACGGTCCGCGAATGGTGACGCCGGTGTCGATAAAGCCCGACCCGTAAATGTCGTCGTTGAAATCGCGGAGGCTGGCCAGGTCGAATCTGCCGCTGACTTTCAGATCCAGCGGATTTTTCTGTTGCAGGTCGATCGTTCCGGATAGCGACAGATCGGTGGCGCGGCCCACCAAGCCGGCACTTTCGACCTTAACCACGTTGCGCTCCATGGTGACCACGATGGGCGCCGCATTGTGCAGCGTCAGGGCCTTATTCTCGGCGGTCAGTCCCGGACCCGGCCCGGCTTCGAACGACGGGATGCGCAACTGCGCCTTCCACAGATCCGGCTTAACTGCCGGACCGTCGACGATCAGCGTGCCCTCGACGGAGCCGGCGATCTGCATGCCGCCAGGGGGCCGTCTGCCTCTGAGCCAGAGCCGCAAGCGCTCCAGGTCGAGACGCTTGAAGGCGATCTGCACACTGCCGGGATAATCGTCCGTCAGGCTCCACTTGCCGTCGCCCTGGATCACGGAACCCGCCAACTCGGAATCGAAGTGCGCCGTCAGCTCCGAGCCTTTGGTGGCGGCGGTGAGAGTTCCGTCGCGCACCGTCTGATCGTTGATTCGCAAGGTCCGTCCCGTGAGCGTGCCGTTCAAGCTAATCAGGCGGAAGCCCGGCTGGCCGGGCTTGGCGGGCGCTATATCCACCACCCCGCTGCCATGTAATTCGGCCGTGCCGCCGATGCCGGAATAATCCTTGCTCACCAACTGAAACTGGGCGAGCGGCATGGCATTGCTGTCCACCTGCACACGCAGTTGACCGTTTCCGAAGGCGTTCGTTTGGTGCTGGTAGTGCGCTTGCAGTGTGACACTCTTGCCGCCCGCCGCCAGTTGCGCATTGGCCAAATCCACGGTGCTACTCGAGTAAGTCAGCGAGCCTGTGAAACGATCAAAAGGTTCGCCATCGAGCGTGCCTTTGGTTGCCGTGACCGTGACTGCGATCAGCGGGGCGCCAACGGTTCCCGCGATCTTCGCGTCCGCGCCGACCGTACCCGCTATGGGAATGTTCTTGATGTCCGCGATCGCCATCAGATCCGCGGCAGGAGCGTTGCGGATGGAGCCCGCGAACGAGACCGGGATCGAATCCTCCACCTTCCAGTCGCGCATGCCCAGGGAGCCTGCACCCTGCGCGCGCAATGCGCCTTGCTGCACGCTGCCATTGCGCACGGCAAAGCCTGTGCTGGAAAGGTCGATATCGCCGGCGAGCGCCTGGAAGGTCCGGCCGGACCAAACCACGTTGGTGGCCTTCACATGCCCAGTAATTCGCGGGGCTGCCAGCGGGCCTGCGATCAAGCCATCGAACGCTGCATCGCCGGACTGCAACCTGACCGGAAGCGACTGAACATCGAAAGCGGGCAGCACCTCGTCCAGGTTCCGCGAATCGGCGTGCACCTGCAACCGCCGTCCCAGCACACCGGAAAAATCGAGCCGCGTCGATGGCAGCGCCAGGGAAGATGTTCGCAGGTCCAGGGTTTCGCTGGCTGCGTCGTATGTCGCTTCTATCGAGCCGTGTACGGGCGCGCCGTTCCCGGAGGGCGAAATTGCCATGCGGCCCGCAAGCTGCAGCGTACTCGTATTGCCGAATGTGACACTCAACTGCATCGGACCGGATGCAGCCGCATCCCATGGCACGTTCTGGCCGTTGTAGACGCGCATGAGCTTCCGCACGTCGAAGCCTGCCACATTTCCCTCCACATGCACCCGCCGGAGGTCCGCGATCTGCGTCTTCCCTTCGAAAGAGCCGCCCAGTGTGTCGAGGTGAATGCCGCCGGCGTCCAGTGTCTTCTGCCGCAGCACCACGCTTTCGATGCGGCCGCTTATCGGAAAAGGTTCGAGTGCCCGATTAGTTCCTGTCAGGGAGGCCGCGGCCAGTCCCGAAATCCGCAGGCCCGAGACGGCGATCCGGCGCGGGTCGATACGGAAGCCGCCATCGGCATGAAAATCGCGGAGGGTAAAGTGCGGATCCGGGCTAAATAGCATACCCGCCGCGTGCAGCGAGCCGCTGGCCTGATAGTTCGACGTGCCGTGGAAGCTGGCCTTTCCGGTCAGCGTCCCGGGACCTTCCAGTTGCGTGCGCAAGTCGAACGTGCGGGTCACTTCGCCGAGCGATGCCCGCACTTTATATTGAAACGCGCCGGAGAAATCCGTAAGGCTGTCGATCGCGCCGGAGAATTCGGCCTGCGTCTGCCCCGTAGACACGCGCCCGGAATCTATCCGCACCCGATTCTTCTCCACGGCCAGGGCCAGGCTCACATCCAGCGGCACTGGCCGGTAGCCGCCCCAACGGAATGCCGCCGGCGCAATAGACAATTGCCCGCCATATCGCGGCCCCGCCGCATCGTAGCTAAACTGTGCGCGCAGATTGCGGCCTTGCGCATCGAACGGTGTTCTCCCCTGGCCCGACACTTCGAAGCTGCCATTTTGCAGACTGAAGCGGTTGATGGCTAGGTCCAAAATGGTTTCTATGGCGCCCTTGCCTGCCCCCCGCCGCACCTTCGGCGCAGGCAGGTTGGTGTGTCCATCCGGATAAAGAATCGCGTAAACTTGCGGACGACGCACGTCGAGATATTGCAGATCGACGGAGTGCTTCAGCAGGTCGACGATCTTGATGCCCAGGACAATGGCGTCCGCTCGGAACAGCGGCGGCGCATTCGCCGGCTCGGTTCCGTGCAGCACGAAACCATCCACCTGGGCGCGCATTTGCTTCCAGTCGAACTGGAACGCGCGGATCTCCGTGCGTCCGCCGGTGGCCTTCTCCACTTCGGCCACGATGCGTTGGCGGACCTTCTCGCGAAACCAATCGCTGCGCAGAACCAGGACCGCGCTCAGCGCCGCGGCCAGCGCCAGCGCCGCCAGGCTGCCCGCCACGGTCCAAATTCTACGCGCGCGGCGGCTCATCGAAAGGCCTCGTCGTGGTATTGAATGTGGGTCCGGCGGCGGGACTCTTTCAGCCATTGCTCCACCTGTTCGTTGGCCGCCTGGCCGATGAGCGTTTGCTCGATGCCGGCGCGATGGGCGTCCACCGAAGGCGTCTGGCCGGGATGCGCCTGCATCAGCCCCGCGCGCATATGCTCGTCGAAGTATTTGCGAATCTCTTCGCCGGTGACCTGGATGCCGGGCCGGAAGCGCACATCGATGAAGCGCACCAGCATCAGTTGCCACGCGAGGCGTGCCTTCAGATCGTCTTCGCTCACCCCGTACCCGGCCAGCGCGCGGCGGTACGCCGTGTCATCCCCATAGCGGGTCTTTTCCTCCTGCAGGGCCGCTTCCGTGTCCGCGGCGGAGGGCGGCAAATACCGGCTCTCTTGCATCTCGTTGCGCACCAGCGTCTGGTCCACCATGCGCTCCGCGGTCTGGCGTTTGTTGGCCGGGCTGAAATCGGGTTTCGCGTTGTTCAGCAGGGCGGTAATCCGTATCTCGCGATCCAGATCGGTTTCGGTGATGACGCGATTGCCCACCGAGACGGCAATGCGGTCGAGGATCTCGGCACGCGCCATGGCAACCGGCATGCCAACCGGCATGCCAACCACCAGGCCAGCTAGGCAGATCGCGATGGAGAACCGGCGCCGCATCAGAATGTCTGCCCTATGGAAAAGAAGAATTGAAAGTGGCTGATGCGCTGAGGGATACAGTTATAAGGTTGGGTCATGCACGGCATCGGGCCTGCGCTCAGCAGGTCGCTCAAGCTTCCCGCGAACCCGACAAAGCGTGGGGGATTGATGCTGTACGCCAAATCCAGCCGGATCGGACCGATCGGAGTGCGATAGCGTATCCCGAAGCCTACCGCGTGGTTCATGTAGTCGAAATCGGAACTCCCGTGTTGATCCGTGCGGAACGAGATGCTCGACGGGCTGCTGTAAACATTGCCCATGTCGTGAAAAAGCACCCCGCCAATATTCTCGAGCAGGGGGAAGCGCAGCTCGGTCTGGTTCATCAGCAGGGCCGTGCCGCCCAAGGGAAAGCCAGTGGTCATGTCTCGCGGGCCGGCTTGTAGGTCCGGGAAACCGCGCTCGGAGGTGGCGCCGCCGGAGAAGAAGTGCTCGGGCAGTGGAATCGCCGTATTCGGGTCCGTGACATTGTGCAACGGATGCACGATCCCGAAAGTGGTGGCCCGCGCCAGCACAAACTTCTTGCCGATCGGGTGATAGGTCGCATTGCGTCCCAGGAAGCGTCCAAACGAAATCTCGGAGCCGAAAGCGCGCGGCGCGAGCGAGAGATCCAGGGTATTGTAGATGCCCTTGTGCGTCTCGATGGGGTCGTCGCGCCGGTCCTGAATCATGCTCCACGAGGTTTCGCCCACGCGGTCCGGCTGCGAGAACAGCGGAATCAGGTAAGGCGAGATCTTCAGCGTGGATTCGTCCACCGTGACATGCCGGTAAGTGTACCGGTATAGCAGCGTGATCGACTTGGAAAGCCGGTCGGAAAGCTGCACGGAGCTTTCAAAGCGTTGTGCCGTGAACGTGCGCACGTCCTTGCTGTTGTCGTACAGAGTGGTGAACGAGAGCGTCAGCTTGTCGTTGCCACGGATGCGCGGCGCCGTATAGTTGATTAGCGCGCGCTGCTCCAGGGTCGAGACGCGGCCCCGGAAACTGAGGCTCTGCCCCAGGCCCCACAGGTCCAGGCGCGACACATCCAGCGTGGCATCCGGAGCAAAGCCGCTTTGGCCTTGAGGCGATTCCAGGCAAGTCGAACAGCCGCCAATTCTGGCGAATTCAGCGCCGAAGCCGGTGGCGATCGAATACTTGCGCGCCTCCTCCATGTCGTAGAGCACGTACTTTTCGCTGGTGTCGCCATCGGGATTCTGGATGGCCGTATCCACGCGCGCGAAAACGCCCAAGTCGTAAAGCTTGCGCTGCGTATCGCGCATGGCGGTAGGCGACAGCGGATCGCCCGCCTTCAACAACATCTTGCTATCCACCAGGCTGCGGCGCGTGTTTTGCAAGCCACTGATCAGGATTTCGCGCACGAACTCCTGCTGCCCTTCGTGGATCGCATAGGTCAAGTCCGTCTGGTGGGCGTCGGACGCGGGCTTCGAACTCCATTCGAACGTGGCGTTCGGGAACCCCCGTGCGGCGTACTGCTGCAGAATGGTGTCCCGATCCACGGCCACGTTGTACTCGCTGAAGGGCTGCCCTTCCACGGAGCTGAGTTGGGATAGCAACTGGGCTTTGTCCAACTTAGCGGCGCCCTCCACCTCCAGGCTATGGATGAAGTACTGCGGCCCCTCTTGAATGCTTATGAAAACCGCCAGATTGTCGGGCTTGTCCCGATAGCCATCCACAATCTTGTGCGTGACCGATACGTCGCCGAATCCGTTGGATTGGTACAAGCTGGCGATGGACTGCTCGTCGCGCCGCAGCAGAGCCCCGCTATAGCGGCCGCGCCGGAACTGCAGCAGCGAAGCGCGCATCAGGAACATGCGCTCCCGGATAGCGTTCGTCCTGAAATACTTGTTGCCCTGAATATCGATCAGCACCAGCTTGTGGCGCTCGCCGGGGTTAATGAGATAGTCGATGGATGCCTTATCGTTGAGCACGCGCTGCGGTTTGAATTCGACTTCGGCGTCGAAATAACCTTGCGATTGAAAGTAGTCCCGCAAGTTCCGCTCGCCTTCGAGCAGCAGGGAGTCGTCCACGCTGTGCTCTTCAAAAACTGGCACCAGGCTGCGCAGCTTGCGTTGCGAAACCTTGGCCCCCACTGCGTGCACCTCGACTTCGGGCCCGGCATCGATATCCAGCAAGGGCCTGGTGAGATTGGTGTCCGCATCGTAGTCCAGGGCCTTCAAAGAGACGCGCGCTTCAAATCGCCCGCGCCGTTCGTACCTGGAACGCACATCCTCGACGCCGTTGTTCACGCGCGATTGGGTTACGGTGCGCCACCCTCCGATCAGCCAGCGGCGCCAGTGCGTGGCTTTTACGATATCCTGCAGCGGCATCTTGGGGTCGCCGCCGATGCCCGGCGTAGTGAAATGGGCGCGCGGTCCGGAATCCACCACGAAGTGTACGCTCACCTGCTGCGTGTGCGGATCGTAGGATACCTCCGGATGGACCTGGCCCTGGTGCAAGCCGTTGGCTACCAACAGGCGCTCGATGGCGGTCTGCGCCGGAGCTACGTCCGCCTCCGTAAACGGCTGCCCCAGGTTCAGCCGCGTGATGTTCACCAGTTGGCCCGCGTTCGGCGGATCGGATATGTGGCCCAACATCGCTACGTTGCCCACGAACCAACTATTCCTGGTGATGATTCGCACGATCACGCCGCTGGCTGGGGCCGCCGCGGACTCGGCATCCACCTGGATGTCTTCGAATGCGCCGGTGGCATACAACCGCTCGATGGCCGCGTGCACATCCGCCAGCCGCAGGGGTGCGCCCTTCTTGAGCGGGACGACGTTAGCCAGTTCCGCGGCGGTCAGCGGCTGTTCCTGCGGCACGAATTGAATATCGGCGATGGGCTGCTCTTCGTACTTCGGCGTCTGCGCGCAAACAATCTGCGCGCAGGCCAGTAACGACGTGGCGAAATATCGAGCGAAGCTCCAGCACACCTTCCCCATCATTATTACAGAGCCGCGACCGCCAGCGGTGTCGACCCATGGGAATCAGGCCGCTGTCCAACCGCCATCGATGGTAAGCACAGAACCGGTAACGAATTCGGCTTCCGGCGAACAAAGATACAGCACCATGTTGGCGATCTCTTCCGGACGTCCCAGGCGCCCGACTGGCTGGCGCTGGTTGAGCTCGGCGCGCACCTTCTCCTTCTCGTGCCGATGATATTTCTCCAGGTAAGCTTCGACAAAAGGCGTATCCACCGTGCCCGGACAAATGCAGTTGGCGCGAATCTCCGTGGGATAGTCGACTGCCAGTTGCCGGGTCATGGCGATTACCGCGCCCTTGGTGGCGCAGTAGGCGAAGCGCTTCTTGACTCCCACCAGGCCCGCCACCGACCCGATGTTCACAATCGAGCCGCGGGATGCCAGCAGCACCGGCATGGCGGCGCGCGTCACCAGGAACATGCCCTGCACGTTTACCCTGAACAGGCGCTCGAAATCGGCCAACTCGGTCTGCTCCACGCCGCCCACCAGGCCGATGCCGGCGTTATTCACCAGGATGTCGAGCGCGGCGATGCGCGCGAGGGCAGACTGCACCGCCGCTTCATCGGTAATATCAAGTATGACAACGGAGGCTCCGGACAATTCCCGCGCCAAGGCTTCGGCTCCCGGCTGGTCGATATCCGCGATGGTGACTTGCGCGCCCGCAGCGTGCAGCGCCCGGCAGGTGGCCGCGCCGATACCGCTGGCGCCGCCGGTGACCAGGGCCTTGCGCCCATCTACGCGAAAAGGAAGATGCATCGCTTGAATTCTAACGCCCTGCACGTTCTACAGGATGAAATCGTTGCGTGCCGGCGCTGCCCCCGCCTGATCGCGCATTGCACCGAAGTTGCCCGCGTGAAGCGCCGCGCCTACCGCGATTGGGAATACTGGGGCAAGCCGGTGCCCGCTTTCGGCGATCCGCGCGCGGAATTACTGATCGTGGGCCTCGCGCCGGGCGCGCACGGCTCCAATCGCACCGGGCGCATGTTCACGGGCGACATGTCCGGCAACGTGCTGTATCGCGTCCTGCACCAGACGGGCTTCGCCAGCCAGCCCGGGAGCGTCTCGCGGAACGACGGACAGCACCTGGTAAACGCCTACATCACGGCGGTCGCCCGCTGCGCGCCGCCGGGCAACAAGCCCACCCGCGAGGAGATGGCCAACTGCCGGCCTTACCTTGAGCGCGAGCTCGATCTATTGCGGAACGTCAAGGCAGTGGTGGCGCTGGGGCGTGTGGCGTTCGACAACTACCTTGCCATTTTGCAGAGCCGCGGCCTGATCGGGAGCCGCGCGGCCTTCGCGTTCGGACACGATCGCGTGTTTGAAACAGCGCCCGGCCAGCCGCTGCTGATCAGCTCCTACCATCCCAGCCAGCAGAACACTTCCACCGGCAAGTTGACGGAGGAGATGCTGACGGCAGTCTTCCGGCGCGCGAGGAAATTACTAAGCGCCCATCCGATGCTAGCCTCGTAAGGATGGCGCCCGTGCAACTCTATTGCGAAGAGCACGGAAGCGGCGAGCCGCTGGCGTTACTGCATGGGTTCGCGGGAGCCGGTTCGGATTGGGCCAACCTGGCGCCGGAATGGGCGGCGGACTTCCGCGTGATCGTGCCGGATATGCGCGGACACGGCCGCTCGCCGAACCCTCTCCCGGCCTTCCGTCACGATGGTGCGGTCGAAGATATACTGGCGCTGCTGGACCACTTGGGCGTGGGTACCTTCAAGGGATTGGGGGTGAGCGCCGGTGCCAACGTTCTGCTGCATATCGCGGCCAGATATCCGGAACGTGTGAAAGCCTTGGTGCTGGTCAGTGCCACTACGCACTTTCCGGAGCAGGCGCGGCGGATCATGCGGAGTTACTCGATCGACCTGCTGCCGGAAATCGAGAAAGAGAAGATGCGCCACCGGCATCCTGGCGGCGAAGCGCAGATCGATCGGCTGTTCGCGCAAGCCAGGGCCTTCGCGGATAGCTACGACGACCTGAACTTCACCGCGCAGGATCTGGCAAGGATTACGGCGCGCACCCTCATCGTGCAGGGCGATAGCGATCCGTTCTACCCCTTGCAAATATCCCACGAGATGGCTTCGGCGATTCCGAATGCGGAGCTGTGGATCGTACAGGGCGGCGGCCACGGTCCCATTGGCGGCGAGCGTTGGCCTGAGTTCGTGCGGCGCGCGGGAGCGTTCCTGCGGCAGGCAGCGTGACCGGACCACTCTGTTACAATCCTTGTTCATGGCGCAGCGGGTCTCGATATTCGTTACCTGCATCGTGGATCAGCTTTTCCCCAACGTGGGGCTGGCGATGGCCGATGTGCTGGAGCGCCTGGGTTACCAGGTCGACTTCCCGGAGGATCAGACGTGCTGCGGCCAACCGGCCTTCAACACCGGCTATCGCGCCGAAGCCTGCCAGGTGGCGCGCCACTTTCTGAAGGTCTTCCGCGATTCCGAATACGTGGTGGTGCCTTCCGGTTCCTGTACCTCCATGATCGCGCATCATTTCCACGATCTGTTCCCCGGCGACCCCGACGTGCAACGCGCCGCGAACGAGTTGAGGCCCCGCGTGTGGGAGTTCTCCAAGTTTGTGCTGGAAGTGGCGGGAGTAGACGACGTGGGCGCGCGGCTGGAGGACGTAGTCACTTATCACGATAGTTGCCACGCGCTGCGCGAATTCGGCATCCGGGATGGCCCGCGCCGTCTGCTGGCGAACGTGCGCGGACTCGAGCTGCGCGAGATGGACGCGGCCGAGGAATGCTGCGGTTTCGGCGGCACGTTCTCCATCAAATTCCCCGAGATTTCCGGCGGCATGGCGGGCACCAAGATCGATTCCATCGTGCGCACCGGCGCCAAGACCGTGGTCAGCCTGGATTCCAGTTGCCTGATGCAGATCCAGGGCGCCCTGGCGCGCGCCGCGCTGCCGGTACGCACCATGCACCTGGCGGAGGTCCTGGCTAGCCGTTAGACAGCCACTGAGGCGCCCGATAGCAATGTCTGTAGCATTCGATGAGAAGGTCCACAAAACGCTGGCGGACGCCAACTTGCAACTGGCCATTTATCGGGCTACCGCGCGCCTGATCGATCATCGCAAGCTTGCCGTTACGGCTACCGCGCTGCCCGATTATCAGGAACTCCGCACCCAAGCCAACGCCCTCAAGCGGCACACCATCGAGCACCTGGATCATTACCTGGAAGAGTTCGAAGCCAACGTGGCGGCGCATGGCGGCAAAGTGATGTATTGCCAGGACGCGACCGAGGTCGCCGATTTCGTCCTCGGACTGGCGAAGGAGCGCGCCGCGCAGCTTATCGTGAAATCGAAATCCATGACTACCGAGGAGATCGACTTAAACGAGCGGCTGGAGCATCATAACCTGGAGTCGGTCGAAACCGATTTGGGCGAGTACATCTTACAGCTTGCGCACCAGCGCCCCTATCACATCGTAGCTCCGGCCCTGCATCTGACCCGCTATGACGTGGGCGATCTGTTCGCACGCACGCTGGGAGTAGCCAACGAGACAGTGCCGGAGAAGCAGGCGCTGATCGCGCGCGGGGTGCTGCGGCAGAAGTTTTTGGCAGCCGACATAGGCATCACGGGCGCCAATTTCTTGGTCGCAGATTCCGGCGCGGTGGTGCTGGTGGAGAACGAAGGCAACGCGCGACTGACGACTTCCGCGCCCAAGATTCACATCGCGGTGGCGGGCATCGAGAAGCTGATCCCACGCGCGCAGGACTTGGCTGTGTTTCTGAGGCTGCTGGGGCGCAGCGCCACCGGCCAGGCGCTGACGGTCTACACTTCGTTCCTATCGGGGCCGCGCCGCGCGGGCGAGATCGACGGTCCCGAGGAGTTCTACGTGGTGCTGCTGGATAACGGCCGCACCAAGCTGCTGGCGGATAGCGGGAAGCGCGAATCGCTCTATTGCATCCGCTGCGGCGCGTGTCTGAATCACTGCCCGGTCTATCGCAAGATCGGCGGGCACAGCTTTCCCTGGGTTTATTCGGGGCCCATCGGCGCGATTATTACGCCACAATTCATGGGCATCGAGCATGAGCCGAGCCTGCCGTTCGCGTCGAGTTTGTGCGGCGCGTGCGCGGAAGTGTGTCCGGTGAAGATCGACATTCCCAAGGTGCTGCTGGAGCTGCGCGCGGAGGTGAAGCAGGCCGAGGAACGCGGCGGCAAGAACCGTTTGGAACGGCTGGCGTTCAAGATCTGGGCGTGGGTGATGTGCCATCCGCGCATCTATGAAATGGCGGCGATGGCGGCCGCGAGCGTGGCTCCGTCGGAAAATGGCAAGTGGCTGCGCAGCGCGCCCGCGGTGATGAATCTGCCGCCGGTGCGCGCCTGGCTGAGCCAGCGGGATTTGCCCCCCGCGCCGGGCAAGAGCTTCAGAGAGCTGTGGAGAAAACGCTGATGTCTCGCGAGGCGATTTTGACCAAGGTGCGCACGGCGTTGGGGCGCGCCGCGGGCCAAGCGATTTCCGAACCGCCGCCGGTTCGCCTGCGCGTAGACGCTATGGATGCGGACACGCGGGTCTCAAGCATGCTGCGCGCGGTGGAGGCGCTGGCGGGCAAGGCCCAGCGCGCGGCCACGGCCGAGGATGCGCGGGCCTATGTCGCTGCGGTGTTGCGCGGGAAGACGGCTGTAGCCTCCAACTCCCCGTTCTTGCGGGAATGGGGCATCGTGGACCTTCCGGGTGTGCGGTCCGGCTTCACGGATACGGCCGCATTGCGGGCGCTCTGCGCGGTGGCGGATGTGGGCATCACCAGCGCGGACTACGCCCTGGCGGACACCGGCACCCTGGTGATGCTGGCCAGCCCGGCAGAAGCCCGCTTGATCTCGTTGCTGCCGCCGGTACACATCGCCGTTCTTCCCAAGGAGCGCC
>Ga0302325_10011862_pt1 | contig 18739 bp, 15 predicted proteins | sample Palsa_T0_2_FD_201948 | JGI IMG/M metagenome (GOLD analysis project Ga0302325, IMG submission 201948) | Peat permafrost microbial communities from Stordalen Mire near Abisko, Sweden - Palsa_T0_2 | ecosystem: Environmental > Terrestrial > Soil > Palsa > Peat permafrost | place: Sweden: Abisko...
TCTGTTCTATACGCATTGAGGTTGTGAAGTTTTCCGTCATGTCGTTGATTGGTCCACCAGAAGGGGTTAACACGAGCGATTGAGTATTGCTTGAATTCTTGACGGACTCGCCACCCAGCGTCGAAGCTAAGCGCGGCTCTGTCTTTCTGGAAAATAGTACTGATTCGAGGTATACCACGGTCCCAGGAATCTTCTAAATCCTCAAGTGTGAGACGACGATTCTGAGCCTGTGCTTCCTGACGTTTCTGTGCGTACTCAGCCCACACACGCTGCGAGTCGACAAATTCAGATTCCCATGACTGAATGTAACGATAGAGTGCGGGAATTTGCTTATCCTCGTCGTGACTCATCCCACTACGGAAGTGGGTGATCGAGCCGTCAGCGAGTTGCTTAGACCACCGAAGATCTGACGCTGGAATGAGAATATGTCCCATTGACAACATGCCGAGCCCTCCAAGTTCTTTTGGCGAATAGAACACTGCGGGTGGGAATCGCGAGGGCATTTTGGAGTTGAGACCGATCTTGACTCGAGTTTGAATCTTCGTCTCGCATTTCACAAATAAGTCGAGTAGTTCTGGAGTACTTGCAGCAGCTTCGCGGTAATAGGTCATGGTTGCGACAATGGTTGAGTTGTACTTGCTGGCAATTTTATGGAACGTGGTACTGCCGCTGGACATGAGAATATTCCGAATACGATTTTCGAAATTCTTCATCGCCTGTTCCGAAACTCGTAGATATGCCGAAGCCGTACGCTCCTTGGTCTCCGTCTGAACAAGGCTCCACACTCCGTCTTTCAGAGAGAATTCCTCCGTCTGCGCTCGAATTTTGGGTAGAATGCGCACTTCAAACCCGCACATGGAGAACAAAAGGTTGGGATTGTCCTTCGAATAAACAGAGACAAAAGAATCGCTGTCTTCCCAGGTAATGGTCGTAAGAGAGCGGGGTAGACGATCTTGGATTTCCCAGAATACCGCTTTGCCGAGATTGACGTCGTGCGAGAGGAGACGCATTCGACAATCCCGCGGCCAACATTTCTTGTTGTTGTAGCCAATGACGTTCTCGCCATTTGGATCGGGGTGAACTGTCAGATAACGTTGAGTAAGTTCGCGTGCTTCATCCGCAGTAAAGCGGAAAACGATGTGAATTCGATCAATGTATCTGCTATACAGGCGGATAGGGTGACTCGTCTCCGTTTCCACATCTTTGTACTGGAGAAACTCGTTTGGCATAGTCGGGGGTCCAGCCATTGCCATAGCCCGAGGAAGGCCAAGGATTAAGAGATCCAAGGTCAAACCCCAATACTGAACAATGAAAGAGGCGAACTGAAGGCCTCGGATCAAGCCATAACTGTTGGTGTGATTCATGTCCTTGTAGTTCAAAACGACGTTAGATTTCGAAACACAATAGTCCGCTAAGTTGTGGTCGACAATTAGCTGCATTAATCGACTCAATAAAGTGAGATCAATCTTGTCATACATCTTGTTGAGTGTCGTCTCCATCATGACGGTGCATTCGCCTTCCGATGTTTCCCAGACATCTGTCAAGTTGTTGATGCCTTGGGCCCACTTGTAAACAAGAAGGGGAGGAACTTCGTTGTCGCTCGGCTTGATCCACGCTGGGAACAGATGCCTTTTGGTTGCTTCATACCAAAGGTATTGATCGAGATAGGCATCGGTAATCTTTTCGAGAGGATTGACATCGTAGACGGGAACAGCTTTGTCGTAGTAGTCCATAAACTCAATGCCAACTTCTTTAAAAGCCCGTTGCGTCAAGAGAAGCCGTTTGATACGAGACAGAGTGTCGTGTGGAGAATCATAGGCCTCTTCAATAAGAGCTAATTCCTCTCTTTGACTTTGATTTAAACGTCCTTTAACGCTATACGCTTCCTTCAATTTCTCCAAAGCAAGCGTTAGCAGCTTCGTATCGTGCTTGTAGTTGAGCGGCGGGAAGGGAATAGGTTGAAATCGACGAGCTTCGAGCCAGTGAACCGTCATCGTATAAATTGCGACACCTTCTTCGCTTGATACGTATGGGCCGTCTTTGAGATAATTGTGTTGACGCTCTTGTTCCGCCTTGAGCCAAATACGAGTTAGTCGCCCAAGATTTTTCTTTGCGACTGTTTTATCGACTGTTGCACCACGACGAATACGTTCACGATTGAAATAACTTGTGCTGACCCACCAATCGGCCTTAGCTTTCACGTAACGAAGAATGACGTTTTCAACAGGCGCAGGAAGACCGGGTACTGACCAGGGCTGATTCGCCTTGAAAGCACGCCAGGCTTCGCTCAAGTGCTGAAGAATTGTCTTGGCCTTGTTCTGTCTGATTCCCTCCGGCATTAAGGACAAGATATCCGACATCACCGATGCGCGGAGTTCGATATCGAAGGAACTTTCAACTCTTTGTTTCGTGATGGTAGATGCCACACCTTTTGAATGTCGACCTTCAAACTGTCGAGCCAGCAGATTCTGGAGCCACCTCTCCAACAAAGGTACAATCCCTCGAAGGAAGAAGAGCCAGACTCTGAAACTGGGAAAGTAAAATCCATTCCCGGGGCCCTTGCCTACCGGTCCAGTATTGAACCGGTGATAGATGACGTGTTTGAGATCTTTGCAGGCCCGAATTTGACGCATGAGCCTATACTTGTAACGATACATACCGGTGAGCTGGCCGACATGATTGAAAACGTAGTGAATTCCATCAGCTAATTGGAAGGCATCGATGTTGCCAAGTCGATACTGTACATGGGAATCGAGAATTAATTTGGTAAGTCGCAGAATTTCACGCATTAAGTGAAATGCATTACCAAATCGAGATTTCTTTCGCTCCTTGGTTGTGAGAGTCTTCACAGGCTTCAAATTGAAATTGAAATCCAAGTGAAGATAAGTCAAACCTTTACGGTGGATCAAAAGGTTTAACATGTTGAAACCCTGTCGAATGACTTGTAGACCAGCTTCAACCCAATCGATCGTGGTAGTTTGGAAGAACTTCGTTGATTTGAGAGCTCTGAATAAACTTTGTTTGTTCTGAGCTTTTGGTTTCTTTGTATGAAGAGCATTGAGAACGTAATTCTTGAGGAGCTTCTGGTAACTGACTCGAACTTTGACCGGTTGACCCGGGGGGCAGTGTTCTAGATACCATTGTTTGACTAATGGGACATCTTGCGCACGAACCATATGACCTGTTCGCTTGTTGAATGGGTGCGGCGCCCACCATAGCGCGATACCGTTGGCTGTATTTTCAGTATAAAGAGGTAGATCTGAAAGCAGCGGTTCAACGTCACCCGGTATAGAAAACTCTTCGTCGACCTCGCTATCGCCAAAAATCTGATCTTCGTGTGTTGGGCCTTCAAGGGCGGGCGCAATGAACCGCGACGAGATTGGATTGATGAGGGCATCGAAATAGAATGCAGGTAGATCCGGGTCGTCAGTGCGAATGTACTGACTGGCAGGATCGTGGTACCATCCAACGTGGACTGCTCGGGGTAGAGAGTTGTACAAATAAGGAAAAGCGACCTTATATTCGGTTCGAATTAATTGCCGGATGATTATTTTGTGGATATCATTGAACTCCGTCCATTCTTCTTCGTTGACGTCAATATCTTTGAACAACGGCTCGAATTTAGGACCGCCTGGTAGCGCCATATTCAATGCTTTGGAAGTGAAGAATGATTTCTGATCGAAAAGGTAATAGTAGTTGCGATCAGTGAGATCGGACAGCAACTGATGACCCAAACGGTAGAGAGTTGCCATCTGTGGGAGGGTGAGATTCCATGTTTTATATGTTGGACCATTGACATGGGGCGTTCCAAGAAGCGCTTTGTGTTCATAGAACCATTCGTAAACAGGAGCATCTTCGACTTCGTCCAGTTCCAGCATGATTGGCTCGAGGGGTTCAACATCCTCAATATTCTCGGCATACGAGATTGGGGGTTCTTCGTCGTCGAATGGTGGAAATCGCATTCGCTTGAAATGCCGTCTGTCTCGTTTTTCTCGTCTGCATGCTATCCATACCGTTGCCCACTGTGCGATAAACAATGGCTCGATCACTCGCGGAATCTCATTTACAAACGTGATGGCGCCTGTCATATGATAGAGTACTGGAACCTCTCGAACCTGCTCCCACGGCATTGGCATGTTTTCCAAGAGCTTCATGACCGCATGGGGCATATACTTGAGTGCGCCCAAGTATGCCCGTTTGTCGTGGCGAAACTTCTTCGATGACATATCACCATGATCGGTCATAATTTTTGCGAGATGTTCGCGTGGCATCTCCGCCTTCTCTGCTTCAACAAATCCATGTTTTCGCTTCTCCCCGAATCGATTATTTTGGACTGGAACGTTAGCTCTGCCTGGAAACGAATGTTGTCTACCTTGATGCCATTTTCTGGTTTTCTCTGCAAGCCGAGTGGCGCGCGGGTCCTGAAACTGCGGTGGGATATACCCGGGCGGCGGTGCTGCAGCCATTCTGGCTAGCTCTGTCCCAGAAACGAGGCTCGAGTCGACCGAGGAAGAGATGGGGATCTGGTCGATGAAAAGCCGACGTGATATATTTTCGTATGGCGGAGTTTCCACTTTCGAAGCGTTCAGAATTATTACGTAATTTATGACGACTAAAGCCGGAAGTCCGCATCTTAAACCCAGCGCTTGCCGCCGGCGACTAACACCCTGGTGGCAATTCTGCCACAGCAGAAGATCACAGAAGCACTATAAGTTTGCCTAGAAATATCCTTTCTCCAAGTACTGTGAATATAAACGTAACCAAGGCTATCCAACACCCATACGTCCAAACAGCAAATGAACCCCAAATAATGCACATCATTTTTGCCCTCGTTGATACATAAATTTAAATTCCATCCATTGAATACAACCCGTCCTCAGAATACCTCCATTGCGAGTTGCAACGACGAATGTTATTCTTTTGGACTTTCGCTTGAACCGAGAGGGCTGCTACCACCTTCATTTTGCGGAGACTGTGCAGGCTTGTTGAATCGAACGACCATCACAGACACATTATCCGTGGAAAAGTGATCTAAAGCATACTTGACAAGGACATCCGCGGCTTCTTGAGGAGAATGTATCTTTCGTATCAGATTGACAGCATGCTGATCTCCACAAACGTCCCACAACTGTATAGTCAGCATGAAAAGAAAGTATAAATACCCCATCACAAGCCAGGATCATAAACTCGTCCGAGCTATTTGAAAGAATTGTTTCCGTGGTGAAAGGGTGTCCTGAGATGTATTCTTTCATGTATGTATCACCCAAAGCGCGCGTCACCGCAAGTACGCCTAAGCATTAGAGACCGATGTGCATGGAGCTACCATTGACACGGGAGTTCAGTATGAGGCCGCCAGCGGCAGCAATTCTCCGTCCTTCAGCTTCGTCCGTACCCTTGTGGTCGTAGCTTAACCGCACAGCTTTACCTCTTCGGCTTTCATTTAGTTTACGTTAAGAAGAGAAATACCATAGAACAATTCTTGCATCCCCAACATTGCCAGTATACAAAACGCGACGCCTTTCTACCTTTGTTGGGCGAGTTTCGGCACTGCCTTCCGGATCTTCGCTTTTTCGTTGTTCCCTTTTTATGGCACTTCGATCCGGCACATTACGGTCTTCCCATCGAGTATATGCAACAACAGCGGTACAGCCACTGGTTCTGTTATTCCCATTGCTCAACCTGTCCAATTCCCTGTCACATTCCACAAAAGTACGATCCAGAATCTCAGGAACACCAACTCCGGAGTTGGCCGAACCTAGCTGTTTGGAAAGGATATGGTGAAAGTATTTCCCACAGTATTCGGCTGCCGATTTACCAGCGTGCCCGTCGAAAATAGCGAAATAACCACTATCTGTTCCGGGCTCGTGGAAATCGTATACATAGGAGTGTGTGTCCTCCATGGTCCTACGACACTTCTTGTTGACATCTTCTGACACGCCGATCTGAAAGCTGGTTGCGGCAAGCGGCGACGATGGACCAGCGGCGTTTGTCCCAGTTCGAGGCTTCCTGGAATGACTGTTTGACGCGGACGTGTCTGGTGGCGGTGTCGGTGTAACGGAGTTGGGCGGCAAAGACGAACTTAGCTCGTTGCGCGGAAGGTTGTTTGCAGCAGCAGTGTCCAGTGGGGGCGGATGTGGGCGTTCGCGACCTGTGGAGGCCGTTGAACTCGATGTTCCGCTTGATCGGGTTGATCCAGGCTTCTGAGGTGGTTCGCTGGTTGCTGAGGTCGGACTCGCGCTACTATCCATCGACGATTCGCTGGGAATAGGAACCTGATCAAGGGGCTTGAACCGTGCGTGTTCCGGGTCCTTCGGGTCGACAATGTCCGTGTTGGATGACGAACTACCAAAGAGGTTGATCTTCCTGGCAAGCGCTACGAGGGACGAGCGGCGACGTTCGAAGCCCGAATGCGGAGGAGGACGGTTCGGATTGTCGTCCTGCTGGTTGTTTGAGGAAGCCACTGTGCCGGTTGATTAAAGTCTGTGCGTATATAAACACCACGTTTGGCTATGCAAAGGCTTGATGAAGGTTCGTCTCGGACTAAGGTTGGTCGTCGTGACTCGTGGCGGCAAATTGTGGAGTGCGTCTCTCTCTCCTTACGCTTTAGGCAAGCCTGCATGACCTCCGGTCGCCTCTACTATCTTGCTCGAGATAATTACCCTTGCTATCTCGGAGGCTCGATCTCAGCGGTGACGTCGACAACCGAGAGGTATTTATTACTCCTGTCAGCGAGCTACTATGAAGAAATGACTACACAAACCGCGACACCCGGAAATATCGGCAATTGCCGAACCGGGATCCTGGAAGGGAAGTTGAGATCTAGAGAGGACCTGAGGAGTCACGCAGATTGATCTACCGTCTTAACGAGACACGAGGAGCTGAGGTTTGAAAGCTAACGAGGAAGCCAGCGTCAACTCCGAGTCTTGCGAAAGCCCGATAATACGGTCTACAAACGCTTCCCACTTGATATATTCCTTTGCAGAACAGATGAAACTTTGGCCATATACTCGCGAGGCCGAACCAGGGGGCCGGTTTCGGACAGGCCGATTGCCAATTTCAACCTTTCCCGCAATGTGATCATGACTCACCCTGACATCATCAATGCCAACATCCAGTTCCCAGCCCTTGAGCGGTACCAAAATAGTCTTGGTAGGATGTACAGGCTCGGGTAAAGTGAGTCCCTAGTTAAAGCTGCATGTTTTAATGACCCCAGAGTACATTAGGAGAGATCCTATCCGAATCTCTTGGACTTCCGCTTCTTTGCCTCGATGCAGAAGCGCATCAATCATACTGGCAGGATACACCGCCAGAAACGTTCCGAGAGCAAGTAGCGCAATTCATAAAGTCCAACCCCGACCGATGGATCATAGACGGAAATTACAGAAACCAACTCGGACATATGACCTGGGAGGCTGCGAGTGACATTATTTGGCTCGATTACCCCATTTTTGTTGTTTTGTGGAGGCTCTGGTTTAGGACTATTGCAAGGATTCGGAGCGGCGTGACTTTATGGGGAAAGGAAGGATGTGTGGAGACCTGGCAATCTCAGTTTTTCTCCAGGCATTCGTTATTGTAAGAATTTCGGAGAGGTCGAAGTTATCTAATAATAGTTTAGGGGTATTCTATTTTTATTGGAACCGCCGGCCAGTGTTTTATGAGGAACTTGTGAACAAGAGGAAGGGAGCGTTGGAAGGTATCAATGTCATCAGATTCCAATGGCCGAGCGACACGGCAACATGGCTCGATGGATTGGATAAACCAGAAAGGGTCTCCAGCTGATGACTGCGTAACCCCCCTGTACTGATTCCATGCGAAAGCTGGGCTCGAGCCCTTTGAAATTAGGTTCAAGATACATATATATATCCACAATGTTGCAAATTGGTTTTATCTGACCCGCTTAATTGCCGGGTGACTAATGGATGGATTTCTACAGCATATTCCAATACTCGATTCAGAGAAAGATGGCTTGTATAGCGTTAGAAGCTAAATACCCTGCTCAAATCTGGAGAATGGTAATTGAGATACACAAATGCACGTTCGTAGTTCAAGCTCTAAAGCGCTGATCTGAGCGTCGGTCAATTTCACCCGTTTTTCCCCTCAATCTGCGCGCTTAGTCATCTGGATGTATTTGACTCTTTTGAGGCTGAGCTCGAAGTCTTGCAGCGGTGACGGGACTCTTCTTGTGTAGAATTCGTTTCACTCGTTGGTCGTCGGTGCTTGCAAGAACGACTCGTTCGAAACCAGAGCCGACATGTCATTGTAGCGGTTTCGATAGACATACTCGCTCACACGTCTTGGTCACAGTCGCCATGGGTTCCTGCTTTTCGAGAGACGCCAGCGAAAATACCGGCCAGGGGGTCGCCACCACGGCTACAAGACAAGTAAGCAATGTTCCTGCAGCGGCGGCATCTTCGGCAACCACGCGCCAGGCTTCTGGAGCAATAGGAGGTACATCTTCCGGATTTGAAAGATACTGACATGTTTCCAGGAAACCGGCCGTTCAAACCACGACGAGACGGGACTTGGACTTCTCCGGTTCCGATCACTCGCAGCATGCTTCATCGACAACGGACAGAGTTCTGGGAAACGGCTCCCCAATATGATGGACTAGTGGAGACATGGAACTCGCTTCGAGTGGCGGTCGAACTATCGCATCAGAACGATTTAACGACGGCTCAGGCGGTGCTTGATTCTGCTGGAATCACTATTCCTACCGGGGATCTCGGGGTCGGATGTTATGACGAGCGAGGGCACCGCTTCGTGGTGCCAGACTTTGTCTTGGCCGAGCCTTCAAACATATTAGACGACGAGGTTGAGATGAAACCAAGAGATTCGTCGTCGACTGCGATAAACAAACATGATATCGAGGCCTTGGAAGGTGTCGAGGAGGCCGAAATGTCTTACACAGTAACAACCATTGAGGATAATCTGACGATAGGTCAAAATTCGACTGTCGACAACCTCTAAGGATATCAGTGTGGCATTCAAGGGGAGCGAAAATGCAATTGATTTGAAAAAGCGGCTCATGGAACAGGTTGGACTGACCGGTGAGATAAAACTATTTCTATTTGGCAAACCGCTGAGAGACGATACCCCTTTGCTAAAACAAGGGTGGGACAATCATATAATTCAAGCTTTCGTGCGTGAGTGAAGGATGGCAGAAACGATTGGGAGTGGGGGGGACTAAAAGATGTGTACCATCAAGATATGTATATCATTAGATTTGAAGTTGTGTGAGATTTATGCTGCACAATTGTAATGTGGAGTTCAGTTAGTAATGGGAATCAATTTGCAATGGCTCAATAGTCAGGATACATGAGTGGTATCGACTTCTTAGCTCTCCGATCCTTGCAAGTAGTATATCCTGCCAGAGAGATGTTCTAGATACTCCAAATGTCTTACACGAGAGCAGCTGCTATGTTCAATGTAGGGTCGATGGAGGAACCAAATAAATATATTACATTGATATCATCACGGGTATTCCTCCTGTAGCTCAACCAGAAGCAAAAGTTATATACCAGTTCAACCTTCATCCTCTATATCCTCAACTCTAACCTTCTTCCCTGGACTTTCCACCCCACTGTCACGCTCAATCTTTCTCTTGTCGCCTATAGTAGCCTCCGTTGCTCGAGGCTTCTCTTTCTTACGCACAAGGCCAGTAAGATCATTCGCCCCACCGGCGAGGGTTTCCGCCAGCTTCTGTTGTAAGACCGCATTTAAGCCGTCAGCCGAGTCGAACATTGCACTCACATCCAACTTCTCTTTGACAGGATTTTTCATTTCGTCCACCTTGACACTCAATTCTTCTATCATTTCTTTGGCATCCTGTGCCTCTGCAGTTTTACCCGCCGATTCCAATACTTTGACCCGATCTTTCACGGATTCAATTGCCGATTCAAGATGCTGCAGCGCCAGCGCCTTGTTTTCTTCAGGAGAGGGCTGTTGAGCAAATTCGAGGGCCAGTGATAACTTATAATGTGCTTCAGAAATAATGGGATCTGAATTCTCATAAAGATTGACCTTAAGCTCCAAAGCCGTCGTGAGATCCTGTACTGCAGAATCAAAGGACTCTAAAGATTTTAGACACACAATATCAATCTGGTTTACCGTTCTCGATACTGACTTCACCAAGAAGATCACAGACATCCGCGATTTTGCCTTGAATGGCCTTCTCTTCAGATGTACCCTGTCCCGCAACCGCTTTCCCTTTTTTCTTCTCCAGCTGAGCTTCGTACAACGTTTTCGCCGTCTCAAGGACTTCCCAAGCGATCTGAAAATCGTCTTCCTTGTCGCCGTCATCATTTTCGTTTTCACCTTCCTCATCATCCTCATCGTCCTCTGCATCCCCTGAAAAGGAAATCTTCGCGTTGCTTTTCGTTTCGGGTTCCGCGGCTGATGCCGCTGCGGATGCAACTACCTGCTTAGGATCTATCATGAGCCATATGTATGTATGCGGAGCGTACCGAACGCGGGATCGGTTGCTGGTGCGCCGCCCAGGACTTGACTGTTTTTTTGTGCGACCTGGAATAAAGCCTTGCCATAAAGGAAGAGGATATCAGGATCGTCTTCGCCAGTTTCTTGTGCCCTAAATCGGTCAGTCGTACGCTGCGTCAGGGAATTGTACTGGAGCTCTGAGGCTTCACCGTAGTGTTCTACTGCCTTCTCATAGTTCTTGAGCGCATACTCTTTGTTGCCCAAAGCTAGAGCCTTCTGCACTGGAAAGGCATAGGTATCCTTTGTGGATATTTGCTGTGAGCTCGTGTCGTCTGTCATATGGTCTCGGGTCGCGTCGTTAGGTTGAAGAGGACGGTGAGGTTAAGTAACAAACAGTTGATGGGACCGAGTTGCAACTAATCGCTCAGGACTCGGGAGTCTTCTTTGACGTGTGCGTGCATTCTGATTGCGACTGGGTGCAACGCGCCTGCAGCCTGTGGCTGTAAAGAGCTTATGCGTGTAGTTTCGAGTACGTACCTTAAAATAATTGTTGGTGGATCTGCCTTCATTCCGTGCGTCACTCGCTCTTCTCTTGCCTCAGCAGCTACAATGCGAACATATATCACCACAGGGACTTGACAAGCAGCTCAGAGACAATGAGACGCTCCACCTCTCGAGACGCTTCGTCCGAGTTTGAGCGGATATCGCTCGACGAGCTGCCTCCCCAAGGCACACGGCCGCAACTTCAGATTAATATTGTCCCTCCTGCTGACAGCAATCCCCCAGTGCCTTCGTCATCTCCATCGCTTTCTCCTTCACGGCCCATCATTATTCCTCGTGTAAGCCTCCAAAGAAATATATCCTCAGGACCCACATCACACTGGCGGAAACCGAGTTACTCGCGAGTTGATTCTTCTGCGAATCCCAAGGGCGATTCACCAAGTTCTTCCCGCCAGTATGATGAGGAAGGCGGCGTGGAGCTCGAGGTGAGTGAAGTTGAGGAGGGATTGAATGCTGCACTTGGTACGGGAGTCGAACTTGGCAGTTGGCTACCAACGACTCGACAACCGTCATTTCGAAGAGTAGAGCCCAGTCCAGCGATCACCACTCCTCAGATAGTGGTCGATGATACAGCTTTGCAAGATGTCTTTGTGCCAGATGAACGCGAAACCGCAGGCTTGGCTGTTAACGCTGGTCAAATAGCCGGCACAGCACCCGTACGACGAGCACGAACTCTAAGTCCTGGAAGGAGTCGCCCCGGGGAATTGCTTGGATATGATCTGGGAACAATCGAAAGACGAGGATCCGCGGAAGCAGATTTGGGCTCACCCACAAGTCCGGCTGCAAGTGATGCCGATAAGAGTCTCGCCCCAACGACCAGCTCAGTGTTTCGGCATATCCGGAAAGCTTCTCAGCGTGTTGTAAATCTTGCTAATGCGGGAGACGGAACAGAACAAAACGAAGGATTTCCATTCATCGAGCCAACGAAATCTAGACCTACCATCAGGGAAGGCCCGGCTGAGTTCCCTTTTCCGGCTGAGTTCCCTTTTCCGTCGTTGGGGCAGTCGAGCTCCTCTGTCGATAAATTCGCCACAGAATTCAACGTTGCGGAAACCGGACACTCTCCACATATTGATGCTGTGGCGCTACGAGGGAAGAGCCTTGGAATCTTCGGCCCGGACAATTATATACGGAATTGGCTATGTAATCTGCTTTTGCACTCGTATATCAATACTGCGACGTTAATTGATATTGTAGTGCAACGGAGCCTATTATCTTGTTGGTCATTATAGCTCAAACTGTGTTCCTTACGATCCAATCTGCTCCAAATGTCGAAGAGTATCCCCAGACACTTGATTGGGGACATTCCTGGGTAGACTATTGCCTCCTGGTCACATTTGTCTTCTACACGTCTTTCTGATATCGTTCCTCATTAATGTGTAGGCTGGAGCTTTTCGCGCGGATTATCGTGTCCGGATTCATCTTTAATCCTCCTACAGAGCTTGAAGTTTATCGAAAAGAGATCGGCCCGAGGCCAACTGCAATAGTCTTGCAGGGGTCACAACGGCGATCTCGTTCGAAGTCACCTGGTGTTTCGGTGGACAGGAAAAACACTCTGAAAAGACAATATTCGACTTCCGCTGTTCAACGGAGAAGTCGACATTCCCATAGAACTTCGTCCACGCAGGCCCGTCATCTTGAACCGTCAACATCAGGAATGGCAGAAATGCGTCACAGGCATTCAGCACGTCGAACTTCCTCGCCTGGTCCTTTCGCGGAGAGAGGAAGGCAATATGACCGTCAAGAGGCAGAAGCACCTATAGGAGGAACTCAAGAGTACATTACGACTCGTCGGACTAACTTTCCAACCCCTTTTCTATCGGCGGCTACGTTTGTCAAGGCTGAATTGGGCGAAGTTGAACTGACTCGAAACCTACATAAAGCACGACTTGCTCGACGTGCATATTTAAGACACTCTTTCAACAGGATGGATTTCATTGCGGTGGCTAGCTATTGGATTGCATTGATCCTGGAGTTGACAGGAGTAACAAAGCACCATATCTATGTATTTCAGATGCTCAGTTGTCTCCGAATCTTTCGGTTACTCGGTATCACAGAGGGAACTAGTGTAAGATTTGTTTCATCCTCTGACTGACTTCCCAGACAATTTTGCGATCTCTCAAAAAAGCTGCACCCCTCTTAGTGCAGGTTGCTTTCTTTGTGTTGTTCTTTTGGATTATCTTCGCTATTATCGGGATTCAGACATTTAGGGGGTCGCTCCGAAGACAATGCGTATATATCGGTAAAACATCCGCAGTCTCTTCACTCATTCCTAGATCCATCAAATAGTACCAACACCTTCGTACAGCAGTTTCAGTTTTGTGGAGGTTATCTCTCTGCAACTGATTTTTCTCCTCAACCGTACATTATGGCGAATGGTCAGCCGAGCACAGAGTCAGCGAAGGGATATCTCTGTCCAGTACAATCGATGTGCATTGTACATTTTCTTTTCTGGCAATACATTAACCAAACAGGAAGGAGAAAATCCTTACAATGGCACGGTCAGTTTTGACAATATTGCCCAGGCCATGGAACTCGTATTTGTTATAATAACGTCTAACACTTTCACTGATCTCATGTGTTCTCCCGGGTGTGCAAAATATTAATTACAGGTATTACGCTATTGATGCTGAGTATATGGTTGCATCGTTATGTAAATCTCCCTTTATTTCGTGCTGATTTTAGTCTTCATAATTGGGTATCCCTTCAATCGGAGTAGCTGACAATACAAGGATTGTTGTTTTGACCTTTTGGCTCGTGAATCTGGTCATAGCTGTTATCACTTCGTCATTCCAAGTCACTCGAGAAGAGAGCCGACAGAGCGCTTTCACTTCCGAGAAACAGCAGTAAAACACCTATAAAATCGTACTCAATCTAATCTATAGGAGACTAATCGAATCGGAATCTGTGGAACTAACTCAACAACGACCACCCTCCAAGGCGCAACAATGGTACAACAAGACGAAAATAGTTTGGATCGCTCTCATTGCCGCAGATCTCACGATTCAGGCTTTGAGAACAGCAACCATGTCACCAACGTCTGCGAACCTTTTAAGTACTCTATTCTTACCTCCTAACGCTAATTTAGCAATCACGGAAATGGTGGCAACTATTATTTTCGATGTTGAAATCATCATTCGCTTCGCAATCTCATTCCCCGACTGGCGAAGCTTCTTTCGCAAGCGGACGAATATGGTTGATCTTTTCTTAGCGATCGCAACATCAATAATACAGATACCTACAATACGCAATTCCGGTGCGTATGGCTGGCTTACAATATTCCAGATCATGCGAGTATACCGTATCATCATTGCGATCCCTATCACTAGAGATTTATTGGTACTGTGATCCAACACTCAGCTGATCCATTAGAAAAAAGTTCTCAGTAATGTCTTTGCGCTGGTGAATTTGATTTTCTTTCTGTTCCTGATAACGTTCTTTTGCGCTATTCTCTCCTGCCAGCTGGTCCGGGGGGACATACCTTCGATCGATGCTGTCACTGGGGTGGAATACGAAATGTCCTTCAGGACAGTGTGGAATGCGTTCCTGGGCATGTACCAGATCTTGAGTTCTGAGAATTGGACCGTTATACTGTATTCAGCCACTAGTTATCAGACGCAGTATCATGTTGCATGGATCTCGGCAACATTTTTCATACTGTGGTTTATCGTTGGCAACAGTGAGATCCCATCCCTTGAAGGCTAACGTCAAGATGTCGTGTTGAGTTTGTTTATTGCGGTCATTGTATTCCTCCTTCCAAGCGATGAGACTAATTTTCTAGCAAGAAAATATCGGGGTTACGGAAGATGAGAAGAGAAAGGAACAGGTCCGCGCATTCATTGCCAAGGCTGTTCCCACATTAGCGAAAACAGAAATTCACAGGTACAAGGACTTGAGATAATCTCTTAATCTCTTTTAGTAATTTGACAATGTCTTCGGTCTTCCGAAAGAAAAAGAAGGAGCCTTTGTTCGATTCAGGTCCCGAAGCATTCAATCTCCTTATGAAGGAGGCCGTTGTTCGAGAATTTTTGGACGAGCAAGATACCGAGGTTATCTCACCTGCGTTCCTTAGATGACATTGTAGAGAGCTCCGGTTACACTACAAGAACAACGTCAGCAGCAGATGGCGGAACAGTCTTCAGTTATGGGACGACTTAAAACCTGGCTGACAGGCACTAATGTGCATCGAAGATTGGGAAAAACGTTTAATCTTTACTCGACGCATACTTTTACGTATTCAACTACTCCCTCAAGGCTCACAGTATAGGTCGAGCCTCCCCAGCCTGTCAAGCAACCCAAATACGATGGCACAGGACGCAGTCAATGCCCATCGCCAACAGCGGGCGCACCAGGCAGATTTCCTTAAATCCAATCCGAAGATCAACAAATCGCTTTGGATATTCCCTGCTGACAATCCTATTCGACGTATTTGCCAGTTACTAGTGGCCCCAAGTCGAGGGGAGCGGCTCGAAGGAGTGGAACCCAACCCCATCGCTTGGTGGTTTTTCTCTGCCTTTACGTATGCCGCCATCGTCTGCATCGTTATGTTGGCATGTATCACAACACCGCTTTATCAGATTGTCTACTTCGCTCAGCATGGAGATAGCAGATTCAATTGGATCACCTGGTCTGATATTGCCTTTGCTGTTATCTTCAGCATTGAAGCAATAATAAAAATCATTGCAGATGGATTTCTATTTACACCGAACGCATACATTCGCAACATCTGGAATGATATTGACTTTTTCGTTCTGATAACATTATGGATCAATGTCGTTGCGGACTTGACTGATAGAGGCGGTCTTTCCCGCGCGTTTCGAGCGTTCAAAGCATTACGTGCCCTCCGACTGGTAAACATTTCGGACACTGCTCGGCAAACATTCCATGATGTTATCATCAGCGGCTTCTGGAACATACTCGCAGCTGCAGTGGTTGCGTTGTCGCTCCTGTTTCCCTACGCTCTCTGGGGTCTCAATATCTTTAACGGACTGTTCTTTTCATGTAATGACACAAGCAATGGAATAAACAAAACCTTATGCATCGGCGAATACGGATCTACTCCGCAAAACTGGACAGTCTGGGCTCCTCGAAGTTGGGAAAACCCTGAAGGCTACAATTTTGACAATTTCGGAGCTTCGCTTTCAATTCTATTTGAAATTGTTTCTCAAGAAGGATGGATCAACGTAATGACAACGGCGATGGCCATTGTAGGACCAGATCAAAACCCGTCAATGGATGCCTCTCCATTGAACGCAATCTTCTTTGTCGGCTTCAATTTGTTGGGTGCTGTCTTTGTGTTGACCCTGTTCATCTCTGTCATCATCACCAGCTACACCAAAAGATCTGGAGTTGCGTACATGACAGCTGATCAAAGATCATGGCAAGAGTTGCGGAAAGTACTCCTTCAGCTGCGACCCTCAAGAAGGCCTGCTGAACGACCGGAACAGTCCTGGCGAGCATGGTGTTATGATCGGGCTATTAGCAAGCACGGGTACTGGACAAGATTTATGACTGGAGTCTATACATTCCATATCATTGTCCTTACTTTGGAGATCTATCCATCTCCCACCGCGTACAGTCTCACACAAGATTATCTGTTTCTTTTCCTGTCACTTATATACATCGTCAATATCGGTATCAGAATGGTTGGCCTAGGCACATATCATTTCTTCCGAAGTCCCTGGGATGTCTACGACCTAATCGTGGTAACCGGGACCTTTGGAACAACGGTAGCGCTGTTGGCTCAAGTAAGCAACAACGTCTTTCTTCAGTTCCAGAAGCTTTTCCTGGTCTCTATCGCGTTCAATCTCATTCCGAAGAACGATGCTCTAGATCAGTTATTCAAGACTGCCGCCTCCTCGCTACCGACGATTGTCTCTCTCTTGTCTATATGGCTTGTTCTCTTCGTTGTTTATGCAATTGCGTTCACACAAATCTTCGGCTTGACACGAATAGGCCCTAATGGCTCTGGGACTATAAACTTCAGGACGATACCAAACGCCCTCGTTCTATTGTTTAGGATGTCAGTTGGGTATATCTGCTTGTAACGTATCTGACCGGTTAGCGAAGGCTGGAATTCGATCATGCATGACTATACTATCTCGGACCCGCATTGTGTGTCCGATCCAGATTTCTTCAAGAACGATTGCGGTAGTCCAGCCTGGGCTTATGGATTGTTCATTTCGTGGAATATTCTTTCGATGTATATTTTTGCGAGCATGGTTTGTCTCTTACTGGAACTTTGATAACCCCATAGCTTCTCACTGTTGTTTACGAAAACTTTTCTTACGTATACCAACGAGCTGGCAAGCTTCGTCTGTTCTCTCGTGAAGAGACAAGGGCGTTCAAGAAACTTTGGGCGAAATTCGATAAGCATGCAACTGGTTATCTTCGGAAGGACGATGTTCCAAAATTTCTTTCAGTAATTACCCTCGTCCACGCTCTTGTTGATCCTAGCAACTCCGTGGCCTCTTCGAAGTCAGGATATACGATGAGTTCCACTCTGTGCGAACTATCCTTCAGCAATGTAAATTGGAGACTGACCCAACAAAGGTCCATACTGGCAGCGCAACCGATATTAGTAATATCGACTTACATCTTCTTCGAAACTGCATTGATCGGTTGCCCGTTGCTGAAATTCGAGAACGACGACATAATTTCAATGTCCTCTACGAGGAAGCGATGCTTTCGGCGGAGGATAGAGGGATCTCGTTTACTGCGATGCTCCTGATGTTGGCTCATTATAAGTTTATTGATGATAATAAAGCTTTAAGGTACTTTTACCCCTGTTATTCTAGTTGACCGCAGTTTGGACGAATTTCTTCGCCGCCGAGCTAAGCTAGTTCGCGTCACAGATCAAGTAAATGAAAAGATCTGTCGTGGGTTTTTTCAGACTTTGTATTGGCGGCGTTGGTTCCTAGCTCAGCGCTCGGCAGTAAACCCCTACAATGGTGTTGTTGGTAATACCTTCTTGGCTCTATAAGCTGATTCCAGTCCCAGCTATTGTCGTCGAAGAGAGTGAAGCTACAAGTCTTGCTATTCCGAGACCTGCCTTGCCATCTCTGGATCTTACTCAGATGCGTGACCTGGGCGCAGGTTACTCTTCAAATGATTCGAGGCAAGATTCGACGAGTCCTGAATCATCACGATTGGGAGTAACAGACGGAGGTTCTCCAGTGAGGATGTGGAGTAACATTGGAGGCCCTGATTCGCAAATTGCATCCACATCAGGAGTTTCCGAACTGTTGGACCTAATAATGCCGTTCTAATTGCAGTTCTCAACCTATGGACGAAACAGAGGCGAATCAGGTCGTACAATCATTGAGTCAGAGTGCTTGGGGTGGCGCCATTCGGAGTACTGCATCCAGATCAGAGGCATCGGAGGGGGATGAAAAGAGCTCGGCTGGCACCGAAGCTCGGGATTGATACCTAGTGAATTGCTTAGCATTATGGGATTTTGGTGTTTCGAGGCGGTATTTCTTTGGACCTGCATATACAGGCGTACGGGGCGTTTGGCTAGATAATGAGTTAGTTGTGTAGTTTACAAACAACTCTAAAGATATTACATATTTATTCTACAACCACGCTCCAGGGATTGTTTGGCTCCTCTCCATATTGTATCCCTTCTATCCATCCCTTCATTCTCTCGGTAAGCGGACCGGCTTCTTTTCCAGGTTGCAATGGTATCTCAATATCTTCGCCTTCATAATGAATGCGTCGGACAGGCGAAACAATCGCGGCAGTT
>Ga0302325_10011864_pt1 | contig 18739 bp, 16 predicted proteins | sample Palsa_T0_2_FD_201948 | JGI IMG/M metagenome (GOLD analysis project Ga0302325, IMG submission 201948) | Peat permafrost microbial communities from Stordalen Mire near Abisko, Sweden - Palsa_T0_2 | ecosystem: Environmental > Terrestrial > Soil > Palsa > Peat permafrost | place: Sweden: Abisko...
GCGCCGGATCGACGCCGTACTGCATGATGAGCGCCTGCGCGCCGGCGGCGTCGTCCGCGTCGGGGACCTCTTCCCACAACGTGCCGGCCGCGTCGAACGCGGCTTGGATCTTCGGCGACCGCCACTGTGTGGTGCTCTTGAGCACGTGCACGGTGCCGAACAAGTAGACGGTCGCGTGCGGCCCTTGGACCTTCCACAGCGCCGGCTCGGCCGAGGCCGGCAGCATCAGCGCGAGCGCCGCGAGACCGCCTCCGAGCACCGCGAGAATCTTCGATCGCATGCTAGGTTGTCGGCCGTTCGCCGCGCAGGATCGAGATTGATCGCCGCCGGCCGCGCTCAGTGGACCGTGGCGGTGCGATAAAATGACGCCAGGTCGGTTTTGAACTGGACCAGCGCGTCGTGGTTGAGATAGACTTCGTGACCGCTGGCGAAGTAGGCGAAGTTCACCCGGCGGCTCTCGGCCGGGGTGAGGTTCATGTGGTGCAGCAAGTACTCGGTGCCGTAGAAGCCGGTCGCGAGGTCGAAGTAGCCGTTCGCCGATAGGACGTGCAGATAGGGATTCTGCACGATCGCCGAACGCAGGTCGGCGACGACCGTGACCGCGTTGCCGTCTTCGCCGCGCTGATACTTCCAGAGGCGATTGACCTGAAACGAGAGCACTTCGTACGGACGGTCTTCGCCGTAGTGCAGCACGTCGTGGGCATAGTGGTTGAACGCCGCGACATAAGCTGCCGAGGTCATCGTGTCGGAGAAGTCGTCGCTCGGATACGTCCCGTTCGGGTCGATCTCGTGGCCGGCGTAGCGGCCGTCGTACCGGCCCACGCTGCGGCCCTCGTTGCGCAGCAGCTCCTCGCCGAAACGATTCGGGTTGATCCGCAGGTCGGCGCGCTCGATGTACTCGGTCGACAGCCCGGTGTAGGCGTGCAGCCGCGCGACGATCTGCGCGCGGAACCGCGGGTCGAGCGAATCGCCGGCCATGAGCGCCTGCGCGTACGGTCCGCCGGCGAAGGCGCGCACCTCGGCGACGAAGCTCGCCAGATCGCGCGGGGCGCCGGCGACCTTGTGGTGATACCACGCGACGGCCGCCTCGGTCGGCAGATAGCCGATGTAGACGTAGTCGTTGCCCGGACCTTGACCGATCGGCAAGAAGTTGTAGTCGAGCGCCGACGACAGCAGCACGACGCCGTTGACGGCCTCGCCGTCGTTCTGCAGCACGTTGGCGACGTTCGCCGCGCGCGTCGTGCCGTACGACTCGCCGAACAAGAACTTCGGCGACTCCCAGCGCGAGTTCACCGTCGTCCAGCGCTCGATGAACTGCGCGAACGCGTGCGCGTCCTCATCGACGCCGAAGAAGTCGCTGGGCTTGGCGCGGCCGACGATCGTGCTCCAACCCGTTCCGACCGCGTCGATGAAGACGAGATCGCTCGTATCGAGCAACGACGACTCGTTGGAAACCAGCGGCGCGGTCGGAGACGGTTGCCCGGCGTCCTTGGGGACCGCGACGCGCACCGGTCCGAACGAGCCCATGTGCAGCCAGATCGTCGACGAGCCGGGCCCGCCGTTCCAGAAGAACGTCACCGGGCGGCGCCTGGCCACACCGCCGTCGGCGCTGTACGCCACGTAGAAGACGCTCGCCGTCGGCGCGCCGCCGGCGTCGCGCAGCAGCAGCCGCCCGGCGCGCGCGGTGTAGCCGATGCGCTTGCCGCTCAGCACGATCGTGTGATGGGTGACGGCGTCGCGCGTGCGCGGAATCGGCTGATAGCTTGGCGCCGCGCTCGGTGCGGGACCGGCCTGCGCGCGGGCGCGCTGCGGTGTGCCCGCGGCGAACGCGGCGCTCAACGCGACCAGCACGGTCGCCGCAAGGATGCGCCGCGTCATCGCGCCGTCGCCTCGCCGTAGAAGCGCACCAGGTCCGCCTTGAATGCGCGCCGAGCTTCGTCGTTGAGATACACCATGTGTCCTGACGGATAGAAGCCGTACTCGATGTGCGAGCGCACCGCAGGCGGCAGCTGAAGGTGGCCGAGCGTGTACTCGGTGCCGAAGAACGGCGTCGCGAGATCGTAGTAGCCGTTGGCCGAGAACACCCGCAGGTAGGGATTCTCGATCAACGCCGTGCGCAGGTGTCCGGCGACGTTGGCGGTGAGGATCGAGTTGCGCAGCCGCTGATCCCAATGCGCTCCGACGACCGGATAGTTCGTGCCCAGATACGGGCGGTCGGCACGGTAGTCGAGATCGTCGCGCAAGTACGCGCTGAAGTCCGACACGATCGCGTCGGTGAGCGCGCTGTCGCTGGTCGGATCGTACCGCGTCGCGTCGGCGGTCGGATCGAAGGTCGGCCCCTCGTAGCGCCCGTCGAGCCGTCCGGTGGTGATGCCCTTGTTCAACAGCAACTGGTGCTCGAAGCGGCTGGGATCGATGCGCAGGTCGGCCCGTTCGATGTAGCCGGGGTCGAGCCCGGTGTAGTCGTGCAGGCGCGCGACGACTGCGCGCCGCGTCGCGGGGTCGAGCTCGTCGCCGCGCTGCAGCGCCGACGCGTACGGACCGGCCGCGAACGCGCGCACCTGCGCGACGAAGGCCGCCAAGTCCGGCGGGTTGCCGGGGATCGCGTGATGGTACCACGCGACGGCGGCCTCGGTCGGCAAGAACGCGATGTAGCCGTAATCTTCGCCCGGCCCGCCGTCGTTGTCGATCACGTTGAAGTCGAGCACCGACGACAGCAGCACGACGCCGTCGATCGCCATACCGTGACCCTGCAGCCGGTCGACGACGTCGGCCGCGCGCGTCGTACCGTACGACTCGCCGAAAAGGAACTTGGGCGAACCCCAGCGGTCGTTGCGCGTCGTCCACTCGCGGATGAAGTTGTCGAACGCGTCGGCGTCCTGGTCGATGCCGAAGAACATCGCCGGCGTTCCCTTGCCGACGATGCGGCTGTAGCCGGTTCCGACCGCGTCGATGAACACCAGGTCGGTGAGGTCGAGCAGCGTATCGGGATTCGGCCCGTAGGGCGTGCCGGGCGCGGGCGGCGTCGCGTTCGACGGGATTTCGGCGCGCACCGGACCGTAGGATGCCATGTGCAGCCACATCGTCGACGAGCCCGGTCCGCCGTTCCACACGAACGTCACCGGCCGAGTGCGCTTGTCGGCGCCGTCGAGCGTGTAGGCGACCGAGAACACCTGCGCCGTCTCCTCGCCCGCCGCGTCGCGCAGCGGAATCGACCCGGCGCGCGCGGTGTACGCCAGCGTTCGCCCGCCGACGGCGACCGTGTGGTGCGTCACCGCGTCGGGGATGACCGCCTCGCGCGGGTTGGCTTCGCGCCCGGACGCCGGCAGCATCGACCCGCCCGGCTGCGCCGGGATCGAGCTCGGCGCCGGCGCGGCGGCCGGTGTCGCGGTCGCGCGCGCCGGCGGCGTGCGCTGCTGCTGGGCGGGTACCGGTGCCGCGACACAGACGAACATGGCCACGGCGAGGAACGCCGCGATTCTCCGCATTCTCACGGAGCGCCCGTTCGGCGCCCGGCCTCAACCTCCGTTCGGCGTGCCCTGCGCATCGACGGCATAGACGAAGGCCAGCACCTCGGCGACGACCGCGTACAGCTCGCGCGGCAGGCTGCGCCCCACCTCGAGCTTGGCCAGCGCCTCGACCAGTCCGGCATCTTGATGGACCGGGACGTCGTGCTCGCGAGCGATGCGGACGATCTCTTCGGCGGTCAGGCCGCGGCCCAGCGCGACGATCTCGGGCGGCTCCGGGCCGACCGGGTCGTAGGCCAGTGCCGCGGCGGCCGGGCGGACCGGCGCGTTGCGCCGCGCGTCGTAATAGCGCGCGTTCATGCCGACCGGTCCACCACGGCGTTGGGATCGGCCGGCCGCGCCGGCGGAGCGTCGACGGCGATCGTCGAGGTCGTCCCGACCGACGCGCCGGCCGACGCGACGCGATAACGCAGCGACTCGAGCCGCGCGGTCAGACCGCCGAGCGCGTCGCGGAAGGCGCGCATCGCCGGCGCCGCCTCGGTGCGCACGTCGACGGTCACCTCGCGGCCGACCGTCACCACGTCGATCGCGACGGTCCCGTAGTTCACCGTGTCGAGGACGAACGCTATGCGAAAGTTCTCCGCGTCGACCGGCTCGCCGCGACCATCCGGCGCATCGCGCCGGATGCTGATGCGCGCGGTCGCAACGCCGTACTCGGTTGCGATCGGGAGCGTGAGCGCGATGCCGTCAGGACGCGCAGCCAACGTCTGCGCCGCGTTCAGCTGCAGCGCCGTCAGCGCCGTCAAGGCGCCCGTCAACGACGGTCCGAGCACGGCCGGCGTCTCGGGATCCGCCGCAAGGTTCAGCAGCGTCTGCTTGAGGTCGACGCTGAGCGCCGCGCTTCGTTCCGCCGCGACGGCAGCGGGCAGCGGCAACGGCGGCGGCGGCGGCGGAGCGGAGACACGCGGCGTCATCGCGCTCGGCGCATTCGCAGCGACCGGCTCGTCCGGCGATGCGGCGCGCGCCGCGGCCAGCAGTGTCGCGAGCTTCGGTTCGGCTCCTTCGACGACGTGATCGACGTACGCGGCGATCTGCGCCGCGAGAACCGGCGAGCGCGGATCGAGCCGGCCGACGAACGCAAGCAGCGTGCGCAGCGTGGCCACCTGCGGATCGTCGGTGTCCGCCGGCAGGGCTCGTTCGAGCGCCGCGAGCGCGGCCGGCAAGCGTTCGGGTTTCGCCAGCGCCGTCGTTGCCGCGGCGACGGTGCTCGGCGTGACCGGCAACCGCAGCGCGCGCAGCAGCGCGACGGGCTGGGTGTAGGCGGACAGTCCGGTCGGACGCGCGCTCGCCGTCCGCATCGCGATCTGCGGCGCGTCGATCATTGCCGGCGGCGGCGCGGCGCGCGGCACGGCGACCAGCGTCGCGCGCACGACGGACGCGGCAGCCAATTGCTGGATCGTCGCGCGCGCGGTTGCCATGCGCGCCTCGATCGACGTCGGTTCCGATGCGACCACGAACGGCGCGCGTTGCGGCGTGGCCGCGACGGCCTGGGGCCGCGCCGCGTCGTCGGATTGCGGCGCGACGTTGGCTCGTGAGACCGCCGTCGTGAATCCCACGCCGGGCGGCGGAACCGACGCCACCGCGAGCGGCACGTCCTCGAACGGAATGGTGACGGGCGGTGCGGGGGCGTCGGCGACGATCTCCGCGGCGAGCACCGGCACGGCGACGCTCGCCGCCGGCGGCTGCGCGATGGCCGGAGCCGGCTGCGGTGCGGCCGGTGGAACCGCGAACGGATCGGCCGGGACGATCGACGCGGCGACGAACGCGCTCGGCGGCGGCGCGACCGGCACGCTGGGCGGTCCCGTCTCGACGGTCGCGTCGGCGCCCGTATCGACGATCTGCAGCAGGATGCGATCGCCGTCGAAGCCCGTCACGCGCACGGCCAGCGCGTCGCCGGGACGCACGGTCGGCGGCAGCGACGCGGCGACGCGCCGGCCGGCGATCTCGAGCAAGTCGGTCAACCCGTTGGACGGCAAGACGCGCGCCGTGACCACGGCGTTCTCGACCAGCAGCGCGCGCAGCGCCTGCGCTTCGCTCGCGAGCTGAAGGATCTCGGCGTCGATCAGCGCGGCGAGCTCCGCGTTGCCGATCACCGCCGCGAGCGAATCGAGGCTCATCTCAGGCGGTGAAATCGATCAGATGCGTCGGCTCGTCGAGCCGGGCGGCGTCGTCGGCCGCGGTCTCGAACGCATTGCGCGGCCGTCCGTCGTGCGGCTCGTAGCTGTCGCCGCCGGACTGCCGTTCGGCGTTCGGGTCGATCTGGTTCCCGAGCACTTCCCCGGACTCGTCGACGCGCTCTTCGCGCTCTCGCACTTGGGCGGCGAAGGTCGCCTGAGCGGTCTGCTGCGCGGTGCGGGACGCGTCTTCGGCGCGCTGAACCAGCGGCGCCGTCTGTGACGCCTGCCAGATCGCTCCTTGTAGGTCGGTCGGCCGAATCGCCATCTCTTCGCCCCCGCGGGCGGTGTGGTGCCCGGCTCAGGGGCGCGAGGTCTACCCCCGAGCGCCGATGTCCGGTGCCTGAGAAGCGTTCCGCCGGGTGTACTTTTGCTTTACCGTCGGGTCGCCCTCACGATATCCCAGATCGGCGCGCAGCGCCCGAAGCTTAGTCCGCAGGTGGATGACCGCTTGGGCGTGGATCTGCGAGACCCGCGACTCGGAGACGTTGAGGGCGCCCTTGATCTCCTTGAGCGTCAGACCCTCGAAATAGTACAGCGAGATGACCGTTCGCTCTTGGGGCGGCAGCTCGTCGACCGCGCGCACGAGGGCCGCCTTGATCTCGCGGGCCTCGACGGCGCTGGTGACCTCCGTGCCGTCGTCGCGCAGCGTGTCGAGCAACGGAATCTCGTAACCGCGCTCGTTGGGCAGAAACTCCTCGAGCGAGAGAACCGACGTGCCGCGGATCTTTTGCATCAGCACGTCGAGCTCTTTGAGGCTGATGCCCATCTTCGCCGCGACCTCGTCCTCGGTCGCCGCGCGTCCGTACTCCACCTCGAGCTGCTGGTAAACGCGTTCGAGCTCGCGGGCGCGCTGCCGAACGGCGCGCGGAACCCAGTCGAGCGCGCGCAGCGCGTCGAGGATCGCGCCGTTGATGCGGGTGATCGCGTAGGTCTCGAACTTGACCCCGCGCGCATCGTCGTACTTCTCGATCGCGTCGATCAGACCGAGAATGCCGTCGTTGATGAGGTCGTTGATCTCGACGTTCGGGGGCAAGTTGATCGAGATCCGCCCGGCCACGTATTTGACCAAATGCAGATACTTGTGGACGATCTCTTCGCGACTGAGCTCAACCCCGCCGATCACATAGCGCGGGTTATCGCGGAGTGCTTTCAACGGCTTGCTCCCAAGATGGGACACCGGCCCCGGTTTAGCGCAACGTTCCCGAAGAGCAGGTGGTCCTCCCCTCGGCGACCGTCAACTTCTCATTCAGCCGGCGGTCAAGCCCGGTACGTACGCGGTGCCGGTCAACTCGCACAGCGCGCGCGCGACGCCGTTGAGCGGGACCACTCGGTCGACCAGCCCGGCGGCAGCGGCGGCGCGCGGCATCCCGTAGACGACGCTGCTCGCTTCGTCCTGGCCGAGCACGTAACCGCCGCGTGCCTTGACGGCCGCGAGGCCGGCGACGCCGTCCTGTCCCATGCCGGTGAGGATGACGCCCAGCGAGCCCGCACCGAAGGCGTCGGCGACCGACGTTGCCATGACGTCGACGCTGGGGACGTGCAGCGACGTCCGCGGGTCGTCGGTGAGCGCGATGCGAGCGCCCCCTGGCGTGCGAGTGACGCGCAGTTCCTTGCCGGCCGGGGCGATGATCGCCCGTCCGGGTGCGAGCCGCATCTCGTCGGTGCCTTCGACGACGTCAATGCTGCTGGTCGCGTCGAGCCGCTCCGCCAGCGGTCGGGTGAAGCCCGGCGGCATGTGCTGCACGACCACGATCGGAATCGGAAACCCGGCCGGCAGCTTGGGCAGGATCTGCGAGAGCGCGACCGGACCGCCGGTCGAGGTGCCGATCGCGACGCAGCTGAACGGACCGGTCGCCTGCCGCTGACGCGGTCGCGGCGGCGGCGCTGCGTTGCGGCGCGCCGCGGCGGCGGCGTCGAGCGCGGCGCGCGCGATGCGCGTCGTCTCGCGCAGCGCGCGCAAGTACGCGCCGCGCGAACCGAAATGCTTGACCTTCTCGACCAGCTCGCGCTGCACGTTGACGATGTCGATCAGCGCCGAATCGGGTTTGGGGATGAAGTCGACCGCGCCGGCTTCGAGCGCGCGCAGCGTCGTCTCGGCGCCGTCGTGCGTCAGCGCGCTGACCATGATGATCGGCGGCCCGCGCCGCGCCACGATCTCGCGCGCCGCTTCGAGCCCGCCCATCCCCGGCATCTCGACGTCCATCGTGACCACGTCGGGCTGCAGCCGCTGCGCCATCGCGATCCCTTCTTCGCCCGACGCGGCGGCGCCGATGACACGAATCTCGGGCTCCTTCTCGAGCATCTTCTGGATCGCGCGGCGCATGAACGCCGAATCGTCGACGACCACCACCGAGATCGGGTTGCCGGTCATGCCGTCACCGCCGAGCGCAACCGGTAGACGATGGTGTCGGGCCCGACGACCGGCTCGTAGAGATCGGTGAGGTGGAACAGCGACTCGGCATGGCCCAAGAACAGATAGCCTCCCGGCCGCAGTGCCTTCGCGAAAGACTCGACCACTCGCTTCTGCGTCGGCTTGTCGAAATAGATCAGGACGTTGCGGCAGAAGATCGCGTCGAACGGTCCTTCGGCCGCCACCAGCGCGTCGTCGAGCAGGTTGAGCCGGCCGAACGACACCAGCCGCCGCACCCGGTCGTCGACGACGAAGCCTTCGCCTTCGGGACGGAACCAGCGCTGGATCATCGCCGGCTCGGTGGCGCGAAACGACAGCGTGCGGTAGAACGCTTTGACGGCGAGGTCGAGGGCGCGCGGCGAGATGTCGGTCGCGCGGATCGACAGCATCGTGTCGGACAGCTTGCCGCTTTCGATCAGCGCGATCGCCAGCGAGTACGGTTCCTCGCCCGACGAACACGCCGCCGACCAGAAACGCAGCCGCGAGGTGCGGTTGCGGAACTCGTCGAGGATCGAGCCCGCCAGCGCTTTGAGCTGCGCGCGCTCGCGGAAGAAGTAGGTCTCGTTGTTGGACAGCACCGAAGCGAGGTCGTCCCACTCCTCTTCGCGCCGGGGGTCGTGACGCAGGAACCGCGCGTAGTCGGCGTACGTCTCGAGGCCGCGCTTGGCCAGCCGCGTCGACAGCCGGCTCAACAGCAGAAAACGCTTCTGGTCGTCGTACCAGATGCCGAACCGGTCGCGAACCAAATCGCGAATCGCGCCGAACTCGCCGTCGGATATCTCGAACATCAGCTAACAGCTGTATCGGATGCGGGCTTGGCGGCGGCGTAGAGGAGCTCGGGCCTCAGGCCCGCAACCCGCGCAGCGGGAACCCGGCCGCCTGCTCGGTCGTCTCCATGCCGGGCGCGCCCTTCGCGCCCGAAGCTGCCGGGCCCCGGAGGACCGCATGGGAATCATGCTAAACCCGGGACCGGTCGGAGCGCTCGGCGGTGTCGAGCCTTTCTTTGTGTCGTAAAGGACTATCGGTTTGACGTTGACATCACAGCTCGGGGTCGAGCTCGGCCTGATCGCCGGGGTGCTGGCCATCCTCTATGGCCTCTATTTGATCTCGTGGGTGCTCAGGCAACCGGCGGGCAACGCGACGATGCACTCGATCGCCGTCGCCATCCAGGAAGGTGCGATGGCGTTCCTGCGCCGTCAGTACACCACCGTCGCCGTCGTCGCGGTCGTCCTGTTCCTCGTGATCGGCTTCTTGCCGCCGCCGCTGGGCTGGGAGGCCGCGATCGGGTTCGCGATCGGTTCGATCCTGTCGGGCGCGGCGGGCTTCATCGGCATGATCGTGTCGGTCCGCGCCAACGTTCGCACGGCCGAAGCGGCCCGCAACGGTCTGGGTCCCGCGCTCAACCTCGCCTTTCGCGGCGGGGCCGTCACCGGTCTCCTGGTGGTCGGCCTCGGGCTGCTCGCCGTCAGCGGCTACTACTGGATCCTGCTGAACGTCAACGGCGGCGACGAAGCCCACTCGCTCGGCGGTCTGGTCGGATTGGCCTTCGGGTGCTCGCTGATCTCGGTGTTCGCGCGGCTGGGCGGCGGCATCTTCACCAAAGCGGCCGACGTCGGCGCCGACCTCGTCGGCAAGGTCGAAGCCGGCATCCCCGAGGACGATCCGCGCAACCCGGCCGTGATCGCCGACAACGTCGGCGACAACGTCGGTGACTGCGCCGGCATGGCGGCCGACTTGTTCGAAACCTACGTCGTCACCACGACCGCCGCGATGCTGCTCGGCCACCTGGTGCTCGGCAGCGTGCCCGGCGCCACGACGTTCCCGCTGATCCTCGGCGCGCTCTCGATCGTCACGTCGATCATCGGCACGCTGTTCGTGGGCCGCGGCAAGATCCAAAAGAGCGGGATCATGAACTCGCTCTACCTCGGCATGATCGTCGCCGGCGTGCTGTCGGCGGTGGGCTTCTGGTTCGCTTCGTCCGGCGAGTTCGGCGCCGGTGTCATTGTCGGCACGCGGGCGATCGCGGCCTGGCAGATCTTCGTGTGCGCGCTGATCGGCCTGGCCGTCACCGGACTGATCACGTACATCACCGAGATCTATACCGGCACGACGTTCCCGCCGGTCAAGGGAATCGCGAAGGCGTCGGTCACCGGACATGCCACCAACATCATCGCCGGCCTCGGTGTCTCGATGCAGGCGACGGCGCTGCCGGCACTCGTCATCGTGCTGGCGATCCTGTTCTCGTTCTCGCTGGCCGGGCTCTACGGCATCGGCATCGCCGTGATGGCGATGCTGTCGATGGCCGGCATCGTCGTCGCGATCGACTCGTTCGGTCCGATCACCGACAACGCCGGCGGCATCGCCGAGATGGCGGACATGCCCGAATCGGTTCGCGAGGTCACCGATCCGCTCGACGCGGTCGGCAACACGACAAAGGCCGTCACCAAAGGCTACGCGATCGGCTCCGCCGCGCTGGCCGCGCTCGTGCTGTTCGCCTCGTTCCTGCAAGAGCTCAGCGATCGCTGCCACGAGGCACCCGGCGCGGCGTGCGCGCAAGGCGTGAGCTTCAGCATCGGTGATCCGTACGTGCTGTGCGGCCTGCTCATCGGCGGGATCTGCACCAACATCTTCTCGTCGCTCGCGATGCAGGCCGTCGGCCGCGCCGCCGGCTCGGTCGTCGAAGAGGTGCGCCGCCAGTTCCGCGAGCGGCCCGGAATCATGGACCGCACCGAACGCCCCGACTACGCCACGACCGTCGACATCGTCACCCGCGCGGCCCTCAAGGAAATGGTCGTCCCGGCGCTCATCCCGGTCGGCGTGCCGGTGCTCGTCGTGATCCTGTCCACGATCGGCGTGCTCCAAGGCACGCAGGGAGCCCAAGTGATGGGCGGCATCCTGGTCGGCTCGATCGTCACCGGACTGTTCCTCGCGATCGCGATGACGGCCGGCGGCGGCGCGTGGGACAACGCCAAGAAGTACATCGAAGACGGTAACTACGGCGGCAAAGGCTCACCCGCCCACGCCGCCGCCGTCACCGGCGACACCGTCGGCGATCCCTACAAAGACACGGCCGGCCCCGCGATCAACCCGATGATCAAGGTGCTCAACATCGTCGCCCTGCTGCTGGTCGGGTTCCTCGTTCACTAGCCCTTCGATGGTGGCGGGTTGCGGGAGCAACCTGGCGCGATTCGCAATCGCGAAGTATCGCGACCCACGAGGGCCGGCTCGCGCCGCAGCGAAGGCAACACGCAAAGCTCTCGTGGGGAGGAGCAGCCGATGCGTTTGGCCTTCGTCGTTGCACTGTTGATGGCGCTCGGTGCCGGTAGCGCGCTGGCGGATGAGACCGGTACCACGCCGCCGGCGCAGGCGACAATCGATGTCACCGTGAGCGGCTGGGTGCAGCATGCCGGGCAGTATACGCTCGCGGCCGGCGCTCGGCTTTCGGTCGCGCTCGCAGCCGCAGGCGGAAGGCGCGCCGAGCCCAAGACCATCCCGATCGACGATATGGCGACATCGGCGCCGCCGGCGAACTCGTCGTGGGTGTTGCTGACTCGGACAGTCGATGGCCGGCACACCACGTATCAGATCAATACGGCCCTTGCGCCCTACGATATTCGCTACGATCCGCCGCTGCAAACGGGCGACAAGATTTATGTGCAGGAGCGGCGGGAGCTGAAGTCGCCGGCGCTGCTCAAAATCATTGCGACGACGTCCGTCTAGCGGCGATGCCGTCGGGGGGCGAAGCCGCTGGAACGGCCGGTAGGCTTAGACGGCGGGTGCTGAGGCCTCGACGCTCGCATCGAGCAGGGCGCCGACGGCTTCGGGTGTCATCGGGCGGTAGAAATAGTAGCCTTGCGCGTACTCGCAGACGGGCGACAGTCACGTGGCTCGTGGTAAGCGTTGTCACGCTGAGTTTGTCGAAGCGCGACGGATCGCGCCGTGCCACCCAACCGAACGCGCCTCGCGCACACCGCGCCGTCGTGCTGAGCTTGTCGAAGCGCGACCGCCACATAGCGGCGCTAGGCTTCGGCTTCGCGCATGCGCGCGGCGATGGCACGCAGTTTGTCGGGGTTTCGCATGACGTAGATCGCGTTGATGCGGTCGCCGTCGGTCTCGACGGCGAGCGCTTGGATCACGCCATCGAAACCCGCCTCTTCGCCGCGCACGATGAAACCGGGGTCACCGTTGAGGAACGCGGGAACGACGCCGGTGACCCTGGCGCGGCCTTTGGTCGCGATCCCGATGAGGAAGCGCGCCACACGGTTCGGTCCGATCAGCGGGTTGATGGCGGCCGGCGCTTTGCCGCCGCCGTCGCTGAGCAGCACCACGTCGTCGGTGAGCAGATGCAGCATCGCCTCCATGTCGGCGTGGCGCAGCGCGGCCGTGAAGGCGTCGCGCAGCCGGATCGCTTCACTCATGCGCGGGCTGCGGCGCGCGCGGGGCTCGCGGACGTGCTCGCGGGCACGCGAGGCGAGACGGCGCGCCGCCTCTTCCGTGCGGCCGATCGCGGAAGCGATCTCGGCAAACGGCACGTCGAGCACATCGTGCAGGATGAACGCGGCGCGTTCGAGCGGCGAGAGGCGCTCGAGGGCGAGCATCAGCGCGAACGAGATGTCGTCGGCCAGCGTGACGGCGGCGGCGGGATCGCCGGCGTCGTCGGCGACGACTGGTTCGGGCAGCCACGGCCCGACATAGGTCTCGCGCTGCGCGCGCGCCGATCGCAAACGGTCGAGCGCGAGGCGGGTGACGGTTGCGCGCAAGTACGCAGCGTCGTCTGCGATCGCCGTTCGCTCGAGCGCTCCGCGCCAGCGCAGGTACGCGTCTTGCACGATGTCTTCCGCTTCCGCGGCGGATCCAAGCATACGGTATGCGAGGCGGATGAGCGTCGGGCGATGCGCTTCGAAGCGGTCGCCGTCGGCGAGCATCAGTGGGCGTGTGCGAAGGCGGCCACGGGCGTCTCTTCGCCGCCGACCTGCACCCGCACGCACGCTCGGCCGTATCCGAGCGCGTACTTGAGCGTCGGGTAGGCGCGGCCGGAGAGGATCGCGTAGGCGAGCGAGACGACGGCGTCGTCGCCCCAGCGCGCGACGACCTCGTCGCGCAGCGCGTCGGCCTCCGGGTCGTGGTCGAGCACGGCCCGGGTGAACCGCACGGCGAGGCGCTCGTCGGGGGGCATGGCGTCGTCGTCGCCGGCGACGACGGCGCGCAGCGTGGCGGCGTCGACGCCGGCGCGTTCGGCCATCGTCACGACCAGCTGCGTGCACGGACCGCAGTCCTCGGCGCGTGCCGCGACGATCTTGGCGGCGAACCATGGTGCGCGCGGAATCCCTTTTCGATAGGCCGAGATGCGCTCGAGGCCGAGGGCGGGCCGCAGCGCGCCGAATCCTCGCGCGAGGATGGTCCGCAGGTAGGAAGCGTCGTAGTTCCACTCGCGCTCGAAGGCGGCGATGCGCGAGTTTGCGACGTGGGTGAGGGGCTTCATGCCCCGAAGACGGCCGACGTCCGCCGAACGTGACGTGCCGGAATCAGACGGTCAGGGCTGAGGCGGCGACGCTCGAGTCGAGCAGGGCGCCGACCGCTTCGGGTGTCATCGGGGTCGGAGAAAAAGTGGGTTATGGTCGAGTGCCGGGATGTGCGCGGACCCGCCGCGGGCCTGCCGCACTTTTAGCGCTGGGCGCGCAGTTGCGGAGGTGCAGGGACACCTGACCGGGGGGTGGCCGGCGTCTGGATTGGACCGGCAGGGGCCGCCGTCGGCGCGGGCGCTGCGTAGCCTTCCCGGATTTGCACGGGGACCGGAACAGAATTGCCTTTTTGAATATCGGTCATGGGGCACCAATCTCGGCGACGTTTGAACTCATCTTATCATCATCTCCCCCACCATTTGCAAGCGGCCCTGCCGAAGGCGCCGACGTCTCGCCGAGCGGAATCACGTTCTTCCATTCAACGAACTCGATTGTAAGAACGTCCTTCATATTGATGAGGAATCCGAGCGAGCCCTCGAGCCGATTCTTGAACCAGCCGCTTTCCTGGCCCATTTCCCACATCTCCCCGACCTGGAGTTGCTCGTCTGCGGGATAATGCGACGCGAAGCCAGGCGGAATGTACCGCCCTCCGTCAACGAGCCACTCGTTGATTTTTCGGCTGACGCCGCCGCGCTTTGCCTCGAATGCGCGCAGCGACAAGAACCCCGGCACGATAAAGACCAGGAACGCAACGAACGTCGTGACGCGCGCAAGTACGTCGAGAATCGACGCCGTATCCGTAATGGCAAATCCTGCCCCCATAGCGAGCGTACACCGGCGGGGCTGCGGCTCGCTTCCCTTCGCACGAGTGCTTCCCTAATTGAACACCTCCGATGTGCCAGGTGTACGGCACTCTAGGGCGCATGCAGGCTCGCGTCGAAAAAGTGCAGGCAATGCGTGTGGCATCAGATCAATGCGGCCTTTGCGCCCAACGATATCCGCTACGATCCGCTGCTGCACTCGGGCGACACGATCTTCGTCCCGGAGCCGCGCGCACCGGGCTTCAAGCCGATTTCAGCGGCGGCTCCATAGCGCGAGCGGCGGAGAGACCGTGGCACCCGGCGCCTCGTGGAACGTGACCGATGGCGTAGAAGGCGAGTATCGATGACGCCCGACGTTCTCTCGTTGTTCGATGCGCAGATGCGGGCTGACCCGCCCGTCGTGGGCGGCGCTCGGATCGAGCGGACCGGATCGGTCGTGAGATCCGTCGGGCTTTGGAACATCGTGCTGTTCTGGGATCGCGATACGCGCGATCCGCGCTCGCTGGTCGAGGCGCCGGCGGAAGCGGCACGCGAGAACGGTTTGCCGCTGGAGTGGAAGCTGTACTCGCATGACGGACCCGAAGGCTTGGCGACGGTCTTACGCGACGAGCAGTTCGTCCCCGACGCACCCGAGACGTTGATGGCGTTCGACCTCGCCGAACGGCTGTCCGAAGCAGCGCCGCGCGACGGGTTCGAGATCAGAAACGTCGTCGACGATCGCGGCGTGCGAGACCACATCGCGGTGAGCAGCGCCGCGTTCGGTGAGGACCTCGCGTCGCGGACCGACACCTACGTTCGCTCGCTGGGCGATCCGACGCTCGCGCTGTACGTCGCGTATCTCCACGGTGAACCCGTGTCGTGCGGGCGGTTGCAGCGGCCCGCGGATCGCGCGTTCGCGAGTCTGTGGGGCGGAGCAACGGTACCGCACCACCGCGGGCAGGGCATCTATCGCGCGCTGGTCGCATTTCGAGCGAACATTGCGCGACAGCACGGTTACCGGTACCTCACCATCGACGCGCGCGAAACGAGCAGGCCGATCTTAGCACGCCTGGGATTCGTGCCGTTGAGCGGCGTCACTGCCTGGATGCTGCGGGCCTGATTCGGGCTGCGAGCGTCGCGGATCAAACTGCGGGAGCAGACGCCTCGACGCTTGCGTCGAGTAGGGCGCCGACGGCTTCGGGTGTCATCGGGCGGTAGAAATAGTAGCCTTGCGCGTACTCGCAGTCGAGCGCCATCAGCTCGGCGGCCTGTTGCGGCGTTTCGACGCCCTCGGCGACGACGTCGATGCCGTAGGAGCGCGCGAGCTGGATCAGCATTCGCACGATCGGCGCGCTGCCCAGACCGCCGTCGGCGCTTTCGACGAAGCTGCGGTCGATCTTCATCGCGTCGAACGGCAGCTGGTGCAGGTAGCGCAGCGACGAGTAGCCGGTGCCGAAATCGTCGATGCACAGGTGCACGCCGGTCGCGCGCAGGCGCGCCAGCGATCCTAGCGAGAGCGTGTTCGAGCGGATGACCGCGCTCTCGGTGATCTCCAGCACGACGTCGTCGGACGATAGGCCGAAGCGGCGCAGGTTGCGCGCGACGAACGCGTCGAGGTCGGGCTCGAGTACCTCCTGCACCGATAGGTTCACGTGCATGCGCAGGTCGAGCTGCGGCGCGCGGCGGCGCCATTCGGCCAATCGTTTGCAGGCGTCGACGAAAACGAAACGGCCGATCGGCACGACCAGCCCGACTTCTTCGGCCAGCGGGATGAACTCGCCGGGCAGGATGTCGCCGGTCACTGGATTGCGCCAGCGAACCAGCGCCTCGAAGCCGGCCAGCTGAACGTTGTCGATGCGCACGATCGGCTGGTATTCGACCCGGAACTGCTCGCCTTCGATCGCGGCGCGCAGGTCGCTGGTCAGCGCGAGCCGGCGCGCGGCCTCGTAGTGCATGTGATGATCGAAGAACGCGTGCCTGCCGCGGCCCAGCGCCTTGGCGTGGTACATCGCCGTATCGGCGTTGCGCAGCACGCCTTCGATGCGCTCGTCGGTCGGTTCGATCACGGCGATCCCGATCGAGGCGGTGTTGTAGACCGCGCGTCCTTCGATCAGCATCGGCGCGACCAGCGCGTCCTGGATCATCTCGACCGCGTCTTCGACTTGGCCCAGATCGTGACGGTGCGCGAGCAGCAGCGCGAACTCGTCGCCGCCGATCCGCGCGATGAAGTCATCGGCGCCGACCGTCGCGCGCATCCGGTCGCCGATTGCCATCAGCAGCGCGTCGCCGGCCATGTGGCCGAGCGAGTCGTTGATCGACTTGAACTCGTCGAGGTCGACGAACAGTACGGCGTAGACATGGTCGGGATGCGAGCGCGCGTGCTCGAGCGTCGCCGCCAGCCGCTCCTGGAAACAGGTGCGGTTCGGCAAGCCGGTGAGCGCGTCGTGCGTCGCTTCGTGGCGCAGCCGTGCTTGGTTGGCCTCGAGCAGCCGCCGGCGCTCGACTTCGGCCCGGTGGGCCTGCGCGTTGGCCAGCGCGAGCCCCATGAGGTTGACGAACAGCATGAGCCCGCGCAGCGTCTCGCGCGTCGGGATGACGCCGTCGGCCGGACCGTCGGGGCTCAGGTAGCCGATCATCTCGCCGTCGGAGTCGCGCAGCACCAGACACAGCGAGTCGCGTTCGTGCCAGGCGTTGGGCGTGCTGCGCGGCGAGTCGCGGTTGGTGTCGCCGGCGAAGATCGCGCGCTCCCAGTGGAACTCGCGCTCCGCCGGGATGTAGTACGTGTTCTCGAAGACCTCGTAGTTGTGGCTGAGCACCGCCAGGATCTCAGCTTTGGAGACCCGCTCGTTCTTGCGTTCCCGGGTGATCGCGGGGTCGTAGCCCAGCAGCACCCGCCGGGTCATCTCGCCGGTCTGGTTCCCGTCTGCGAGCACGATAGTGACGTAGCGAAACCCGAACAGGTCGCTGACACCCCGGGCGATCGACTCCAGGGCAAGGTCGAGCTCGCGGAGACGTAAGATGTCCCGCGTGATCTCGAGGACCCGCTCGAACCGCCGCTCGACCGACATTACACGGAGTATCGGCGGGCAGGGGTCGCGTCCCTAGCACTGAGCGCGCGGTCGCTCTTGCCGGGACGGTGCCACCCAGTTGGCACGGAAGGGCCCTAGTGTCGCGGGTATGGACACGCTTTATCTCTGCCCCGACTGCGGCGACGGCCACGATCAGCCCGGCGAAGCGACCCTCGGCCACCAGGTGCGCTGCCTCGATTGCCAGATCGAGGTCGAGCTCGCCCTCGAGCTCAGGACGATCGTCCTCGCCCCGATCGCGGCCTAAGTCTTGCGGCCTGCGGCCCGGTCGTCGTCCAGCAGCGCCAGCGCCCGATCGGGCGTCGCGAGCTGCTCGAGCGTGCATTGCCGCGGCGCCTTGTCCGTCCGCCATCGTACGGGCCGCGTCCCGTGGCGAATCCGCCCCGCGGTCACCTGGTCGAACGCCACCTCGAGCACGAGGTCGTGGTCGAGCTTGACGTAGGTTCGGTCGCGGTCTTCGCCGCGGCTCCAGCGGCTCGGCGCCGAGTCGGGCGCGCCGCCGGTGAAGCCCGGTTCGCCGACGTGCGGCGCGAGGCGGCCGAGCAGCGCTTTCTTCTCGTCGGCCGAGAACGCGCTGCAGAACCCGATGTAGTCGAGCAGCCCGGCATCATCGTACAAGCCGAGCAGCAGCGAGCCGATCTGTGACGTGGAGCCCTTCGCGTAGCGGAAACCGCCGATCACGCAATCGGCCGTTCGCACGCGCTTGACCTTGACCGCGGCGTCGCGCGTCCCGCTGGCGTAGGGCGCGTCGGCGCGCTTGGCGATCACGCCGTCCAGCGCACCGCCGACTCGCGCGAACCAGTCGTCGACGACGCTCCGATCGCGCGTCGCGGGCGAGAGCCGGATGGTTTCGCCGTCGAACGCGGCGGCGAACGCTTCGAGCCGTTCGCGCCGCTGCGCCAGCGGTAGCTCGACGAGATCGCTTCCGTCCTCGGCGAGCAGGTCGAACACCAGGTACCAGGCCGGCGTCTTCTTCGCCAGCATCGCCACGCGCGACGCGGCCGGATGGATGCGCTGCTGCAGCGCATCAAAGGAAAGCGCGCCCGCGAGCGGCACCACCAGCTCGCCGTCGAGCACGAACCGCTTTGCCGGCAGATGCGCCAGCGCGTCGGCGATCTCGGGGAAGTATCGCCCCAGCGGCTGGCCCGCTTTCGACTGCAGCGCGACCTCGCGGCCGTCGCGAAACGCCAGACAGCGGAAGCCGTCCCACTTGGGCTCGTACTGCCACTGCGGGCCGCTGGGGACGTCGGTGACTGCCCGCATCTCCATGGGTGGAT
>Ga0302325_10011866_pt1 | contig 18738 bp, 17 predicted proteins | sample Palsa_T0_2_FD_201948 | JGI IMG/M metagenome (GOLD analysis project Ga0302325, IMG submission 201948) | Peat permafrost microbial communities from Stordalen Mire near Abisko, Sweden - Palsa_T0_2 | ecosystem: Environmental > Terrestrial > Soil > Palsa > Peat permafrost | place: Sweden: Abisko...
GCGGGATACGTCATAGTTGCCCTGCTTCTCTATCAGATGTTCAAGCCGGTGAGCCGGATCGTCGCTTTACTGGCTTTGGTGACCGCCATAGTCGGGTGCGTCGTTCAGTCGCTCGTGCTCTTTCATCTTGCTCCGGCCCATAGCTCGCTGCCGATTTTCGGGCTCTTTAACCTCGCCATCGGCTGGCTTATTCTCCGATCGACGTTCCTGCCGCGCACCCTGGGCGTGCTGATGGTGCTCTCCGGTGTAGGTTGGCTCATGGTTGCGTCGCCAGAGATTCTAAGACATGCCGCCGTCTATATCGAAATCATCGGCGTCCTGGCGGAGGGATCGCTGATGTTATGGCTCCTCGCGGTGGGCGTGAACGTTCCGCACACCGACGCAAAGCGTACCGACGGCTATCGCGATTCGCGATAGCATAGAAGGGCGACCCACTGCGGTCGCGGTTCACGAGGCACGACATGTATTCACTTGGCCGTTACCGATACGCAGCGTTCGTATCCGGCGCGCGCACCTGCGCACACCGGGCCTCCCTGATCCTCAGTGTAGCGATACTCGGTTGCTCGACGTTGGCGATCGGCGCATGCAGCGGAGCCATCTCCGGCGCGGCAGCCGGTGCCCCGGCGGATCCGCCGCTCCAATCGGGCTTTACCTTCACGACCCTCGACGACCCGCATAGCACGACGTTCACTCGTCTGCTCGGGCTCAATGACGTTGGGAAGCTTTGCGGGTATTTCGGCAGCGGCGTACCATCGGACCCGAGCACGGGGTTCGTCGTCTATTCGGGATTTCAAGCACAGAGCTTCAAGAACGAGAAATATCCAGGTGCGGGCGATACCGTCGTCACGTCCGTCAGCAACGCCAAGACGATCGCCGGATGGTACGTCAGCCCGCAGAATCCGTCGTGGATCTTCGGATTCACGGAGCGGCACGGAGTTTGGAATAGCTATCGCGACGTTCAGCTTCGCAAAGACCACACGTCGAATCTCACGAAGCTGCTCGGCCTGAGCGATGCCGGACTTGCCGTCGGGTACTACACCGACGACAGCGGCGTCAACCACGGCTTCGAGCTCAACACGGTGACGGATAAGTTTCACGGTATCCTTCCGCCGTCGGCCACGAGTTCGGTCGCTTCCGGCATCAACGGTAAGGGTGACGTCGTCGGCTACCTTACGCTGGCGAATGGCTCGGTCAAAGGCTACCTGTTCAAAGGCTTCAACTTCACGGAGTTTGGTTATCCGGGCGCCGTTTCGACGCAAGCCGTCGCGCTCACGTGGAACGACGACATCGTCGGCTCCTACGTCGACGGCTCCGGGGAAACCCACGGGTTTGTGCTCTCCAAGCCGCTGACCTCGCAGCAATGGCAGTCGGTAGACGAACAAAATGGCCTTGGCAGCACGGTCATCACCGGGGTGAACAACCACCACGTGATCGTCGGTTATTATAACGCTGCAGACGGAAGCACGAACGGCTTTGTCGGGACGCCGAAAACCTAGGCCGCGATCGTCGGACTCCGCTAGCCCGCACCACGAACCAGGTCAGGCGTTTCCCGCGGGGCGACTTTGGGAAAGTCCTTGCAGCGTATGGGACCGCTCGTTGCCCGTTACCCGCTGGTCTTCACGGTGCTGCTTTTGACGCTCTCGAACACGTTCATGACCATCGCGTGGTACGGTCACCTCAAGAACACCAAGAGCCCGCTGATGCTCGCCATCGTCGCGAGCTGGGGCATTGCGCTGTTCGAATACTGCTTTCAGGTGCCGGCGAATCGGATCGGGTACGGCACGCTGAGCCTCACGCAACTGAAGATCCTCCAGGAAGTCATCACGCTGGTGGTATTCACGATCTTCGCGCTGCTCGTTTTCGGTCAGGTTCCGAGGTGGAACTACCTCGTGAGCTACGCCCTGATGGTGGGCGCGGTCTACTTTGCCTTCCGCGTAGGACGGTGAGGGCGCCGAGTCGCACTACCAGCCGAACTCCATACTCGCAGCTTCTATAAAGGAGGCGCTTTGTGAGCGCTTATTCTTCGCGCGGTCTTCTCTTGATCGCAATGCTGATGTTCGCCGGATGCGCCGGCGCCGCGGGCGGTAACACGACCCCGGCGACGACGCTCAACGCGCCATCCGGTGCGACGGCCGGGCATCTGACGTTCCAGAAACTTGCGATCCATCCGGATGCCGGGGCACCCGCCACGCTGATGAACTTCATCAGCAACGGACCGGCCCAGAGCGGCGTGCCCTGCATCGCGTGCGTAGGCGGCGCATCGAGCAGCGATACCGTCGGGCTCACCGGTCCGTCGAGCTATGTCTATACCGGACAGGTCTGGCAATATACGCTCTCGTTCACCGATCTGAGTTATAAGGGCAAATGCAAGATCGCGTTCACGATCGCGTCGGGAAAGAAGACGATCGATGCCTTTTCGTCCACGTTGAATCTCACGAGCGCGGGCGGGTTCGTGGTCTGGGGCATCGACCGCAATCGTCCCAAGTATTCGGGCTCGGCGACCGTAACCGGAAAGTATACCTGCGGAAAGGAAAGCGGCTCGCAGTCGGCGCCGATCGAGTTTCAGTAAGCCGAAGGCCTCATTGCGTCGAGTCCGTTCCAGAACTCGCCGACGGCGTCGAGCATCGCTTCGCCCGCGAACAAGAAGCGTTCCGTTGAAAAGCCGGGCTTAGCAAACGCCTCGCGGAGCTCTTCGTCGGTGTGCGCTGCGTGATTCTCCTCGAGTGCATCGTGCCACGTCCAAAATCCAAGGGGAAGATCCGGTAAGCGGCTTGTCTTGATCGCTCGTAAGCCCGCGATGAGCTCCTTCCAGAAGCCGGCCGCCGCCCAGTGCTCGATTGCGTACGATGCACCGGCGGCGGTCGACTCGTCCGGCGAGCTGTACCACGCCATCAGCGCGTCGCAGAATGCCAGCGTCGACGCGCGCCCGTGGCTTCGCTTGCCGATATCGGCCCACTCCAAGCCGACGGCTTCCGCGAAGTTCGCCAGCCATTCAAAATGGCCGGCAGTAAAATGAAACGTACCGCCTTCGATCGTCCCCGACGGCGTGAAGACGACGCCGAGCTCGTTCATCAAGATCTCTTTGCCCGCCCGATAACTCTGCAGGTCGGGAGCGTTGATGCACTTGCGCAGCTGGGCCTCGATGAAGAGATGGCTGAAGACCGAGAACTGCACCGTGAAGTCGCGCAGCTGATCGAGCGATGCCTCACCGCGCGAGAACCAGCTCGTATAGGCATTGTGACGAACGATCGGATGCCGATCGACGCTGGTGGAAACGGCTTCCTCGAACGCGGCAAGGTCGTTTTCGAACGGGGCGACGGCGGTCATGGTCTGCTCCTCTTACAAAAAAGAAACCGCCTCGCATCGGCGAGGCGGCTTTGCATCTTTACGAACTCGTTCGTTTACAGCAATGGCCTACCTAGCCGACTTCGATCGAAGTAGCCATAATAATAGTACGCCGCAGCCTGGTGAACGAACATATTGCAGCCGACTATAGCACAGGCGTTTGCCGCACGCAATACGTCACGCCGCGAATGCGACGATTGCGACCGCCCCGGCGATCGCGACGGCATCCTCGAGGAGTGCGGCCGGAACCGGGCCGAACGCGCCGATCGCGCGCCGCCGTAGCGACAGGCCGCCGTACGCACCGGCGAGCGCTCCCAGCACGCCGAGGGCGGCTCCAAGCCACTGCGACCCGCCGGCGCCCCCGGCCACGACCCAACCGCAAGCGCCGCCGCTCAGGATGCGCGCGGTCAGGCCCGGGATCCCGGTGCGGGCCGGCGTCTTCGGGTAGAGGTCGGCTGCGAACTCGGCCAGGGCCGCGACCGCCAAGAGATAGGCCCAGAACGAACGATGGCGCATCAGCGCGAGCACGGCCGGCGCGGTAAAGGTGCGCAGCCCGGCAACGACGCCGAGCAGCAGGGCCGCGAGGTAGATCATCGCAGGATCCGGCCCGTCTTCACCACTTCAAAGGCGGTGTTGGGGATGGCCTTGAGCTGATCGAGATCGGCATCGCTCCAACACTTCGATGCCCGGCCGCCTTCGCCGGCAAAGTACCAGTTCGAGCCGTTCTGCGCGACGAACATGCCGTACGTCTTCATCGCGACGGCGATCACGTAAGCTTGGCCGGTGATGTGCGAGATGTCGTACGAGGCCTTCAACCGGAAGCGCAACCCCATCGGCGGGAGATCGCGCCGGCGCGTGTCGCTCGCATAATGGGTCGCCGGATGAATGTACCCCACTTGCGTTTGCTCGAACGTCACTTGCATCGCGTGGTCAATTGCGCCGGCCCGTACCTCGGCGCACTTGACGATCGCGGGAATCATCGGCAAGCCCGCGGCGTCGGCCGACGTCCAGCCGTTCGGGCGCAGCTTGTTGGTGTCGAGCTTGAAGATCGCGCCCGAGCCGGCGCGCCAACTCGTGCCGCCGCCGATCGGAAAGGCGTCGAACATTTCGTAGAGCTTGCAGGTGCCGCGCTGCAGCACGAGCACGTGCCGGTCGCCGGTCGCGTGGCGGCCGCCTTCGATCTGGGCATCGGGCGGGATCGGATACGGGCCCGGATTGCTTTGCCCCCGATAGCGAAAATGCACGGGCACCTTCGGCTGCGGCGCCGGCACGATGTTGATCGGGAATCCCCAGTGCGGATTCGAGCCAAAATCGGGATGCAAGTTCCCCGGCAGCGCGGCAATATATTGCGCGGAGCGCGGATCGACCGGATACTGCGAGACGTCGGTATTCCAGGGATTATCGGCCGGAAAGATGCGGCATCCCGCGACCACCGGCGCCCTCGCCGGCACGATGCTCTCCGGCAGGCTCGCCGGCGAACGCCCGGTAAGCGGCACGCCGCCGCCGCAACCGGTCAGCGCCGCGGCGAGCATCAGGGCCGCGCTTCGTTGCATCGCTAGCGCAGAATGCGGCCGGTCTTCACGACTTCAAACGCGGTATTCGGCACGTTCTTGAGCTGGTCGAGATCGTTGTTGTTCCAACACGTTGACGCGTGGCCGCCTTCGCCTTGAAAGTACCAGTTCGAGCCGTTGTCGGCGACGAACATGCCGTACGTCTTCATCGCGACGGCGATCACGTAGGATTGGCCCGTGATGTGCGAGATGTCGTACGACGCTTTCATGCGAATCCGCAGGCCCATCGGCGGAAGGTCGCGCGCGCGGCTGTCGCTGGCGTAATGGGTGGCGGGATGAATGTAACCCGCTTGCGTTTGATTGAACGTGACGCGGAGCGCGTGATCGATCTCTCCGGCTTTCACCTCGGCGCATTTCACCAGCGCGGGGAGAATGGGCAGACCGGCTGCGTCGGCGGAGGTCCAGCCGTTGGGACGCAAGTGGTTTGAATCGAGATGGAAGATCGCCCCCGAGCCCGCCTTCCAGCTCTTGCCGCCGTCCTGCGGATAGGCGTTCCACATTTCATAGAGTTTGCAGACGCCTTGCTGCAAGACCAGCACGTGGCGGTCGCCGCCGGCGTTACGCCCGCCTTCGATCTGTGCGTTGCGCGGGATCGGATACGGGCCTTTATTGCTCTGCGAACTGTAGCCGAAGGTGACCGGCACTTTTTTCTGCGTCGCCGGAACGATGTTGAACGGAATCCCGTAGTGCGGATTTCGTCCAAAATCGGGGTGTAAGTTTCCGGGCAGCGCCGCGATATATTGCGCGGAGAGCGGGTCGACCGGATACGACGAGATGTCGGTGTTCCACCAGTTGTCGGCGGGGAAGATTTGGCATCCGCCGACGACGGGGACGTGCCCGGTGGCGGGGCGCTCGGGCGCGCTTGCGGACGAACTGCCCGGCGTATACGGCACGCCGGTTCGACTACAAGCAACGAAGACCGCGAGCGAGAGAATGATGGTGAGTGTGCGGTGCATGGCAAGCCCTCCCGGCCCGGTTCTTCACTTCCGCGCGGGCGGCGCGCTCCCCCGCCGCGGGGCGGAGTCAACCCGGAACGCGCGAACGGACGGGGATGCCGCTCATCGCCGCCGTTGCATGCGCCGTCACCATTTTCGCTCGGCACGGCACCTACGCGCCGACGGCACACCTGCACGGACCGGGGCTCGTGCTCGACGGCGCCGGCATCACCGGTTCGCCGCCGTCCTCAATCGAATGGCTCCATCGCCGGATCATCGGCGATGCCAAGAAGCGCGGCGGCAACGTGGTGGTTCTTCGTGCGTCGTACTCCGACGTGTACGACAAGCCGTTCCGCCGGTACGGCAAGTTCGCGTCGGTGCAAACCGTCTTGATCCCGCCGTGCGCGACGCACGCCGAGGTCGACCGCGTCGCGCCGATCGTCGATAAGGCCGACGCCGTGTACTTTGCGGGCGGCGATCAGGCGAACTACGTCGCATGGAAAGGCACCGCGCTGATGGATGCGGTGAAGCGCGTGTACGCGCGTGGCGGCGTCGTCGGCGGCGGAAGCGCCGGACTGGCGATTCAAGGTGCGGTCGTCTACGATTCCGTCGCCGGCGACCATTTGAATCTCGAAACCACGACGCGGGATGCGGTCGCCAATCCGCTCGAACCGCAGATCAGCTTCACCACCGGGCTCTTCGCCTGGCCGGCGTTAGCGGCAACGATCACCGATACGCATTTCGCGGTGCGCAATCGCTTCGGACGCACGGTCGTCTTTCTGGCGCGCATCCTGGCCGGCGATCTCGTTCCGGGCGCCGTCCCGTTCTACGCCCTCGGCGTGGATGAAGGCAGCTCGGTCGTCGTCGGTCCCGACGGCATGGCGACGGTCCTCAACGTCGGCGTCGCCCGCGGCGCCTATCTCGTACGTGCCGAGCCGCCCGCGCGGGTCGTCGCCGGCGAATCCTTCCGCTATACCGTTTCGGTTTCGCACGTCGCGCGCAACGGCGAGCGTTTCGATCTGCTGCACAAGCAGACGCCGGAGCCGTGGTACGACGTGACCGTCGACGCCGCAACGACGCCGATCTACAGCCGCGATCCCTACGCGCCGTGAGCGTTTCGTACGACCTGCTGGAAGAACAAGTGCGCGCGCTGCTCGCGGGCGAGCGCGACTTCATCGCGAACGCCGCGAACTTCGCGGCCTTCGTCTATCACGAGCTGCCCGACGTCAATTGGGCCGGCTTCTATCTGGCCGCGCCCGACGGCACGCTCGTGCTTGGGCCATTTTGCGGGCGCCCCGCGTGCGCGCGCCTACCGGCGGGACGTGGGGTCTGCGGCACCGCCGCGCACCGGCGCGTGACGGTCGTCGTGGACGACGTCAATGCCTTCGACGATCACATCGTCTGCGACAGCGCGTCGCGGTCGGAGATCGTCGTGCCGATCGTCTACGGCAGCGAGCTCGCCGCGGTGTTCGACTGCGACAGCCCAAAACCGGCGCGCTTCGGCGACGCCGATCGCGCCGGCATCGAGCGGCTCGTCGCAGTCTTTACTGCAGCGGCGGACCGGCCGGTCCAACCCCCGGGTGCATCATCATATCCATGAGCGGATGCGGCGCGAGCGCCATCAGCAGAATCGAGCCCGCGTCGGTGGGCGGATGCATGTTCATCGGATGGGTTCCGGCCATCATCGGATGTCCGGCCGGCATCTCGCTCTGCATCGCGGCGCGCATCTGCTCGTGCAGCTGCATGCTCTGATTCTTGAACGTCTCGTGAGCGGCGAGGATTCGCTGCTGCTCGGCCGGCGTCAGCGTCTGATCTAGCTGTCGGGCGGCCGCCTGCAGATCCGGATTCTCGGCGACGGCGAGGTTACCGATCGTTGCCGCGACGGCCCGTCGGTGGACGGGGCTGAGCGCCGAAAGAATCTGCGAGCGCATCTGCTGGTGCAGCTGCTCCTCTTGCTGGACGAACTGCTGCATGGCTTGGCGCATCGCCTGTCGCTGCGCATCCGTGGGCGGCGCGGGCGCATCGGTCTGCTGCGTGGGCGCGTTGGTTTGCTGCGCGAGCGCGGCGAGCGGCATCATGCCGAGCGCAAGCGCGAGCGCGAGTATGCTTTGCTTCATGCTGTCATCCTACCGCCGCCCGCCGGAGAAGTTGCTGAGAAGGTCGCGCCAGTTCGTTGCCGAGACACCGACGCCGTAGTACTCGGCCGCGGCTTTGATGTTGGCGAAGGCTTGCGCGCGCTCCGGCTCAGAGACCCCTCGGACCTGATCGAAGCGCGCGACCGCACTTCGCACGTGCGCGGCGTCGACGAGCGGCTCCTTGCGTTCGCTGGGAAAGGCAAAGGCGCTTGCGGGGAGTCTTGCGCGTGCGGTCGCGCGGTCTTCAACCGGTTTCCACGTCACTTGCATGCGCGCAGCATACGTCGCCTGAGTGAACGGGCCGGCGCCGCGGGATTACCGCCGTGTTGCCGCGGCGAGATCGCGCTCGACGGCGCGCGCCGCGCGTTTGCCCGGAAACCCGCTCACGCATCCGCCGGGATGCGCGCCCGAGCCGCAGAGATATAAGTTCGCCAGCGGCGTCCGCGTCGCAAAGCGGTCTTGATAGATTTGACCCGGCAACAACTCGCCGTGGAAAATGTGGCCGCCGATCAAGCCGAAACGCGACTCGAGATCGGGCGGTGCCAAGACTTGCCGGTGCTCGATCGCGTTGGGCACGTTCGGCGCGTACCGGCCGAGGATGGCGACGATCTTATCGGCGGCGGCCTCGCGGCGCGCATCGCTCCATCCGCCGGGCCGGTCGTACGGAAAATACTGCGCGAAGACCGAGAGGATGTGCTTTCCCGGCGGCGCCAGCGACGGATCGGTCGGAGTTTGCAGAAAACATTCGATGAGCGGCTCCTCGCTCTCCCCGCCGGCCCGCGCATCGTCGTAGGCCTTCTGCAAATAGTCAACGCTGGGCGCGACGTGAATGGTCGCGCGGTGGTGCGGCTGCAGATCGGTTCCGGGACGGCACGAGAAGTTCGGCAACTCGCCGAGCGCCAGGTTCAGCTTCAGCGATGGGCCGACGCTGCGCCAGCTTCGCACCGCCGCAACGAACGCCGGATCGAGCGTGCCGGGCGCGAGCAGATCGAGGAACGTCGTGCGAGGATGTGCGTTTGAGATAACGGCATCGGCGCGTATCGTTTCCGACGTGCGCAGCCGCACGCCGCAGGCGCGATCGTCTTCGATTTCGATACCGGCGATTTCCGCGTGGGCAAAGATCTCTGCGCCGTGCGCGGTTGCGGCGGCCGCCAGGGCGCGCGATACCGATCCCATGCCCCCGCGGACGAACGCCCACGACCCTTGCGTGCCCAACAGCCGGCCTGCGAGATGGTGCGCCAGCACGTAACCCGTACCGGGATCGCGCGGCCCCAGATAGGTTCCGATCAAACCATCGTTGGCGAGTTCGGCCTGCAGAACCGGCGTCGAAACGTAGCGCTCGACGAGCTCCGCTGCCGAGCCGCGCAGCGCGGTTTGCGTTTCGGAATCGAAGCGCTCGAACTGCGGCTCGTCGTCGGAAAACGTGTCGAAGAGTGCCCGGCCGAGCCGGTCGGTTCGTTCGACGTATGCGGCGAACCCGGCTACGTCGCGCGGTTCAAAGGCGGCGATCTCGCGCGCGTTGCTTTCGCGGTCGGTCCCGAGCAGGAGCGAACGTCCGTCGCGCAGCGGCGTGAACGCGTACGGATCCTTGCGGTAATACGAAAAGCCGTGGTTGCGAAGGTCGAGCTCTTCGACCAGCCACGGATCGAGCAGACTGCAGACGTACGACGCGGTCGAGAGCGTGAAGCCGGGCCAGACGTCGCGCTCGCTCACGGCGGCACCGCCGAGCGCCTCGCGTCGCTCGAAGACGGCGACGCTACGCCCGGCTTTAGCCAACAGCGCCGCGCACGCCAGGCCGTTATGCCCGGCGCCCACGACGACGGCGTCGTACGACGGTTTAGGTCGCTGCGTCAGCGATACGACGGACGCGAGGCGAAGCAATCCCGGCAGTAAACCGGCTTGTCACCGCGCGGATTGAACGGAACCTCAGCGACGCCTCCGCAGTTGCTGCAGGTTGCAGTGAACATCTCGCGGGGACGGCCCGTCCGGTCGCCACCGCCGGCGGCGCCTCCCGCACCGCTCGAGCGCATTTGCTTGCGGGCTTGGCGGCAATCGAGACAACGGTTCGGCTTGTTCTGAAAGCCTTTTTGTTCGTAAAAGCGTTGCTCGCCTGAAGTGAAGACAAACTGGCGCCCACAGTCCACACAGTTGAGCATTTCATCAACGTACACGAAACGAGAAACTCCTTAGACTCTGCCGACGGTGTGGACTTCCACTGCGAGGCAACCGAGAATCCGACCACGTGACGAGAGCAGCATTCGTGCCCCGATTCTGCGACCTCAGTGGGGTCCGTCCCTGCCGTGAGCGGAGTCCGTATGGCCTTGAGCGTAGTCGCAAGGCAATGGCCGAAACGATTCCCGAGGTCATCGCGCCGACGTCGCTCGCCGACTACCTCGAGGTGATCGCGCGGGCGGTCTTCCAAGCGGGCGTCGCATGGCGGCAGATCGCGGCGCAGTGGGACGCCTATCGGCAGGCATTTTCGAACTTTGACCCGGCGCAGGTCGCGGCGTACGACGATCTCGACGTTGACCGCGTGCTCCAAACGCCCGGAGTCCTGCGCGTGCCGCGCAAAGTGCGAGCGACCGTTGCAAACGCCGCGGCGCTGCTGGCGCTCGAGCGCGAATATGGCCGGTTTATCAATTACCTTCACGCGTTTGCGTCCTACGACCAACTCGCAAAGGATTTCAAGCGGCGCTTCGCCCTCATCGGGGACATGAGCGTCTGGTACGTGCTCTTTCGCACGGGCGAAGCCGTCCCGCCGTTCGAAGCGTGGGTCGCAACGATTCCCGGCGACCATCCGCGGATGCGCGAGATGGTCGAGCTTGCCCGCCGCCAGGGGCGTTCGCCCGAACGTTCAGGGTGACGGCGAGGGCGACGTTCGCGGCGCCGGGCGAACCAAATAGATGCCCAGACTGGGCGCATAGTTGAGCGCGGGGACCGGTTTGCCGGCGAAGCCGCGCGCGGTGAGCTCGTCGGTGGTGGTCGCGGCGATGCGACCGCACACGATGACCGCGGGAATGATCGTCGCGTCGCCCGGCTCCAGGTCGTACCACGTTCCGGCCTTTGCGGCGTTTGCCGTAATCGTCCAACTCGGCGCCGGCGCACCCGAGGCAAAATGGTTCTTCAGCTCGGTCAGCGCTTGCGTTGCCAAGTTGCGAACGTCGCCGGTGCACGTTGTCGCGGTACGAATCTCAAACGCATCCTTGGGCGCCGTGGCCGGCAACTTGTAGAAGCGGAACATCTCTTGGCCGGCCTGCGGCTGGCGCGCGACGAAGTAGAGCCCGACGGCCGGCATAAAGTTCAGTTGCGGCACGAAGAAGAGTTGGCTCGTCGGCGCGTAGAGCTTTCGCTGCGTCACGTCGTCGCCGCGGGCGATGTGCAGCGACATGCATCCCGCAAGGGCCCGCAGCATCCCGGTCCCTTTCGGAACGATCGCGAGCGCGTAGGTTGCGCCGAGACCGTGATAGGTGATCGTGGCGTCGGTGAGAGCCGGCGCCGGCATCGTTGCGGGATAGCCGGCGGCGGTGCGCTCCGCCTCGATCTGTGCGACATACGCCTTGAGCTCGGTCGCGAGCCGGCGCGCCCTGGGTGCGTTCTCGCTCGTGCACGCTGCGGCATTGGCGCCTACCACGAACGGATCGGCCGGCGGCGTTTGCGGCAGCGGCGCAAAGAGCGATTGGAAACTTCGGCCGTTGCCGCCGGGTGCGGCGCCCGGGCCGCCGGGCGGACCGCCGAAGAGTCCGGGGCCGCCGCCGGGACCGCCCGGGCCACCGCCGCTGGTGCGCGGACGAAATGCCGTGCCGGTTTGCGAGGACGCGCCGGAGCCCAAACGCACCGAGTACGTTACCGAATACGTGCGCGGCATCAACGGCCGCGCGATGTTCGGGATGACGTAGCCACCTTCGGTTGTGAACGACACCGCGTTTTGTGGGCTCGAAAAGATGCCGGAGTAGGTATTGGTGATGTTGGTTGCCGCGAGCGTCAATGTTCCGCGCGTGAGCTGCGCCGTGACGCCGGCATCGTAGGTGGTGTAAGCGGGCAGATTATTGGGATTATTCGTGCCGACGTGCTGCGCGTCGGCGAGCCATTCGAGGATCGAACCCGGCGCTTTATAGTCGAGCACGATGCCGGCTTTCTCCAGCGGCACGTTGGGGAGCTGCTGGTTGGGAATCGTGATCGACCACGGATTGTCGAAGATATACGTCGTCGAATCGGCCTGCGCGCTGGTGAGATTGTAGTACGGCTGAACGACCAAGTTGCCGAACGTCACGTATCCCGTGAGCTCCGCGCCTTGATAGACGCGCCGCACGCCGGAGACCGGCGTGGTGAAGTAGAGCTGCTGCGGGAAGAACGGCGTGCCCACCGGCGCGTTGCATCCCGCCGGCGAGTTGTAGAGCGCGGCCACTTGCTCGAAGTACCCCGGCGGGAGCTCGCCCAACTGATTGATGATCGTGCCGTTCACGTAAACCGGCAGAAGCACGCCGTTCTGCACTTGCCGGTAGAGCGTGAGCGACACGTTGCCGCCATGCAGCTGATGGCTGTAGCCGACGCGCAGCGAGTTCGAGGAGCTATTGCTCGGCTCTTGGCCCGGCGCGCTGCCGTATGCCACCTTGCCCGCGCAATCGAATCGCAACGAGGCCGGGTCGCTCAAGATCTGCGAGCGTCCCTGCGTTGCGGCCGCACCGCTCAGGGCGAACGAGGCGCTGTACGTGTCGCGGCTGGTCGGACGCCACGTGCCGCCGACGCTCGCGAGCTCCGAGATGCCGGCGTTGCCCGTTGCGTCGCTGAGGCCGGCCGAGCCGAGCAGCGTCAGCTTATCGCTGGAGTGGATCGTGTCGGTCGCCTGCACGACGTTGTAGTCGGTGGTGTTCTGGCCGTTGTAATAGAGCGCGGCCTGCGGCACCAGCGGGGTCGTGCCGAACTGCGACTGCGAGCCGTAGGCTTGAAACGAGATCGTGTGGCGCTGCTCGGCCGGCAGCGTCGCGTTGATCGTGTAGCCGTTCGAGCGCGTGTCGGTCGAGTAGCCGTTGGGCGAAGGCAGACCGTTCACGTAGCGCTCCAGTTCGTTGTAGAGGCTTGAGAAGCCGAGTGAATAGATCGAGGCTTGCACCTGCGTGGCCCCGAGCAGCGCGGTGTCGGAGAGCGAGTACATCTGAACGTTGGAGTCGTCGTAGTTGCCGGGGCCGTAGCCGCACGGCAGCGTGGTTGCGGGATCGCCGTTGTAGCGCAGGCAGACGACGTTGGTATCGCGCGTCGAGTTCATGAACATCGCGCTGAGCGTGTTCGTATCGCCGAACTCATAGCGCGCATTGATGATGTTGCCCGAAATCGTGCTGTCGCCGTCGTGCACGTAGTCGAGGCCGCTGGCATCCAGATAGCGTTCGCCGTCCACGAGGCTCGGATAGAGCCGGTCGATCGTCTGCACCGCGACGCCGAACTTGCCTTCGGAACCGGTCTCCGCAATCGAGTAGTTATAGCGTCCATTGCTTCCGGTCGACATCGAGAGCTGTGTGATCCAACTTAGCGTCGGCTGCAGCGTGCTGAAATTGACCGAGCCGCCCAGGCCTCCCAGCGACGGCCCCATGTGCACCGAGGCGCCCGAGAAGAGATCGGTCGCGAACGATCCGAGGTTGCCCGTGGAACCCGGCGCGTTGAGCGGAATGCCGTCGAGCGTGAGCTGCGTTTGCGAGGCGTCGTGGCCTTCGAGCGAGACCGTTTGGGTGGCATCGCTGTCGTCGCTGGTCGTGGAAACGGTGACGCCCGAAAGCTTGTTCATCGCGTCGGCGAGATCGGTTGAGAGCCGCCGCTGCGGCGAGTTTTGATCGATGCTGCTGGACGAGATCGCCACCGATGCCTTGGCGGTTACCTCGCCGATCACTTTGAGGCCGCCGGTCTCCATGGCGAGCGAGAAGCTGACCGTGACGACCCGTCCGTCGAGCACTTCGAACGACGTCGAGGTGAGGCTCGTATAGCCGCTCTTGACGATGCGCGCGCGATAGATTCCATCCGGAACATCGGTGAACGTGACCTTGCCATTCTTGCCGGTGAGCTCCGAGGCAAGGACCGGTCCGTCGAGCAGGACGCGTGCGAGTTCGAGCGGATGCTTGGTTACGGCGTCGGTGACGACGATGTCGATCTCACCGGTGTCCGACTGTGCGGCCACGTTCGCGGTGAGTACCGCGAGGAGCATCAGAAGCGAGAGTGCTGCAGCTGCACCGCGTCTCACCATCTGCACGATTATAGGGAAGGCGATGCTAAAGCACCTGAAGGTGCCCTGTGAATCGCTAAATCGTGATGGTAACGGCGGTGCCTTGGCCCGGTGCGCTGTCGATCGCGATGTCGCCGCCCGCCCGCTCGACCGCGCGCTTTGCGATGGCGAGGCCCAAGCCGGTGCCCACGATCTCGCCGCGGCGGTCGCCGCGATAGAAGCGCTCGAACGCATGCAGCCGCTCCGACTCCGACATGCCGGGGCCTTCGTCGCGCACGGTGATGACAGCGTGTCCGTTCGTCCGCGACGCGCGCAAGTGAATCGGCGCGTCGGGCGCGTATTTGAGCGCGTTCTCGATGACGTTCCACACCGCTTCGCCAAGCTCGCCGCGGTCGGCTTCGATCGTCTTCACGCCGTCGACGCTATAGTCGATGTTGCGGCGATCGTCGAGCCGGCGTGCGGCTTCAACCTGCCCGCGCAGGAGTTCCGCGACGTCGATGGGCTCGGTCTGCGGCGGGGCTTCCGAATCCAGCCGCGCGAGCCGCATCAGGCGATCGATGAGGCCGCGCATATGTTCCTTCTCGATCGACATCGTCGCGAGAATCTGGCGGGCGATGCGCGGCTCCTCGATCGCGCCACGCCGGAGCACGTCGATATAGCCAGCGATCACGGTTAGCGGCGTCCGCAGCTCGTGCGAGGCGTCGGCGGCAAACTGCCGCATGCGTTCCTCGGCGTGGCGCCGGTGATCGATTGCCGTCGCGACGCTCGCGGCGGCGTCGTTGAACGCCGCCGTCAGCGAGGCCACCTCGTCGCCGCCGGCCATGACGAACCGCCGCTGCGTATAGTCGCCGTTCGCCAACGCCCGCAGTGAATCGCTCACCTCATTGATCGGCCGAAGCGACTGCTGCGCGAAGAGACGGCCGACGAACCAGGAGAGGAGAATCGCCGCGAGGGCTATCGTGAGGACGATGCGCCAATACGGAATGAGCGAAACGAGCAGGAGCGGAAACGACGGTGCGAAGCCGACGTATCCGCCCTCCACATAAGTGAGCGAGAGCGGTTCCAGCCGAGTGGGATCCGGCGGGAGCGGCGGATACGCTCCGTGATAGCCGTAGGCGTGCGGCGCACCGTGCGGCGGCGGCCCGTGCAGCGATGGCGGTATGAAGTGCTGCATGCCGCCTGCCGCAAGCACGCCTGCCAGCGATCTTGGACGCAGCGTTTTGTCGCCCGCAAGATAGCGCCCCTTGAGATCGTAGACCGTCACCCGCAAACCGATGCCGCTGAGCGAGTTGACGATTTCGGGCGCTGCTTTGGCGAGCGTCATGCCTTCGCGGCGGTACTGATCGACGAGGATGCGCGCTTCTTCGTGCTTGGCCACCATAACGTCGCCCGAAAACTGCCAGAGCTCGAAAACGAGCGCGATCGAGGACGCGAGGATGACGATGAGCACCGTGACGCCGAGCAGCACGGCGTACAGAGCGGAGAGTCGCGCTGCGAGTTTCATGCCGCGACGCTCAGATTATTGCGACAAGCCGTAGCCGACGCCGCGGACCGTTCGGATGAACGAACCCGGCTCGCCCGGGCGGTCAACCTTTGCCCGAAGGTACGAGATATACGTTTCGACGATATTGGGGCCGCCTTCAAAATCGTGTCCCCAAACGATCTCGAGCAGATGGTCTTTGCTAAAGACGCGCCGCGGTTCGCGCATGAAGACTTCCAGCAGGTCGAACTCACGCTGTGTGAATTCGAGCGGCTCTTTGGCGCGCCAGGCTTCGCGCGTCGCCGGATTGATCGCGATATCGCGCCACCGAAGCACGTTCTCTTCGATGAGCTGGGGCCGGCGCAGCTTGGCTTGCAGCCGGGCGATCAACTCTTCGAAGACAAACGGTTTGACGAGGTAGTCGTCGGCGCCGGAGCTGAGCGAGCGAACCTTGTCTTCAGTGCCCCCCTTGGCGGTGAGCATGACGATCGGCGCCTGGGTGATTTCCCGCAAGCGAGGGAGCAGCGTGACGCCGTCGATTTTCGGCATCATGATATCGAGGACGATCAATTCGGGATCGAAGATTTTGACGAGCTCGAGCGCGGCCAGACCATCGGTGGCCGTCCGTACCTCGTAGCCTTCGCGGGAGAGTCCCAGCTCTAGCATCTCCCGCACCATACGATCGTCGTCGATGACCGCAACGCGGGCATTGGGCATAACTGCCATCTCTACGCTGCATCGTGCGTTCTCACCCTTGGAGCCTGCTGAATGCGGCGCTGGCCCGTGACGAGGGCGGCTTGGCCGAGGGCGTCGAGCGGGTGCGTCACCACGCGAATGCCTCGCTGCCCGAGGGCGGTCTGCGTTTCCGCATTCGGCTGCCAGTGGGCGAAGATATGAACCTCATCCGTGCCGGTCGCCTCGGCGAGCGTTGCGACCACGTCGACCAGGCCGCAGGCGCCAAGCCGCTTCAGCCTCGCGACGACCGCGGCCCGGAACCTCGGCGCGCTCCAGCCGGACGCTACTATAAGGATGCGCGAGAGATCACCCACGGAGGTCGCCTCAAAATCGACCAGGGCCGCCTCAACCCGCTGGGCGAGCTCCAGCCCCGGCTGGGCGTGGAGCGTCGCGTCCGCGATCGAGGCCGCCGGCCCCGCCGTCAAGAGCGCGCCTGCCCCGATAAAATACTCATCCATGCCGCCATTCTGGCATGGATGAGTGCCAACTGGATGGCCTACAAGTGGACCGCCGGGGGATCTAGTGAGACAAGAACGGGTCCGGAATTGTTAAGTGCAGGCTTATGATGAACATAACAAACAGGCTAAGCATGGTCTCCTCCTGGCTGCGAATCTCGTCGTCTCTATCAGCGACATTTCTCCAGTCAGCTTCCGATTCACCCCTAGATCAGCTCGCGTAGCCTAGCCATCTCAATCGCCTCCAATCGCCCATTGCATTCCAACTTGGCGATGGCGTTTGCTATATGGGTGCGCACAGTATACACACTTCGTCCACTCCCAGCGGCTATCTCCTTAGGGGTCAGCCCATCCGCCAGGGAACGCAACGTGCGACGCTCGGACTCAGTGAGCACAGCTAGCGGTTTGTCCGCTCTGGATGAGGCGACGGCCAACACGGCCGCCAGCACCCCGGCCACGGCTCCATAGCCGGTCGTCTTCAGCCGCTCGATCTGCACGGCGGTGTCTTCGGTCGAGCCTCGCTGGCCCCTTAGCGCAATGGCTATCCCGGTGGCAACACTCTCGGCAAGAAAAACCACCGCATCATCCTTTGCGACGCGACGAAGAAGCCGCTCGCCTCGGCTGAACCGGCGATTCAGAAACTCCGCGACTGCGCACATAATCTGGCTGATTAAGATGATTCGCCGATCGAACTTCCCGAATGGCTTAACGGAGAAAGTCGCCTCTACAATGTGATCAATCTGCTGCAGAGCAGCGTCCCGACGTGAATCCACAGATAGGGAAACTGCGTAGAGTGCCCCTACGAAAATGTGATCCGCACCCGGAGACATCTTCGACCAACAGGATTCGAAAAGTTCACGCGCTTCCGCAAACTGCCCAGCCCAGAGAAATCGGACGGCTCTAAATATACTAACGTAGTCGCGGGTGCGGGCGTCTGCACCAATCCGCATCAGCCTATTCTCGACCGCAAGACTGCTCGCAATCTCCGATCTCCGCATATAAGCGCTCAACATCTGCAAGAGAGCCGTGCTGAGGGCAAAGGTGTCGCCCGCTATCACAGCACACTCGGCTGCGCGGGTCGCGTATCCGAGCTGGCTATCGACGTCATCCTGATCATGCAAAGCAAGGTTAGACAGTACAGCGAACGTACGGCTAGCTAGACCATAATGATGCAGATCAATCGCCAGGTCAGAGGCATGCGTAAGTCGAGCGATGGCCCTCCGAGCGTCGCCCAAATGTCGGTATACGATTCCAAGGTTATGTAATATTCGGGGACTGGCGAACGCCTCGTCCGCTTCGCTGAGTAGCGCTTCAGCCGCGGCAGCTTTCGCGGCCGCGCCAGACGAGTCGCTTGACATGGCCTCTTGGGCGGCAACCAGGGCTAATGCCTCGGCCCTGTATGCTCGTCTTTGACCCTGGTCAGTTGAGATCGGCATCAGAATCGACGCTATATCGGCGCCCTGATTTCCCAGCAAGGAGGCAAGGCGAAGGCTCACCGCGGCGCTGACGTCACGGTCTCCATTTGCACGAGCGAGGGCACGACGGAACAGCGATTCAGCCCGCGCGAACTTACCAGAAGTCGAGAGCAGCGCACCCTGAAGCGCCAAGGCGTAGGCGTTTTCTTGACGAGCCCGGTCGCCTAGGCTTTCGATTGCGGCGGCTACAACGTCTCCGCGGGCCCGCTCCAATAAGCGGAATCCGTGGCGCTCCAACAGGCGAAGCACGTCGTCTCGGGATTCTGCTGCGACGTATGCCGTGATCGCATGCTCGTAATCGGCATTTGCCTCCAGAGCTCTAGCCGCTCGTTCGTACGCGTTTCGCTGCGACTGCTTTCCGGCAAGTGCCGCCTGATGGCGAAGAAACTCGCGGAAAAG